>Ga0190264_10000114_pt1 | contig 12147 bp, 15 predicted proteins | sample Popmic112T_FD_136651 | JGI IMG/M metagenome (GOLD analysis project Ga0190264, IMG submission 136651) | Populus adjacent soil microbial communities from riparian zone of Indian Creek, Utah, USA - 112 T | ecosystem: Environmental > Terrestrial > Soil > Riparian zone | place: USA: Utah | collected... | reverse complement strand
TACGGGCAGGTCGTCTCCGGCGGGTTGTTGGCGCTGGCCCACGGCACCAACGACGCCCAGAAGACGATGGGGATCATCACCCTGGCCCTGATCGCCAACGGCAGCCTCGCCGCCGGCGCCGACCCGCCGTTCTGGGTGATCGCCTCGGCGGCGGCGGCGATCGCGCTCGGCACCTACAGCGGCGGTTGGCGGATCATCAAGACGACCGGCACCCGGATCATCAAGATGGACGCCGCCCAGGGGTTCTCCTCGCAGGGCGCGGGCGCGGCCGTGATCCTCACCTCGACCCACTTCGGCTTCCCGCTTTCGACTACCCACGTGATCAACGGCGGCATCATGGGCGCGGGTGCCGCCAAGCGCTTCTCGGCGGTGCGCTGGGGGGTCGCGGGCAACATCGTCACCGCCTGGGTGCTGACGCTGCCGGCGGCGGCGGCGATCGGCGCGCTCGCCTACGGGCTGACGCGGATCTTCGGTACCGGCGCCCTCGGGCCGGTCGTGGTCACCCTGGCCTCGCTCTCCCTGATCGTCGCCCTCTTCGCCCGCCGGGCTGAGCGCGGCGCCCCGGTCGAGGCTTCGAGCGGATGATCGCGACGCTGGTCGAGGGCAAGGAGCTGCTGGAGACGGTGGCCTTCTCGGCGGTGGCCGGCATCGGCGTCACCTTCGTCTTCTCGGTCGCGATCTGGGGAGTGGCCCAGTTCGCTGATCTCAGCCGCAAGGAACGGCCGCTGGCCGCCGGCGGCGCCGCGCTCGTCGCTGCCTTGGCGCTGCTCGGGACTGCGGCCGTGGTGGTTTTCGGGCTGATCGTCATGACCAGCAAGTAACCGCCGTAGACTGGATCCGTGCGCACCGTCCGCAACGTCGCGATCATCATGATCCTGGCTCTCGGCGTCGCCTTCCTGCCGCATGGGGGCAACGTCGTCGACGCGATCTTCGCCGCCATCACTCTGGGGTTCCTGGCCGGGATCTCCTGGATGCTCTACGTGCTCAGCCGCGAAAACCAGCTGACCCTGGCGACGCTCAGCGACGGCCGGCGGGCGGTCTTCTACGGCGCCTTCGGGATGATCGCGCTGCTGATCGCCGGTGCCACCAAGCTCTTCTCCAGCGGTGGCGGCACCCTGGTCTGGATCCTCCTGTTCGGCGCTTCGGTGGCAGCGATCTGGCGGATCTGGATCGACGCCAATACGCATAGCTATTGACGTAGGGGAGACCTGACCGAGTTGTGACCCTGTGCGCGCCACGCGTGCGCACCTGCCTGGGACGGTTCGCCGGTGCCGCCAAGGACCGTCGACAGCGCAGGCCACAGGGAGGGTGGGACGGCGTCGGTCGAGCTGGTCGCCGTCGTCCCGTTCCTGCTGTTGGCGGTCCTGGCGGCCGTCCAGATCGCCGTCGCGGGCCAGGCGCTGTGGTCGGCGGGCGTGGCTGCCCGAGCGGGAGCGCGGGCGGCGCTGGTCGGCGGCGAGGCGACTGTCGTGGCGCGGCGGGCGCTGCCGCCGTCACTGCGAGATGGGGCGGAGGTCGAGGACGCGGGGGAGGTGTCCGTGCGGGTGGCGGTGCCGCGCCTCTTCCCGGGCCTGCCGCGGGTGATGGTCGGGGCGCGGGCGGAGCTGGGGCCGGCGGATGGGTGAGGAGCGCGGACAGGCGGCGGTGGAGCTGGTGGCGGCGCTGCCGGCGCTCCTGCTGGCGGCGATCGTGGCGCTGCAGCTCCTCGCCGCCGGCTACGCGATGACGCTGGCCGACGGTGCCGCCGAGGCGGGTGCGCTGGCACTCGCCTCGGGCGGCCCGGCGGCGGAGGCCGCACGCGGCGCCCTGCCGGGCTGGGCGCGGGAGGATGTGGCGGTCTCGGTCCGGGGCGGGACGGTGACGGTGCGCCTGCGGCCGCCCTCGCCGCTGCGCGCACTTGCCGACCGACTCGCGGTCACCAGCTCCGCCGCCGCAAGGCCCGCCCGGTGACCGTCCTCGCGGCGAGCGCCGCCGGTCCGACCATTCTGGTTACGTCGGTGGGGGAGGCGGAGGGATCGCGCGGCGCGGCCGCGGCCCTTGCCTGCACGGGCGCCGACGTCGATCTGGCGACGTTGCTCGTCGACGTCGGTGGCAAAGCGCCGCGGCCGACCCTGCTGGCTTCGGCGTCGGCGCGCTCGCTGGAGGAGCGTCTGGTGGGGCATCTTCCGCAGGCGCGGGTGGCCGCTCGGGGTCAGGTCTGCCACCTGGCGGTGCCGGCCGCCGCGGAGGGCCTGGCGGTGGCGTCGGCGGCGGTCGCGGTCAACCGCGGCGCCCTCGCCGTTCTCCACCTACCGCCGGCGCTAGCGAGCTTCGCTGGAGGAGCGGCTCGGTCCCGAGCCGTCCGGCGTCCTCCTGCGCGCCGACATCGCGGCCGATCGACCCCTGCTGGCCCTGGTCGTCCGCGACCTGATCGCCCGCGAGCTCGCGGTGGCGGTGCTCAAGCAGCGTCTGAGCTGGGTTGCCGAGCGCCGGGCTCTGTTCGGAGCGCTCTCGGTGGATGCGGCCGCCGGATTGCCCGCGAATCAACTGCGTCGATTGACGTTGATCTCGACGCCCTCATCACCGAGATCATCGACCTCGCTCAGTAGGGGTATGGCGGTTCCGGCTGAGGCTGAGGCTGTGGTTGGGGTTGGGGAGCCGCCTTCGCGGTGACCGCGGCGTGCCAGGTGCCGACGTCCTTGATCCCCTCGCCGTTGACGTCGCCCGCCTTCGAGTCGCCGGAGAAGCTGTAGAGCGGGCGGCCCTTGAAGGTCACCTGGGTTCTGCCGTCGGGTCGTTTGACCGTGCCGAGCTTCACCGGGCCGGTCGGCTTGACCCCGGCGGGGACAACGAGCGGCCGCCAGGTCGAGGCGCAGCCGCCGGTGCAGATGAACCTGCCACCCGTCTCGGCGCTGAGGCTGTAGAGGGTGCGGCCTTTGAGAGTGGTGAGGATCGTGCGGCCGAGGGTCGGGTTCGTGGCCTGCTTGGCGACGAGCTTGCTCGCCTGGCCGGTGGCGGCCGTGGGCACGAGGAGGGCGGCCAGCACCGTTGCGCAGAGGGTAGAGCGGATCGCTGAACGCATCGGACGGGGCAGCGCGGATCGCCGCATGGCAGGGCTCCTTTGATCGGGTTGCTCGAACGGTTTACGGGACCGGACGGGGAATGGTTCGGTCAGAGGCGGGTTTGCGCTTTCGTCGCGTCGATGTGAGGCAATCGTCTCCTTGTTCGCACCACGGATGCGGGTTCGCTCGCCAGGGTCGGGCAATGGACACGCGGGTGGCGATCTGGTGGCGGGGAAGGGCGATGGGCGGCCCCCGCGGAGAGTCCGGGCAGGCATTGATCCTGGCGCTTGGTGGAGCCTTCCTGTTGTTGGCCGGAGCGCTCGCCCTGGTCGCGATCGCCGGTGCGGTGATCGGCAAAGGGCGTGTGCAGCGGGCGGCGGACCTGGCGGCGATCTCGGCCGCGCGCTCGATGCGCGACGATCTGCCCAGGTTGCTCGCGCCCGCGACCCTGCCCGGCGGCTTGTCGAACCCGGCCCACCTCGACAAGCTCCTCTATCTGGCAAGGGCCCGGCTGTCCGCTGTCGAGGCGGGCCGGGCGAACGGGGTTGATCCGACTCGTCTCAGGCTCAGCTTTCCCGACTCGAGCTCCTTCGCGCCGGTGCGGGCCAAGGCCGTGGTCATCGCCCGGCTCGAGATCGGGGCCGAGCACAGCGAGGTCGAAGCCTCGGCGGTGGCCGAAGCCGCCGCGCCGATGGGCGCCATCGGCGGCGCCTCGACCATGGCCGCCGGGGGTGGCTACAGCGGCCCACTCGTCTTCCGGACGGGGGAGGGGATGCGTCCGGACGTCGCCGCCGGCTTCGACCGTATGGCAGCGTCGGCCCGCGGCGCCGGCATCTCCCTGCTGGTCGTCTCGGGCTTCCGCTCCGACGCCGAGCAGGCGGCGCTCTTCGCCGCCCACCCGGACCCGACCTGGGTGGCGCCGCCGGGCCGCTCGCTGCACCGTTGCGCGACCGAGCTCGATCTCGGCCCCGAGTCCGCCTACGGCTGGCTCGCCGCCAACGCCGGCCGCTTCGGCTTCGTCCAGAGGTATTCGTGGGAGGACTGGCACTACGGTTTCGACGCCGGCCCGCCGCCCTGCTCGGAGGCCGGTAATGCGCTGAGCGGAACCGGAAGAGGGGCGACTGTCGCGGCCCCCGCAACCTTGCCCGGCTTCGTCCCGAGCCGCTTCCGCGAGCCGCTGCTCGCCGCCGCCAGGCGCTGGAGTGTCCCCGCCGCCCTGCTTGCCGCGCAGTTGATGGCGGAGTCGAACTTCAACCCGTTCGCGGTCTCCCCGGCGGGAGCGCAGGGCATCGCCCAGTTCATGCCCGCCACCGCGGCCGCTTACGGCCTGGTCGACCCCTTCGACCCGGTCGCCGCGATCGACGCCCAGGCCCACCTGATGTCGGACCTGATCCGCCAACTGGGCTCGCCCGAACTTGCCCTGGCCGGTTACAACGCCGGCCCCGGCGCCGTCGAAGGCTGTCACTGCATCCCGCCCTACCCCGAGACCCAGGCCTACGTCACCCGCATCCTCGCCCTGCTCGGCGGTGCCGGCGTACAGCCCGTGCCGGCTTTTGAAGTGCGACTGATTGACTGATCGCCGGCCGCCGTGGGACCGGTACCGGAACTGTGTTGTTTTTGTGGCGTTACTGCCAGTCGAGACGCCAGCACTTACACTTTGAGATCGCACATGAGCGAACGGGACTTCAATGCGGATCTGACTCGTGCCGCGCAGGCGGTCAACGAGCTCATCGCTGCTCTGGACTGGGACAGGTTTCATACCCCTTCGCGACTCTCGCGTTCGATCATGTTGGAGGCAGCGGAGCTCGAGCAGGAGTTCGTCTGGCTCTCCGAAGACGAGGCGGACGCTCTTCTCCGGGATCGTCAAAGGCGCGATCGGCTGGTTGGGGAGCTTGCGGACATCACGATCAACCTCCTCGCGCTGGCGGCAGAGATCGACGTGGATCTCAATGCTGCGGTAGAAGCGAAGTCCGTAGAACTGCGTGAACGCTATGAGGTGAAAGGGACGCGCACGGGCCGCGCACGTCATGAAGTCAGATCAGAGTAATTTGGATAGCGGGGACGAAGTTGCCAGATGGGACCGGCTGGCTGTAGGGGGATGGGACTACAGCGTCGAGCAGTTCTGGTTCCACAGCAACCTCCTCTATCCGGCACTCCAAGCGCCCTTGACCCGGATCAGCCCCCGTCTCACTCTCGACTTCGGTTGCGGGCCGGGACATCTGATGACTCACTTGGCCGATGCCGGTTTCGTGTGCGAGGGCTATGACCCGGCGGCCGAGATGGCGGACCGGGCCCGCGGGGGTTCGGGAGCGGTTGTCTACTCCGACATAGACGAGGTCCCCTCGGGCGTTTATGACCTCGTGGTCGCCAACGCTGTCCTCTCGGCGGTATCCGACCTGCGATCCGCGATAGCCGCCATCGGCGGCCTCTTGCGCGAGGGGGGGAGCCTTGTGATGTCTATCCCGCATCCTGTCTTCGCTCTCCTCGATGAGATCCATACCACCACCGAGCGACGCTGGATAAGACCCGACGACGGGGAGAGCGGCGTCTGGAAATACCTAGGCAGGCCTGTGCAGTCGGTGAGATGGGGAGACGGTCTCCCCTCGACCTCGCTTTACCATCGTACGCTGGGCGATTACGGAGCGGTTCTCGCGGGGTGCGGTTTCGTGATTACGGAAGTAATCGAGCCTGTGCCTGCTGAGTCGGCCGCCGCGTCGAATCCATCCCTATACGAGATTTTCTCGAAAATACCCGGGTTCCTGATTATTGTCGCGCGCCTCGGGCGGGCGGGGGGTGTGGGTTCTTAGAGATGCCGGTCCGGCGGCCAATCCCGCCCCGGGTCAGACGCGATCTGAACCTACGTCAAGCCGGGCGCTGTGCGCTTTGCACCCGAGCACATCCTCTCGAAGCGCATCACATAGTCCCCCATAGGGAGGGTGGCAGTGACACTGTTGACAACCTCGTCCTGCTCTGTCGCAACCACCACGAGATTGCCGATTCGGGACTGCTGCCCGGCAGCATGCTGCGGCTTTACCGGGACAATCCCGAGTTGCCGGTCGAGCTTCCCGACGAGGCGATTCTCTATGCGATGCGTTCGGAGGAGATAGGCCGGACGCTTGCCCTCCACTTCGACGAAGCCACGGTTGGATTGGGACTGAAGCTGATCGGGCGCCTGGGAAGGGCACACGATCCGCGCTATCGGCGGGTCTATCTCGAACTGGCCGATTCCGTGCTCGAGGCCGTGATCAGGCACAGGCCGCGCGAGTTCCGGCAGGTCGCTCTCCGCCTGATCAGGAGGACCCTCTCGCTCGAAGCCGACATCGTCGTCCCGGGCGAGGCGTATCTCCTTGCGCGGATCGTGCATCACCATGGATTGCTGCTCAGCCAGTTGGGGAGCTATGAGTCGGCCATGGCGCGCTACGAAGACGCTGACGCTCGCGCGATGGACCTGGGGGAGTTCGCGAGCGGGGACGAGATAGGCGCCGAGTGGGCGTTGGTGCGGATCCATCACAGCGCCGCGATGCACCTGAGCGGCGAGTCCGACAGAGCCAGGGAGCTCGCTCGGGAAGTCGATGAGTTGACCGCGAGAACCCAAGCCGCCACCTATGCGCGCATCAAGCTCGCCGAGCACTGCATTGTGCGCGACGACATCGCCGGTGCGGCCGACCTGCTGAGAAGCATGGTCGAGGGCAACGTCGCCGGCTATGAACAGCCGAGCCTGGTCAATCGCACTATTGCGCTCAAGGACTGGGCGATCGTGCAGGCGCACGGGGGCGATCGGACCGCCGCGGTGAAGTCGGCCGTCGCCGGGCTGGCGATGGCGAAAGAGCTGGGATTCCGCGACCAGGAGGAAAAGATGATCACCCGACTCGGCGAAGTCGGCATTTCTCCCGCCGAGCTGCGGATCGATCGCGCTGAACCTGGGTAGGGGCTGGGATGAGCCAGGTGATGAGTGCCGCGGGCTGATCTGGGTAGCTTCGTTGGTGAGTCGACCACCAAGCCGAGCCGAGGAGGCCGTATGCACCTGCCGTTCACCCACAAGAAGCTCACCGACGTCAAGGACTCCGCTCCCGAGTTCGGGCTGGACGAGGTGCAGGAGGCGCGGTTTGCCAACAAAGACCTCGATGCCGAGAAGACCGGCCTCAGTCACTATCGCCTGAAACCGGGAAGGCGCACCCCCTTCGGTCATAAGCACGACGAGGCGGAGGAGGTCTACGTGGTGATCCGCGGTTCCGGGCGGATGAAGCTCGACGACGAGATCATCGAGGTCGAGACGCTCGACGCGATCCGGGTCTCGCCCGAGGTCATCCGCGCCTTCGAGGCCGGCGACGACGGGATCGAGGTTCTCGCCATGGGGCCGCGCCACGATGGTGACGGCGAAGTGATCCAGGGCTGGTGGACCGACTAGGGGGTCAGGCCTCGCGCCAGGCGAGCCAGTAGCGCTCGATCCGTCGCCTGAACGCCTTCGGCTTCTCCGCGTACATCCGCCGGCCGATCGCGAGGGCGGCGTCGAGAAGCTCGTCTTGGCGCTTCTCGATCGCGCGCTCGAAGGCGCTGCGATCACCGAGGCCGGCGCGGGCATCCAGGTCTTCGGCCAGGACCGCGAGGTCGTGGTGGTCGCCGAGCAGGTCGGTCAGCTCGTGGAGCTGGTCCACCGTCTCGCCCAGCAGCGCCGGCCACGCATCCTGGACGATTCGCAGCTGGTGCCAGAGGTCCTTGGCGCGTTTGCGCCATTGGTGGACGTTTTCGGCCGAGGGACTTGCCGATACCCGCTTCATCGCCTCCCGCCCGCCGTGGTAGCTCTTCGCCAGGCCGGGTCCCACCAATGCCCAGGAGTCGGTCCGCAGAGGCCACTGACCGATCGCGGCCTGCCCGGCCTTGATCGCGTCGATGGCCTGGGCGATCTGTCCCTCGGTCTCGTCGCGCACGGCGGCGGCCAGCTCGTCGCGCTCGGCCTCGAGCATTCCCTCCCAGCGCCCCGCCGTGTCCTCGGGCAGATCCCCGAACCGGTGGCGCAGCCGCAGCAGCGTCTCCAGCTTGACCTCGGCGTCGCGGCTGCCGGAGAGCAGTCGTCCAGCATCCCGGTAGCGGCGGTTTTCCGCCTTGAAGGTCTTCCGGCCCAACTCGTCGCGCACCAGCCGCAGCACCCCCCGCAGCTTCTTCAGGTCTTTGCGGGCGCCGTGGATGGCGACGGCGAACTCGTCCGCCTCGATCTCGTCGAGTCGCTCCAGGGCCTTCTCGGTCCGGCCCAAGGCGATCCTACGCACCCCCTCGGCGGGGGCCTCCTTCGTTTTCAGGCGATAGGAGCGGGACGCCATATCTCGATGCTTCCATTCTGACGAGAGCTAAACAGCTGGACGCCCGCCGACGCAAGGCTCTGGTTTGCGTAGCGGCCATCGCCGGTGACCTCCTTGCCGAGCCAGCCGGGAGGCTGGAACTCATGGCTCTGCCGCTCGGAGTCGAACTCGACCTCGGCCGTGACCAAGCCCGCCAGGTCTTCCTCGAAGACGTCGACCTCGGCCACGAGCCCGTCGCCGAGCGGCACCAGATAGCGGGTCTTGCGCAGGCGGCGCGACTCGGTCAGGGGCCAGAGCGCGTCGAACTGGTTGATGCCGAGGGGAATCTCGACCTCGACGCGCGATTCGCCGTGCCCCACCTTTGCCGTCAGCAGGCGCCGGTCCTCGAGCTTGCGCAGGCGAACCTCGACGCTCTCGCGGATCGCCAAGTAGCCCTGCTCGATGCGCTTGGCGGTGTGGTCCTGGAGCCCATCCGGAGGCTCGTCGAGCAGGAACTTACGCTCGATCTCGGTGGCCATGGAAAAAGCCTAGTGCCCTCGCCTCGGACCGGACGGAACTTGGCCTGGATCGCCTAGACTGCCCCGCAATGGCATCTGTCGAGGTACAGGGAGTCGAGGGAATGCAGGCGCTGGTCGGTCAGGAGATCGGCCCGAGCGAGTGGCGCACCGTCACCCAGGCGGACATCGACGCTTTCGCCGAGCTCTCCGGCGACCACCAGTGGATCCACGTCGACGTCGAGCGGGCCAAGGCCGAGAGCCCCTTCGGGACGACGATCGCCCACGGCAACCTCACCCTCTCCCTCGTCGACGGCTTCCGCGGCGAACTGATCGACGCCACCGGCTTCGCCCTCGGCGTCAACTACGGTTGGGACAAGATCCGCTTCCCCGCCCCGGTGCCGGTCGACTCCAAGGTCCGCGCCCGCGCCGAGGTCGTCTCGGTCGAGGAAAAGGGCGGCGGCTGGTACCAGGTGGTCACCCGTTTCACGATCGAGGTCGAGGGCGCCGACAAGCCCTCCTTCGTGGGTGACTCGGTGACGCGGGTTATGGCTCCCGCCTGAACCAGACGGTTCCTGGGCAAGCAGGTCAAGGACGCAGGGAGCGCCGTGTGCTCCGCACACAAGCGACCGAGGACGCTGAGATGCGCCGCCCAGGAACCGTCCTCACTTGACGGTCAAAGTTCCTTCCATGCCCCCTTCGCGGTGGCCCGGGACGGTGCAGAAGAAGGTGAATTCGCCGGGCTTGAGGTCGACGGTGGTGGAATCGGAGCCTTCGGCGATCAGTTCGGTCTGGCCGAGCGTCTTGCCGCCGGCGTCTTCGATCGCGACGTCGTGGGTGAGTGGTTGCGGATTGGTGAAGTTGACGGTGACCTTGCCGGCTTTGGCTTCGGCGCTGGTGGTGGTGTAGTCCAGTCCTTCCCCGGCTTCGAAGTCGAGGGTGGAGGCGCTGCCCGCCGTCCCGCCTTCGGCGCTGCCCGCGGGCTCCGTCTGGCTTTCGGTGGTTTCGGCGGTGGTGCTGCCGGTGTCGTCGGAGGAATCGCCGCAGGCGACCAGGGCCAGCGCTGCGAGGACTAGGGCGAATGCGACTGCGACCTTCTTCATCTGGCGGTCCTTTCCGCGGGGACTGGCTTAACTGCCTCTGACTGTAACCCGGATACGGGCCGGCTGCAGGTCGGGTTCAGCGGCCGTGGAACTCGGGCTTGGCGCCGCCGAAGAAGGCCTCGACCCCGTTGCGGAGGTCCTCGGTGGCCATGCTGTCGGCGATCCCGTGGCGCTCCAGCTGCAAATGCTCGGTGAGGCTGTTCTCGATGCTGACCCCGCACAGCAGCTTCGACATCCGCACGTAGTGGGGCGCCTTGGCGGCCAGCTTCTCCGCCTTCGCCCGGGCCGCGTCCATCAGCTCCTCGGCCGGAACCACCTTGCGCACCAAGCCCTCCTCGAGCGCCGCCGCGGCGTCCAAGTTGGGGTCTTCGAGCAGCAGTTCCAGCGCCCGGCTCGGCCCGACCACGCGCGGCAGGAAGTAGGTCATGCCGCCATCCGGGGAGGCGCCGATGCGGCCGTAGGCGCAGGCGAGGAAGGCCGACTCGGAGGCGATCCGGATGTCGCAGGCGAGCGCCAACGAGAAGCCGGCGCCGGCCGCCGGCCCGTTGATCGCGGCGACCACCGGGTAGGGGATCCGCCGCAGGTCGACGATCGCCGCGTGCAGCGCCTCGGCGCCGCGCCGCACTTCCGAGGAGAGGTCGATCTCCTCCGACTGGACGCCTTTCTGGAACCAGGTGACGTCGCCGCCGGCGCAGAAGGCCTTGCCGGAGCCGGTCACGATCAGAGCACGCAGCGGCGCGCGGTCGGCCAGCCAGGCGAAGGCCACGGTCATCTCGCCGATCATTTCCGGGCTCATCGCGTTGAAGGCGTCGGGCCGGTCGAGGGTGAGGGTGCCGATCTCCCCGTCGATCTCGATCTTCAGGGTGTTCAGCTCGGGTGGGCTCAGGGTCTGGCTGCTCATCTCACTCTCCGTCTTGGCTTCCGTTTGGCCGGGTGGCCAGCAGCCTACCCTTAGGGCGATGAGCAAAGCAGGGGAAGACAGCGGTCCCTCGCGGGCCGAGCGGATCGCGGACCAGCGCCGCTCGCTCCCGGACGCGCCCGGCGTCTACCTCTTCTACGGCAGCGACGGCGAGCTGCTCTACGTCGGCAAGGCGCGCTCGATCCGCAAACGCGTCGCTTCCCACTTCTCCGGCGGCAACACCCGCCTGACCACACGCATCGACCGCATCGACACCCTCGTCACCGCCACCGAGGCGGAGGCGCTGCTGGCCGAGCAGAGCTTCATCAAGCGCCACCGGCCGCACTTCAACATCCGCCTGCGCGACGACAAGTCCTACCCGTACGTCTGCGTCAGCCTCGACGAGGAGTACCCGCGGGTCTACTTCACCCGTGAGAAGCACCGCCCGCACCGCGCCTACTTCGGCCCCTTCTCCAGCGCCAAGCGGGTGCGGGAGACCCTCGACCTGCTTGGCAAGCTGTTCCAGTTCCGCACCTGCGAGGGGACCGAGCCGGGACGGCGCTCCGGCAGCCCCTGCCTCGACTACTACATCAAGCGCTGCGGAGCGCCTTGCGTCGGCTACGTCAGCCAGGAGGAGTACCGCCTCAACATCGACGCGATCGTCGACTTCCTCTCCGGCCGCTACCGCCAGGTCGAGGCCGAGGAGCAGACGAAGATGGAGGCCGCGGCGGCGGCGGAGGAGTTCGAGCGCGCCGCTCTGCACCGCGACCGCCTGAAGGCGATCCGTTCCCTGTTCGAGCGCCAGCGCGTCGCCGGCGGCACGGTCGGCACCGCCGACCTGATCGGGGTCGCGGTCGAGGGCGCCGACGCCAACGCCCAGGTCTTCCAGGTCCGCGACGGCATCCTCGCCGCGCGCCAGAGCTTCTACCTCGAGAACCAGGCCGAGCGCGAGCCGGCCGAGGTCGCCGAGGAGTTCATCGGCCAGTACTACTCGGCCTCGCCGGCGGTGCCGCCGATGATCGTCGTCGGCCCCTACCTACGCGACCGGGTCGGAGTCCTCTCCGAAGCATTGAGCGAGCGCCGCGGCTCCCTGGTCGAGGTGCGCGCCGCCGAGCGCGGCGACAAGCGCCGCCTGCGCGAGCTGGCTGAGCGCAACGCCCGCCTCGCCCTCGACCAGGACCGGCTGCGGCGCGAGCATCGCCGGGCGCGCCGGGTCGAGGCGCTGGGGTCGCTGCGCGAGGTGCTGGGGATGGAGGAGCTGCCGGTGCGGATCGAGGGCTTCGACATCTCCAACATCGGCGGCGAGCACACCGT
>Ga0190264_10000113_pt1 | contig 12190 bp, 6 predicted proteins | sample Popmic112T_FD_136651 | JGI IMG/M metagenome (GOLD analysis project Ga0190264, IMG submission 136651) | Populus adjacent soil microbial communities from riparian zone of Indian Creek, Utah, USA - 112 T | ecosystem: Environmental > Terrestrial > Soil > Riparian zone | place: USA: Utah | collected... | reverse complement strand
TGGGAGAATTCCGCTTGAGATTGATTGCGGCCGCATTGCTGGCCTTGTTAGCCGCGACGGCGCACGCCGCGCCGCCCGAGCCCACGAAAATCCTCGTCAATGGCGTCGAGCTGCATTACATCAGCGCCGGCACCGGCGAAGCGCTCATCCTGCTGCACGGCGGACAGGGTGACTATCGCTCGTGGGAGCCGCAGATCGCCGAGCTTTCGCGCTACTACCGCGTCATCTCTTACAGCCGCCGTTACAACTTTCCCAACCAGAACCCGCCGACGGCCACCGACTTTTCGGTGAATACGGAGGCCGCGGATCTCGCGGCGCTCATCAAGGCGCTGAAGCTGAAGCGCGTGAATCTCGTCGGCACGTCGATGGGCGCCGCGACCGCGCTGACGATGGCAGTCGAAAATCCGAGACTGGTTCGCAGCCTGGTGCTTGCCGAGCCGCCGCTGCTCGCGTGGGCGCGGCATTTTCCTGAAGGGCCCGCGCTGTACGACGATTTCATGAAGCGCATCCAGGACCCGGCACGCGAGGCTTTCGCTGCCGGCAATGACGAAGCGGCCATGAGGTTGTTCGTCGATGGCTTCGCCAAGCCCGGGAGATTCGATGGTCTGCCGGCGGAGGCGCGGGCGGGCATCATGCAGAACGCGGGATTTTTCAGGATGATGTCGCGCAGTGAGAATCCGTACCCGGAGATCGACCGGCGAGCGCTGTGGTCGCTGCGTCTGCCGGTGCTCGTGATCACGGGCGAGAAGACCATCGAGATCCATCGGCGTATCGATGAAGAGTTGACCAAGGCAATCCCGCGCGCGCGGTCGGCCAGCATTCCCAATGCGGGGCATGGATCGCCGCGTGAGAATCCGAACGCATTTACGCAAGTGGTCAAGAACTTTCTGGAGACCAGCGGTAAATGAGAACCGGCTCCTCCGAAGACCTGGAGCGGGTTCGGCTCAACGACAAGCTTGTTGGGCAAACCAGGCGCCGGAAAATTCCTACATTTTGCTGAGAGCGACTCTTAGTGTCAGCGGCGCTAGAGTCCGCGACGACGGTCACGCAGGCATTTGCGATTAGCGATCAGCAAGGAATTGATGACCGAGGTTCGCCCTTCCGCACCGGTTTCACTGGCTACGTTTGCTCCTGCCTATATTGGCCCGCTGCTGCGTGAAGACGCCGTAGTGCTCCGATACGGCGCGGCCGTGGTCGTGGTGCTGCTGATTGCCGGTCTTCGCGCACTGCTCGCACCATTGCTAGGTACGCAGGCGCCGCTGTTGCCGTTCGTCCTGGGGATATATGCGGCCGCCTACTTCGGCGGACGCGGACCGGCGCTCCTGGCAAGCCTGCTCACGCCATTGCTGGCCACACTGTGGTTCACGAGCTGGCCGGATGACTCGCCGCCCACCCAGTGGATTGCACACGTAGTGTTCTTCGTGCTGATCGCGCTGCTCTCGAGTGAGCTCATGCATGAGTTGCAGAAGCGGTCGCGGACGGAGCGCGAAGCGCTGGCCATCGCCGCGAGCCACGCGCAGGCGCTGCGTGAAGCCGACCGCCGCAAGGACGAGTTCCTCGCCATGCTGGCGCATGAACTGCGCAATCCATTGGCGCCGATCCGCAATGTCGCCTACGTGCTCACCAAGGGCGCCGCCGATCCGGCCACGATGCGCCGCGCGGGACAGATGATCGAGCGGCAGGCCAGCCACCTCACGCACCTCATCGACGACCTGCTCGATGTCGCGCGCATCACGCGCGGCCGGGTGGTGCTCAAGCGTGAAACGACGAGCCTGGATTCCCTGGTCGAGTCGGCGATCGAGACCGTGCAGCCATTGTTGGATGCGCGCGTTCAGTCCGTGACGGTGCGGCGAACTGCGGAAAGCGTGTTCGTCGATGGTGACAGCGTGCGCCTCTGCCAGGTGCTTGCGAACCTTCTGACGAATGCGATCAAGTACTCGCCCGAACGCTCGCGCATCGAAATCGACATCGAGGGCACGGCGGTCGATGCGGTCATCAGCGTGCGCGATCCGGGCGTCGGCATCGACGCGCAACTGCTGCCGCTGCTGTTCGATCCATTCCTGCAGGGCGATCGCTCGCTCGACCGCTCGCAGGGCGGTCTTGGCGTGGGGCTCACGATCGTCAAACTATTGGTCGAAATGCACGGCGGCGGTGTGACGGCGCACAGTGCGGGCCTGGGCAAAGGCAGCGAGTTTCGCATCCGCCTGCCGCGGGTTTTCGCACCGATTCCAGCGGCCGCGGCGCCGGCGGGCGACGAGCATAAGGCCGTGCGTCCGCGCCGCGTGCTCGTCGTCGAGGACAACGCGGACTCGGCCGAATCCATGCGCGCGGTGTTGCGCACGGATCGTCATGAAGTGGAAGTCGTGTACGACGGTGCCGCGGGCCTGGCGAAGCTCGAAGATTTCCGTGCGGATATCGTGCTGCTCGATATCGGCTTGCCGCGCATGGACGGCTACATGGTGGCTCACGCCATCCGCGAGCGTTTCGCGCTGGCGGGGCGCCGGCCAAAACTGCTGGCGCTCACGGGCTACGGACGCGACGACGATCGCAATGCCGCTCTCAGGGCGGGCTTTGACGGACACCTGGCAAAACCCGTGGATCCGCGCCTTCTCCTGCAGATCGTGGCCGACGAGCCGCAGGCGTTGAATACGAGCCATTCGGGCCGATAGGCGCCCTCAATTCGCCGCGCCGCGCTGCGTGGCCACGCCGCCGACGAAGGTGGTGTCGACCGCACGATCGTCGGCCATCGTCATCTGCACGAACAAGGCGTCTTCGAGCGAAGCGCAATGTCTCATCCGGAATTCGATGAGCGGCGTGGACTTGAGGTTCAGCACGATCAGATCCGCTTCCATACCGGCAGCGATACTGCCGATCTTGTCGTCAAGGTACAGCGCCTGCGCGCCGCCGCGGGTCGCGAGATAGAACGCGAGCGCGGCGGACAAACTGCCGCCGCCGAGCTGCGCCACCTCATATGCCGCCCCCATGGTCTTGAGCATGGACAACGACGTTCCCGCGCCGACATCAGTTGCCAGGCCGACCCGCGCCGGCCGTGCGGGTAGTTTGGCATTGCGTAAATCGAAGAGTCCGCTGCCGAGGAACTGATTGGAGGTGGGGCAGTGTGCGATGGCGGTGCCGCTCTCGTGAACACGGGCGAGCTCCGGCTCAGTCAGCCAGATGCCGTGCCCATAGATGGCGCGTGGGCCTAACTGCCCGAAATGGTCGTAGATATCGAGATAACCGTTGCGCTCGGGAAACAGTTCCTTCGCCCATGCGACCTCGGCACGGTTTTCGGCAACGTGCGACTGCAGGTAGGTGCCGGGATGTTCCTTCCACAAAGCGCCGGCCAGCTCCATCTGCTGAGGAGTGCTGGTGGGGGCGAAGCGCGGCGTGATGGCGTATGAGGCGCGCCCTTGGCCGTGCCAGCGCTGAATCAGCGCCTTCGACTCATCGTATCCGCGCTGTGCGCTGTCACGCAGCGTCTCGGGCGCGTTGCGGTCCATGAGGCACTTGCCGGCGATCGTGCGCATGCCGCGTTTGCCCGCGGCGTCGAAAAATGCATCCACCGAGTGCGCATGCACGGTGCAGAACGTGGCCATGGTCGTGGTGCCATTGCGCAGGCACTCGTCGAGAAAAACGCCGGCGACGGCGCGGGCGTGCGCCGCGTCCGCGAACTGCTGTTCGGCGACGAACGTGTATTTCGTGAGCCAGTCGAGCAGCTGCTCGCCGTAGGCGCCGATGATTTGCGTCTGCGGGTAGTGAACATGCGTGTCGATGAAGCCGGGCAGGATCAGGGAGTCCTGGCCGTACTCTTTTATATGTATACCCGGAGGCAGTTCGGGGCGGATGCGGTCGGCGGGCCCGAAATGCGTGATCCTGCCGTCGCGCATGGCGATCAACGCATCGCGCTCATAACGCAGCGTGGCTTCGACGCCTTCTACGAAGGGGTCGCCGGTGAATGTGAGCGCGGGTGCGCGGATGGCGTGGTGTCTGGCCGTGTCAGGCATTGCGGGCAGAGTCTGCCACACTGCCGGCGCCAGGCTCCGCCGGCGCATCACCTAACAGTTCGTCGAGCACACGCTCGACATCATCGGGATCCACGGGCTTGGTCAGGTGCTCATTGAACCCGGCGGCCTTGGCGGCCTGTTTGTCCTGCTCCTGACCCCAGCCCGTGAGCGCGATGAGCACGGCATTGCGTCCCCAGGCTTCGAGGCGCATGCGGCGCGCCACTTCGTGTCCGCTCATGCCCGGCATGCCGATGTCGATGATGGCCGCGCGTGGCCGGTCGCGTTCGCCGATCTCCAGCGCTTCTACGCCACCGAACGCAATGGAAACTTCGTAGCCCGAGAAGCGCAGCACCAGCGCCAGGGATTCCGCGGCGTCGCGATTGTCGTCGGCGACCAGGATGCGGCCGCGCCGCACGACGCTGGCATTCGCGGCGCCGTTGTTTTCTTCGCGTTGCATGGCGCTGGCGGGAGCGAGCACGCGGTGTGGCAGGTGGACGATGAATTCACTGCCGCGACCCAATCCTTCGCTGCGCGCCTCGACGCGACCACCGTGCAGCGCCACCAGTCCTTTGACCAGTGCGAGACCGATGCCAAGGCCTCCCTCGGCGCGATCGATGGCGGAGTTCACCTGCGAGAACATGGTGAACAGGCCCGGCAGCGATTCCTGCGTGAGGCCGATGCCGTTGTCGCGAATGGCGATGACCAGTTCCGCATTCTCGATGCGCGCCGACAACGCGATCTGTCCTTCCGGGTCCGTGTACTTGGCGGCGTTGGCCAACAGGTTGCCGATGACCTGCGACAGGCGCAGCGGATCAGCCTCGAGCTTGATGTTCTCCGGCGGCAGGCGCACGACGAGTTTGTGCTGCTTGGCGTCGAGCAGCGGGCGCGCGGTTTCCACGGCGATGCCGATCACGGATTTGAGGTCGACGTAGTCTTTCTTGAGTTCGAGCTGGCCTCGCGTGATGCGCGACACGTCGAGAAGGTCGTCGAGCAGCAGCGACATGCGCTGCACCTGGCGCGCAATGACTTCGCGGCCCCACTTGCGTTGCCGGTCATCCGCGGCGTCCGAATCGAGGATGCGCACCGCATTGCGAATGGGCGCGAGCGGATTGCGCAACTCGTGCGCGAGTGTGGCCAGGAACTCATCCTTGCGCCGGTCGGCCTCGAGCAGTGCGCGTTCGGTGTTCTTGAGGCGGCTGATGTCGAGGTTGATGCCGGCCCAGCGCTGCACGCGCCCGGTCGCATCGCGAATAGGCAGGCCCTGGGCAAGGATGGCGTGGTACCGGCCGTCGACACCTTTCATGCGGTGTTCGCGATACCAGTTGTTGCCGGTGCGCGCGCATTCTTTCCATGCCTCCGTGGTCTCTTCGACGTCGTCCGGATGCAGGATATCGCCCCAGCCGGAATTCGACGCCTGTTCCTGGGTCAGTCCGACCAGGCGCAACAGCGAATCGCTGGTGTAGATATTTCGGCCCTCGGCATCGCAGACCCACACGCCGTAGTTGATGGACTCGCCGATGGCCCGGTACAGCTTCTCGCTGGTCTCGAGCGCGCGCGCGTGCGACTGCACCTCGTCGAGCATCTTGTTGAACGCGTCGATGACCACGCCGACCTCGTCGTCGGTGGTCTTCTCCGCGCGAAACGAATAGTCGCGTTTTTCGATGATGGCCTGTGCGACCGTGGCCATGGACTCCATCGGCCGGGTGACCACCCGGTGCAGCCAGCTCGACGCGAGCAGGGCGGCGATGAGGCCGATGATCATCACTGCGCCGAGCACGTTCAGGTACGCGCTCACGCGTCCCGACAGATCGTATTGCGCGCTCAGGTAGATAGTGCCCAGCACTTCGTTGCCCTGGACCACGGGCTTCATGACCAGCACGTGTTCGCCGTCGATGTGCAGGCTTCTGCCACCCGGCAGTTGCGGCCGGGTCGCCGGGGGACCCGGTTGATCGGCGCGCGCGTACTGGGCGAACACGCTGCCGTCGGCCGCGTAGAGCGCCGCCGCGCGAATGGAATCGCGTGCCTGCAGCGCGTCCAGGCTGCGCTTCGCGTATTCGCGGTCGTTGAACGAAAGCGCGGGTGTCACGCCCAGCGCGAGAATGGCCGCTTCCGTGCGCAGGTCTTCGGCCCAGGCGGCGCGGTTGTCGCGCAGGTCGGTGTACATGAGCGCAGCACCCGCGGAGGCGAGCGCGATTGCCGTGGTGACCAGCATCACCACCATGAGCTTGCCGGAGAGACTTCGGCGTGCATTCACCATGGAAAGCACCGAACGCCACGGACGGCGGCCGGCTTTGAAAACTTTACTATCCATCGAGGATCCCACGGGGACGCATCTTGCCTTCATATCGGAAATACGTTCCACTGCAATCGGCCTTGTCCTACAAAAACAACTCGGAGCTGTGCAGTTGCCGCACCGGCGTTTGAGCCGCACTCGAAACTTCCTGACGTGCGCCATCTTTCTGGTCGCCATCGCCGGCTTCTGTCCCTCGTTGGCGACATCCGCGCAGTACTCGGTCGAAGCCGTCAAGGCGGCCTATCTGTTTCGCTTCGCGCAGTACGTCGAATGGCCCGAAGCGACCTCCGATGCTCCATTCATCATCGCCGTCAGCGGCGCGGATGACGTCGCCGCACACCTCGAGCGCCTGTTGCCGGGCATGAACGTCAACGGCCGGCGGGCCGAGGTGCGTCGCGTGACGCGCGTGCAGGATCTCGAGGGCGTCCACATCCTGTTCATCGGCGCGAACACATTCGGTCGAACGCGCGCGCTCCGTACACGCGCCATCGAGAAGCCCATTCTCATCGTCACGGAAAGCGAGGACGGGATCGATGGTGGCGCCGTCATCAATTTCATCGAAGTGGATCGCAAGCTGCGTTTCGAAATTTCATTGAACGCGGCGGATCGCAGCGGCCTTCGAATCAATTCGGCCTTGCTTTCCGTGGCCGCGCGCGTCGAGCGCCGGCCGCAGGGAGCGCTTAATTGTCCCGACGGGAATGGGCGCCGACAGCGCCTCCATGGGTGCCGAATCAGGTTGGCCGGCGCAGGTTTCAGGAGAGGGGCGTGAAGGTCTTGTCGACGCGTATCTGTATTGCCCTGGTCGTGGCCGCCAGTTCGCCGGCCGGGGCACAGCTGGTGGCCAGCGCCAGCGATCCGCTGACCGAGCTTTCCCGCATGTCGCTCGAGCAACTTGCGAATGTCGAAGTCACTTCGGTGTCCAAGTCCGCACAGCCGCTCTCGAGCGCCGCGGCGTCCATCTACGTCATCACGCGCGAAGAAATCCTGCGGTCTGGGGTGCTCAGCATTCCCGAGGCGTTGCGCCTCGCGCCCAACCTGCAGATCACCCAGCTCACCTCGACCGAATATTCCAATGGCTCGCGCGGTTTCGCCGGCGCGCCCGACGTGCAGAACTTCTCCAACAAGATCCTCATCCTCATCGACGGCCGCAGCGTCTATTCACCGCTGTTCTCCGGCGTCGCCTACGACATGCTCGACGTGGTCATGGACGACATCGACCGCATCGAGTGCATTTCGGGGCCTGGCGCGACCCTGTGGGGCGCCAATGCCATGAACGGTGTCATCAACATCATCACGCGCAATGCCTCGGACACGCGCGGCACCCTCGTGCGGCTGGACGGCGGCCCCGAGGAACAGGCCGCGGCGCTGCGCTACGGTGGCGATGTGGGCGAAGACGCCGCATTCCGCGTCTACGCGAAGTACTTCGATCGCGGCGCCACCGAACTCGGGAACGGTGACGGTGCCGGGAACGACTGGAACAAGCTCCAGGCGGGCTTTCGCATGGACGGTGGATCCGGCCGGAACCACTTCACCGTCCAGGGCGACTATCAGACCGCCGATCAATCCTTCACCGGCACCCCCGACGTGCCGTTCTCCGGCGCAAATCTGTTAGGGCGGTGGGAACATTCGGGCGACCGCCTGAATACACGTGTCCAGGTGTTCTTCGATCGCGTCGATCGCGATCGGCCGCCGGACGGGCTGGCGTTCGACATCGACACCTACGATTTCGATCTGCAGCAAAGCGCCACCGTCGGCGCCCGGCACAACCTGGTCTGGGGACTGGGCCGGCGTTCCAACGACTACCACACGCAGAACAACAACCTCGCGTTCGTGCCCGACCACCGCACGCTCGAGCTCACGAACGTGTTCCTGCAGGACTCCATCACGCTCAACGAAGAGTTGAAGCTCACCGCCGGAATCAAGTTCGAGGACAACAGCTATTCGGACTGGAGCGTGTTGCCGGACCTGCGGCTTTCCTGGGCGCCGAACGACAAGACGCTGTTCTGGCTCGCCGGTTCGCGGGCCATTCGCGCGCCCACGCCGTTCGACACCGACGTGCAGGAGTTCGTCGGCGGGCAGCTCTTCGTGCTCGGCGATCCCGATTTCAAGACCGAAAAGGTAACGGCATACGAGCTCGGTTATCGCGGCAATCCGGACGCCAGGCTGTCGGTGTCGGCGAGTGTTTTCTACAACGAGTACGACGACCTGCGCACCATCGAGGTGACGCCGGTCGTTTTCCTGCCGCTGCGCTGGGGCAATTTGATGGAAGGCAGCGCCTATGGCTTCGAAGCCTGGGCTGACATTCAGCTCAACTCGTGGTGGCGCATTTCGCCGGGCGTGCGCACCTTGCACAAGCGCCTGGAGTTCAGCGAGGGCGCGTCGCAGATCGTGGGCGTGCGCCAGGCGGGCAACGACCCGTCCTCACGCTACTACCTCAAGTCCTCGATGGACCTGCGGCGTTTTACCTTCGACGTGATGGTTCGCAAGGTCAGCGAACTTCCGGATCCGGCGCTCGACGACTACACCGAACTGAATGCGCGCGTCGCATGGCGAGCGACCGAGAAGCTCGAGCTCGCTGTCAAGGGGTTCAATCTACTTAACGAAACACACCTCGAGTACCCGGATCCCGCGGGCCAGGCGATCCGCCGCAGCGTCATGGCGGAGCTGCGCTACAACTACTGACCGAATTGGGACTTGGCTCACACGCATTCGCGGCGGCTGGGCGTTCACGTCGGTCGCCGGCTCATAGAATGATTGGCAGATGTCAGCACCAATGCAGCAACGGCGCGCCACGGATGATCGGCGCCGTTCGGTTTTCCACGCCCTGTGGCACGGCAACTTCGCCCGCAGGCGGCATGCCCCACGTCGACGCGACGAGCGACATGTCGTCAGCACGGACTGGTTTCAAGCCCAATGGCTCGCCGTTGGCTTTGGCATCCTTCTGCTGTGCGCTGCCGACGCACTGCTGACGCTGACACTCATTTCCCACGGCGCGGTCGAGATCAATCCGTTGATGGACCCGCTGGTGAGGGGATCTGGCCATAGTTTTGGCTACTGGAAGACCGGGCTCACCTCGATGGGTGTGCTGGTGCTCACGCTGCTGGCTCGTGTTCGTTTCTGGGGCAGAACGGTCGGAACGATCCTTTATGTGGTTCTTGGGGCATACGCGGTCCTCGTCGCTTACGAGGTATTCCTTTTACGTAACATTCCCCTAGATTAGGTACTGGTCGCCTTTCGGGCAGGGGCGCCTTCGGCTACCATACCGCCCCCTCCATAGCTCCAGGACCTTGAGTCCACAGGATTTTTTCTCGTATGGCCCCAAGCCTTCGCGAGCTTTCGGCTTCCACGCCGCTGTCTGGCGGCAACGCTCCTTACGTCGAAGCTCTTTATGAGCAGTTCCTCTCCGATCCGCACAGTGTCGATCCGGCATGGCGTGATTACTTTCAGCGTCTCCAGGATGGCCTGAAGCAACGCGATGGCGCGGGAGCTGAACAGATTCACTCCACCGTGCAGGCCGGCATCGTGCAGCGCGCGGGCAAACCGCGCGTGGCCGCGGGCGGCTCAGGCACGCTGAGTGCCGATGCCGCCGCCAAGCAAGGCTCGGTGTCGCGGCTGGTACAGATCTACGCCAACCGCGGCCACCTCATCGCCAACCTCGATCCTCTGGGGCTCGAAAAACGCGAGCGTCCCCGAGTGCTCGAGCTCGGGTATTTCGGGCTGACGGATGCCGACCTCGACACCGAGTTTCTTACCGGTTCGCGCCCCAATGAGCTGGCGCCCAGGCTCAAGCTGCGCGAGATCATCGCGCAACTCGAACACGCGTACTGCGGCACCATCGGCGCCGAGTTCGCGCACGTGTCGAACACCGAAGAGCGACTGTGGCTGCAGGACCAGTACCTGGTCGGGCGGCTGCGCGGCAAACTCAATGTCGACGAGCAGAAAAACATTCTCTGGCAGCTCTCGGCGGCCGAAGGCCTCGAGCGTTATCTGCACACCAAGTACGTCGGCCAGAAGCGTTTCTCGCTCGAAGGCGGCGACTCTCTCGTTCCGCTCATGGACGATCTCATCCAGCGTGGCGGCGAACAGGGCGTCGAAGAGTGCGTGATCGGCATGGCCCATCGTGGCCGCCTCAACGCGCTGGTGAACCTGCTCGGCAAGTCGCCCTCGGTGCTGTTCAACGAATTCGAAGGCAAGTACGACACCGCGCACATGCACGGCTCGGGTGACGTGAAGTACCACAAGGGCTTCTCGTCGGATCTGCGCACGCCCGGCGGCAATGTGCACGTGGCGCTGGCGTTCAATCCTTCGCACCTCGAGGTCGTGAATCCGGTCGTCGAAGGTTCGGTGCGCGCACGCCAGGAACGCCGCGGGGATTCCGCCGGCACCCGCGTGTTGCCGATCCTGGTTCACGGCGATGCGGCTTTCGCGGGCCAGGGCGTCGTCATGGAAACGCTGCAGCTGTCGCAGGCGCGCGCGTTCTTCACCGGTGGCAGCGTCCACATCATCATCAACAACCAGGTTGGCTTCACCACGTCGGATCCGCGCGATGCGCGTTCGACGATGTATTGCTCGGACGTCGCCAAGATGCTCGAGACGCCGATCTTTCACGTGAACGGGGACGATCCCGAAGCGGTGGTGTTCGTGACACGCCTCGCGCTCGCGTATCGCCAGCGCTTCCACAAGGACGTGGTCATCGATCTCGTCTGTTATCGCCGCCATGGTCACAACGAGGCGGATGAGCCATCGGCCACGCAGCCGATGATGTACCAGATCATTCGCAAGCATCCGACGACGCGCAAGCTCTACGCCGACAAACTCGTGGCGCAGGGTGTCATCACCGACGGCGATGCGGCGGCAATGATCGAGTCATATCGGCAGGGCCTCGACGAAGGCCGGCCGCAGGCGCGCGCCTCGCTCGGCATGATCGGCAACAAGTACACGGTCGACTGGAGCAAGTACCTCGGCAACGACTGGACCGAGCGCGTGAAGGGTGGCGGCAACATGGCGCGCCTCAAGTCGCTCGGCGAACGCATCGTGAAGTTCCCGGAGAATTTCTCGCTGCATCCGCGCGTGGCGCAGGTCATGGCCAACCGCGTGAAGATGCTCGCCGGCGACCTGCCGCTCGACTGGGGCTTTGCCGAGACGATGGCCTACGCCAGCATTCTCGAAGAGGGAAATTCCATCCGCTTCACCGGGCAGGACGCCGGTCGCGGTACGTTCTTCCATCGCCACGCCGTGCTGCACGATCAGGCCACGGGCGGGCGATACATCCCGCTGCAGCACATCGCCGAGCGGCAGCCTTCGTTCCAGATCATCGACTCGGTGTTGTCGGAAGAGGCCGTGCTCGGATTCGAATACGGTTACTCCACCACCGATCCGTCGGCGCTGGTCATCTGGGAGGGGCAGTTCGGCGATTTCGTCAACGGCGCCCAGGTCATCATCGATCAGTTCATCAGCTCGGGTGAAGCCAAGTGGGGCCGCCTCTGCGGTCTCACACTGTTCCTGCCGCATGGCTACGAAGGCCAGGGGCCGGAGCATTCCTCCGCGCGTCTCGAGCGGTTCCTGCAGCTCTGCGCCGAGAACAACATGCAGGTGTGCGTGCCTTCGACGCCGGCGCAGATGTATCACATGATCCGCCGGCAGATCCTGCGCAGCTTGCGCAAGCCGCTCATCGTCATGACGCCGAAGAGCCTGCTGCGTCACGAGCTGTCGGTGTCTTCGCTCGAAGACCTGGCCAATGGCGAGTTCGCCACGGTCATCGACGAAATCGACAAGGTGACTCCTGCCAATGTGCGCCGCGTCGTGCTGTCGTCAGGGAAGGTTTACTTCGACCTGCTGAAGGCGCGCCGCGCTTCCAACAATTCTGAAGTGGCGCTGGTGCGCGTCGAACAGC
>Ga0190264_10000112_pt1 | contig 12288 bp, 9 predicted proteins | sample Popmic112T_FD_136651 | JGI IMG/M metagenome (GOLD analysis project Ga0190264, IMG submission 136651) | Populus adjacent soil microbial communities from riparian zone of Indian Creek, Utah, USA - 112 T | ecosystem: Environmental > Terrestrial > Soil > Riparian zone | place: USA: Utah | collected... | reverse complement strand
GAAGGCGTACCAGATCAGTCAGTACGACATTCCGCTGGCGGTCGACGGGCACCTCGGCGAGGTCCGCATCCACCGTGTTCACCTCGAGGAGGACGCCGCGAAACTAGTGCACACCGGGGGCGCCGGGCGGATCGAGGGCTCCGGCGAGTCCCTCGTGGACTTCAACCGCGGCGGCACGCCTCTCGTCGAGATCGTCACCGAGCCCGACCTGCGCGGCGCCCCCGAAGCCGCCGAGTGGGCGCGGCTGCTGCGCGAGACGGTGCGCCAGCTCGGTGTCTCCGACGTCAACATGGAGGAGGGGAGTCTGCGCGTCGACGCCAACGTCTCGGTGCGCCCGGTCGGCTCCGATGTGCTCGGGACCAAGACCGAGCTGAAGAACATGAACAGCTTCCGCTTCCTCCAGCGCGGGGTGGAAGCCGAGCTGGAGCGCCAGCGCGAGCTGATCGCGGCAGGGGGGAGGGTGGCCCAGGAGACCCTTCACTTCGACCCGGTCAGTGGCAGCCTCACTTCGATGCGCTCGAAGGAGGAGTCGCACGACTACCGCTACTTCCCCGAGCCCGACCTGGTGCCGTTGGCGCCGACCGAGCAGATGCTGCGCGAGGCCCGCGAGGCGCTGCCGGAGCTGCCGGCGGCGCGGATCGAGCGCTACGTCGGGATCGGCCTGCCCGAGGACGTGGCGGCCACGCTCGCCACCGACCCCACGACCGCCGAGTTCTTCGAGCGCACTGACGCTGCCGCCGCCGGGGTCGAGTCGCGGGCGGTCGCCAACTGGGTCACCGGCGAGCTCGCCGCGGCCTTGCGCCAGGGCGACGAGCAGGTCGGCGCCGCCGACTCCAAGGTCGAGCCCGCTGCCCTCGCCGCCCTGGTCGCGCTGGTTCAGGAAAAGCAGATCTCCCACGGCAGCGGCAAGACCGTGCTGGCGGCGCTGGTCGCCGAGGGCGGCGACCCGGCCGCGATCGTCGAGCGCGAGGGCCTCGCCCAGATCTCCGACAGCGGCGAGCTGGAGGCGATCGTTGCCGCCGCCGTCGAGGCCAACCCCAAGGCCGCTGAGGAGATCAAGTCCGGCAACCAGAAGGCGATCGGTGCCATCGTCGGCGCGGTGATGAAGGAGACCAAGGGCCGCGCCGACGGCGGCGAGGTCAACCGGCTGATCAAGGAGAAGCTGGGCCTTTAGCTGCGCCTGGGGGGCGAGTTGTTCCTCCCGCCGTCTTTAGAGGCGGTGTCAGATGCAGAAGCGGTGGTCTTCCTGGCATATGCGGGTGTGATGCGGGCGCTGATAGCGCTCGCATCGAAGCTCGCGGACCGCTAGGCACCCCGCAAAATAAAACGGCCCCGGGGATTGCACCCCCGGGGCCGTCTGTGCCAGTCACAGATGGCCGAAACTTTAGCGCTACATCGCCTGAACTGCATTTAGCCGTAGAACGTGCTTTATGAAACTTTGTGACAAGTTGTTACAAAGTGCTAGCTTAGGCGTATGGCCTGGAACGTCGTCATCGTCGGTGGTGGATTTGGTGGGGCGATGGCCGCGCGGGAGCTGGAGAAGGTGATGCCGCGGCAGTCGGCCCGGCTCAGCCTCGTCAACGACGTCAACTACATGCTCTACACGCCGTTCCTGCCGGAGGCGGCGGCCGGGACGCTGGAGCCGCGGCACGTGGTGACGCCGCTGCGGGAGATCCTCAAGCGCACCTACCTGCGGCTCGGCGAGGTCGTCGCCCACGACCCCGAGGCGAAGACGGTGCGGCTGCACAGCCACGAGGGCGCCGACGAGGACCTTCACTACGACCAGCTACTGCTGGCGCTCGGCTCGGTCTCGCGGACGCTGCCGGTGCCCGGCCTCGCCGATCACGCGATCGGGTTCAAAGACCTGGCCGACGCGATCTGGCTGCGCAACCACGTGATCGAGACGCTGGAGGCGGCCAACGCGAGCGAGGACGCGGCCCGGCGCGAAGAGCTGCTCACCTACGTCTTCGTCGGCGGTGGTTACGCCGGCCTCGAGGCTCTGGCCGAGCTGCAGGACTTCGCCGCCGAGGCGATGGAGAGCTACCCACGAGCCCGTCTGCACGGGATGCGCTGGGTGCTGGTCGAGGCCCAGGACCGGGTCCTGCCGGAGATCGACAGCGGGCTTGCCGACTACGCCCTGCGCGAGCTGCGCGGCCGCGGCATCGACATCCGCCTCAAGACGATGCTGGAGGAGGTGACCGCCGACAGCGCCCGGCTCTCCAGCGGCGAGACGCTGGCGACCAAGACCGTGGTCTGGACCGCCGGCGTCGCCCCGAGCCCGCGCCTGCGGGATTTCAACCTGCCGTTGAACGATCGGGGCCGGGTTCCGGTCGACGACCACCTGCGGGTCGTCGGCTCCGACTCGGTCTGGGCGATCGGCGACTGCGCCGCCGCTCCCGACCCGCGCGGCGGCATCTGTCCGCCGACCGCCCAGCACGCCGTCCGCCAGGGCCCGGTGGCGGCCCGCAACATCGCCGCCGAGCTGGGAGTCGGCTCCCCGGAGCCGTTCGAGTACAGGGGCGAAGCCGCCTTCGTCAACCTCGGCCGCTACAAGGCGGTGGGCAAGATCGGCGACCGCACCTTCCGCGGCTTCCCGGCCTGGTGGCTGGCCCGGACCTACCACATGAGCCAGATCCCGGGCGTCGCCCGCAAGGCCCACGCGGTGGTCGACTGGACCACCAGCCTGCCCTTCGGTCGCGACCTGGCCGAGCTCGGGCAGATCGGCCACCCGAAGCGGCTCGGCTAGCCCGCCCTGACCTCGAGGTCGACCACCATGCCCCATTCCTCGTGCTGGGGCAGGCTGCACCAGAGCCGGTAAGTCCCCGGGGAGAGGCTGAAGTGGGCGACCCGGCTCTCGCCCGGGCCCGCCTCCCCGACCTCCAGCGGCGGGTCCACGCCGCCCCTCGGCTGGAGGTTGAGGTTGTGCGGGTCCTCGCCCTGGTTGTTGAGCTCGACGGTCACGCTGCCGGCGACGACGAACGGCCGCGAGAGGCTGAAGCTGAAGGCTTCGGGCGTGGCATCGTCGGCTTTGACGCTGACCCGCCGCGGCGGCGGCTCCGGTTCGCCGCCGGGTTGCGGGGCGGGAGCCGGGAGGGTCGGCAGCGGGATCGCGACCGCGGGCGGCGCGGCGAGTGGATCGCAGGTCCACCAGCGCCTGACCCGCACCACGCGGCGCATGCGGCCGTCCCGCTTGACGTGTTTGACGACGCGCTTCGCGTGCCGTTGCCAGGCGCAGTCGGCGGCGGCCGCGCGGCCCTCGCCGGCGATCGGCCAGGCCCCCGGCGCCAGACTGAAAGCGGCGGCCAGCGCCAGGACGATCGCGGCCGTGAGGATCCGGGTCACGCCTTCACCAGCGTCGGCCGGACGAAACCGGAAGCGCCGGGGATGATCGGGCCGGCGTCCTGGCCGAGCCACTGCTCCAGCAGAGCGCAGTACATCGCCCGGAAGTCGCTGGTTACGCGCAGGTTGTCGTTGGCGTCGAGCGTCGCCAGGCCGGGGAACTCGCCGACCATCTCACCCTGCGCTTTGGAACCGATCACGAAGGCGCAGCCGGCGGCCCCGTGGTCGGTCCCGGCCGAGCCGTTCTCCTCTGGCCGGCGGCCGAACTCGCTCCACATCTCGGTCAGCACCCGGTCGGCGAGGCCACGTGCCTCGAGGTCGCGCTGGAAGGCGAGCAGGCCCTCGCAGGTCTCGCGCAGGTTGCGGTCGAGGTCGGTCGCCTGGTCGGAGTGGGTGTCATAGCCGCCGGCGGCGCGGATCGTCACCGCCCGCATCGGCAGCCCGGCGGCGATGAAGGCGGCGAGCCCGGCGAGCTTGTGGGCGAAGCGGGTATCGGGGTAGGCGACCGGGCTTGAGAACTCGCCGATCCCGCCCAGATCCTGGCGCAGCTTGTCGGTCTGGGCGGTGGCGCGGCGGACCTGGGCCAGCCCCGGGGAGTCCGAGGGCAAGGAGCCGAAGCGGGCGAAGCTGCGGTACATCTCGTCCCGGACCGGGTCGCTGACCGGCGACCAGAGGTCGAAGCCGTCGACGCTGTCGATCGCCGCCACCGGCTTGTCGGCGGTGGCGATCATCGGCGAGAGCGAGCCGTCCATCGAGAGCCCCTGCAGCGGGTTCTCGGTGTCGCCGACCAGGTCGAGGTAGCGGCCGAGCCAGCCGGTGCGGAAGCCGACCGCGAGCTCGCCGACCTCGTAGAAGTGGCGTGAGGTGAAGTGGGACTGGTCGGGGTGGTCGTAGCCGATCGCCGGGAAGGCGCTGACCTTGCCCTCGGCGTGGAGGGTCGCCAGGCTCGCCGCGGCCGGATGCCAGCGCAGCCGCGGGTCCTCGCTGAACTCGCTGCCGGCTTCGGGCGAAAGGGCCAGGCTCGGGCGCAGCTGCGAGTAGCGCGGGTCGCCGACGGGAGCGAGCACGCTGAGCGAGTCGATGCCGCCGTCGAAGAAGACCGAGACCAGGACCTTGTCCCCCGGCGCCGCCTGGGCGATGCCTTCCTCGAAGACCGAGAGCGGCAGCTTCGAGGCGCCGTAGACGGCCAGCGCCAGGCCCGCGCTGCGCGAGAGGAAGGTGCGCCGCGAGAGCCCGGTGCCGGCGGGCTCCGGCATCCCCGGCTCGATGATCGGCAGGCCCTTGCCGGCTTCGGCCGCCGCCGAGCGCAGCAGTTGGGCGCGGGTGTAATCGCCGCAGCAGTTGTGGGAGTTGGGGGTCATTGCAGGATCGTGTCCGGGCTGACGCCGATCAGCTGCAGCAGGGCGTTCTGGCGCATCGCCCGGTAGGGGCCGCGCTGCCAGTTGGCGACGACCTGTTTCTCCACCCGCCGGGAGAACTCGAGCAGCTCCGCCCGGTGCTCGGGCCGCAGCGCCGGCGAGTCCCAGGAGGCGATCGCCCGGTCCAGCGCTTCTTCAGCGCTCTCGGTGGTGCTGTAGCCGCCGCCCCAGGCGTCGACCGAGACCTCGTCGAGGGCATAGTGGACGAGGTTCCAGCGCGCCCGCATGCGCGAGGTGTCGAGCCAGCGCGTGTCGTCCCAACCGGAGACGTTGGGCGGCCGGAAGAGAACCTGTCCCGCCGGTTCGCAGAGCCAGGTCCAGGCGTCGGTGTCGACGTAGCGCCCCAGGGCGCGCAGCATCCCGGCGAGCTGAACCACGGGGGGTTTGACCATCGCCGGGCCCTGGTAGAGGTCGGGACTGATCAGGATCGTCTCCAGCACCGGGCGGATCTGCCGGCCGGAGCTGTTGTAGATGCCCATCAGCGCGTCGCGCACCGGCGCCGACGGCGGCTGCGGCACGAAGTAGCTCCAGAGCTTGTCGACGAAGAAGGAGGGGTGGAGGGGGTGCTCGACGCAGAGCCGGCAGGCGTCCTCCCAGCCCCAGTTGCCGGTCCGCCCGAAGACCGTCTTGTCTTTGACGTCGTGGCGGTTGGGGTCGAAGCGAAAGTTGTAGGCGCCCTGCTCGCCGGACCAGTCGTTGCGCCAGCCGGTCAGCGCCCGGGCCTGCTCGCGGATGTCGTCCTCGCTGTAGGCGCCGCGATCGGCGCCGAGGCTGAACAGCTCCATCATCTCCCTGGCGTAGTTCTCGTTCGGCGCGCTTTTGCGGTTTTCGCTGCCGTTCAGCCATTGCAGCATCGCCGGGTCGACCGTCACTGCCTTGAAGAGGTCGAGGAACGACCCGAAGCAGGCGGAGCGGAAGAGGTTGGACTGGTCGATCATCTGCTGCTGTTTGGAGACGCCCTCGATCGAGGTCGCGAACCAGTCGTGGAAGACCAACGCCATCCGCTCGACCAGCGGCTGGTTGGTCCTGACCATGCGGTCGAGCCACCAGATGTGGTCGTGCCCCCAGGCGTCGGCGGGGGCGATCGCGGCGCCGTCGTCGTCGACCGGGGGCGGCCCGCTCAGCGTGGCGGCGCCGCTGGGGCGGGTCAGCGACTGCACCGCGCCGACCAGGCCGAGCGAGACCAGCTGCTCCGCCTGGCCCGGCAGCGGACCGAACCCGGCCCGGTTCAGCAGCCGCACCGCCTGCTCGACCCCGAACGGGCCCTGGTAGGCGCCCGCGGGCCGGGGGTCGGGATTGACCGCCGGTGGGACCGCCGGTGCCGCCGCGGGCCGCCCGGCAGGCTTCTTCCCGGGTCCGCGAAAGTGGCCGCGCTTGGGCTTGTGACGGTGGCGGACGATGTAGCCCTGCAGGCGCCAGTCGCCCTGGCCGTCCGGCACCCAGCGATAGTGCTTGTCCTTCCAGGCGTACAGGCGTCGGCGGCGCGGGTGGCGCTTCGGTTTCGCCGCGCTCGCTGAGGTTCGTGGAATCGCCATGCGCAGAGGGACCCGGACGGGCTCTTGCAGGTTTGTCGGGACCCTCGTCAAGGCCCTTTAAGCAAGTTCCCCTGCCTGGACGTTCGACCCATGCCGGCAAACCGTCAAAATGGGCGTATGGAGTACCTCGTCATCGCCTTCTTCTTCGGCCTCGCCACCGGCTTCGTCGCCAGAGGCAAGGGCAGCTCCTTCTGGATCTGGTTCCTGATCGGCACCGTCGTCCCCCCGCTCGGTCTGATCGCCGCGATCCTCTACCGGGTCGAGAAGAACGAACCGGAACGGCAGTGCCCGACCTGTAAGAAGGAGTTGAAGCTCTACGTCCAGGTCTGCCCGCGTTGCGGAACGGACCTCTATCTGCCCGATCCAGCGGCGGTTCGGCACCCGGGCGTGCGGTAGAGGGGTCTGGTCACCCTCCATTCCGAATTGAGTCGCTCCGCGCCCTATGGGCGCGTTGCTCCGGATGTTGGAGCGCGACCTAAAGGTCGCGCAGAAGACAGACTGCATATCGCGCGCTTCGCGCACATTCGAATGGAGGGCGACCAGACCCCTCAGCAACACAGGTCGCCGAGACGGCTGAGGGTGCGGGACCTACACGGGATGAGGCAACTGGGTGGACCCTCCCTCGCAGGTGGGAATGACGCGAGACGCTTGTGAGAGAGATGGCGGTACCCCTCTCCAGGAATGTGCGCGAAGCGCGCGGAAATGCAATCCGATTCCTGCGCGCCATAGGCGCGCAGCATGTTGCGGAGCAGCCCGCTTCAGCGGGCGCGACTGAATTCCTGGAGAGGGGTACCGCCATCTCTCCCGCCTGCCTACCGCAGCCAGGTCCTGACGATCGCGTTGGCGAATCCGACCCCATAGCGAAAGACCGCCGGCTTCTTCGAGTGACCATGTAGGCGCTGTTCGACGGTGATCGGGATCTCTTTGGCCGGGATGCCGCGCTTGATCGCCTCGATCATGAACTCGGAGGTGTGGAACTGCTCCTGGCGCAGGACCAGCTGCGGGAGGACGGTGGTGCGGACGGCGCGGTAGCCGTTGGAGCAGTCGGTCACGTGGGTGCGGGTGATGGTGGAGACGACGCGGTTGAAGAAGACGATGCCGAGCTCGCGGGCGAAGTGGTTGCTGTCGGCGTGGCCGAGCACGCGCGAGCCGTGGGCCATGTCGACCTCGCCGTCTAGCACCGGCTTGACCAGGCGCTCCATCTCCGCAGGCAGATGCTGGCCGTCGGCGTCGAGGGTGACGACGATCTCGGCTTTCGATTCGACCATCAGCCGGTAGCCGGTGCGCAGGGCGGCGCCGCCGCCGCGGTTGGTGACGTGGCGGGCGACCGCGGCTCCGTGGGCGCCGGCCACGTCACCGGTGCCGTCGCGGGAGCCGTCGTCGACGACCAGCACCTCGGTGGCGAGACCGCAGACCGCGGCCGGCATCTGGTCGAGCACATGGCCGATGTTCTCGGCCTCGTTGTAGGCGGGGATGAGGATCGCGACCTTGCCGCGGAAGCGCTCCGGCAACCCGGCCTGGCGGAACTCCTCCCAGGCCAGCCCCTCCAGCGCCGCCGAGAGCTGGCGCGAGTTGCGCGCCGCCACCGAGAGCGCCCGCAGGATCAGGAAGAAGAGGATGAAGATGGCGAAGACGGCGAGGCCGAGGATGCGGCCGCCGTTGCCCTTTTCGAAGGAGAAGGCGGAGAGCAGGCCGTCGACGACTTCGGTCCCCGAGACCAGCGCCAAGCCGAGCCCGGCGGCCAGCAGGATCAGCACATCGACGTTGCGCAGGGCGCGGCGGCGGGCGACGGCATAGGCGACGAGGCCGATCGCGAAGATCAGCCCGGCGCCGCGGAGCGCCGTCAGTTCGGCGGGGAAGATGCCTGCTCGGAGGACCATTCGCGACCGGAGGATATGGCCGCGACCCCCCGCGACAGCGCCAGGGCGGCGAGAGGAAAGACCAGCGTCATCAGCACCTCGTTGCGGCGCGGGGCCGCCAGCGAGGCGGCGCCGATCGCGGTGACGAGGGCGATCGGGGTCGCCAGGGCGACCAGATCCCACCAGAGTCGGCGCCGGCCTAGCAGGACGAAGCCCGCCAGCCCGAGCGCGACGAGGAGGATCTGGACGACGCGCCCGACCCCGCTGCTCATCGCCTCGCCGACCCCGCTGCTCCACATCCGACCGACCTTGCGGGCGGTCATCGCCGCGTAGCCGAGCGGGTCCTCGCCGAGGTACTCGGAGAGGTTCTCTTTGCCGATCTTGCCGAGGGCGGAGTCGCGCGGCAGGTCCGGGTAGCGCGCCGCGACCCGGTCGAACAGCGGCGTCGGGTCGACCGCCTCCAGGGCCGCCGAATGCGGGTCGAGCCGCCGTCCTTCGTAGCGCTCGACCAGGATCGCCTTGACCCGCTGGTATTCGCCGTCGGCGGGCAGGTAGGTGCCGACGTAGAGGGCCTTGCCGCTGCCGGTCGAGATTGGCGCCACCCGTCCGAGGACGTCGACATTGCGGATCGTCCAGGGCACGATCGGGAGCAGTAGGGCCACCAGGACCAACGCAGCCCCGGCGAGGCCCGGCTTCCAGCCAGAGGACAGGCCCCGCGCGAGGACGGGGCGCAGCGCCGCGAGGATGACGAAGGCGGCACCGACGAACAGGTACTCGGGCCGGAACATCGCCGTCAGGCCGAAGAGCAGCCCGGGAAGGAGCCAGGCCCAGGGCGAGCGCCCCCGTTCGCTCGCCCAGAGAAAGGCGAGGACGGCGGCGGGCAAGGTCAGGATCGCCGGTGCCTCGCTCGTCAGCTCGCCGGCGCTGTGGATGAACGGTGGATAAACGGCGACCGCGGCGGCGGCGAGCAGGCCGACCGCGGAGCCGAGGCGCGGTCCGGCGCGGGGCGCCGCCGCTTCGCCGAGCCGCCGGCCGAGCACGAAGACGACGAGGATCGCGGCCACCCCCATCAGCGCCTCGATGATCCGAGCCGTTCCTTCGCGGGCGCCGCCGGTCGCATAGAAGCCGGCCGCGTAGAGCAGCGGCGCCCCCGGCGACCAGTCGCTGGAGTCGCGGAATTCCGGCCCGCCGAAGCTCCCTTCCTCATAGAGGGCCTTGGCGAGCGCGTAGTAGGCGAGGGAATCGTCGGCCGGGTCGGCGACAGGATTGGCGACGACGTAGGCGCGGGCGCCGAGGCCGACGACGGCGATCAACGCCAGCGCGATCAGCGTTGTCTTCCCGTAGCGCTGCGGCAGGGCGCGGATGCGGTCGGCGAGGGCGGTCAAGGCCGGGTCAGGCTATCCCGGCGGCAGGGTGCCGCGGCGAGGCGGCGAAAACCGCTGTCAAGTCAACCGAACGAGGAGATACACCGATGCGCCGTAGCTTTCTGATTGCCGCCTCCGTCGTCACCTGCGCGATGCTCGCGCTGTCCGCCACCGCCGCCGCGAAGACGCCGGCCCAGACCTGCACCGCCAGCTCCCCCAACGTGATCGGTCACACGATCAAGGGCACCCTTACCTCCAGCAACGTCGATCCCTCGCAGGCCCGCTTCGCCACCTGCGCCCAGGCCAAGAAGGTGATGGTGAAAACCACCGAACTGCGGGTCGAGATGCCGCGCGCGACCAAGGCCTTCTACTGCGTGCCGACGGTGAAATCGACCGACCCCGACGTGGTCGCCTACAAGTGCACCTTCAAAGGCGCCGACACCGCGACCTTCATCAAGCTGACCTTCCAGGTCACCTACGACCAGGACTGAACCGACTCCAAAGCCAGGTCGCGGCGACTCCGGCGAGCGCCGCGACCAACGGCAACATCACCAGCACCCGTCGCGGCGAGGCGACCAGGAGGGCGCTGAGAGCGGTGATCGAGAGGAAGATCGTCGCCAAGACCAGGGCCTCCCAGCGCTGACGCCAGGCGAGCAGGCAGAGCCCGAGCAGGCCGAAGCCGATCAGGGCCCAGTGCAGCGCCGCCCAGATCGGCTGGCGCATCACGTCGCGGGGGCCGTGGAACCAGATCCGGCCGACCTTGCCCGCGACGAAGCCCGCGTACTCGAGCGGCTCTTCGGAGATGTCGTCCCAGAGCTGTTCGCGTCCCATCCGCGAGAGCGCCAGCTCGGTTTCCAGGTCGGGGTAGCGCTGCGCGGCGAGGGTGGCGAGGATCTGCTCGAGGCGGAGCCGCTCGGCGTCGGCCGGATCGAAGAGCCCCGGGTGACGGGCGACGACCTCGGCCCCGACTTTCTCCGGGTCTCCGTCCGAAGGTAGGTAGGTGCCCGCGAACAGCACCTGGCCGCCGCCGGTCGAGATCGGCACCGCGCGGTCGAGGGCGACGATGTTGCGGACCGTCCAGGGGGCGACGACGATGGCGACCCCGGCCAGCAGGATCGCGGCCTGGGCCAGGGCCCGGCGCCAGTCGCCGCGAGCGCCGCGGGCGAAGACGACCAGCGCCAGCAGGAAGGCGACGCCCAGGTACTCGGGTCGCACCATCGCCGTCGCCCCCAGCAGCGCTCCAGGCGCCAGCCAGTGCACCCAGCCGTCGTCGCGATCGGAAGCCCAGAACAGCGCCAGCACCGACGCCGAGAGCAGCGTCGCCGCCAACGGCTCGCTCATCAGCATCCCCTGGTACTCGAGCAACGCCGGATAAACCGCCACCGCCGCGGCAGCAATCAACCCCGCTACCACGCCGCTCGATGCATTGGGGGGGCCCTGGCCCCCCCAATGCATCGAGCGGCGAAGGCGGCGTGCCAAGAGGTAGGCGAAAAGCACCGAGAGTGAGCCGACAAGAGCGAGGAGCACGCGCGCCAGGCGCTCGTGGACGCCGCCGGTGACCTCGTAGATGCCCGCGACCAAGAGCGGTAGGCCGGGGGAGTAGTTGCTCGACGGTTGGGTGGCCGCCGCGCCGACCGTGAAGCCGTTCCCCCGCTCGAGGTTGGCCGCGATCGCCGCGTAGGCGGCGGCGTCGTAGACCGGTTCGCGCCCGTCCCATGCGTAGTCGAGGCGTAGGCCGATCCCCAGCAGCAGGATCGCGACGAGGGCGGCGAGGCCGACCCGGCCCCCGTTTCTCGCCGCCAGTCCGTTTTCCATCGGGCGGATTCAACTAGGACGATCGGGTGAGCGCCGCCCAACCCTTTAAGCTGCCGCGTCCTATGCGAATCCTCATCCTCGGGGGTGACGGGTACCTGGGCTGGCCGACCGCGCTGCGCTTCTCGGCCGGCGGCCACGAGGTCTCCGTCGTCGACAACTTCTCACGTCGCCGCTGGCACGAGGAAGCGGGCACCGGCTCGCTGACGCCGATCGCCGACCTTGACGCGCGCATCGCCGCCTGGAGGGAGATCTCCGGCAAGGAGATCCGCAGCTACGTCGGCCCGATCGAGGACGGCGACTTCCTCGACGCCGTCGTCGCCGAGACGATGCCCGAGGCGGTCGTCCACTACGGCCAGCAGGCCTCGGCCCCCTTCTCGATGGCCTCCCGTCAGCAGGCGGTCGAGACCCAGCACGCCAACGTGATCGGCAACCTCAACCTGCTTTTCGCGATCCGCGACCACGTCCCCGACTGCCACCTGGTCAAGCTGGGGACGATGGGCGAGTACGGCCAGCCCGACATCGACATCGAGGAGGGCTACATCGAGATCGAGCACAAGGGGCGCAAGGACACCCTGCCCTTCCCGAAGCTGCCGGCCTCGCTCTACCACTGCTCCAAGGTCCACGACTCGACCAACATTCACTTCGCCTGCCGGGTCTGGGGACTGCGCGCGACCGATCTCAACCAGGGCGTCGTCTACGGCATCGACACCACTGAGACCGAGGGCGACGAGCGCCTGATCACCCGCTTCGACTACGACGAGATCTTCGGCACCGTGCTCAACCGCTTCTGCCTGCAGGCGGTGATCGGCCACCCGCTGACCGTCTACGGCGCCGGCACCCAGACCCGCGGCTTCCTCAATATCCGCGACACCCTGGCCTGCGTCGAACTGGCGACCCTGAACCCGGCCGAGGCCGGCGAGTTCCGCGTCTTCAACCAGTTCACCGAGCAGTTCTCGGT
>Ga0190264_10000111_pt1 | contig 12311 bp, 12 predicted proteins | sample Popmic112T_FD_136651 | JGI IMG/M metagenome (GOLD analysis project Ga0190264, IMG submission 136651) | Populus adjacent soil microbial communities from riparian zone of Indian Creek, Utah, USA - 112 T | ecosystem: Environmental > Terrestrial > Soil > Riparian zone | place: USA: Utah | collected... | reverse complement strand
CCCAGGACTGGAACGGCACCCTGGTGGTGCACGCGCACGGGGGCCCTGACCTCGGCGAGGCGTCGCCCGAGCGGTCGCGCGACGATCTCGACCGGTGGGCGGTGATGGTGTCGGAGGGCAACGCCTGGGCCGGGTCGTCGTACCGCCGTGGTGGGTTCGGGACGCAGATGGCGGCCGCCGACACCGAGCAGGTGCGCCAGCTGTTCGTCGACACGTTCGGCGCGCCCGACACGACGCTGCTCCACGGTCAGTCATGGGGCGGGGACGTCGCTGCGAAGACCCTGGAGCTCTACGGCCAGAAGAAGACCGGTCGGTACGACGGCGCGCTGCTGACCAACGGCGTACTCGCCGGGGCCTCCCGGGGGTATGACTACCGGCTCGACCTCCGGGTCGTCTACCAGTACTACTGCGGCAACCACCCCCGTCCGAGCGAGCAGCAGTACGAGCTGTGGCGGGGTCTGCGCGCCGAGTCGACGATGACGTCGGCCGGGCTGCGCAGTCGCGCGCAGGAGTGCACCGGCTACCAGTCGGCGCCGGAGGAGCGCACGGCCGAGCAGCGTGCGAATCTCGCCAACATCCTCGCCGTGCTGAGGATCCCGGAGCGCACGTTCTTCTCGCACCTCAGTTTCGCGACCTTCACGTTCCGCGACATCGTCCACGAGCGACTGGGCGACCGGAACCCGTTCACCAACGTCGGCGTCACCTACCGCGGCTCGGACGACGACGAGGCGCTCAACGACGGGGTCGTGAGATACGCCGCCAACCCGGCCGCGCGCCGCGACCTGTCCTTCGACAGCGACCTGACCGGGGAGATCTCGATCCCCGTGCTGACGCTGCACGCCATCGACGACCCGACCGCATTCGTGGAGCACGAGTCCGCCTATCGCGCGTCCGTGGAGGGCGCGGGCAACGGCGGACACCTCGTCCAGACGTTCACTCGGGAGAGCGAGCACAGCGCGCTCAGCAAATCCGGATACGCCACGGCGATCGACGCGTTGCAGGCTTGGGTCACCGACGGGCAGCGGCCGACGGCGACGTCACTGGCCGCGGCCTGTCCGGCGTACGACGTCACCTACGGGCAGGGCTGCTTCTTCGACCCGACCTATCGTCCGGCGTCCTACTTCGACCGGGTCCACTCACGACCCGGCCACACGACCTGGCCCGCCATCACCGAACGACAGTTCGACGTGTGGCAGGACGCCGGGAACATCGGCATCGGCTACTAGTCCAGCGGTCCGTCCGTCCGCACCTCACGACCACTGCGGCAACTGCTGGAGCGACCAGCGGTTGCCGTCGGGGTCGCTGAGGTAGACGAACCTGCCCCACGGCTGGTCGTCGACCTCACTGACCTCGACCCCGCGTTCGGAGAGCTCCGCACGGATCGCATCCGCGTCCGCAACGACCATCTGCAGGTTGTCCAGAGACCCCGGCTCCATCGTGGTCAGCCCTTGGCCGATCGCGATCGAGCACGCCGATCCCGGGGGAGTCAGCTGCACGAACCGGATCTCGTCGCTGACCGCGTGATCGTGGTCGAGGACGAACCCGAGCTTGAGGTAGAACTCCTTGGCCCGGTCCACGTCGGTCACGGGCACGCCCACCAGTTCCAGTTTCATGTCCATGGCCACGACGCTACGGCGCAATCAGGTCAGGATCTGTCCTCGACCCGGGAGGAGGGTCAGGTGAGGCCTTCGAACAGGTCGGCCAGCATCGGCGCGTCGGGTTCGCTCTCGGGCCAGGCCAGCGCGTACCACTCGCGCCCGACGCGGCGCTCCCACTGCGCGGTGTTCGTCGGGTCGTCGGACATCACGTGCAGCTGGCTCTTGTGCTCGCTGAGGCCGGCCACGATGCGGCCGGCGGCCTCGCGACAGTTGACGGTGATCCGGATCTGCTCGTCCGGGACGCCGCGCATGTGGTAGGTCTGCGTCGGGTCAAAGGTGTAGAGCCCGAGCTCGGCGCGCTGGCGGTTCCAGCGCTCGAACACTGACTGCGGGACCGCGCCGTGCGCGAGGCGCTGGAAGCCAGACCTGTTCCCGGCACGGAGTCGGGCGAAGGCCTCGTCCGTGGCGGCACCGATGGCGATGTGGTCTGGATGGCCGAAGATTCCGTCCGGGCCGAACGTGACGACGACTGCGGGATCCTCCTCGTCGAGGATCCGGGCCACCGCCGAGACGACGTCATCGAAGGGAACCTCGGCGACGCCACCGTCAGGCAGACCGAGCCACTCGTGCCGGTCGGGCACGCGGCCGAGGGCGCGCCAGGCGGCTTCGTCCTCGGCCTTGCGGATCGCCCCCAGAGTCTCCCGCGTTGCCGGGAAGCCGTCCCGGATGTCCCCGTGCTCACCGAAGGTGGCGTGGATCAGGACGAACCGGAAGTCTGCCTCGTCGGCGTGCAGCGCGACGCTGCCGGCAACGCCGTACGCGTCATCGTCCGGGTGTGCGAAGACGCAAGCCAGGGTCCGGTTGTGAGGCACGCGCCAACGCTAGCCGCTTCGACTCGCGTTCCTCCCGCCGTGCGCGTCGGTCGGCCTGCTTCTGTTCGCGTCGTCGTCGCGCCGACCCCCGTGGTTCGCGGTAGAGCGGGAGCACTTCCATCTCCAGGGGCATGCACACCCGCTCGGGTCGATCAGCCATGCAACGAATGTAGCCCCGCGAGCGAAGTGCGCGACCACCACAGGACAAGGGGCGCCCTTTCCAGGGCGCCCCTTGCTCGTTGTTCGTTCTTCGCCGTTCTCCCTGCGCTACAGGGGACGGTCGTAGTAACCGCCGAGCGAGTCCCGGTAGGACGAGTCCTTGTAGGTGTCCTCGTCGAACTCCGGCGACTCCCTGATCTCGTCCTTCGTGCGGTCCACGTGCACCCGCTCGTCGGTGGAGTCCACACGGCTGATCACACCAGCCGGCAGCATGACCTTCCTGCCGAAGATCCAGGGGCCGGTGTCGACGACGATGTAGCCCGCTCCGACCTCGTTCGAGGCCTCGTCGACCTTGCCGATGTCGCCATCGGTGGCCTCGACCTTGTAGCCGACCAGGTTCAGCGACGACCAGTCGTCGGTTCCTCGGTAGTTCCAGATTCCTGAGTTGGACATGGCTGTCCTTCCCTCCCTTGTGCGTGGGGCTGAGCCCCGGATTGGTGTCAGAAGAGGCACCTCCCACGAGCCTCTTCAAAGCGTTCGCGGTACCCGCCGGGCCGAGCTCGAAACCGTCTGGCCGGTGCGGCTTTCCAGTGCTTCGATGACGGTGGGGCACACGTCGATCTCGTAGAGCCTTTCGACCGCCTGCATGCCGCCGGGGCTCTCCGCGTTGATCTCCACGACCTGGGCGCCGATCACATCGATGCCGACGAAGAACATGCCGTCAGCCACGAGCTTCTCGCCCAGCGCCTCGACGATGCCACGTTCCTCGTCACCGATGCTGAGGGGGACCGGGCGTCCGCCGACGCTGATGTTGGCCCGCGGGTCATTGTTTGTGGGCACGCGGCGGAAGGCGGCCGGCTGCCCGTCCTTCTCGAGGATCTCTCCCTCCAGCAGGAAGATGCGAGCGTCACCGTCCTCCCCGCCGTCGATGAACTGCTGGATGATCGCGTAGCCGTCCTGGAGCACCGACTCCGTGATCTGCGCGAGGTTCGCCTCACCCTCGTCCTCGAGCACGAAGACGTTCCGACCCTTGGCTCCATAGAGAGGCTTGACGACCGAGTGACCGACCTCGGCAACGAATCGCCTGATGGCTTCCGGGTCGCGCGTCACGAGAGAGCGGGGTCGGATCGTCTCGGGGAACTCCTCGAGATAGAGCTTGCTTGTGGCGCGGACGAGCGACATAGGGTCGTTGACCACGGTGACGCCTCGAGCCTTGAGCATCTGGCCGAGCACCACACCCATGGGACTGGCCCAAGGGCGCTCCTGCCAGTCCTCGATCGACTCGTTGCGCAGGAACAAGGCATCGAGATCGTCCAAGACGATGCGTTCGGCATCGCGCTCCTTGACGCGCACCATGAAGTCCTCGAGCGTGTCGCCCTGCTTGAACTGCGCGGCACGCGCCCTGGCCTCCAGTTGCCCGTCGCCTCCGCCGAACTCGACGTCTCCGACCCCGACGTACCAGACCTCGTCCTCGCGCTGGGCCGCGGCTCTCGCCAGCCGGGTCGTTGTGTACTCGTCGATCTCGGTCTCCACGTCGTTGACGAGGAAGGCAAGCCTCATGCCGACACACCTCCTTCGTAGAGATCCAGGACCGATGATCCCTGGCGCAGCCTCTCGAGGCGCTCCTGGGCGCCGGGCACGTCGAGCCAGCGGGGACGAACCCAGGGTGGGTTCAGCACCCCGCGGTCCAGCAGGTCCTGGATCAAGGGGACGTGGTCCAGCGCGAGCTTGCCGATGAAGAGGACCTCGAGGCTGATCCCCTCTGCGAGTGCTTCGAGGATGCGCGATATCCCACGGAGGTAGATCGCGTCCTTCACCGAGCCGCCCCCGACGACGACCCGGATGGCGATGGACCAGGCGGTCCTCGTCGGGATCCTGTGGTCGGTCCGCAGAAGCTCGAAGATCTCCAGGAACTCGGCGCCGCCGAGCATCTTGTCGATCGCCACGACCCGTGCCGCGAGCACACGGAGACGCCGGGGGTCCAGTCCGCCGGTGAGGTACTCGGCAAGAACTGCGAGGCCCTCCTGGGTCTCGTCGTAGCCAGGCAGGCCCATCGTCAGAAGTGTCAGGGGTTGTCTGGCGCCGTTCTGGTAGGTCACGACGTGGGTGCCGACCTCGTGGTGCAGCAAGGGCTCGACGCGGTCCGCCCTGAACGTGGCGGCTTCGGGGATGAGCAGCCGGCCGAACGACACCATCAGGTCGGAAATGTCATCGCGGACCTCGAGGTTCACCGGGAAGTCTGGATACACGGCGCGATATCGGTCGAACTCTGCTCGAGCCGCCTCTGCGAACGCTCCGGCCGTGACGTTCCCGGTGCCGGGAACCTGTTCGGGGATCGTCGCCAGAAGTTCCTCCGCGGCGGACACAAGGGGCCGGCCGACCACTCCGTAGAGCTGCAGCGACCCGTACACGAACCTCGCGGTGTCCCGATCCTCCAGGGCGGTGACCTGCCGTGCTATCTCGTCTCGCTTGGTCCGCAACAGTGCGTGCAGCGCAGGATCGCTGACGGTCTCGATCTCGAGGTTGTAAAGGTGACGGCGTACCAGATCCGGCTCGAAATCGAGCGGCCTGAGTCGCAGGGTGGGGGCGGTTGCGAAGTCCCCCCGTTCGAAGTCTGCCCATGCCTCGGCCGCATTGACGGGCGTGACATTGAGCAGCAGGTCCAGGCTGCGCTCGATGTCGGCGAGGCTGGCGTCGATCTCCAGCGCGGGTGCGAGCTTCGTTTCCATGCGGGCCTCCCTCCCGCGTACGCGGTACCCACCGTCATTCCAGCCAAACGGAAAGTTGAGGGCGCTGGTTTACGACGGCTGTTCGGGCTCGGTCAGTCCGCCGTCCTGGAGCTTCAGGGCAACGCCGGCGAGCCCCGCGAGCGCAATCGACATCTCCGGGGGCGGGATCCGGTCCGAGGTCGACACCAGCGACAGCTTGGTGACCTCCCACAGCGCAGCCTCCAGCGCATCCACCTTCTGCTCGAGCTCGGCAATGCGCGCCTTCTGTGTGTGCTTCTGCTCCTGCTTCGCCATGTGCTCTCCGTACCCAGGAGTTCGGTCAGGCATTCGCTCCACGGTCCCCAGCCGAGAAAGTTCGGCAGCTTCCGAAGCCTCGCGCCGAAGGTGTGCGTCTATAAGTCATGGGCCGGAAATGGATGCGCAGATGACGACCGGGGCGGAGGGTGTGCGCGCGACGGGCGCTGAAGCGATTGCCGAGCTGTACGCACGCCACTCCGTTTCCGCGTTTCGTCTCGCCTACCTCCTGACCGGAGACTCCGACCAGGCCGAAGACCTCGTGCAGGACGCGTTCGTCAAGCTGATCGGACGGTTCGCCGACCTCCGCAGCCCCGAGTCATTCGATGCCTACCTGAGGCGGACGCTCGTGAACCTCACCTACGGATCGTTCCGCCGGAGGCGGGTGGAACGGTCGTACCTCGCTCGCACCCATGCTGCGGCAGCCGTGTCGACCGAGGGGCTCCCCGATGTGGAAGGCCGGGATGCCCTCTGGAACCAGTTGCTCCAGATCGCGCCCCGCCAACGCGCGGCGCTGGTGCTGCGCTACTACGAAGACCTGACCGAGGCGCAGACGGCAGACGTGCTCGGCTGCTCGGTGCGCACGGTGAAGTCCCTGGTCTCACGAGGGATGCAGGCGATGCGTTCGCTGCAGGGAGGTGACCTCCCATGAAGGATCTGGAGCACGAGCTGCGCGAGATGATGCACCGGCAGGTCAGCCTTGCCGACCGCGGGCTGGTCGACACGACCGCCCTGGTGCACAGGGCGCGCCGGCGGCGTACGGCGACTGTGGGCCTGGCTGCGGCAGCCGTCCTTGCCCTCGTGGTCGGAGTCGCAGTGGTCGGACAGCTGCTGGACACTGACCGGGAGAAGCTCGACCCGGCCATTCCGGACCCTCTGCCCATCGTCCTGGCGGGCAATGGCGACCTCGCCTTCGTACGCCACCAGGGAGTCGACGCCAGCAGCGGTCCGCTCTACCTGATGGACCCGTCGGGAGGCGAGCCCCGGTTGGTCGGGGCCTGCCCGGGAGCGTGCGAGAAAATGGCGATTCGCAACGCCGACTGGTCTCCGGACGGGACCCGGATCGCCTTCTCCCTGACAGCGAGCACGGCCCAGAGCCTGGGGGACGTGGCCGGCATCCATGTCTTCGACGTACGCACCGGAGTCTCGACACAGCTGACCAGCTGCGTGAGCCCGTGCTCGCTGCAGTCCGGGCTGGACTGGTCCCCTGACGGCACCCGGATCGCGTACGACGAAGCCGTGAACGGCCACTGCAGCTCCGCCTGGCGCTTCGCCGGGACATGTTCGATCTACACGGTCGAGCTCGACGGGTCGAACCGCACCAGGCTGCCGACCGGGTCGCTGACCGATCCGGTGAACCCGTCCTGGTCGCCGGACGGGACCCACATCGCGTTCTCGGCCCGCGAGGAGCAGGACTGGTTCGTCCACACCATGGCCGTGGACGGCTCGGACGTGGAGGAGCTCTCGACCGGCCTGCCCTCGGGAGATCCGAGCCCGCCGGCGTGGTCGCCCACCGGCGAGCAGGTCGCGTTCACCGTCGTCCACATGGGGCCGGCCTCCCTGCCCTGCGAGCTCTGGACCGCCGCGCCCGACGGTACTGACCGCACTCGCATCTACCAGGGCTGCGAGCCCGGCGGCCCCCACGTCGGCTTCGGCAGCGCCGGCCCGGAATGGGCGCCGGACGGCACGCGCATCGCGTTCTACGACGGCGAGGGGCTGCGGCTGATCGACCCGGACGGGACCGACTTCACCGAGGTCGCCGTGACCGGGGGCCGCCCGACCGGAGTCATCGCCTGGCAGCCGTTGCGCTGACAGATCCCGGATCCCTCCGGGTTTCAGAAAATTGACTCTCGGGCCGAAAGAGAGATGGAGACACGCCATGCGAAAGTTCATGCTCGCCGTCACCTGCGCGACGGCTCTCGCCGCCCTCACCGTTTCCGTACCCGGTGCATCCTCGGCCCACACCGATGTGTTCCTGGGAACCTGGACCTCGACCGACCACGATGGCAGCCACCAGCAGCTCGACATCCGCGGGTCGGCCCCGGGGACCCATGCCGTGCGCCTGTACGACGACGCCGCGTCGGTCGCCTGCCAGGGGTACCCGGCGCACGTCCAGGGCACCGCCGATGTCGACGCAGACACGATGCTCGTGACGGGGACGCTCACCTGCCAGCCGGGAGGCAACCCGCTCGTCGGCCGCATCTCGCTCCTCTTCAGCTACTCGCCGGGCACGGACACCCTGACCGACGACTCCGGCGTCACCTGGGTTCGCTCGTAGCTGCGCCCGTCGGGTTTCCCGGGAGGGCGGTCGCTCGGGCATACCGCTCCGCGAGGACCCGCAGGTGGCCCACCAGCTCAGCGGGCTCCTGGACGGTGAAGTCCAGCCCGAGCATGCCGATCCAGACGGCGACGACCTCGAGGCTGTCGCCGCCGGTGACCAGCACGCTGTGGTCGTCGTCGAGGGGCTCGACCGTGCCGACTGCAGGGTTGATGCGCGCGATGACCTCGTCGGCAGGGGCGTCGATCACGAGGCGTGCGTGTACCGCCCACCCGGTCCGGGCCACTTCCCTGACGACGAACTCGGTCAGGTCGCCCGGGAAGGGCTGTGGTTCGAACGGCCGACCGCCGGGAGTGCGCAGGGTGAGCCAGTCGACCCGGTACGGCGACCAGGCACCTGTCGACCTGTGGCGCCCAACGAGGTACCACCGTCGTTGCCACGCGATCAGCCGGTACGGCTCGAGCTCCAGGCGCTCGCCTCGGTAGATGCAGCGAAGTCCCTGGTGGTCGCGGATCGCCGACGCGAGCTCGGTGAGCAGGGCTGCGTCGACGGACGGATCCTCGACGTTCGAGTCGGTGTTGACCGGGCCGGTTGATGTCGCGTCCCGCAGCGCCGCGACCTGGCGACGGAGACGGTTGGGCAGAACCTGCTCCAGCTTGGTCAGTGCGCGGGCGCTGCTCTCCTCGACGCCCGAGATCCCGGTCGCTGCCCGCAGTCCGACCGCCACGGCGACGGCTTCCTCGTCGTCGAGCAGCAGGGGTGGCAGCTTGCCGCCGACCCCCAGGCGGTAGTGGCCGCCGCGGCCGCGGACCGTGTCCACCGGATACCCCAGCGCGCGCAGTCGCGCCATGTCGTTGCGGACCGTGCGGCCCGAGACATCGAGTCGCTGCGCCAGCTCCGCGCCGGGCCAGTCGGGTCGCGACTGGAGGAGTCCGAGGAGCGCGAGCAGGCGAGCAGAAGTTTCTCGCACGGGTCCGAGAATACAGGAACGTATCTTGCCTAATGGGTTCATAGCGTGGCTTCAGCGGGTCAAGGAAGACCCGCCCAACCCGATGAAACCCGAGGAGCCCGACATGACCACCACCCCGATCCGCCCCTTCACCGTCACGACGCCGCAGGCCGACCTCGACGACCTGCGTGCCCGCCTGGAGCGGACCCGCTTCGCCGCCACTGTCCCCGGCGACGCCTGGACCTACGGCACCCCGACGGGCTACCTGCAGGACATGGTCGAGCGCTGGAAGGCCTTCGACTGGCGCGGCGTCGAGGACCAGATCAACTCCCACCCGAACTTCACGACCGAGATCGACGGCCAGACGATCCACTTCGTGCACGTGCGCTCCGCAGAGGCGGACGCCACGCCCCTGCTGCTCGCGCACACCTACCCCGGCTCGTTCGTGGAGTTCCTCGAGCTGGTCGGCCCGCTGACCGACCCGGTCGCGCACGGCGGACGGCCCGAGGACGCCTTCGACGTCGTGATCCCCTCGATGCCCGGCTTCGGCTACAGCACCCCGGTCACCGACACCGGCTGGACGATGGCCCGGGTGGCCCGCACCTACGACGCGCTGATGCGCCGGCTCGGCTACTCGTCGTACGGCGTCCACGGCAGCGACGCCGGCGCGATGATCGGGCGCGAGCTGGCCGTGCTGAACCCGGAGGGCTTCCTCGGCGCGCACGTGCTGCAGCTCTTCTCCTTCCCCAGCGGGGATCCCGCCGAGTTCGAGGGCTTCGGTGAGAAGGAGTACGCCGCGCTCGGCCACCTGGAGTGGTTCCAGAGCGTTGGTGGCTACAACTCGATGAACGGCACCCGACCGCAGACCGTGGCGGCCGGCCTCTCCGACTCCCCGGTCGGCCAGCTCGCCTACAGCGAGCTGCTCGAGAACTTCGGCAACGGGACCAGCCTGGTCAGTCCCGAGCAGGTCCTGACCCAGGTCACGCTCTACTGGCTCACCAACACCGCGGCCAGCTCGGTGCGCTACCACTACGAGGAGGCGCACGCCGGAGCAGAGCCGGTCGTCAGCACGGGCAGGATCGGGGTCGCGGTGTTCAAGGACGACTTCCAGACCATCCGGTCGTTCGCCGAGCGCGACAACGCGAACATCGACCACTGGTCCGAGTTCCCCACGGGCGGCCACTTCGCCGCGCTCGAGGCGCCCGAGTCGGTTGTCTCTGACCTGCGGACCTTCTTCGCAGCCCACTGAGCGGTTGCGGTCAGGCGCCCTTGACTGCGGACACGTCGAACTCGAGCTTGATCTTGTCCGACACCATGACGCCGCCGGTCTCGAGTGCGGCGTTCCAGGTCAGGCCCCAGTCCTTGCGGTTGATGGTGGCCTCGCCCTCGAAGCCGATCCGAACGTTGCCGTAGGGGTCCTTGGCAGAGCCGGTGTGTTCGAAGAGCACACTGACCGGCCGGGTGACGCCCCTGATGGTCAGGTCGCCGGTGACCGTCCACTCGTCGCCGTCGCGGTCGACGGTGGTTGAGAGGAAGGTGATCTCCGGGTGCTGCTCGCTGTCGAAGAAGTCCCCCGAGCGGAGGTGGTCGTCGCGCTGCTGCTGGCCGGTGGTGATGCTGTTGGCGGCGATCGTGATCGAGACCGAGGACTTGCTCGGGTCGGCGGTGTCGATGTGGGCGGTGCCTGAGAACTCGGTGAACGCGCCGCGAACCTTGGTCACCATCGCGTGCCGGGCGACGAAGCCGAGGCGGGTGTGTGCGGGGTCGATGCCGTAGTCGCCGGAGATGTCCTCCAGGACGGCGGTCGGAGAATCGAAGATGTCGACTTGATTGTTCATGGTGGGGCTCCTTCGGATGCTGGCTCGTTGACGAAGCCCACGCTCCCCGGGTGCGGTAGCAGCGATGTAGCGGCCGGATAGCCGCAGCGGGCACGATGGCCGGGTGGAGATCGACCTGCTGGGCAGGTTCGCCGTACGCCGCGGTGGCCGCACGGTTGAGACCGTGGAGTTCGGTGGTCGGCGCGTCCGCCAGCTGGTCCGGATCCTCGCCGCCGAGCGCGGCCGCGTCGTGTCTCGGGACGCGCTGATCGAGACGCTGTGGGGCGAGCAGCTGCCAGCCTCCCCGGGGACCAACCTCAACGTGGTGGTGAACCGCGCTCGCCGAGCACTCGGCGAGCCCGAGATGATCCAGACCGTGGGCGGCGGCTATCTGATCCCGCATGGCACGGAGCTCGTCGTCGACGTCGAGCGGTTCGAGGAGCTCGTCGGCCAGGCCCGCGCCGCCCGGAGCAGGGGGGACCAGGTCACCGCGGCCGGCACAGCGCAGGCTGCGCTGGAGCTGTGGGACGAACCGCTTCCCGAGGATGCCTACACAGAGTGGGCGCGCCCGCACCGTGACCGGCTCGAGCGCCTCCACCAGGACGCCCTGGAGATCGGCACGGACGGACTGCTCGCCACCGGGAACGCCCGCGAGGCCGTCGCGCTGGCTGCGCAGGCAGTGGCGCGACAGCCGCTTCGAGAGGCGGCGTACCTGCTGCTGGTTCGCGCGTACGCCGCCGAGGGCGACCAAGCGGCGGCGGTCGCGACGTACCTCGACCTGCGCCGGATGCTCGCCGACGAACTCGGTATCGACCCGTCCCCGGAGGCGATGGCCACCTACGACCAGCTGCTGCACGGGACGCTGCCGGCCCGCACGGTCTCCCCCAGGCCGCGATCCCGGTCCCACCAAACCCCGCTGGTCGGCCGGGAGCGGGAGCTCACCGAACTGCTCGCCTTGGACACCGCCCAGCGGATCGCGATCGTCTCAGGCCGCTCCGGCTGGGGGAAGTCGCGCCTCCTCGACGCCCTGTGCGGTCAGACCTCACGGCCGGCGCTCCAGGCTCGGGCCGTCCTCCCGGAGCGCGAGGAGCCATGGAGCCTGGCGCGGGCACTGGTGCAGACGCCACCGGCGACCGAGGTGGATCCGCACCAGCTTCTGGGTGCCACCACCCTCGCCGCCGTGGCCGACGTGGTGCCCGACCTCCACGCGACGGGACCAGCTGCCGACCCCCAGTCCCGGCGTGCGCTGCTCCAGCAGGGTCTCCTCCGGATCATCGAGGCGACCGCACCATCGCTGGTCGTCGTCGACGACCTCCAGTGGGCCGACTCGAGCAGCCTCGACCTGCTGGCGCTGCTGGCCGGGCGGAGCTCGGACGTGGCGATGTTGTTCGCCTTTCGCCCTGAGGAGGTCTCCGAGGACACGCCGGTGGCCCGGTTCCTGGCGGAGGTCGGCGAGACCGGACCGGTCCAGGTGTCCCTTGGCCCACTCGACACCGCGGCCCTGGAAGAGCTCGTCACCTCGCCGGCCATGGCCGTTGCACTCGCCGAGCACACCGACGGTACGCCGTTCGCGGTGCTGCAGGTCCTGCGCAGCCTGGAGGCGGAGGGGCTGCTG
>Ga0190264_10000110_pt1 | contig 12381 bp, 10 predicted proteins | sample Popmic112T_FD_136651 | JGI IMG/M metagenome (GOLD analysis project Ga0190264, IMG submission 136651) | Populus adjacent soil microbial communities from riparian zone of Indian Creek, Utah, USA - 112 T | ecosystem: Environmental > Terrestrial > Soil > Riparian zone | place: USA: Utah | collected... | reverse complement strand
GCCCGGCGCCCAGGTGCACGACTACCCGGGGCTGAAGCTGACGATCAACCGGCTCGCCAACTGGTTCATCCGCATCCTCTTCCGCCACGGCTACAACGACACCACCAACGCCTTCAAGGGCTACCGGCGCGAGGTGATCGAAACGATCCAGCCGCTGCTCTCCAAGCACTTCAACCTGACCGTCGAGATGCCGCTGAAGGCGATCGTCCGCGGCCACAGCTACGAGGTGATCCCGACCAACTGGACGAACCGGACCAGCGGCGTGCCGAAGCTGGCGATGAAGGAGATGGGCAGCCGCTACCTCTTCATCGTCCTCTACGTCTGGCTCGAGAGCACCCTCAGCCGGGGCGACTATCAGGTGCAGAGGGCAAAGCGCAGGCCAGAAGAGGCCCGCCGCTAAGAGTTCCCCCTGAGGGGTGGGCGAGGGGAAAAGTGCCTGTCACTCGGATGAGCTGGGGTCGCGAGGAGAAGATCCTGATCTGGGTCGGGGTCTGGATCCTGACCCGCTTCGCGATCGTCGCCGACGTCGGCTTCTGGCACGTCGACGGCGCCGAATGGGAAGACGTCACCATCTTCGAAGGGTGGTCGAACCTGATCGCGACCACGCATCAGCTTCCGATTGACGAAACGTGGCAGTACCCGTCGGGGGCGGGGTTTCTCATGTTGCTGCCGCGCATCGGCGGTGGCGACTTCGGAATCTCGTTCGTGGTCACGATGCTGGTCGTCGACCTGATCGGGCTCGGCCTGCTTGCGCTACTCGCGAAGCGCGGCGGTCGTGACTGGGGCGTCTGGGTCTGGCTGCTGGCGATGCCGCTTCTCTTCACGCTTCCGGTGCTGCGCTTCGACATCGTCCCCACCGTCATCGCGATCGCGGCGCTGGTTGCATTCCAGCTGCGGCCACTCTGGTTTGGAGCCCTGGCGGGCCTGGGGGCGATGATCAAGGTCTGGCCCCTCTTCGTGCTCTTCGCCGAGTGGGACCGCGGCCGGCTCCTGCGCGCCGTCGGTGCGACCGTGGCCATGGTCGCCCTGGTTTTCCTCGTCGCTCAGATCGCTTTCGGCGATCAGATCGGGTTCCTGACCCATCAGGGCAACCGGGGCCTCCAGGTCGAGGCGGTCGCCGCCACCCCGTGGCGGCTTCACGAGGCCGTCACCGGCACCCCGGTCTCGGTCGTTCAGCGCTCCGGCACGAACGAGATCGGATCGGGTCTCGCCGATGCCGTGGCCAAGGTGCTCGATCTGGCGGCGATCCTGGCCCTGGTCGGCGCGGCGGCCTGGTGGTTGGCGAGGGACCGGGCGATACGGCGAGGGCGGTCCGATCTCGAGGATCCCGACTTGGCGCGGGACTTCGTCTTTACCGTGGTTCTCCTGTTTGTGGTCACCAGCCGGGTGCTCAGCCCCCAGTTCATGATCTGGTTCGTCGGGCTCGCGGCGGTCGTGCTGTGCTCCGCGCGGACGCGCCTGGTTCGACCCGCGGTGATGGTCGTTTTCGCCGTCGCCCTCCACGGAGGCCTCTACGGTCACGCATTCGACCTCGTATTCCGCAATCTCCTGCTCCTGGCCGCGCTCTGCGACGCCACCTGGACGATGATCTCCGCGGTGCGGGGTACAGCGGAGATCAAGGCGCGGGGCTAGCCGCTCCTTTGTGCCAGACGTAGAGTTCGCGTCCGTCCGGTAGCTCGAAGCTCCTGACCTTGCGGAAGCCGACCTGCTTGGCCGCGGTCTCGGCGTAGGACTGGGTGACCAGCGGTGGGAAGTCTTCGGTGTTGCGGCTCATCGTGATCAGCACCGTCGGCAGCCCGAACTCGGGGGCGCTGAGCTGGCGCTTGTAGGTCGCGACCGAGTCGCTGGGTTCGGCGTTGAGCTGGGTGAAGGGGATCCCGCGGTGGGATCTGAGCAGGCCCGCCAGGCCGACGCTGTTGGTGCTGATCAGCCGGTTGCGGGAGCCGAAGGCGACGATCGGCAGCAGGTCGCCGGTCGCCAGCGATTCCACCTCTTCGGCCAGTTCCGCGTCGACCTGGGTCCAGCCGCGATCGCTGTCGTCGAAATGCGAGAGCGAGCCGGGGACCTGGACCCGGATCGCGCCGACGGTGTGCGGTATCCCGCCGACCCAGGGCAGTTCGCCGAAGCCCGGGACCGCGACCAGGCGCGGCTTGGAGACGTCGTCCCAGATCGTCGAGGTGGCGGCCAGGTTGACCACGGCGATCACTCCCAGCAGCGCCACCACCGGGGCCACGGCGACGCGGTACAGCCGCAGCGCGATCACCGCCAGTGAGGGCAGCAGGACCGAGAGGGGGAGGGTGAAGCCGTTGCCGCCGTTCTGCGAACTGGTCAGGGCCGCGTAGCCGGCGACGACGACGATGAGAATCGCGAAGGCGTCGCTGCCGGCCAGCCGCAGCAGCTCGGCCTGGCGGTCGTCGCTGTTGCGCACCCTCTGCACGGCGACGAAGGCGATCGCGATCAGCGCGACGAAGACGAGCGCCGCGATCGGGACCAGAAGATCGTCGAAGATCATCTTCTCGGCCACCGTGCTCAGTCGCTCCCAGGAGAACAGCGAGTTCTCGGCGCCGTAGTACTGGCTCTGGTTGCCGTAGCCGTAGTTGGTCAGGTAGTCGATGACCGGCTGCAGGTTGCGCCAGTACCAGAGGGCGGCCACGGCGGCGCCGGAGAGGATGAGCAGGCCGAGGTTGAGGAAGCGGTTGACGTAGTCGCCTCGACCGCGCACGAGCAGCGTCACGCCCGCCGCGGCGAGCACGCCCGGGACGAAGGCGATGGCCATCGTCCGCGACAGCAGCATCAGGCCGAGGGCGGCGCCACAGGCGATCGCCCAGCGCCGCAGCCGCAGCGCGTCGCTGCGCAGCAGCGCGAACACCGCGAGGGCGAGCATCGCCGCCGTCGGCAGCGCGAAGACGTATTCGCGGGCGAAGATGATGGTTCCGGGCAGCACCCCCGTGACCAGCGCCGCCAAGGCCCCCAGCCGCGGCCCCGCCAGCCGCTCGCCGATCCCATAGGCGGCGAAGATGAGGACAACCATGAAGCCGGCCAGGGTCGCGAAGCCGGTCATCACCCCCGGTTTGAAGACGAGCAGGATCGAGGTCAGGGCGGGCAGCAGCGGCGCGTTGGGCGTTTGCGTCTGGACCGCCTCCCACCAGCCGTGCAGGCCGTTGGTTTCGAGGCCGATCCAGTCGATCAGGCCGATCGAGGTGTAGCCGGCCTCGTCGACGTTGAGCGGGAAGCCCTGGCGGTAGGTGGCGATCCACCAGATGTCGATCGCGACCAAGACCAGGGCCCCGATGGCGACGACCACTGCCCAGCGCTGGGCGGCGCTAGCTCGTTGCCACACTCGACTGCCCTCCGCTCTCTTTGTCTTTCGCCGCCTGCTCGAGCAGGCTCCCGATCCGCTCGGCGTAGGTGCCGAGGTCATGCCGTTGCTCGACCAGCTCGCGGCTCGCCCGGCCGATCCGTCGGCGCTCCTCGGCCGGGGTGCTGAGGAACCGGTCGACTCCCGCCGCAAGCTGTTTGAGGTCGCGCGGCTCGCAGAGCCAGCCGGTCTCGCCGTCCGTGATCAGCTCCGGCAGGCCGAAGACGCTGGTGGCGAGCACCGGCGTCTCCCAGGCCATCGCCTCGAGCACGGTGCGGGGCAGCGACTCGATGTCGGAGGCGCAGACGAGCACGTCCGCCATGCCGTACCAGGGGTCGACGTCGGGGGTGATCGGGATCAGGCGCATCTGGCTGCTGTGGGGCGAGGCCGCGATGCACTCTTCGAGGGCAACTGAGTGGGGGTCCGTCGACTTGCCGCCGACGAAGGCGAGCTGGGCGTGGGGGTGGCGCGCGGCGATCAGCTCGAAGGCCTGGGCCAGCGGGATCTGGGCCTTGCGGGGCTCGACCGTGCCGATGCAGACCAGCAGCTCGGCATCGGCCGGGATCACCGCCTCCCGGCGCGCGGCGGCGTTGTCGAAGCTCTCCCGCTTGGCGGCGATCGGCGCGAGGTCGAGGCCGTAGGGGATGTTGCGGCCGCGCTCGTCGTCGAGCAGCGGTTCGAAGATCCGCTGCGTGGCCTCGGCCTCGAAGACGGCGAAGGCAGCTCCCGAGAGGGCCTCTTCGCCGAGTGCGCGCACCTCGGGGTCCAGGGGCGCCCAGATGATCGACGGCGCGAAGCTCTCGTGGATCGCCCAGACCGCGGGGATGCCGAGCCGGGCTGCGACCTCGGCCCCGGGAAAGGAGAGGGCGGTGGCGGTGTTGACGAAGGCCAGCTCGAACTCGTGCGGCCGCGCCCAGGCCGTCAGCTCCTCGACCCGGCCGAGGTGGGCGCTGAGGTCTTCCATCGGGAAGACGCCGGAGATGTGGACGGGAATCCCCATCGCTTCCAGCTCGCCGCGCAGGGAGCCGTCCATGGCGCTGACCACCGTCGGCGCGAAGCCGCCGCGGTCGAGCAGCCCGCGCAGCAGGTCCATCAGGTAAAGCTGGGCGCCGCCGAGGTTGAGCTGGTGGGTGGCGACCAGCAGCCGTCGTCCCTGGCCGCCGTTCGCGGTGCCGGGCACGACCGGCGGCGGCGGTGAGCTCGGCTCAGGCGCGGGTGGCGGCGGCGCCAGCACGATCGGCACCCGCTCCGCCTCGTAGCTGCGACCGTCGGCGGCGGTCGCGACCATCCGCAGCGTCGCCGCTCCCGTCGCTCCCTCGGCGAGCGCTTGGCTGAGATCGGCGGTCATCTCGAAGCCGGCGACGGCGGCGTGCGGGAGGTCGTTCATCTCCTCGACGTCGGCGCGGGGAATGCCGAGCCGGGCGCGGCCGAGCGAGCGGTTGTCGAGCCAGATCTCGACCCGGGCGGTGGGACCGCTCTCGAACGCCACCCAGCCGCCGATGTTCAGCGTCTCGCCGTCAACCTCCGTCGCCGCGAGCGGGTAGTCGATCTGGCCGACCGAGCCCCCCTCGGGCGGCTCGCGATCCAGAAACGGCATCTCCGGCTCGGCCTCGGCGCTCCAGAGGCGCTTCATCGCCCGCAGCCGCCACTGCACGGCGTTGGCGCGCTCGTCGAGGCGCTTCATACGGGCTTGGGCGCCGCGCTGGTGAGCCAGCTGGAGGTGCGCTCGACGCCGTCCCCCAAGGTGGTGATCTCGAGCTCGACGGTCTCGTGCAGGAGGCTGGTGTCGAGGACGATCTGGTGGACGTCGAAGCCGCGCTCGGGGTGGCGGACGATCTCGGCCGAACGACCGACCTGCTTCTCCACCGCCGCCAGCACCTCAACCAGCGAAGTTGCCTCGCCGCTGCCGACGTTGACCACCGGCGGGCCGCCCTCATGGGCGATCAGGGCGGTCACGGCGCGGGCGACGTCGCCGACGTAGATGTAGTCGCGGATCGTGGTGCCGTCGCCGTAGAGGTCGATCTGCTCGCCGCGGGCGATCCGGTAGAGGAAGGTGACGATCGCCCCCTGTCCGCGCTCGGGGCGCTGGTGCTCGCCGTAGACGGTCGAGCAGCGCAGGATGCGGGAACGCAGGCCCTGCTCCAGGCGGGCCCGTTCGATCTCCTCCTCGCAGGCGAGGTGGAGCTTGCCGTAGGCCGAGCCCGGCGCGGTCGGGGCGCTCTCAGGCACCGGCAGCCGCTTCGGCTCGCCATAGACGGTGCCGCCGGAGGAGAGGTAGGTGAGGGTCGCCCCGGGGTGTCGGCGCAGCGCCTCGAGCACGGCGCGGACCGGCTTCAGCGTCAGCTCGCGGTCGCGCTCGGGGTCCTGCTCGGAGTCCGAGGGCAGCAGCCCGCCGGCGCAGAAGGCGACGTGCTCGATGCCGTCGAGCAGGGCCTCGACCGTCTCCACCTCGCCGGCGTCGCCGAGGTGGATGTTCGACTCCCCGACCGCGGCGATCACCTGGTCGGACGGACGCGAGCGCGTCAGCACGACCGGCGGTTCGTCACCGCTGGCGATTTGAGTCGCGACGTTGGAGCCGATGAAACCGCACCCGATTACCAGTGTGCGACGCCCTTGCCGGCCCCCGCTCGCGCGACCCTCAGGGGGAGGCGCATCCAACACCCGTCTCACAATAGCGCCTGCCCTGGTCGCGGTCGCCTAACATCTCGCCCGCATGGCGCCTTCTATTCGCAGCTTCGCGCGCCGGATGACCACGCGGTTCGCGCGGCCGTACATGGCAGAGCTCGAACAGCAGTTATCCGCGCTGGGGGGCAGGATCGACAGCCTCCAGGCGTCGGTCGACGCGGTCAGCCGCGACCTCGGTGCCGCCCGTAACGAACTGGAGGCACTTCCCGTTCTGGGCGCCGAGCTGGCGAATGCCAGGCAGGTGCTTCGCCATGTCCACGAGGAAGATCAGACCCAGAGGAGCCGTCTCTACGCATTGCGGGCGAGCGAGGAGTACGAGCTGGCCTTCACCGAACCGGAACCGCTCGTCTCCTTCATCGTCCCGACCCACACGCGTTTCGAGAACCTGCGCGACGTTTCCCTGCCCTCGATCCTGGGCCAGTCCTACTCCAACATCGAGGTGATCGTCTCGGGCGATTGCGCGCCGGCCGAGACCGAGCGGGTCATCGCCGAGCTCGGCGACCCACGGGTCCGCTTCGAGAACCGCACCGTGCGTGGGCCCTATCCCGACGACGAGACGGTCCGCTGGTACATGGTCGGCACCCCGCCGTTCAACGACGGCCTCGCCCAGGCCCGGGGCCGCTGGATCGCCGCCCTGGGTGATGACGACGCGGTCCGACCCGATCACACTGAAAAACTGTTGCAAGCGGCCCAGGAGAATCGCTACGAGCATTGCTACGGCCGGCATCGAGTTCACTACCCCAATGGCGAGACCCTCGATATCGGTGTGTTCCCACCCGAGAAGGGGGAGTTCGTACTACAGACCGCGCTCTACCACTCCGGCCTTCGCTTCTTCCAGATGGAGCCCGTCGACTACCTCTACGCGGAACCCAACGACTGGTCCCTGTGCAGGCGGATGCTGGCGGCGGGGGTTCGTTTCGGCATGGTCCCCGACTTCCTCGCCGACAAGTACGAGAGCAGGTACCACTCCCATGCCGACTGGGGTGTTCACGGAGTGCCCAGCGTCAAGTAGCGCCCCGGGTCTGCGGTGACGACACAGATTCCATTCGTCGATCTGCTCGCCGACCGGGCCGAGCTCGGCCCGGAGCTGGAGTCGGCGATGGCCCGCGTGGCCGACTCCGGCTGGTACCTGCTCGGGCCTGAGCTGGAGCGCTTCGAGCAGGAGTTCGCCGACTACTGCGGCACGCGGTACTGCATCGGGGTCGGCACCGGTCTCAGTGCGATCGAGCTCGCCCTGCGGGCCGCGGGCATCGGTCCCGGCGACGAGGTGATCGTTCCCGCCTACACCTGGATCGCCACCTGGCTCGCCGTCACCCGCACCGGCGCCCGCCCCGTCGGGGTCGATGTCGAGGCGGAGACCTACAACATCGACCCCGGCCTGATCGCGGCCGCGATCGGCGAGCGGACTGCCGCCATCGTTCCTGTCCACCTGCGCGGCGAGCCCGCCGACATGGATGCGATCGGCGCGATCGCGCGGGCCCACGGACTGGCGGTGATCGAGGATGCCGCCCAGGCCCACGGAGCCAGGCACCGGGGCCGGCGCGTGGGTGGGCTCGGGGCCGCGGGGGCCTTCTCCTTCTACCCGTCCAAGAATCTGGGCACCTACGGCGACGGCGGCGCGGTCACGACCGACGACGAGGCCATCGCTGACCAGGTTCGCCTGCTGCGCAACTACGGGATGAAGAACCGGTACGAGATCGAGGCCGCCGGTGTCAACTCACGCCTGGCCGAGATCCAGGCCGCGGTGCTGCGGACGAAGCTGCCGCATCTGGACGACTGGAACGCCGCCCGCGCCACCGTGGCCGAGCGCTACCGGCAGGCGCTGCGGGAGAACGACGCCGTCGCCCTGCCCCGCAGCCCGGCCTGGGCGGACCCGGTCTGGCATCTCTTCGTCGTCAATCTCGCCGAGCGCGACAGTTGCGCCACGGCTCTGGCGGAGCACGGAGTGCAGACGCTCGTCCACTACCCCCTGCTTCCCCACCTCTCGCCGCCCTATCTGGGCTCCGGATCGGCCCCCGGCGACTTCCCCGTCGCCGAGCGACTCGCCGATTCCACCCTGAGCCTGCCGATGTACCCCCAGCTGGACCCGGACCTGTGCGATCAGGTGGCCGGCGCGCTCGTGGCCTTGAAGTCGTCGTAGTCGCGGATGTAGTCCGCCTCGTCGTAGTGGGCGGAGGCGAGGACCATGCAGACCGAGCCGGAGGAGAAATCGACGAGCTCGCGCCAGGTCATCGGCGGTAGATAGAGGCCGACGTAGGAGCGGTTGAGACGCACACCCTTACGCCTGCTGCCGTCGTCGAGAACGATTTCGAGGCTGCCCGACATCACCACCAGCAGCTGCTCCAGCTCGCGGTGAGCGTGGCCACCGCGGGTGGCCCCGCCAGGGACGTCGTAGAGGTAATAGACCCTGGCGATCTCGAACGGGACATGATTGGAACCCTCGATGAAGGTGAGGTTCCCTTGCGGGTTGTGTACAACCGGCAGTTCGACAAGCTTGCAGTCGTCAACGCTCAAGAGCCGAAGACCTTACCATCGGTCCCATGAGGTCAATCCACCCCAGTGCCGTCGTCGAAACCGACCTGATCGGCGACGGCGTCTCGATCGCCGAGTTCGCCGTGGTCCGACCGGGTGTCCGGCTCGGCGCGCGCGTCGTAATCCACCCCCACGTCGTGATCAATGCCGACGTGGAGTTGGGAGATGACGTCGAAGTCCTGCCGGGGACGTACATCGGTCGCGCACCGCGGGCCGCCGGGGCGATAGCTCGCGCGCCTTCGTTCCGCCCGCGGGCGAGCATAGGGGCCGGCTGTGTGCTCGGGCCCGGCGCGGTCGTCTACTACGACGTCGAGATGGGCGACGACAACCTGGTCGGCGATGGCGCCTCGATCCGGGAGCTGAGTCGGCTCGGCAACGGCAACGTGGTCGGGCGTGGCGTCACCTTGGACCGCGAGGCCACGATCGGCAATCGCACGCGGATCATGGACAAGTCGCACATCACCGGTGGGATGACGGTCGGCGACGACGTCTTCATCGCGGTATTGGTCGCTACCGCCAACGACAACTCCTTCGGCCGCGCCGGCTATGTCGAGGACGAGGTCCGCGGCCCCACCGTCGGGGACGGGGCGATGATCGGCGGCGGCGCCTCGCTGCTGCCCGGGGTCGTCGTCGGGGCCGGGGCGATAGTCGCCTCCGGCGCCGTGGTCACCAAGGACGTCGAGGCGGGCGCGAGCGTCCGCGGCGTCCCCGCCCGGCCCGCGTAGGCGGCGCTAGGCGCGGCCGATTACGAGGAACTGCTTGCCGAGGACGCGCCAGGCGGCCGGCGTCTTCAGGTACATCCGGGTCAGCGCTGGGGATGGGGGCAGGATGCCGCGGAAGGAGTAGGGCAGGTAGCGCGGGATCGTCTTGATCGGCTCGAAGCCGGCCGCGTAGAGGTGCTCGCCGATCGCCATGTGGGTCAGCGCCACGTAGTGGTCGGCGCAGTCCCAGTACTCGTCCGAGCAGTAGCGGTAGTTGGGGCCCATGATCGCGATCCGGCCGCCCTTCTCCATCACCCCGTGCATCTTTTCGAGGAAGGCCGAGATCGCCTCCTGGTCGTAGAGGTGCTCGAGGAAGTTGGAGACGTAGACGCCGTCGAAGTGGTTGGCCGGCAGCTCGGCGTCCATGATCATCGAGGTGATGACTTTGGTGTCGGGCTTGTGCGCCGCCTCCTCGTAGCTGACCGCGTCGACCGCCCAGGTCTCCTTGGCGGGCACGGCGCCGATGAACTCGCCGCGACCGGCCGCCGGGTCGAGGACCTTCTGGGGCTTGCCCATCAAGCCATGGACGTGGGGGGCGATCTCGTTCCAGACGGCCGCGCGGCCCTCCTGGTCGATGTCGCGGAAGCGGTATGAGTAAAGACGCTCGTAGTTCATGGCGGGGAACATATGCGAACCTACGGCCGGTGCGGGGGCTCGTGTAGGCATGGAACAGGGGGAGCTTCTCCTGCTCTTGGGGCTGCATCTGGCCCTCACCGGCCTGCCCGGGGTCGCGGCCGCGCTGCTCGCGGCGCGCCGGGGCGTCACGCAGGTGCCGGTGCTGCTGGCGATCGCCCTGGCGGCGATCTGCGTCGTCGGGCTGCTCGGCTTCTGGACCTACTTCGCCGACCGGGTGCTGGGGGAAGCCTTCTCCTACTTCGTCGTCTTCGGCGCGGTCGGGCTGACGGTCTGGGCCCTGCGCGGCGGCCGGCTCGACCGCGAGCTGCTGCGGGGCCTGGGCGTGCCGCTGGCGCTGTGGGCGCTGGGCTCGGCCTTCCTCGTCTTCCTCGGCTTCGTCCACGGCGGGTCCGACGTGACGCTGTTGACCTCCAGCATCCGCTTCTCGCACGGGCTGCCGGGTGACAACGGGGTGCCGGTCCTGACCGCGGAATGGATCTTCGCCCACGGCCACCACGGCACCCCGCTCGAACAGGGGGGCGACTGGCGCCTCAGCGACCGGCCGCCGCTGCAGGCCGGGTTCGCGCTCGCCCAGCGCCCCTTCGGCTGGGATTTCGAGCTGCGCAACTACCAGCTGCTCGGCGTCGTCCTGCAGCAGCTCTGGATCGTCGGCCTCTGGGCGCTGCTGCTGGCGGCGCGGGTGGGGCGGGTGACCAGGGCGCTGGTGATGGTCGTGGTCCTGGTCAGCGGCCTGGCCCTGCTCAACGGCTTCTTCGTCTGGCCGAAGATGCTGCCAGCGGGGCTGCTGCTGGCGGCGGCAGCGCTGGTGGCGACGCCGCTATGGCTGGATCTGCGCCGCAACCTCTGGGCGGCGGCCCTGGTCGCGGCGCTCTGCGCGCTGGCCCTGCTCGGGCACGGCGCCAGCATCTTCGGGATCATCCCGCTGGTCGCCGTCGCCGCCTACCGCGGGCTCCCGAGTTGGCGCTGGCTGGGCGTCGGGGTGGCCGTCGGGATCGCCCTGATGGCGCCCTGGTCGGCCTACCAGAAGTGGGAGGACCCGCCCGGCAACCGCCTCGTCAAGTGGACCCTGGCGGGCGTGGCCGAAGTCGACGACCGCGGCGTCGTCGAGACGATCGTCGACTCCTACAGCGAAGCCGGGCTCCACGGCACCTACGTGAACAAGAAGCAGAACTTCATCACCATGACCAACTTCACCGCGGTGGCGGACTCGCTGAGCGAAGTCATCGGCCGCGGCAACCTCGACGAAATCGTCCGCACCATCCGCGGCATCAACTTCTTCTACCTCTTCCCCTCGTTGGGCCTGCTGCTGCTGACGCCGTTGGCGATGGTGGCCGGCTGGCGCCGCCGTGGCCTCAACCCCGACGAATGGAGCTTCGCCCTCACCTGCCTGGCGATCTTCGCGATCGGGGTGGTCGGCTGGGCGTTGATCTGCTTCGGCAACATCGCCGCCGCCACCGTGATCCACTTCGGCTCCTACTTCCTGCCGCTGATCGGACTGGTCGTCGGCGTGGTCGGCCTGCGGGCGGTGTTCCCGCGCTTCGCCCTCCTCTACGTCGGCCTCAGCGCCGTGCTCAGCCTCGCCGTCTACGCCCCCGCGCTCGACCCGCCGGCGGGGAGCTTCTACTCGCCGTTGGCGATCGTGCTGGCGGTCGCGTCCCTGGCGGGCTTCATCGCCCTCCTCCTCGGCCGCGGCAGCCGCCGCCTCGCCCAGGACACGTAGGAGGCGAGCCGGGGCAGGCCGTTGCGGGTGTGGGGGCTGGTGAAGGGGTCGACCGCGGTCACGTGCCCCCAGCGCGAGAGCAGCAGCCCGACCTCCCAGCTCTCGACCACGGCGTCGCGGCTGGAGGACTCGAAGTGGAACATCACGAGGTCGGGGTCGTAGACGATGCGCAGCCCGGCGACGTGGACCTTGAGGCAGTAGTCGACGTCGTTGAAGTTGACCGGGAAGGTCGAGGTGAAGCCGCCGAGCCGCTCGAAGACGTCGCGGCGGGTCATCAGGCAGGCGGCGGTCACGGTCAGGCAGTCGCGGGCGATCCTGACCGCGTTGGCGTAGCCGGTGAAGTCTTGGGAGAAGCCGCGGTAGTGATGGTGGGGGAGAGCGCCTTCGTAGGCGACGCCGACGTGCTGGATGCGGGTGTCGCCCCAGAGCAGGCGGCCGCCGACGGCGCCGATCCCCTCCTGGGCGGAGTACATGACCATGCGCTCGATCCAGTCCGGCGTCGTCACCTCGATGTCGTCGTTGAGCAGCAGCAGATGCTCGCCGGCGCTGCGCACGGCACCGGCGTTGATCTTGGCCGAGAAGTCAAAGGGGCCGCTGAACTCGACCAGGAGGGGATCGGCGCCGTCGGCGGCCGCCTGCTCTGGGGCGACACCCGCATCCAGCACGTCGGCGTCGCCTACGAAGGCGCT
>Ga0190264_10000109_pt1 | contig 12473 bp, 8 predicted proteins | sample Popmic112T_FD_136651 | JGI IMG/M metagenome (GOLD analysis project Ga0190264, IMG submission 136651) | Populus adjacent soil microbial communities from riparian zone of Indian Creek, Utah, USA - 112 T | ecosystem: Environmental > Terrestrial > Soil > Riparian zone | place: USA: Utah | collected... | reverse complement strand
GAACATTCCGGGATGCTCACAGAATTCCAATCGTTGCTCGATTGCGACTTTTCAGATGAATCCCAGTCGGCCGTGGTCTTGACCGGTCGAGAACTCGAGGAACTTGTAAGCCCGATTTCTTGTGAGGAGTTTGCAAACTCATACTTCTCGCGTCTTTCGCTTTACGTGGAAGGACATCCGAACAAGTTTGACCGCATTTTTGGTTTTGAAAACCTGAAGCAGGCTCTTGCGAGAGGAAGAAAGATTGAAGATAAGCGCTTCAACTTGATGGCGTCGTTCGCTGGCGGAGAAGTGTCCGGAAGCCCCAAACCGATGGTCGAGGCGAATATTGGCCAGGTAGGCGAGCTGCTCAAAGCCGGCGCGACAATCTGCGTCACCAACATCCATATGGCCGATCCGTGTCTTGCGCGGTGGGCGCAGGCCGTTCGCGAGCAACTCAACTTCACCGGCACCGTTGGAGTGAATTGTTACGTCTCGGGGGACGGCGGCGGATTGCCCATGCACTTTGACAAGAGAGTCGCCACGACTCTTCAGATCGCCGGGAAGAAGCGATGGAAATTCTCCACCACGCCGGCAAAAGCGTGGCCCGACCACAACGGGCTGTATAAAGATGGACGAGTTGAGCCGGTTGGGCCAGACAATGGAAAGCTGCCTGACGAAATGGAGTTTCGCGAGGTAGAGCTGAGCCCAGGAGATTTGCTTTGTCTGCCTGCCGGAGCCTGGCATGCCGCGCGCGGTGTGGGCTTTTCTCTGGCCTTGAACATTTATTTCGCCCCGCGAAATCTGTTCGACCGGATGGCGCCCTTGTTACAGGAATTCGTGGCCTCGAATGAACATTGGCGGGGTGGACCACCCGTCACGGTAGAAAAGACTCAGGGAAAAATGCCAGGCGCCGTCTCGGAATACATGCGTGAACGGATCGATGAATTCCACAGGATGGCACTGAAGATGCTTGAACAGGATGCGTTGGGCGCGTCCTGGCTAACCTCATTGACTGACAGTCCGTACACAGGGTGGCAGCCGGATCCCTTGGCAAAGCTGCCGAGAGCGACGTCGGAAGATCGGTTTCATATTGCAAAGCCGCTGCGTTTCATCGAAACCCAGGACAAGGTGCTCGTACCGTGTGATCACGGCTTGCTTAAATTCCCGGTCGCTTCGGCTCACATCTTCCATCGACTATCTACTGAAACGGCGAGTTTTTCCGTACCCGAGGTTCTTTCGTGGAGGCAAGAACCCCACGGTCCCTCCCAACAGGAGATCGTGGCTCAGTTGCAAGCCCTGTACGGAGTCGGAATTCTTCAAAAGGCGTAGGCCGTTCCCGCGAGCACCACGCTTTCGACGAGCCGCGCGCTTACTTCGCGCCAGCCGCCGTGATCCTGTCGTCCGGGACAAGGCAATAGCTGTCGAGGAACTGTTTGTGCGTCGGCATTTGCTCAACGGCACTACCAATGGTGCCCCTCAGTGTCGCCAGCATGGTGCGCAGCTTCTCGTCTCCCGACATGCGCGCCAGGTGGTGATAGGCAGTCGCCTTGATTCGCTGACCCACCAACACTTGCACCCAGGAATCGACGCGGAATACATCCTGGGCGTCGGGGAAGACCAGGCCGGTTTCCCGGAATAGTTCGAGCCGGTGCGCCAGCGTGTCGGGTATCGACATGTCGCGGCAGTCGCGCCAGTACGGCGTGTCATCGCGCTCGGTAGCCTTGTAGTGCAGCACGATGAAATCGCGGATGCGCTCGTATTCGATGCGCGATTCCTGGTTGTACTGGCGTTGCAGCGCTTCACTGAAGCCGCTGATGGGAAACAGCCGAAGTAACCGTGTGATGCCCGCCTGAATCAGGTGGATGCTGGTGGATTCGAGCGGCTCGACGAAGCCGCCGGCCAACCCGATAGCCACGCAATTCTTGACCCAGGCGCTGCGACGTCGGCCGGTCTTGAACTTCAGCAGGCGCAACTCGACGCGGATATCGCCCTCGAGATTGTCCAGGAGCACTTTGCGCGCTTCTTCATCCGTGCAATACGCGCTCGAGTAGACGTGACCGGTGCCCTGCCGGTGCTGCAGCGGAATCTTCCACTGCCAACCCGACTGGTGAGCGATCGCGCGCGTGTACGGTGGGATGTTGTCCAGCGGGCAATCGGTTTGCAGCGCGACGGCGCTGTCATTGCGCAGCCACTGCGACCAGTCGTCGTAACCGGCCTTGAGCGTCTGCTCGATGAGCACGCCGCGGAAGCCCGTGCAATCGATGAACAGGCCGCCCTCGATGCGCTGGCCGGAATCCATGACGATGGCTTCGATGAAACCGGTCTCAGCATGCTGAACGACACTGCCGATCTTGCCTTCGACGCGCTTCACGCCCTTCGCTTCGCTGCGCTTGCGCAGGTAGCGTGCGTACAGCGACGCATCGAAGTGATACGCGTAGTTGATCTTCGACTCCGGCGAGGTGAAGAACTTGTGCTCGCGCGCGGCCTTGTGTTCGAAGCAATAATCGCCGATCTCGTCGCCGAACCCCGCCGCCTGTGCGGCGAGCCACAGGTGATGGAAATCGCCGAGCCAGGTGCTCTTGCCGATGACACCAAAGGAGTGAATGTAACGATCGCCGAGCCGCGCCCAGTTTTCGAATGAAATGCCGAGCTTGATCGAGCCGCGCGTCACGCCAAGGAACTCGCGCTCGTCGAGACCGAGGATCTTGTGGAAGGTGCGGATGGTCGGGAACGTGGCTTCGCCTACACCCACGGTGCCGATTTCTTCGGATTCGATCAGCGTGATATCGACTAACTCGCCGAGCTGCTGCGACAACGCAGCCGCCACACACCAGCCAGAGGTTCCGCCTCCTGCAATCACTACCTTCTTGACCGTCTGCTCTGCCATCTCTCAACCCCTCATTCCGGCCTGTCAGCCGGACAGTAACGCTGCAGGAATTCCTTGTGCATCGGCATGCCGGATACCACTTGCGCGTACGTACGCTTCAGGTTTTCCAGCGCCTTGCGTACGCGCTGCTCGCCCAGCATCTCGGTCATGTGATGATACTGCCTCGGCATCAACCGCTGGCCCACCATGACGAACACCCACGAGTCCACGCTGAAGAGGTCGTCGGAGGTCTGATAGGCGTACGCGCTCTCCCGGAAAAGCTCGAGGCGCTGAGCGAGTGAATCCGGAATCGTCATGTCGCGACACTGACGCCAGAACGGCGTGTCGTTCCGTTCGGTCAGCTTGTAATGCATGATGATGAAGTCGCGGATGTTCTCGAGCTCCAGCGCCGAATGCGTATTGAAGCGCGCACTGAGCGTCTCGAACTGTCCGCCAAACGGGAAGAGCTTGATCAACCGCGTCACGCCGACCTGGATCAGGTGGATGCTGGTGCTCTCGAGCGGCTCGAGGAATCCGCTGGCGAGCCCGAGCGCTACGACGTTCTTGTCCCAGGCCTTGCGCCGTCGCCCAGTGACGTAGCGGATGAGCCGCGGATCAGAAAGCGGCGAACCCGTGAGATTCGCCAGCAGCTCGGCGCGCGCTGCCTCTTCGGTGATATGCGCGCTGCAAAACACCAGACCATTGCCGACGCGGTGCTGCAGCGGAATGCGCCATTGCCAGCCGGCGCTGCGCGCCATCGCGCGCGTGTAGGGCAGGATGCGATCGGTTGAACCCGTCTGCACGGCCAGCGCGGAATCCGTCGGCAGCCACTGGCGCCAGTCTTCGTAACCGGCCTTGAGCGTCTGCTCGATCAGCAGGCCGCGAAAGCCCGTGCAGTCGATGAACAGTTCGCCTTCCACGCGGCGCCCGTCTTCCATGACCAGCGCGGTGACGTAGCCGTTCTGGCTGTTCTGTTCGACGCTGGCGATCTTGCCCTCGATGCGCTTGACGCCCTTGGGCTCGAACTTCGAACGCAGGTGGCGCGCATAAAGACTGGCGTCGAAGTGAAACGCGTAGTTGATCGGCGTCTGGTCGGAGATGGCGAACTTCCCGGCCAGGCTTGCCTGGTACTCGAGGCAGTAGTCGCCGAGCTCGCCCTCAAAGCCCGCGGCCTTGGCGTGGAGCCACATGTTGTGGAAACCGCCCATCCACGTCGACTTGCCGATGTTGCCGAAGGCGTGAATGTAGCGATCACCGAGTCGCGCCCAATCGTCGAATCCGATGCCGAGCTTGAAGCTCGCCTGCGTCGCACGCATGAACTCACGTTCGTCGAGGCCGAGCAGCACGTGGAAACTGCGGATGGTGGGTATGGTCGCTTCGCCCACGCCGACGGTGCCGATCTCTTCGGACTCCACCAGCGTGATGTCGAGCAGCGGGCCGAGTTGCTGCGCGAGGGCCGCCGCCGCGGTCCAGCCGGCCGTGCCACCGCCGGCGATTACGACGCGTCTGATCGTTTGCAATCCGTTTCTCCGTCAGCGATTGAGGCGCTGGAGCAATTTGGCCCGCAGTCGACGCGCCATATCCTCGTCCAGTGGAGCAAGGTTTCCGCGCGCGCTCTCTGGCAGATGCGCCGCCGCCTTGCCCGACGGGCCGAACACGTAGTAGTCGAACATCGCACGCCAGGCGCGCTTTTCCTGCTCCGGACGATCGCGCAGGCTGAGCAAGGCATGCAGCAGTGTGTTCTGCGGCGAGTCCATGTAAGCCGGCGTGGTGTTCCACCAGTAGTTGATCATCACGTTGAAGCTCTCGAGGGCTTCGACCTGGTGCCACCACATTGCCGGGTAGAACAGCGCATCGCCCGGCTCCATTTCCGCGACCTGCGCCGCCGCGAGTGCCTCGCGCAGCTTCGGGAAGCGTTCGTAGTCCGGCGCCTGGATGTCGGCCATGGTCACGACCTGGCCGCCTGGCGTGGGCTCGAGCGGTCCCGGGTACAGGTTTTCGACCTGCTCCGGGGGAAACAGCGTGAAGCGTCGCCGGCCCACCGTGACGCAGGCAACGTTGTGCGACATGTCGTGATGCGCCAGCGCGGTAGTGCGATTGCCGATCCACGCGCCCACCATGGGTGGACTCGCCGCGAACATCGGATGATTCAGGACGAGATCGTTCGCGGCGCGGAAGCCCGGCAGGAACAGGTCCACGTCCGTCGAACCGATGTAAATGGAAGGCGCGTTGTCATCGCCGAGATGGGCCATCAAGCGCCCGAGGTAATCATTGAGCTGGCCGCGTTCGGACTGGAAATCCAGTCGGGTGGCGTCGGGCGTATAGCTGAAGCGGCCCTTGAGCTCCGGCCGCGCGATGAAGGCGACAACGGGGCGGCCCTGATAGAAGGATTTGAGATAGATCACCGCTTCCTGCGGCGAGGAAACTTGCGCCAATGGCCAGTCTCGCACCAGCCCTTTGAGCAGTGCCGGCTGCTCCGCGGCGACGAGCTCGTCCCAGGGCACCGCGTCGGGCGCGACGCCCTCGATCACCCGCACTCTTTGAGTCGACTGCACCACGGGTGCAATCCTAGCGCGTGTCGGCGACCGCAACTTCCCGGGTCATGCGCGTGCCGCGCGTTTGCGGTTCTTGAGCTCGATCAGCCAGTTGATGTTGCCCAGGGACGCCAGCGCGAACAATGCGAAATGCAGGAAGCCGGTCTTGTTCAGCTTCTGGAGTTGCGCGCCATCGAGCTGGGCCAACCTTGCTTCGCTGATCGTCAGGAATCCGGGAACCTGGTACTTCGTGCGATCGTCGAGCAGGATCTCGATTTCCCGCGCTTCGAGCAGTCCTGCTTCCTCGAAAGCGGCGATCATGGGTGCGGTGGCGCCGAGGCCGCGATGGATGAGCTGCAACATCCGATTGGCGCGTTCCAGGTACGGCGAATTGCCTCCCTGGCTCCTGAAAATGAGTTCGCCATCAGTCTCGCTGACGCGTGGGTGATCCAGGTCTATGTGGGTCACCATCTCGTTGATGGTCTCGCCGGCTTCGTTCTGCCGGAATCCGATTACAAAGGGCCCGCGCGCCAACGCGGCCGGCACGTAGCGAGCATTCCAGGTGTTGCCCTGCAGGAACAGGTTTTCATCCCGATCAAGTCCGAGCATCGCAAAGGCCTGGATCTGGCCGGAGGAGTCCTTGCGAAACAAGATGGGGTATTCGCGCTGCACATGGACGAATTCAGTCGGGAAGACCATGACGCTGTTGATGCTGTCTCCGAACTCGGCGGAGTAGCCCGTCCTGACCTTCAGGTCCTTATGAGCGACGTTATCGAGCAATACGTTTCGGGTCATCGTCTGAATCTTCCTCTGCAACAAAGGAAAAGCCGCTCCGAAGAGCGGCTTTCCCATATTAAACATTCCGATCCGAACAAGTGGGGTGCCGAAACGTACCGTTCAGCACCCCGCCTGGTTTAGCTCAGAACTTGTAACGCGCGCCCAGGGCGTAACGCGGGGCGAGTTCGTACGCCCAGATCGTCATGCCTTCGTAACGGCGAAACTCGCGATGGTCCTCGCCGGTCAGGTTGATGCCTTCGAACTGCACCTGGATGTGATCGGTGATGTCATACGAGAGGCTCAGGTCGTACTGACCGCGTTCTGCCGTGAACTGACCGCTACCGTTGTTACCCTGGTTCGTCGCGTTCAGGAAGGTATCGCGCCAGTTGTAGGCCAACCGGGCCGAGAAGCCGTAGTTCTCGTACATCAGCGTCACGTTCGCAGAATCCGACAAGCCGACCAGCGCAAACTGGTTGGCGTTCGGCTGCTGGTTCGGATCAGCATTGACGTCGCCATCGACGATCGTGTAGCTACCCGCCGCACCGAAGCCGCTGCCTCCGAAGAAGTGCTGCACGGCAAACTCCCAACCGTTGATGTTGCCTTCTTCGGCGTTCACCGGCTGGTTGACGCGGAACTGCATTTCCGGATCTTCACCCGCAATGCCAACCACGTCGTTTGCGCCGAGGATTTGGTCGATGAAGCTCTGCGGCAGCGTGTTCGGGTCCGCTCCATCTGTGCCCAGGGCGGCCACCCAAGCGGCCTCAGCAGCGGCGCGATCGCCTCCGTTCATGTCCATCAGCGCAACCAGCGTGAACAGGTTGGCAGGCGACTGGTCGGTACCGGGGTTGTCCGCGATGATGCCGAGTGCATCGCCCGAACGAGTTCCCGCAGCGCCCGACGACGGATCGAGCAGTCCGAACAACGGACGACTGACCACGGAGTTGCCGAGGAAGTTCTTCACGGTCTTGTCGAAGAAGCCCACGGACACGTAGCTGTCGTCGCCGTAGTACCACTCGACCGACACGTCGAAGTTCTGCGATTCGAGGGGGATCAGGCTCGGATCCTGCGAAGATCCGCTCGTCAGACCGCCGAGCGCCGTCGGGTTGTTCGGAGACTGCGCGGTGGTCGCGGCGAACAGGCTGCCGTACCCAACGCGACCGATGGTCTCGCTGTACGAAATGCGCGCCACAACCTTGTCCGTGACTTCCATCTTGATGTCGAGGTTCGGCAGGATGTGGTTGTAGCTGCCCGAGCCCGTCACAGCCGTCGAGCCGGCGGCGAAGTCGATGGTGAAGTCGTTATCCGCCAGCCAGCGGATTCGCTCCGGCACCGCCTGCGCGGCCGTCGAATCGACCTCTGTCTTCTCGTAGCGCAGACCGCCGGTGATGCTGACATTGCGTCCCAGCAGTTCGCTCTGCAAGCCGAACTGCGCATAGAGCGCCATGATGTTTTCTTCGACCGCGTTCTGGTTCACCTGGTTGGAAACCGCCTGGGCCCCGTACAGCGAGGAAGTAGTCAGCGGATAGAACATCTGCGCGGCATCGCCGCGGAAATTGATGTCCGCCTGGCCGACCGGGAAGCTGTCGAAGCGGCAGGCCATGCAGAAGGCTTCCATGGCGCCCGGCACAATCTGTTCGATGTCGCCGGGGTTCGAGATACCCCACGAACCGAGATCCTGTCCGGTCTGCGCCTGTAACACGTCGATCTTCGTCCCGCGGTAGTTGGCACCGAAGTCGAGAGAGCTGTTCTCGGACTTGATCGAGTACCGCAGGTCGAACTCTTCGACATCCATCTGCTGCTCATACGTCGTGCTGCGTGCTTGCTGCGTGGAGAGGTCGCCGACATCGAGCACGCCGTTGCCATTGCCCCTGACGCTATCGTTGATGGTGTAAGTCTGCACCGGGAAGAAGTCGCCGTTATCCCACGACACACTGTGTGCCAGGCCGACCGGTGCACCGATTGCGACGAAGGTTGCCGTATGGCCCAGCGGGTTGTCCGGCGAGGACTTGGCGCTGTCGGCGTGCGCGTCGAACTTCAGCGTGCCGTTGTCGTTGATCGCCCATTCGAAGTTGAAGCCAATCGAATCGAACTCGTCCTTCTGGGCTTTATTGGTCTGCTCGAAGCCGATGTCCTTCGCGCCGTTGTTGACCTCCCCCAGGTAAACAGCATGGTAGAACTCGCCTTCGTCATCGGTCTCGAAGGTAAGTGCATCGAACGGCGTGTTGAACCAGTTGGTCTGCTCCATACGCATTTCCGTGGTCGTGTTCTGGAAATACGTGTAGTCCAACGTCATCGTCATCGAATCGGCCGGACGGAACTGGAACACGGCCTGCGCGTTCATGCGCTCGCTGGTCAGATCCGAAACGTCGTAGCGGCTGTCGTCCGGGATGGCGTACAGCGCGCCATCCGGCGGCATGTTGATGAAGTTGGCCGGGTCGGCAGAGGCCTTCACCACGCTACCGTTGTTCATGATGTCGTTGGCCGTTCTGACATTCCAGCCGTTCGTCTGGCCCATCGAAGCGCCGGAATCACGCTCGGCGTATTCACCGAAAATACCGAAGCCGAGAGTTTCGCTGTCATTCGTCCAGTTGAAAACGGCGCTCACCTCGGGGGTGATGTCACTGCCTGCTTCATTGCTGGTGTCGGTCAGCGCCTTGACGCCGATAGACCCCTGCGTCCCGGGCGTGTCGAACGGACGACGCGTCTTCACGTTGATGGTCGCGCCTATGCCGCCGGAGGGCAGCAGTGCCTGGCCGGTCTTGTAAACCTCGAGAGCCGACACCGCTTCCGCAGCGATGTTCGAGAAGTCGAAGCTGCGACCCTGGGGGCCCGAATACGAGCTCTGCGCGCCGTAAATGTTGACCTCGGCCGTTGGCACCGTGCGACCGTTGAGGGTCACCAGGTTGTAGGCCGGGCCGAAGCCGCGGACCGTAACCTGCGAGCCTTCGCCGTTCTGGCGATCGATCGACACGCCGGGAATGCGCTGCAGCGATTCGGCAAGGTTGGTATCCGGGAACTTGCCGATGTCTTCCGCCGTGATGGCGTCGACAACGCCGATGGAATCACGCTTGATTTCCATCGAAGCTTTCAAGCTTCCGCGCAAGCCAGTAACGACTACTTCTTCGAGCTCTTCGCTCGCTTGCTCTTGAGCAAATACAGGGTTGATGAGAACAGCGCCACCAACAATGGTGAAAAGCGCTCTCGAGGTTAAGGGAAAGGCCTTGGGATTGAATTTCATAGTCAGATGTCCTCCGCACTCGTACATCTATCGTTTTAAGAACAGGATTAACCGTGGAACGAAAGAAACAGGAATCAACCTCGGAACGAATCGAGGTTGTGTCGAACTAATTGAACGGACGGCGGGGGATCTGCATATTCCGCAGATTCAGCAGGTGCGCCAGAACGACGCCCGATGGCTTAAAACCATTAATGCGCAAGATGCGCCCCCCTCGTACTGCAGCGGAGGATATTCACCCTGTGTACAAAAGTCCACGCCCGTGCCCTAGGGAAATTTCCATGCCCACCCTCGGCGAGGCGTATGTCTTTTCCTCCTAAAATCATGTCCTTACGGGACACGGGGGGACAGGGGGCGACAAATCCCTTCGAATTTATGTGAGCGCAACCAGAAAAAAAAACAACAACATTAGGGACACGACTGCAGCATCCGGCTTGGGAGCGCCCCTGGACAGGGCCAAACTCAGGCCAAGTGCCCACGATTCACCGATTTCGCCCGTTTGTCAGCATTGCGCGGTAGCAGCGTGCTTTCGGGTCGTCCGTGGCTTCGAGCAGACCACGGGCCCGTTCAGACGGTTCACTGACCCAGGCGCGTGCCTTCAGCTTCGGCGTGCCGCCTGCGCTGTTTCATGGTTATCAGCCTGTTCACGTTGGTCACGGAGGCAAGCGCTAGATAGGCGCCTTGCAAAAACCCGGATCGGTGCAGGCGGAAGACGGATTCGCTGTCGAGTGAGCGCAGCTTTTCCTGGTTGATGGTGTTCAGGCCGGCAAGATTGAAAGTCTCTTCGTCGTTGATTTTGACTTCGAGTTTGACCGGCTCGATGAGATCCAGCGCCGTGAAAGCCGCGAACATCGCCTTGCTGACTTCCATACCTTCGTGAATTCCCCGCAGCACGGTTGCGATGTGATTCAGATATGGAGAGTTGCCACCTTCGGGCAAGAAGACGGGTCTTCCTTCAGTGAAGCTGATCCGGGGATTGTCCAGATCGACATGAATGACAGCTTCCTTGCGCATTTCTCCATCGCCGAGCCGCTCCTGCAACCCGATCAGGAAAGGGCCGCGCGCGATGATTCCGGGAACGTAATGTGCGTCCCAGCGGCCGGAGTCGAGGAACAGGTTCTCGCCCTTCTCGAAGCCCAACAGAGCAATCGATTGATACTCACCAGTGGAGGAATCCCTGCGGAAGAAGATCGGATACTCGCGCTGAATGTCGCTGTATTCGGTCGGGAACGTCAGCACGGTCGCGACGTTGTCACCGAACTCGGCGCCGAAGCGAAGGATCACGCGTAAATCCTTGTGATCGATGTTGTTGAGCAATGAGTGTTGCGGCATGCGCCAGATCCTAAAGAGTGGGCCAGTTTCAGGCCAGGAACCCGTTTATCGACAGACGCCCGGTTCGGGGATGGAGGTCGGGAACGAAGTCCCGGGACAGGGAGCTCGAATGCAGCGAATTGCGCCGGTAGATCAGCATCCGGTTGAAGACGCCGTCCTGGGAGTCGATCCGCTCGTACAAGGGTGTATCCCCGTTGATGTACCCGGCATCCGGGGGAGTCGGACCTGTCTCTTCTTCGTCGACGATGCGCCGGAAGCCTGGTTGTCTCGCTACATCGATGCACTCGTAGCCGGTCGCACGATGCCGATAGAAAGCGGTGCCTCCAAAATCCGACTTGAAAAGATAATGGATGAAAGCGAGCTCGTTGCCGAACGCCGAATCGACGTGTGGTATTCGCTGCAGGTAGTCGAGTTTCCCGGGCGGCGTCGTGACCAGCGAAAAATGACATGCCGTGAACCTCACTCCTGCGCCGAGACCGAAGTAGCCGACGAAGACGTCACGCAACTGGTCGATGATGAACCGCTGGTATGTGAGGGGCGCCTTCGAGCGTACGCCGGGATAGTAGCTAGTTACGTCGCCGAACAGCCTGGTCGCGGCAAGGTCCACGAGCTGGTCGGCGTTCGCGACGAGATTGTCGATGACGATGAGCGGCGCCTGCTCTCGGCCGATCCTGAGTTTCTGGATACGAAAATCCGGGTGAAGTAAGAGATCCATGAGCGCGAAATCGTCAGTTCGGGGAGCTGATGCAATCCACCACCGAGTGCCCACTCAGAGGCAGGCCGTCGGCCCGACAGCCGCTGATTTCCCGCCTGCGTTTCGTGACTTGCACCATGAGTGCGGTTGCGGGCAGCCGAACCGGCGCCAGCTCCTTTCTGCTTTCGATGCATTCGATCTTCGCATCGTTCGTCACGAGCGTCGATCAATCTGCAATCATTGCCCGATGAAACTAGCCAATCTCGATCGTGTGGCCCACCGGCAACTTCGCATTATTGAAGAGCGTGCGTTTGCGGCATGCAAAGACGCCACCATGTGCGTCGTGACCCTCAGCGAGATTCCGCGCCTGGTCATTGAATATCCGATCGCGTTCACCAAAGGCGCGGAAATCGGACCGCGTTTTTCGTCGGCGTCGCGGACAACCCCGCGGGTGGCGAGGGCGCGAAGGGCCTGGTGCCGTGCATCGATCTTGAAAATCCGGGAGTTCAGGAATCCGGCGGCGAAGCGCTGTTTGAAACCAGCGGCGCCGAGACACCCTATCTGCGGCGCGAACTCGCATCGATTGCCGAACTGGTGGAAGGCGAACCAAGAACACGCGCCTACATCGAAAGACTCGGTGCTCTCGATCTGATTCAGCCGATTCAGCTGGAGCTCAAAGCGCCGAACCGGGAGTCGCGCAAGATCAGCGGGCTCCATTCGATCAATGAGAAGAAACTTCGCGGACTGGATGGCGCAGTTCTGGCCGAGTTGAACGGCCTGGGTTATCTGCACGCCATGTATGCGATGTTGTCATCGCTGGGACATCTGCAGATTCTCGCGCGTCGCGCCGGCACACCACCGGCCACGGCCTGACGCCCAAGAAAAAGCCCCCGCCACTTTCGTGACGGGGGCTTCTTTGTTAGGACCCTGGCAGTGACCTACTTTCGCATGGCAGCTGCCACACTATCATCGGCGCGGAGCGTTTTCACTTCCGAGTTCGAAATGGGATCGGGTGGTTCCCGCTCGCTATAGCCGCCAGGGAATTCTGTTTAG
>Ga0190264_10000108_pt1 | contig 12475 bp, 9 predicted proteins | sample Popmic112T_FD_136651 | JGI IMG/M metagenome (GOLD analysis project Ga0190264, IMG submission 136651) | Populus adjacent soil microbial communities from riparian zone of Indian Creek, Utah, USA - 112 T | ecosystem: Environmental > Terrestrial > Soil > Riparian zone | place: USA: Utah | collected... | reverse complement strand
GCGTCGTCATCGAAGAATGACCGGCCTGCCGATGCCGGTGGCCGTGGTCATTTCCGGGCGCGGCAGCAACATGGAGGCCATCGCGCGCGCCTCGCTCGCTCCCGGTTCGCCCTTCAGGATAGTTAGGGTCATCGCCGATCGCGACAGCGCCGGCGGCCTGGCGCGGGCCGCGGCGCTCGGCATACCGACCAGCATCGTGCCCGTCAAACAGTTCACCGACCGGGCCAGTTTCGACGCGGCGCTGGCGGCAGAGCTCGATGCGAGCGGCGCACGTCTGGTGGCGCTCGCCGGTTTCATGCGCATCCTTTCGGCGGAGTTCGTGCAGCGCTTCGAAGGCCGCCTGCTCAACATCCACCCCTCGCTGCTGCCCAAGTACAAAGGCCTGGATACTCACGCCCGCGCGCTCGCGGCGGGTGATTCGCACCACGGCGCCAGCGTCCATTACGTCACCGCCGAGCTCGACGGGGGGCCGGTAATCATGCAGGGGCGCCTCCGGATCCACCCAGCGGACACGTCTGACACGGTTTCAGCGCGCGTTCATACGCTGGAACACATCATCTACCCTCATGTTTGTACCCTCATTGGGGCCGGACGCGTCGAATGGCGCGCCGGGTCGGTGTTTTTCGACGGCGCTCCCCTCACGGCGCCACTCATCGAGGAAAACGATGCGGCTGCCTGAACGTTTCCTGCCCCTGATGCTGCTGGCCGCCGGTCTTGCCGCCCATGCGGATCCCGTCGACCTGAAGCCGTTTCGCGCCAGCTACATTGCCGAATGGAAAGGCGTTACCGCCGCGAGCTCGACGGTGGAACTGAAGAACATCTCGACGGACATCTACACCTATTCATCGGTGAACTCGGCGCGCGGCATCTTCCGCATGGCGTTTCCCGACGCGTTGTCGCAGAAAAGCACCTTCAGGATCATCAATGGCCGCGTCGAGCCGATGTTGTTCGAGGGCTCGGACGAAAAAGAGCGCCCCATCAACCTCACGTTCGACTGGCAGAAGAAGCGCGTCACCGGCGTCGCCAAGGAACGTGCCGTCGATCTCGAGCTTCCCGATGGCGCGCAGGACGCGATGTCGCTGCAGATCGCCTCGCTGCGCAACCTGGCCAGCGGCGACCTCAAAGGCACGGTGTGGATGATCGACGCCACCAAGCTCAAGGAATACGAGCTGCATCTGGAAGGCAACGCCCGCATCCAGACCGAGCTCGGCGAACTCGACACCATCGTCTACACGAGCAAGCGGCAAAGCTCCGATAACTACACGCGCACCTGGGTCGCGCCTGCGCTCGGCTATCTACCCGTCCGTGCCGAGCGCATCGACGGCAAGAAGGTGCTGATCACGCTGCTGATCCAGTCTGTCGACCCGTAGGTGCCGGGCCGGGAAACCGGGAAAACTTCCCCATCGCGCCACCGAACCCGCTCCGCCGCATTGTCGGACTCCAATCCGGCCCGGCACCGATCACGTCTTCGGCAGCGTCACGCCGGTCTGGCCCTGGTACTTCCCGCCACGATCCTTGTACGACGTCGAACACACTTCATCGGATTCGAAGAACAACATCTGCGCCACGCCTTCGTTGGCGTAGATCTTGGCCGGCAGCGGCGTGGTGTTGGAGAACTCCAGCGTCACGTGACCCTCCCATTCCGGCTCGAGCGGCGTCACGTTGACGATGATGCCGCAACGCGCATACGTCGACTTCCCGAGACACACGACTAGGGTCGAGCGAGGTATGCGGAAATATTCCACCGTGCGGGCCAGCGCGAAGGAGTTGGGCGGGATGATGCAGACGTCGGCGTGCACGTCGACAAAACTCTTCTCGTCGAAGTTCTTCGGATCGACGATGGTCGAGTTGATATTGGTGAAGATCTTGAATTCCCGCGAGCAACGCACGTCGTAGCCATAACTCGACGTGCCGTAGGAAACGATCCTGTGGCCATCCGCTGCCGCACGCACCTGCTCCGGCGCGAACGGTTCGATCATTTTTTCTTTCGCCGCCATGCGGCGGATCCAGTGGTCGGACTTGATGCTCATTAGCTCTCTTCCACGACAATTTTGGGAAACAGGGTCGAACGATCCTTCGACCGGCGCGCGAGGGCCGCGGCGGTGCGGCGCGCCATGATGAAGTAAGGGGCCGCGTGCGGGGAATCCGGGGCCGCAACCACGGTGGGCACACCGCCGTCCGCTTCTTCGCGCACCCGTGCGTCTAGCGGCAGCTCACCCAGCAGCTCGACGTTGTATTGCGCCGCCATGCGCGCGCCACCGCCGGCGCCGAACAGGTGCTCGACGTGGCCGCAGTTGCCGCAGACGTGCACGCTCATGTTCTCGACCACGCCGAGTACCGGCACGTTCACCTTTTCGAACATCTTGAGGCCCTTGCGCGCATCGGCCAGCGCAATGTCCTGCGGCGTGGTCACGATGACGGCGCCGGCCACCGGCACTCGCTGCGCGAGCGTGAGCTGGATGTCGCCCGTGCCCGGAGGCATGTCGATCACGAGGTAATCGAGGTCGCCCCAGTCGGTGTCGCCAAGCAGCTGGGTCAGCGCCTGAGTGACCATGGGGCCGCGCCAGACCATGGGCTGCTCGGGATCGATGAGAAAGCCGATCGACATGGCCGCCAGGCCATGCGCCATGAGTGGTTTGATGCGCTTGCCATCCGGCGACGCGGGCCGCTGGCCCGTGAGACCGAGCATGATGGGCTGGCTCGGCCCGTAGATATCGGCATCGAGGATTCCAACCCGGGCGCCCTGCTTCACCCAGGCGAGCGCAAGGTTTGCTGCGACCGTGGACTTGCCAACGCCACCTTTGCCCGAGGCGACAGCCACAATGTTTCGAACTCCAGCCTGCGGCGACAATTGCCGTTGCACGGCGTGTGCGGTGATCTTCTGCACCAGCTCGACCTGGATCTCTGAAGGCCCGCCGCGGGTCGCCAGATGCGCCTCGAGGCCACGTTTGAACTCATCTTCATAACCGCCCACAGGAAAGCCCAGGGCGACGCGAACGTGAGCCCTGTCACCCTTCAGCTCAGCCAAATCGACCGCCTGGGCGCTGCCTAGCGTCTGTCTGAGAAATGGGTCCGGATATTCTTCGACCAGTGCGCGAAATTCGGCGGCAGCATTGAGGGCCATATGATTTTCGAGTTGTCCGCCGGGACCTTCAGGGGCCGGGATTCTAACGAAAATACCTGTTGTGCGGTCTCAGATCGGCTGTTGGTGACAGGACATGTGGCATAATTTTTGTAATAGGGTTCGGACTACATAAGGACGGCAGGCTTGCTTAACTCCGCACGCGCATCTCGCGGCTTTGGCCGTCGCGCGCCCAGCGGGCCATCGGATCCATGAGTTTTTTCACAAACATCCGGGCCGACCGGTTCATCACGGAGCTCAGGAGCGCGACGGACGTTGCCGCTCCCGCAACCCAGAAAGCTATCGCGAAGCTGCGCGAGCTTGGCCCCGGGGCAATCGAACCGGTAACCGAAGCCCTGGCCGATGCCGACAAGATCGCGACGGTTGCGTACATTGAAGTCCTCACCGGACTCGTCAACCAGAAAACCCTTCCGAAATTCCTCGAGGCCATGGTCACGGGCAGCCCGCGGGTGGTGGCCGGTGTCGCCTGGGCACTGTCGAGCAGCCGCGCGTATCCGCCGACCATGCTGCTCGAAGCACTCGGAACCGAGGGAATAGCCAAGTCCGCCCTGCTCGACGTCATCACCGCACATCGCTCTCGCCTGTCCGCGCGCGAAATCCTGGCCGCGGCCTACAAACAGGAAGCGAACGAGAAGGCGGCGCTGTTCCGCATCCTCGGTGAACTCGCCACCGACAACGACCTGCCCGAACTCGTCGGCCGATTGAACGGCAAGGATCCGGTGGCACGGCTGCACCTCATCAACATCCTGTCGCGCTTTCCGAAGCCCGAAGTCCAGCGAGCGCTGCAACAACAGCTCAAGGACCCCAACAAGCTGGTGCGCGCCGCCACGCTGGGCGCGCTCGCCAAGATGGATGGACCGATCGAAATCGAACAGGTGTGCTTGCTGCTGCGCGATCCGGAAATCGACGTGCAGAACAAGGCCATCGACGTCGTCATCCGCGCCAACGATCCCGACACCATCAAATACCTCATCCCCGTGCTCAAGGATGAAAACGAATACGCGCGCCGCGCCGCGGTGGAAGTGCTCAACGAAATCGGCAACGCCAAGTCGGTCAAGGAACTCCTCGAAGCGGTTGCCGACGACGACTGGTGGGTGCGCAGCCGCGCCGCCGACGCGCTCGGCAAGATCGGCGGCCCGAAGGTCGTCGAGGCCGTGCTGCAGCTGGTCGGGGACCCGGACGAAGAAATCCGCCGGGCGGCGGTCGAGATTCTCAACCAGACCAAGGACGATCGCGCCGTCGGGCACCTCATCGACGCCACCAAGGACAAGGACTGGTGGGTGAGCGAACGCGCGGTGGATGCGCTCGCCGAGATCGGCAGCAAGCGTGCCGTGCCGCGTCTGCTCGAAATGCTGGGCACCACCCCGCCGCGGTCACTGCCGGTCGTGGTGCGCGCGCTCGGTCGCCTCGGCGACCACAAGGTCATCGATTCCGTGATGCCCATGCTGGCCCGCGAAGAAAAGGACATCCGCCTGGAGGCCATCAGCTCGCTCGCGAAACTCGCCGACGAGCGCCGGCTCGAGAACATCCGCGTGCAGATCCAGGCGCAAACCTCGGCGACCGAACAAACCGTGGCGCAGGCCGCGCTGCGGGCGCTGTCGGATCTGGATTCTCGCTTCTCGCACAGCGGCACGCGCCTTTCATCGACACAGAATCGTTCGCCGCTGGCGCAACCTGGCGGCCGCCCGGCTTCGGCGACGCAGGCATCGAGCACACCGGCGATGGCGTCCTCACCCAGCGTCCCGCAAGGCGGACGTCCGCGCACGGTTGCGCCGCCTCCCGCGCCGCCACCCACTTCGCCGCCACCGGTACATGCGTCCACTTCGAAAGAGGCGCGTACGCAGCTCATGTCAGAGCAGGACGTGCAGCGCGCGGTGAAGGAAGCCGAAAAGATGGCGGGCCCGCAGAAGCTCGACATCCAGACACTGAAGCCCGGCGACATCATCGAAGGGCGCTACAAATACGTCGAACGCATCGGCAAGGGGGCGTTCGGCACCGTGCTCCTCATGGAAGACACCGTCGTCGACGAGCGGCTCATCCTCAAGTTCCTCAATCCGAACGTCTCTGAAGACGAAGAGATCATGAAGCGCTTCGTGCATGAGCTGCGCTACTCGCGCAAGATCACGCACCACAACGTCATCCGCATCTACGACTTCCTGTACATCCAGGGCAACTACGCCATCTCGATGGAGTACTTCCCCTCGCACACGCTCGGCAGCGAAGTGGTCGGTGAGAAGCCGATGCCGCTCGCGCGCGCGCTCGGCTTCGGCATCGACATCTGCACGGGCATGGAAGTCGCGCATGCCCAGGGCATCGTGCATCGCGACCTCAAGCCCGCGAACGTGCTCATCAACAACGAAGGGCTGCTCAAGATCGTGGACTTCGGCGTGGCCGCCGCGCAGCGCGAAGGTGACACGCAGCTCACGAAGACCGGCTATGTCATCGGCTCACCGAAGTACATGGCGCCCGAACAGATTCTCGGCAAAAAAGTGGACCAGCGGGCGGACGTATACGCGCTCGGCGTCATCCTTTACGAAATCATGACCGGCGTGCCGCCGTATGCGCGCGGCGATCACATGTCCGTCATGTACCAGCACGTGCAGGGCAAGGCGCGCCCGCCGCGCGAGATCAACCCGGCCCTGCCACCGGGACTGCCCGAAGTCATCATGCAGGCCATGTCAGTGGACAAGGACAAGCGCTACCAGACCATGCCGCTGCTGCGCGAAGCCCTCGAAAAATTCCGTTGAGCCGCAGCGCGTCGCGGGCGCGGCGCTTCGCCAGCTGAGGATTACCCCTCAGTATTCGCCTCGGTATTGCCATTGCCGAATCGGCTCGCGGAGAATCGCGCACTGCGTCACACTTGACGCTCGTCACACCGTCGCATGCTTTGGTGAAACTTAACACAGAGGACCTAAGCCCCCGTGGCTCGTATTGACGCGTTCCTGAAGCTTGGCATGCAGCAAGGCTGTTCCGACGTGCACCTGGCCGTCGGCGTGCCGCCCATGCTGCGCATGAATGGCGACCTCATGCCTATCAAGTTTCGAGATGTCGGGGACTCCGAACTCGAGAGTTATCTCACCGAGATCTTCACGAAGAACCAGCACGAATACTTCGGCAAGGGCAACGACCTCGACTTCTCCTATGTGTCGGCCGACGGCGGCCGTTTCCGCGTCAACGTGTTTCGCAAGGAGACCGGCCTTGGCGCCACGTTCCGCGCGATTCCCCAGGACATCCCGAGCATCGACAAGCTGGCGCTGCCGCCAATCGTCAAGAAACTCTGCGACTACCACCAGGGCATGGTGCTGGTCACCGGCGCCACGGGTACCGGCAAGTCGACCACGCTCGCGGCGATGATCGACCACCTGAACACCACGCGGCGCCTGAACATCGTCTCGCTCGAAGATCCCATCGAATTCGTCCATCGCAGCAAGCTGAGCCAGGTCATCCAGCGCGAGCTCGGCACCCACATTCCGTCATTCGCGGAAGGCGTGCGCGCCGCCATGCGTGAAGATCCCGACGTGATCCTGGTAGGCGAGTTGCGCGACGCCGAAACCATCTCCATGGCCATGACCGCCGCGGAAACCGGCCACCTTGTGCTCGGCACGCTGCACACCACGTCGGCCTCGAAGACCATCGACCGCATCATCGACGCGCTGCCCATCGAAGAGCGCGAGCAGACCAAGAGCTTCCTGTCGCAAAGCTTGTTAGCCGTGGTCACGCAGATTCTCGTGAAGACCCATGACCAGCGCGCGCGCAAGGCCATCTGCGAAACCCTGGTGATGACGCGTGCCATCGCCAAGCTCATCCAGACCGACCAGACGCACCAGATTCCGAACCAGATCCAGACCGGCAAGGATCTCGGCATGCAGCTCCTCGACCAGGCGCTGCTCCATTCGCTGGCCGCCAAGGAAATCGACCCCGACGACGCGGTCACTTACGCCTCCGACCGGCGGCCGTTCCAGCGCTACGTCACCGACACGACGCTCATGCCCAAGCTCGACGTCACGGGCCCGGCCACGGCGTCCGGTGGTTCGGGCTAACCGCGCTCATGCCCGTCATCGACGAATACCTCAAGGAAGTCCTGGGCAGGAAAGGCTCGGACCTCCACTTCCTCGCCGGCGATCCGCCGCGCATTCGCCTCTACGGTGACCTGCAGCCGCTGCGGCCGGAAAAGCTCGAGAAAGAGTTCGTGCAGAACGCGCTCTACGAAATCATGCCGAAGACCGCGGCCATGCGTTTCGAGGAACACGATGGCGCCGACTTCGCCTACAACATGGGAGAGTACGGGCGCTTCCGCGTCAACGTCATGCGGCAGCTGAACGGCATGGGCGCCGTCATGCGCGCCATTCCGTCGAAGGCGCTGTCGATGGAGCAGCTCAACCTGCCGCAGGCGTGCCACACGCTGTGCCGCGCCAACAACGGACTCATCCTCGTCACGGGGAAAACCGGGTCGGGCAAATCGACCACGCTGGCGGCGATGATCGACGACATCAATTCGCGTCTCAAGGGACACATCCTCACCATCGAGGACCCCATCGAATTCGTGCACGCGCGCAAACAGTGCCTCATCAGCCAGCGCGAAGTCGGCGTACACACCAAGGGCTTCGCGTCGGCGCTGCAGTCGGGCCTGCGCGAAGATCCGGACGTGGTGCTGGTCGGCGAGTTGCGCGATTACGAAACCATCAGCATCGCGGTCACCGCCGCCGAGATGGGCATCCTGGTCATGGGTACGCTGCACACCAACGGCGCCGCACCCACCGTCGATCGCATGATCAACGTCTTCCCGGCCGACAAACAAAGTCACGTTCGCACCATGCTGTCCACCAGCCTGCGCGGTGTGATCTCGCAGCAGCTGCTGCAGAAGGCGGACAAGAGCGGCCGCGTGGCCGCGCTCGAAATCCTGGTGAACACGCCGGCGGTTTCCAACCTGATCCGCCAGGGAAAGCTGGACCAGCTCGAGACCACCATGCAGTCGGGCAGCCAGTTCGGCATGCGCACCATGGACAATGCCATCGAGGCGCTGCTCAACCAGCGCTTGATCACGGGCAAAGAGGCCTACAAGAAGGGCATCAGCAAGGCCAAGTTCGAGCCCGTGAAGGATCAGGGCTAAGAAGGCGGGCGCCCGTCTATACTTGCGGCCCCCTTTCGGACCGCAGTTTCATGCCTCGCAAAATCCTCGTCACCAGCGCGTTGCCCTATGCAAACGGCGCGCTGCACCTCGGCCACATCATCGAAACCGTGCAGACCGACATCTGGGTACGCTTCCAGCGTATGCAGGGTCACGACTGCATCTACGTGTGCGCTGAAGACACGCACGGCACGCCGGTCATGATCAAGGCGCAGGCCGAGGGGATCACACCCGAAGAGCTGATCACGCGCGTGGCGGCCGAGCATCGCGCCGACTACGAAGGATTCCTGATCGGCCACGATCACTTTCACTCCACGCACTCGGCTGAAAACAAGGCGATCACCGCCGACCTGTACGGGAAGCTGAAAGCCGCGGGGCACATCACCACGCGCAGCGTGCGCCAGGCTTACGACGAGAAGGCCGGCATGTTCCTGCCCGATCGCTACGTCAAAGGCGAATGTCCGGTCTGCCACACGGCCGATCAGTACGGCGACTCCTGCGAGAACTGCGGCGCCACGTACACGCCCGACAAGCTGATCAGCCCGGTCTCGACGATCTCCGGCACACCGCCAGTCTGGCGCGAGTCCGAACACTACTTCTTCAAGCTCGGCGATTTCACGGCGGTGCTGCGCGGGTGGTTAGAGGGCGGCGGCGCGCGTCAGCCCGAAGTTCGCGCCAAACTCGCCGAGTGGTTCGAAGCGGGCCTGCAGGACTGGGACATCTCTCGCGATGCGCCGTACTTCGGCTTCGAGATCCCGGGCGCGCCCGGGAAATACTTTTACGTGTGGTTCGACGCGCCCATCGGTTATCTCGGCAGCTTCAAGGCCTTGTGTGACAAACGCGGCCTGAACTATGACGAATATCTCAAGGCCGACAGCACCACCGAGCTGTATCACTTCATCGGCAAGGACATCAGCTACTTCCACAACCTGTTCTGGCCGGCGGTGCTGCATGGGTCGGGCTGTCGCAAGCCGACCGCGGTGTTCGTGCACGGCTTCCTCACGATCAACGGCGCGAAGATGTCGAAGTCCCGCGGGACGTTCATCACGGCGCGGCGCTACCTGGAACGGCTGCCGCCCGAACCGCTGCGGTTCTATTTCGCCGGCAAGCTCAGCTCCGGTGTCGATGACATCGATCTGTCGCTCGAAGACTTCGTCGCGCGCGTGAACTCCGACATTGTCGGCAAACTCGTGAACATCGCCAGCCGTTGCGCGGGCTTCGTGCAGCGCGGCGGCGGAAAGCTGGCCGCCCAGCTACCCGACCCGCAGTTGTACGCCGAGTTCGCGGCGCTGCGCAGCACGATTGGCGATCTGTACGACGCGCGCGATTATTCCGCCGCCATGCGCGGCATCATGGGCCTCGCCGACCGTGCCAATCAGTACGTGGACACGCACAAGCCTTGGGCACTCGCCAAGGACCCGGCGAGAGCCGCCGAGGTACTCGCCGTATGTACGCAGGGCATCAACCTGTTCCGCGTGCTCATGAGCTACCTCGCGCCGGTAATGCCGCAAATGGCGGAAAAGGCCGGGAAGTTCCTGCGCATCTCGTTCGCCGACTGGAATTCGGTGGACACGCCGCTGTTCGACCATCCGATCGAGGCCTATGAGCCTCTGGCGACCCGCCTCGACCCGAAGGTCGTGGCCGAGCTGGTCGAGGCCACCGACGCCGCCCCCATCAAACCTGCCGAGAAGGTGAAGAAGCCCGTGACGACTCCTCCCGCTTCAGCGTCGGCTGCTACGCCCGCCAACAATTCCGGCCTCGTGAACATCGGGGACTTCGCCAAGCTCGACCTGCGCGTCGCCAAGGTGCTGGATGCCAGGCTCGTCGAAGGTTCGGACAAACTACTGCAGCTCACGCTCGACCTCGGGGCCGAGCAACGCAATGTCTTCTCGGGAATCCGCTCGGCGTATGACCCGGCGACGCTCATCGGCCGCCACGTGGTCATGATCGCCAACCTCGAGCCGCGCAAGATGCGCTTCGGCGTCTCCGAAGGCATGGTGCTGTGCGCGAGCCCGGATTCGGGTTCCGAGGTATTCCTGCTCTCCGCCGACAGCGGCGCGCAGGCGGGGATGAAGGTCACCTGAGCGGAGCCGTGCCGCACCCGGATTCCGGCGGCGTGCTGGCGCGCGCGGGACTGGCGCTGCTGCAACGGCTGCCGCCCGAAGCTTCGCATGCCCTGGGCCTGCGCGCCCTGCAACTCACACGGCATTGGTGGAACTCACCGGCGACATCGCCCGCGCTCGAGTTGCGCATACTCGGCCAGCACTTCGCGCACCCGGTCGGACTTGCCGCCAGTTTCGACAAGAACGGCGACTATCTCGATGCGCTTGGCGCCCTGGGCTTCAGCCACGTGGAAATCGGCACCGTCACGCCGCGACCTCAGTCGGGCAATCCCAAACCGCGACTGTTCCGGGCACGGGATTCGCGCGCACTGATCAATCGCATGGGATTCAACAACAAGGGTGCGGATCACGTCGCCGCGCAACTGCGCCGCGCCAGCTATCGCGGCATCCGTGGCGTGAGCATCGGCAAGAATGCCGGCACACCGCTGGGGCGCGCCGCCGACGATTACGTCGATTGCCAGCGAAAGCTCTACGCCGTCGCGGACTACTTCGCCATCAATGTGTCGTCGCCGAATACGCAGGGTTTACGCGAATTGCAGGCCGCCGATGCGCTGGCCGGGATCGTTGAGCCTCTGCGAATCGAAGGTCGGCAGCTTGCCGCGCGACATGGCCGGCAAGTACCGCTGCTCGTGAAGATTTCGCCGGATCTTTCGTCCGAAGAATTGAGCAGCCTTTGCCGCGCGCTCGTGCATCACTGCATCGACGGCGTGATCGCCACCAACAGCAGCACGGATATCGAGCTGCCGGATCCCGGAGTGTCCCAAACTGGCGGTGTCAGCGGCGCGCCGCTCGCGGCACGCTCGCTTCAAGTACTGACCGAACTGCGGCGCGAGCTGGGCGCGAAATTCCCGATCATCAGCGTGGGCGGCGTGATGAGCGCCGCCGATGCCACGGCGCGCCTCGCCGCCGGCGCGAACCTGGTGCAGCTCTACACCGGCTTCGTATATCGTGGCGCCCCGTTGCTGGCCGAGATCCTGCAGGCGCTGGAATGGCCAAAGAAATAACAGCTCAAGCCATCGATCAGCTCTTACCGCAGACCCAGTGCACGCGCTGCGGCTATACGGGTTGCCTGCCTTATGCGGAAGCCATCGCGCGTGGTGAGGCGGACATCAATCAATGCCCGCCGGGCGGCACCGAGACCATCGTCGCCCTGGCGCGTCTCACCGGCCGGTCACTGTCGCCCCTCAATCGAGACAACGGCATCGAGGCCGCGCCCTCGATCGCCTTCATCGACGAAGAACGCTGCATCGGCTGCACCAAGTGCCTGCCGCCCTGCCCCGTGGATGCCATCGTCGGCGCGCCGCGGCGCATGCACACCGTCATCGCGGAACTCTGCACGGGTTGCGAGCTCTGCGTCGCGCCATGCCCGGTGGACTGCATCGTGATGATTCCTTTGCTCAAGAGCCCGTTGCCGTCATTGGTCCTGCCGCCGGCAGGCGACTCGCGTGCCCGCTACGAGTCTCACAACCACCGCGTCGCGCGGCGTGCAGCCGATCGCGCTGCGACACTCGCCGCCAAGAAACGCGGCGCGCGGCCTGCACCATGAATGCCGCCAAGCGCCGCGAGATCTTCGAGCGATTCCGCGCTGCGAATCCGCATCCCACCACCGAGCTCGAATACGAGACACCGTTCGAGCTGCTGGTCGGGGTAATCCTCTCGGCGCAGGCCACCGACAAGAGCGTCAACGCCGCAACGCGCAAACTGTTTCCGGTGGCCCGTACTCCAGAGGCTATTGCGAAGCTCGGCGTCGACGGGCTTGCGAAATACATCCGCACGATAGGCCTGTGGAGAACCAAGGCAAAGAATGTGATTGCCACCGCGTCGGCGATTGCCGACGAACATGCGGGCGTTGTGCCGCGCACTCGCGAGGCACTCGAAAAACTTCCGGGCGTGGGTCGCAAAACTGCGAACGTGGTACTGAATACAATCTTCGGCGAGCCGACAATAGCAGTGGACACTCATATTTTCCGCGTCGCCAACCGCATGAGAATCGCCCCGGGCGAAACTCCGCGAGAAGTGGAAGACGCATTGATCAAGTTCACGCCCGGGGAATTCGCTCATGACGCACATCACTGGCTCATC
>Ga0190264_10000107_pt1 | contig 12489 bp, 10 predicted proteins | sample Popmic112T_FD_136651 | JGI IMG/M metagenome (GOLD analysis project Ga0190264, IMG submission 136651) | Populus adjacent soil microbial communities from riparian zone of Indian Creek, Utah, USA - 112 T | ecosystem: Environmental > Terrestrial > Soil > Riparian zone | place: USA: Utah | collected... | reverse complement strand
TCGCGCAGGTTCGCTCTGCACAGGATCACGCGGCCGGTGGTCTCGGCATCGGGCTCGCGCTCGCACAAGGTATTGTCGAGCTGCACGGGGGTCGCATCGAAGCCGCGAGCGCCGGCATCGGCAAAGGCAGCCGGTTCACCGTCCACCTGCCCGGCATCGTGGCTGCCGACACGATGACTCCGGCTCCCGCAGCAGTGCGTGGTGGCAATGGTCTTTCCAGTAAACGCATCCTGCTGGCCGACGACAATCGCGATGCGGCCGAAAGCCTCGCGATTCTCCTGCGGCTCGAAGGGCACGAAGTCGAGCTCGCACATGACGGGCACGAGGCGTTGCGCAGCTTTGCGACCCGGCGCCCCGATGTGGCACTGCTCGACATCGGCATGCCCAACGCCAACGGATACGAAGTGGCGCGCAGGATTCGCGCCGCGCCGGAAGGCAAAGGAGTGCTGCTGATAGCGATAACGGGGTGGGCCCAGGACGCCGACAAGCTCGAGTCGCGCACGGCCGGCTTCGACCACCACCTCACCAAGCCCATCGAGCCCGACGTGCTCATCGGATTGTTGGAGCGCCTCTGAGGATGCGATGCATAGATAGGTACTAGTCACGGTAGGAGGATTTCCGCTCCCGTGACACATAGTCTGTATGAACTACGGACCACTGGAATTTGCCGCATACATCCAGCGCAAGGGCGCAGGGCGCGGAGAGTCTGCAACCGTGAAGGCTGCGCGCGAAGCTGCGCCGAAGGCTCCACAGAGGGACCCACCGGAAAACAATCGCCTCAGCGTCATCTCGGGCCGTACGATGAGCTGGTGCATGGCGCGCGACACACAGGTGGAGGCGGTGTGCGTCTACGAGGCCGTGGCAGTCCGTCCGCCGCGCTCGCCGGAATCCGCGGATCCGGTCAGCGTGGTAGTTAGGGAAACGCACAGGCCGGTGGTCCTGGTCCTCTCGTCGCACCAGGCCGTGCACTGGCAGATTGCGGTCGCGCCGGGCGCGGCCCTGAGTGCGGTGTTGTTGTCGGGATACGGAGAATCAACGGTGGCCGGTGCGGGTGGGGCGCCCGTGGCATCGATCGGCGGCTTCTACGCGTTCAAGCGCGGCTCGGCGGAGTTCAAGCACCTCGAGAAGGAAGTCCGGCGCTGCACGGGCCGCAACATAGAAAGATTTCAAAGCGAGTACGCCGGACATTCATTCGTGATCGGCGATTAGAGCTGAGAGCGCAACAACAACGCCAGGCGTTCGTTGATGCGCCGGCCAAACTTCCGATGACGCCACTTCTTCAGCACCATGCGCCGCGAATTCACGATGTCGGCATCGATCAGGGCAATCTGCTCGCGCGCGAGATCGGCGCTGAACACGTTGAGATTGGCTTCGTCGTTCAGGCGGAATGAGCGATCGTCGAAATTCGCCGAGCCTACCGAGCTCCAGACGCTGTCAATCACCAGCACCTTACAGTGCATCATCGTCGGCTGGTATTCGTAGATCTGGATGCCGGCGGCCAGCAGCTCTCCATACAATCCCTGCGCGGCCCAGCGGCCGATGCGCGCATCGGTGTGGCGCCCGGGCACGACGATGCGAATGCGCACGCCACGCCGCGCCGCCGAGCACAGGGCTTCCACCGTGAGCCGGTCCGGCACGAAGTAGGCGTTCTGGATGTCGATCGAGGTCTTGGCCGCCGTGAGCGCAAGCAGCACCATGAGATGCATGCTCTCGGAGCCGCCCACCGGCGAGCTGCCAAACATCTGCGCTTCCATGTCGCCGCACGACGCCGAAAGCTTGGGAAAGTATTCGGCCCCATGCAGCACGCGCCCGGTCGTCTTGATCCAGTTGTCGATGAACACCGCCTGCATCTGCGCGACGACCGGCCCTTCAGCCTTGAAATGCGTTTCGCGCCACGGCGGCAATCCATTGAGCCCGTCACGCCATTCGATGCCCATGCCGACGCCGCCGGTAAAACCAGTCTTGCCGTCGACCACGAGGATCTTGCGGTGGGTGCGATTGTTGAGCCGGCCGAGGTGGTACCAGGACGGAGGGTGGTAGATCTGCAGGTCACAGCCGGCAGCGCGCGCCGCGGCCAGCAAGTTCGAATCCATGGTCCGCGAGCCCAGCCAGTCGAGAAGCATGTGAACGTGAACGCCGCGGCGGGCAGCGGCAGCCAATTCATCGATGAATGTGGCGCCGATGGCGTCGCGGAAGACGAAGGTTTCGAACGTGATGTTGCTCTGGGCCGCCCGGATGGCATTCAGCATTGCCGCGTAAATCTGCGGGCCGTTGACCAGGGGCGTGATCTTGTTGCCAGCCACCAGCGGCGGGCCGAGCAGAATGCCCAGTGCGCGGCGGAAGTCGGCATCGCCGCTGGTGTACAGGCGGCGCGGACGATAAAGCAGCCGCTTTTCAGTGGTGGCGAGATTGGCGCCGATCCACAGCACGAAGGCGGTGACGAACAGGGTGGTGAAAATGATCGAGACGACGGACACGTGAATAATTTACAGATGAGAAGAGATCGCAATGGACGTGGGAAGCACCTTACACCTCTCGACATGATCCGTTGCTATCGATGGCTTTCGCAAGCGCTTACGGTGCACCCCATCAAACGAGGAGTACGCGACATGGCGAGAGCGAAGGCGAAAGGAGCATCGAAGAAGGGAAGCAGCCGCAGACCGGAGACGGGTCAGGACGCGATTGCATTGTTGAAGGCCGACCATCGGCAAGTGGCGGATTGGTTCGCCGAGTTCGAAAAGGCAAATTCTAAACGCAAGCTCGCGCTTGCCACGGACATCTGCAATGCGCTCACGGTTCACACCACGATCGAAGAGGAAATCTTCTATCCGGCGTTTCTCGAAGCGACCGAGGACAAGGACCTGCATCATGAGGCGGAGATAGAACACGATGCCGCCAAGAAGCTGATCGCGGAGATCGAGGCGTCGGGGCCGGATGACGACTACTACGATTCCAAGGTCAAAGTGCTTTCCGAGATGATCAAACATCACGTGAAAGAAGAAGAGCAGCCGGGCGGAATGTTTGCAGAAGCGCGCAAGTCCGATATGGATCTCGATTCGCTCGGCGAAGAGATGGCCGCGCGCAAGGCCGAGCTCGAAAGCCAGATCTCCGACGTCCCCATGGGAGCACGCAAGGGGAAGAATGGCGTTCTCGGGCGCATGGCCAGTGCGATGACCCGCTAGGCCGATTTTCGATTGGTGGCCACTGCCGCCGGCGCCTTCTCGGCGCCGGTTTCTTTTGTGGTTTCCGCCGGCACGCGGCGCTTGAGCAGCACCGGATTCCACAGCGAATTCGGAGAGAGGAAGTCACCGAGCACTCGCCAGGACGGATGGTGCTCCGCCGCCACCTTCAACGCGACCAGGACAGGCGTGGCCAGCAGGACACCGGGTATTCCCCAGAAAGCGAACCCGAACCACACACCGAGCAGAATAACGAGCGCATTCACCTGGCATCGCCTGCCCACCGTCAGCGGCTGCACCAGCTGACCTTCGATGAGATGAAACACGAGGAACATGCCGGGCACGGCGAGCGCATGCCCGAGATCCGCAAAAGTGATGAGCGCTGCCCCGGCCAGAATGAGGCAGGTGGCAATGGGTCCGAGATAAGGAATGAAGTTCAGGACGCCCGCCAGCACGCCCCAGAGAATGGCGTTTGGCATATCGAGCGCAAACAAGGCGAGTCCGGTCGCGACACCCAGGCCCACGTTGATCAATGCGATCGTGCCGAAGTAGCGTCCCACCTCCTGGCGGATTGCTTCGGTCATTCGAAGGGTTTTCGTGCTGGCTTCATTGCCCGCAAGCGATGCACCCATGCGCGCCAGCAGCGGCGGTCCACCGAGCATGAAGAACAGCGTGAAGGGAACGATGGACATCCATTCGAAAAACCCCTTGGCGATCGAGACGGCCGTGCGCTCTCCAGCGACTGGCGTCTGGATGGCCGGCGCGCTGCCGCCCGCCGTACTTCCCTGTGTGAGGCGGCCGGCGCGCTCGGCAACGTCGTCCACGCGATCGAACATTTCCCGAAGCGGCCTGAGGCGCGGATCAATTTTGCGCATGGTCTGCGGCGCACGGGCCAGCCAGTCCGTGGCGGGAGTCCACACCGCGTTGATCGCGGCGCCGGCGGCCGCGAACACCACGAAAAGCACGATCGCCACCGCGAGGCCGCGCCGCACATGCCAGCGCTGCAGCCTATCTACCGCGGGAGAGAGCAGCATCGCGAGAAACAACGATACGGCCACAGGAATGAACACGTCCTGGGCAAAGTAGAGCAGCGCCCCCACCGCCAGCATCGAGAGCAGGATGATTGCTTTGCGAAGCGTGGTATCGGCAAGGGGGGTGGGTGTGCTCACCGGGCCAATGTCAGGCATCTGCTGACACGGCGACAGGCCCGAAAGGCGCACCCCGGAGCGGAATTCGCGCAGGTACGCGTAGGTTCCGTCCCACACACCGCAGGCCCGTATGATCGCTATATATAAGAGTGGGGTTCTGTCTGGTGCCGACGCGCGATGCGGGAGCTCGAGTTAACGTCGCAGGCGTCGAGAAATTTATCGATGCGGGCGAGGCCGCGCCGGCGGGAACCGGGTATCAGAAGCGAAGTCCTATTCCAGCAATGATGGGGCAGCGTTCAGCGGCATGGCTCTGCGTGCTGCTGGTGCATGCACTCGTGGTCTATTCATTGCTCCACATGAAGCGCCCGGAAACGCGCCACCTGGCGGACGATTCCTTCGTGAGCGAGCCCATCACGCTGATTCTCGAGCAGTGGCTCGGGCCCGCGGACGACCCTACGCCAGCGGAGCCCGTCCCGGCACCCACCGTCAGGCCGCGAGTTCCAGAGTCCACGGGGCCGGCCGCACCCGCGGCGGGCGAGTCCGCGGTCATCACGCCGCCCGCCCGCGTGGACTGGCCGCTCGAGGGGAAGAAATCCGCGGCCCGGGTTCTGGCGGCGGAAGCCGAGGCGGAACGCATCGCCAGGATGTTTGCCGGCCCGAATGGCACCTGGGCGTCACTCACCAAGCGGCAGCGCTCCAAGATCAACAAGTTCCGCTTCAAGCCGGGCGTTGACGGGCTCGAGAAGGACGCGGACGGCAACACGATCTATCGCCTGAGCGAAGGGTGCGTGGTCGTGAACTTCTCGTTCATTGGCTGTGCCATTGGCAAGGCGAAAATACACGACGACATGTTCGACAACATGCGCCTGTATTTCGATGAGCAGCGATTGCCGCGGACGGACGAGGGCAACGGAACGGAACCGGAAACACGGCCGCTTCCCTAGCTAGTTGTGCTTCACCTTGATCTCGAGTCCCGTCAGCGTCGTGCTGACCATCGTCAGTTCGAATTTCTTCGTCTTGCCGCGCGTCCTGACCACCACGTCTTCGCCGTCGTCGGTTCCGATGCGGTAGTTCTTGCTGCCCAGCGTCGCCTTGAGCGAAGCGCTGACCAGGTCCGCGACGCGGTTCTCTGTGGTCCCTTTCGGGACTTTGGTCTCTATGTCGATTGGGTCGCCGCCGCCCTCGACCGGCGCGATGCGCAGGACGATCACGCCGTCATTGTCGGCCGTGTGATTGAAATCGATGCGCCAGTTGCCCGAAGGTTTCGCATGCGCGGTGGCCGAAAAACACGCGAACCCTGCCGCCACCACCACTGCCATTGTTCGACGAAATGCTGTCTGCCGCATGGTCTGCTCGATCAGAACGCGAAGTTGAAGAAAATCTGCGGGCCGGCGTAGGTCCAGTCGATGCTGCCGTCGAGCCGCTCCTTATCGATATCGACGTCGATACTGAACGTGTCGTACCCGGCGCCGACGCCGAGCCAAGGTTTCGGCTGCCAGATGAATGCGCCACGCAGGTTGAAGATGCTTCCGTCGATGTTGTCGATGGCGACCTGGAACCACTGAGCCTGCGCGTCGAACCACCAGTTGCCGCCGAGGTTCCACATGCCGCGCCCGCCGAGCACCGGCAACGGCGCGCCGACCGACGCCTCGCTGCCCGCCGAGCTCGTGCCGCCGCCGCCGCCGGGAGTGCTCCAGGTTGCCTCGATCGCGGCGTTGAACTTGGTGTAGTGGACGCCGGCGCTCAAAACGAGTTCGCGGTCTTCACGTTTCGAGAAATCGTACTCGTAGGCGAGCTCGATGATTTCGAATCCGAATTCGGATCGGGCAGAAGCATCTACCGGGATGGTTTCTCCATTCCACACGATATCGCGATCGAGATCCTTGCGTTTGACCGATGAGTTCTCGGTGTACATCAAACGTAAGTGATGACGATCGTTGATGCGCCAATAGCCGTCGAGCCGGAATTTGGTTCCCTCGACATCACCGAAAGTGTCGCCCCAATCTATCTCGGTGCCGCTGTTGCCTTCGGCGTCGGCGCGGATGGTCAGATCCGATTCGTTGGTGAACGTGCCGAGCGAAATCTGCCACGGCTGTTGGGTGAGATCGGTGTCTTCCGCGGCTGCCTGCCCGGCGCACATCGCGAGAACTGCACCTCCGGCGATTAGCCGCACAAATGAGTTTCGCGCGTTCGCCAGTCGATGGGTCGTCATGTTCGTTTCCTCAAATGCATCGGCACGGTGGGAGATGTGTTCGCCTGACTATAGTGAGCCGGCGCCACCGGCTGTCTATCGTGAAATCGCACGCTGGAACTTGATGCCGCGCGCTCCGTTTTTGTTCCTCGCGCTGGCAGCGCTCGATTCTTGTACGCGCCGGAACTGTGGAGCCGAAATGGGACCTTGGTCTGATGGTGCGGCGCACGGAGGGACCGACGCGGGCCGTTGTTGGGCATTCTGGCGCAAGGCAAGATGTCGCCATGGACACCGAATCGAGCCCGGAAAACCGCGATATTCTCGAAACTTCGCCCTGGGATTCGTTGTTTTCGTCCGCGCTGGTGCGCAACGTGCTCGCCTTTTGTTGTTTCGAGGTCGCGTACTACTTCGCTTATCGATACGGGATGTCCTTCAGCCAGGCGACCGCATCCCCGTTCTGGTTTCCCGACTCCGTTCTGCTCTGTGCGTTGTTGTGCACCCGGGCCCGGTGGTGGCTGCTGCTGATCGCCGCGACGGTGCCGATCCGGTTTTTCACCGAAGTGGCGGCAGGAGTGCCATTCGGGATGCTGGTGGGAACCTCAGTCAACGACTATGTGAAGGCTGTCATCGGCGCTGCGCTGCTTCGGCATTTCATGGACGATCCGATCCGCTTCCGAAGCCTGCGCGATTTCGGCGTCTACTGCCTCATCGCCGTTCTGGCCATGCCGGTGCTGAGCGCCTTCGCTGGTGCGTTTTCGCGTGGGTTGAACCCCGAATACTGGACGAACTGGGAACACTGGTTCCTCGGGGATGCGCTGACACAGCTCATCGTCACGCCCTTTATTTTCTACTGGGTGTTGCGGCCCTGGGATCAGCGAAACATCTCGACCGTGCAATGGCTGGAGGCGCTGGTGCTCCTTTTGGGGCTCATCATCAGCCTCACGCTCGCGTTCCAGCCTGCCTCGAGCCACCTGGGCTTCTCCGATACGAGGTTGTACGCGCCGGTGGTGTTTCTCTTCTGGGCGGCGGTGCGCTTCGGAATGCGCGGCGCCACGGCGGGCACCGCCATTCTCACGTTTTTCGCCGTCGCCGCGACTCAATCGGGCAACGATTCGCACATCGGAGCGTCGGAAACCGCATCCGGACTGCAGGAGTTCCTGTTGTTGCGCGCGGCGCCACTGTATCTCGTAGCCGTTTTGCTGGAACAGGCGCAGCGCATCCAGCATTCGCTGCACGAAAGCGAGCGGCGCTTTCGCGACATGGCCGACAACGCACCCGTGATGATCTGGATCACGGGAACGGATGGGGGCTGCGAGTTCGTCAACAATGTCTGGCTCGATTTCACGGGCCGGGCACTATCGCAGGCACGAGGTTATGGCTGGGCCCAATCAGTGCATGCCGATGATCAGAAGCGCTGCGTGGCTATCTACCAGTCCAGCTTCTCGGCACGCTGTGAATTCGAAATGGATTACCGATTGCGGCGCCGTGACGGCGTGTACCGCTGGATCCTGGCTCGCGGCGTACCGCGGTACGGCGCCACGGGTGAGTTCGTGGGTTTCATCGGGTCGGCGATCGACGTCACGGACCGCCGACGGCAGGAATCGGCGCTGCGCCAGAGCGAAGAGCGATATCGCGCGGTTGTCGACAGCCAGACGGAGCTCGTGTGCCGTTTTGCGCCGGACCTGACGCTGACTTTCGTCAACGAGGCGTATTGCCGGTTTCTCGGCAAGCAGCGCGACGAAGTGCTGGGCAAGAACCTGGGCGCCTATTTTCCGGCTGACACCCGCGAGCAGCTCGGGCGGTCCGTGACGCACGTCCTGTCGGGAGCGGGGCAGGCGGAATTGCAATGCGAAGTGACCTTGCCGGATGGAGGCCGCGGCTGGCAACACTGGGCCTTCAAGTCCATCGACGGAGCGGGAGAAATTCCGGAGGAGTTGCAAGCCATCGGGCACGACATCACCGATCGCAAGCGGGCGGACGATGTGCAACGCCGGCTGGCGCATTCGTCGCGGCTGGCGGCGGTGGGTGAGCTCACCGCCATGGTGGCGCATGAGGTGAATCAACCGCTGTGCGCCATCCTCAGCAATGCGGAGGCGGCCGAGACGTTGCTGTCTCGCGAGAATCCCCCGCTCCAGGAGATTCGCGAAATCATCAGGGATATTCGCGACGACGACCTGCGTGCCGACGAGGTGATTCGCGGTATTCGCTCGCTGGTGGGGAAACGCGAAATCCGGATTCAGCCCGTGGATCTGAACCGCATGGTCACGCATGTGCTGCGGCTCGTGTCCGGCGATGCGCTGTTCCGGCGCGTGCGCATTCAGCGGATGCTGGACGAATCGTTGCCGCTGGTCGCGGCTGATCAGCCACAGATCGAGCAGGTGCTGATCAACCTGGTCGTCAATGGAATGGATGCCATGCAGGCGACGCCCGAAGCGGCGCGAGAGTTGTCAGTGCACACGCGCCTGGTCAGCCGGGACCTCGTCGAGGTCGCGGTCGTGGATCATGGCAGCGGCATCCCGCCCGAAAAGTTGCCCGAGTTGTTCGACTCCTTCTTCACCACGAAGCCCGATGGCATGGGGGTGGGGCTCTCCATCGCCCGCTGGATCGTGCTTGCGCATGGCGGACGCATCTGGGCGGTGAATGGTGCGCACGGTGGCGCGGAGTTCCGGTTCACTTTGCGCACGGCGGCAGACACCACGAACACCGCGGCCGATCTAACTACATAGCGCGAAAGCGGGCGCCTGGCGGGCTTCCGGGCTGTAGGACCAAGGTCCGATGTTGGCGTGCCGCGGCGTGTCATAAAAAGACGCATCGTCGTGCCAAGGCGCGACGCCCTCGGGAGCAGACGGCGGCGATGCGCGAAATTGGACTCAAATCTGCCGGGCTCGGTGCAACCGGGGATCTGGCTGGCTGCCTGACCTGGGATATCGCGCAACTGGCCACCGGGCAGCTCGAAGTCGAGCGCGATTTCGTGCCATTCGATGGAGCCTGGGTAGGCAGCGTGAACGTGGACAGGACAGCGCTGCACCAGCTCCACACGAGGGAAGGTTGGGGTGCCGTGCTGCTGCCAGCGCCGGAATCCGGCGCCGTCTACTTCGAAGGCCGCCGCCTGGTGGCGGGCGATGCGGTGCTGTTGCCGCCCGACAGCGATCTCGATTTGCTTACGCATGCGGTGGGTCGGGTCTACCTCATCGCTTTTCGAGGCGGCGCGGGATCGCGCGTGCGCCTCCGCCGTCCACGCTGGTACACGAGCGCCGATGGTTGCGCGGGCTGCGGATTTTCGGAAGACCTGCGCGCCCTGTTAGCCAGCGTGAACGCAGGAGATGCACATCTCGCAGCCGCCCTGCAGGTGCGTTTGCTTACATGGCTGCGAGCCGCACTGGCGGATGCGGAGCGTCCCGATGACCAGGTGACGGTGCTGCCGCGGCGCCGTATGGCGGTGGAACGAGTGCGCCGCTTCATCCACGAGCACCTCGCTGAAACCATGACGTTGGCGGAGTTATGTCGTCACGCGCACCTTCAGGCGCGTTCGCTCGAATATGGATTTCGTGATCTCGTCGGCCTGTCACCGTTCAAATACATCAAGATGCTGCGGCTGGGCGAAGTTCGCCGCCGACTGCAGACGAGCAGCGCTGCGGAACGGAGTGTCTCCGAAGTGGCGCTCGACTGCGGCTTCTGTCACCTCAGTCAGTTCGCTGCTGACTACAAACGAGTGTTTCTCGAGCGCCCGTCGGCAACACGTCGCGCGAGCGAATGCGAGCGGCCCGGACGCCAATTGCGCTACGAAACGGGGCCGGTTGCCTTTGCCGCCCGCTGATTCGCCGCCAGAGTCTTGGACGGCACCTCGCCGAACAACGCTCGATAGTCGTGGCTGAACTGGCCCATGTGCGTGAAGCTCCAGCGCCGTGCTGCGCTGCTGACCGAATCGGCATGATCGAGCAGGTCATGGCGCACGCGGCATAACCGAAGGTTGCGCACGTAGGCCATGGGCCCCAGGCCGTAGAAGTCCCGGAATCCGTACTCGAGCGCGCGCGTGCTCACACCGGCCGCCTCGCACAGGTCCACGAGCGCGATCGGTGCGCGCAGATGCGAGTCGACGAACTCACAGGCGCGAATGACGGCGAGATGACGCTGCAATCGCGCGCGTTGCAGGTATGGTCGTGGACTGGTGTCGCGCACCATCGCCGACGCCGGACTCAACAGATCACGCAGGCGGCGCTGGGCAACGCGGGTCGCCTGCGACGAGAAAGGTTCCATGCGGATCTCTTCCAGCGAGTCCATGCAGCGCGACAGCAGGTTCGTTTGCGCCTTGTCGAGCTCGCAGTATTGCGAGAGCCCGGTGGTCAGCGTGCTGCCGCCGTTCGAGGGCGGCACGGGCAAGGCCATGATCATCAGGTTGCAACCCTGCGGTAGATAGAGGTCGAGGTTCGCTGCCGGGCCGAGCACCAGGCAGCGGTCGCCGCCGATGGCATGTGAGCAATTGCGCGGATATGCCGAAGCCGGGGCACTCGTGAGCATCGCAACGAAGTCGGCGCTGGTGTTGCCGCGCAGGATGCCCGCGGATGAGGTGTGCAGGGCGGTGAAGGTTCCCGATTCGAACGAGACGCGTACGCCGTGATAACTCGCCGGCGCGGGCCCCAGGTGAATCCATTCCGCCTGCCAGCCCGGGAACGGCTGCAGGAGCGAATCCGCGTCGGTATCGATCAGGGCGTTTTGTCGTGAAGGGCCAGCCACCGTGCTAGTGGAATCGCTGTCGTGGCTCCTGACTATCAAGAAAACGCCATTTGCACCGCTTTATTGCGTTTTCGTCGGCGCCTGCGAAGCGGTTGCCTTGGCCTTGGCGGCATCGCGCTGCTCGCCGCGCTCCTGGACCAGTTTGTAGGCGAGGAAGTATTTGTAGATATTGCTCACGTACTGGACGGTTTCCCGGCCGATCTGTTCCGCGGCAAGTAGCTCCACATTGTTGAACCACTTGTTCGGGTCGAGACCTCTCGCGGCGGCTTCCCGCCGCAACCTTGCAATCCGATTGGGCCCACCGTTGTAGGCCGCGAACGCAAACAGGTGGCGGTTCAGGTTGTCGATGCCTGGCTCGTCGAAGTACTGATTGACGAGGAAGCGCATGTACTTGGCGCCCGCCTGGATATTGGGCTCCACCAGGTGGATGTCCTTGATGGCGACATTGCGGTCCCCGGCGGTGGTGGGCATCACCTGCATGACGCCGATGGCGCCGACCGGGCTGCGGATGCTCTGGTCGAGGCCGGATTCCTGGTATCCCTGCGCTACCAGCAGCAGCCACTCGAACTTGTACTGCTCGGAGTATTTCTTGAAGTACCCCGATAATTCGTCGAAGCGCTTCATATCCGCGGCCGAGGTCGCGTTGCGCGCCCACCTGGTGTTCTGCAGGTAACGCCGCAGGACCATGTTGCCCATCATGGTTCCGGATTTGTTCTTGTCGACGAACGCGTCGAGCGAAGCTTTGAGCTGCGGAGACTCCTGGCGAATCGCCCAGGCGATTTCACTGCGGGCACGCAGGACTAATTCCGGATGCGGGTGGATGTTGGTGAAGATCTGCTGCCAGAATGTAGCCAGTCCGCTGAAGACCACGGTGCTGTCGATGATCCCGGCGTTCATCATCTCGAGGATGTCTTCGTCTTCGAGGTTCTCGTCGGCAGGGACGATAATGACTGGCGGCTTGCCTTGCGACTTGAGCCGTGTGTTGAGCGATTCGAGGCTCGAGTAGTAGCTGCTCGATTTGCGCACGTAGACGCTTTGTCCCGAGAGGCCCTCCACGGTGGCCGGTACTGCTCCCTCGGCAGAAGTGACGAGGATTTCGCTGACGTCATCGATGAAGGGCCTGGCAAAACTCACGAGCTGCTGGCGTTCGGGCGTGATCGCGAGGCCCGCGGCCGCGATATCGCCGCGTCCCGCCTGAAGATCCGTGAGCAGGTGATCGCGTTCGGTCGGAATGAAC
>Ga0190264_10000106_pt1 | contig 12589 bp, 14 predicted proteins | sample Popmic112T_FD_136651 | JGI IMG/M metagenome (GOLD analysis project Ga0190264, IMG submission 136651) | Populus adjacent soil microbial communities from riparian zone of Indian Creek, Utah, USA - 112 T | ecosystem: Environmental > Terrestrial > Soil > Riparian zone | place: USA: Utah | collected... | reverse complement strand
GAACAGGTGAAGTACCTGCAATCCCTGCTCGACAAGCAGGCGTCACAGCACACCGACCTGCTGGATCGCCTCCAACCTAAGCCCGAGAGGATGCCGCCCTTCGTCGGGGCTAATGGGCACACGCACCTGTCGTCGCGGGAGATTCAGGGGATGCCGGCGGTCGGCAAGCGGGGCATCCGCGAGCGCGCGCGACTGCTGGAGGAAGCCTTAGAGCGCGAGCGGGCGGAAGACGCGGAGCGCAAGCGTCAGGAGCACCGGGAAGGATTGACGCCGGAAGAAGAGAAGGAATTAGACCTCGTATTCGGCCCGGTAACTTAACACCATGCAAACCACCGAAAACATCGTCACCGCAGACGCCGTGCCGACCCCGGACGAAGTCGAGGGCCTGCAATCCGCCGAGGAGCGCAGGAAGAAGTACCGCGCCGCCCTCAAAGAGGGCCAGCGGGACAAAGACACCCGCCTGAAGGCTTTCCTCTTGGAGAAGCGCAAGCACTTCCGCGTGGTGGACGCCGACGCCAGAAGTCGTCACTTGCAGGACATCGACATGATGTGCCGCTACTACAACGGCGACCAGTACGGCGATTACGTCGGGGGCACGTACCAGCCCTACACCCCCCAGGACGGCGACTACGCCTACACCATTCCCGTCATTAACGGCCACGTCGATCAGGCGTTCATGCAGCTCCTCAAAACCCGCATTGAGTACGAGTTCGTGCCGACGAACGAGTCGGACCCGAACGCCAGGAGCCTCTCCGCGATGTGCGAGCAACTGGCCGTCGAGGAGAAAGACCGGCTGATGACGGAGGACGCCAGGGCCGACGAGATTCTAAATTCAATCCTGGACGGCGAGAGCTACCGCTGTCTGACGTGGGCCGTCAACCCCGAAAGCCCGAGAAAGGCCAAGCGCCTCCGGTACAAACAGGTCCAGGTGACGATCCCCGGCCGCCGGGAGTGCGAGGGCTGCGGGGCCGACGCGCCCGCAGGGGCCGCGTGCGAGTGCGGGGCGACGCTGGTGCGAGAGATACCGCCGGCCGTGCGCACCGACTCGGTGGAGGACGGGGAGACGGAGATTCGTCTCGGCGAAAACACCCTGCACATCCCCTACCTCACCGCCGTCAAGCGCAGCCTGACGGCGCAGAAGCTCCGGCACTCCACCTTCATCGTCGAGCGCGACTACCTGCCAAGGCACGTCGCGGAGTGGCAGTACCAGACGAGAATCGAGACCGGTTCGGAGGGCACGAGCGAGGAGGTGCGCATCCGGCAGGAGCAGGAGCGGTCCTCCATGCAGGTGGACGCGCTCGTCGGCTCCGGCAGGGAGCCGACGGGTACGGTCGGCAACCAGTCGAACGTTGAGCGCGAGCGAGTCTGGATGGACGTGAGCGAGTACGGCCACTTCTACCTGGGCGTGGCCGAGCAGACGCCGGACGGGAAGACCTTGGCCGCCGACACGTTCCTCGGCGAGCACTACCCGGAAGGCTGTTACGTCGTCTACCTCGGCGACGAGATCGTCCAGTTGGAGGGCCGGAACAAGAACCGCCAGTGGTCGGTGGTCCTGTACGGCAAGCGGCCCGGGTCGGGCCGAGGGGCCGGACTACAGAACCTCATCCCCTTGCAGGACATCGTCAACGACGACTTCAACCAGTCTTACGCCATCCGGATGACCTCGGCGAGACCTTTGACCGTGGTGAACCGGCAGGCCGTCAAAGAGTTGCCGGAGGCCGGGCAGTTCCTCTTCATCGACAAACTGCCCAGCGGGGCCAACTCGATGAACGGGGCGGTCGCGCAGTACCCGGGGCAGACCGTGCCCAACGACGGGACGACGGAGCGGATCGAGGCGGCGATGCAGTGGATCGCCGGCACGGCCTCGCTCATGGGCTCGCTCGGCGGGGCCGACCAGCGCGCGATGGGCACCGCCACCGGCATAGCTGCTGCCACGGAGAACGCCGCCGGGCGGATGATCGGCCCGATCAAGCAGAGCGTCACGGCCGACAAGGAGTTGATGTTCCAGATACTGGAGAACATTAAAGAGCATTCGGCGCCGGAACAGAGGGAGGAGTTAAAGGAGCGGTTCGGCCCCGACACCGTGGAGTATTTCTTCCACTGCAACTTCCGCCAGTCCCTGCGCATCGTCGTGGCGCAAAACACCGACATGCCGCGCTCGATGGCCCTCACACAGGCGAACATGATGGCGTTCGGGAACGTGGCGGCCGGGCTGGCGCAGGCCCCGTGGGGCGCGGAACTACTGGCGACGATGGCCGACACTTTGGGGATTTCGTTCTCAATCGGGCAGGGCCGAAATGACCGCAAGGAGGCCGAGTACAGGCTCAACAAACTGGCCGCAATCGAGGCCGGCATTAAGCGGAAGAATCCCGCCTACTTAGCCGACACGCAGCGGGCCGCCGAGCAGATGTTCCTCCTGCTCTCGGACTTCTGCGCTCCGCTGATTCCTCAAGCCGACCCCGCAGTTGACGACCCGTTCGTCTTCATGCAGGAGCACCAGTCCTTCATGGACGCTTACAAAGACTGGCTCTTCGGGGAGCAGTCGAAGACGGCGAGCAAGGCCCGCCGAATGGTCGTCATCCAGTTGTTCATGGAGCACCTCAAGGCGCAGATGGGGCGCGAGTTCGAGACCGCCGCGATGCAGAAGGAGATGCAGGACAAGTTGAACCCCCCTCCGCCAATGCCGCCTGAGCCTGCGCCGGAAGAGCTGGCCGCCCAACAGGGCGAAGCCGACGAGCGCGCCTTGCTGGAGGCGACGCTTGAGCACGAGACGGACGAGGAGTCCAAAGATAACGAGTTGGAGCGTGATCTGGTCAGGCAGGAGCAGGGGGCCATGTTGAAGGCGGCGACGAGGCCGCAGAACGGGGCGAGGGGGTAGTCAGAAATGCGGGGAATTAGGATTCACGAAAAATCAATTCCGCCATATTTCTGACTACCGCTTTTCTTGACGCGGGGCAGACTAGGCGCGGGAGGCTGGGCGGGAAGGGGAGAAGTGAGCGACGTACACAGCGCGGGCGTCAGTATCAGGGTTGCCGATTACAGCCTATGTGAGAGCGACGACGACGGCGCGATAATCAAGCTTGATGTGACAGCCAAAGGCTTCACGCTGACGTGCAATAAGTGTGACCGCCCCGCCCACATCACGATCTATAAAGACCTCGACGTGGTAGACGAGCGGTTCACGCCTTTACATCTGCTTGTTGGCTGCGGGTGGTGTGACGATGAATCCGTTGAACTCAGCGCACCCGCCCCGGCTACCGTCTCGGAGAAGGAGGGGGAGAGTTGAGTAGTTTTTGTCCGTCTGGCAAGTTCTGGTGTTCTCTGTTTCACCGACACGGCATACCGCCACGCTCTACGCCAACCTACATAGAACGCCCTAGCGAAATACCCGACCCCGTAAAGCTATGGGCAGAAGGGCATGATCAAAAGGTAATGATCGGCAAGCAAGGCACAGGGTTGAACTGGCTTGGTTTCCCTATTCGGCTAGACGAGAGTGTGCCCGTGGGCGACGTTCATTTCGAGCACCCGGACGGGCGCACTGATAAGTTTATGATTGTCGAAAACGAAGTGCTGCCGATCCATCTGACGAAGCTGGGCGATTCGCCTTCGTGGGCCTGTAAGAACTGCTCAAACATCAACCCCACGGTGAGGATGTATTGCGAGGTGTGCGGCGCGGATCGGGTTGCCGCCCCCGCCGAAGGCGCGGGGAAGGAGTAAGTGAGGTGGCACAGGATAACGAGGACTACCCGATCTACAAATTAAACCTCGGCAACTGGCAGGTTCCTAAGCCAACAGTCACGCCTAACCCGTACTACGGCCAGCCGCCTTGCACGAAGGAGGAGCGCGCCGTGATAGACGCGGCCACGGCGTACAGGGCGACAAACTTAGACTGTTGGGCAGAGCCAATGCGCGAAGGCGAGGACATCAATTCGGCGGACTACCAAGAGCGCATCGTCAAATTGCATTTCGCCGAGTCGGACGCCCGCGACAAAGTGTTTGCCGCCGTGGATGAGGTACTGAAAGCGAGGGGCGAGTGATGCACGACGGAATGCCCGCCGGCTTCGCGGAATGCGCACAGTGCAAATCTTGGCACTTGCCCGTGACGGGCGTGTGCGGCTGGAAACTGGCACAGGACGCCGCCTTCGTGCTGGACGCCTGCGGCTCGCGCCTGTCCCTCGACCTGATCGCGTGGGTATTGCGCGAACTCGGCGTCAAGGACGGTTATCACTACGTGTCAGCTCCCGAACAGCGTCAGGCTTATCTGTTGACGGGGCAAGCCCTCAGCCGCACCCTCGACCACTGCGTGCGGGCTGGAGACGGCGCGGAGTGGGTGACGAAAGAGGATTACCCGCCCGACGCGCTTCTCATCGCGACGCCTGAGAAGTACGGCATGATCAAGAACTTGGCGGTGCCGCAGTAAGCAGTAAGGACAGTCGCTACTTACAAACTATGTCGCAGGCGATCCGACACGTCCCGAAGGCCGAGCGCGCCGAAAAAAATGGCGCGCAAGTCGGCGTTTGTGATAAAGTGCAACTGATTGACGAGGTTGATCGCCTGACGCGAGAAGTTCACACCGTCACGCACCAGCTCTCGACCATCACCAAGCGGCTCTTCGATCTGAAAGAACGGATCAACCGAGCCCCTTGACAACCGAATAGGGCCAAGCTCGACAAACCGAGCCCGCCCGCCAACGGACTTTCCGAAAAGGCCGCTGATTGCAGAGTCAAGTGACACTTTGATGTCACCCGCTCCGCCGTCAGCGGCCTTTTCGCGTTCACCGAGACTTCAACCACAGTATGTCGGCACAAGAAGCTGAACTGCTACTCGACGACCCTCCCCCGGCGGAGGACATGACCGACCTCGGCTCGTTAGCCGCGGACTTCGGACTCGACCCTGAGCCCGAGCAGACGCCCGACCCACAACCTACGCCCGACGCCAGTGAGGAAGCCGGCGCGGAAAAGGTTGTCGAGGCCGCCGCTGCCACAGGCGACAAGGGGAAAGGCGAGGCCGCGGACAAGCAGGCAGAGGCCGCCGGCGAGGCCGACCCCGACCTGACGGCGGAAGAGAACGAACTGGTCAGGAGCCGGCCTGAGGCCGAGCAGGGCGAGACGGCGAGGAAACTCAAAGCTGCGAGGTTTGAGGATCACTACCTGAACCCTGACAAGCCGGCCGAGGACGTTCGCTCCTACCTCGAAGGCAAATCACCTTCACGCTACGGGGAACTGGAGCAGGCCATCGTCGCGAGGCGATTGGCCGACCCGGAAACCTTCGCCGCCGACTACTTCCGGAAGAGTCCGGAAGGATACGGCAAGTTGGCCCTGGCGGTGTTCAACGGCAACCCCGCCTACTTCGCCAAGGCGCTGACGGGCCGCGAGGTCGAAGCGCAGACGCTCAAAACCGCCCTCGACTTCTACGAGCGCAACCGTGACCGCGTGCCCCCGGACGACGCCCCCGACCTCTCTCCCGAAGAGTTGGCGGAGGTGGAGCAGTGGACGCCCGAGATCGCGGGGAAGGTCAAGGCGATCCTCGAATCGAAGGCCGACGTTGCGCGCCAGCGGGCCGAGGTGGAAGCGGCCAAAGCGAAGCCAGAGCCGGAGAAGCCCGCCGAGGAGCGGCAGGCGGAACTCCTCAAACAGCAACAGGCGATCAAGGCCGATCAGGCGAAGGCGTGGGACGCGGGGTATTCCCACTTCGAGTCTTACATCGGGAAGAAGGCGGAAACTGCGGCCGGCGTGCTGGTGACTCCGAAAGAGCGCGAGCTGGCCCCGCAGGTGGCGCTCCTGAAAGACCTCAAGCGCGAAATCCTCATGCAGGGGATGGGCGAGGATTTGCCCGACTTCGAGCGCGGCCTGTACCAGTGGGCGGAAGGGCGCGACGAACGCACCCGCGAAGCCTACCTGCAAAGCGTGGCGGCGATGGGCAGGTTCTCCGAGGCGCGCGAGCCCGACAACGTCCTCTCGGCCGCCCGCAAGCTCATCCCGCACGCCGACAAGTACTTCGACGAGCGGCTCAATCACCCCGTCTTCGCGCAGCTCGACGCCCTGATCGCTTTGGCGGTCCAGGCGGCGAACCCCAAATCGACCGCGGAAGAAATAGTGCCGGGCTCAGGTGGCAATGTCTCGCAGCAGAAGCCTTCAGACCCGAACGCCGCGTTCTACGACGACGCGATCAACTTCGGACTGACCTAAAGGAGACACAGATGGCTTCCTCAATTTCGACCACCACGATCAACGGCATCCTGCCGAAACTGATCGAGCGCGGGCGCAACCTAAACGTCGCCCAGTCCCGCTTCTTCCAGGAGATGGAGAAGGTCAAGAAGATCAACAAGATGAACCCCACGGGGCTCTTCACCCCCTACCAGACGGCCGAGAACAACACGGCGTTCGCGGTCGCCGAAGGCGGCCCGATCCTCGCGGGCTCCAGCCCCGAGTACGCGATGGGCGTCACGCAACTGCGGCAGCACTGGTCGTCCATCGCGTGGACCGGGGCCCTGGAGCGCATCAAGAGCGAGTTCCTGACGCAGGTGCAGCAGGACTCCCGCTACGCGGGCGAGAACCTGCCGACGCTCATGAAGCGCGCCGGCAACCTGGCCGTCGCCGCCGCCATCCAGTCGGCCCTCAAGATGTACGCCCGCCGGGAGAACTTCTTCGCCCTCCAGGGGACGGACAAGTCCGCCATCGGCGTCGTCACGGCGCTGCCGGGCGCGAACGTCGTCCGGTTCTCGTGGGCGACGACGAATCAGGGCAACCGCCTCTTCGACGTGGGGCAGCAGGTGCAGTTCTTTTCTCCGGGGGGAGTGCAGCGCACCGCCGGCTTAGCCACCCTCGGCTCGTCGCTCTACTCCACGGTCACGGTCGTCGATAAGACGGCCGCGTCCGGCGCGACCGGCCCCGTCACCTTCGACGACGCGCCGGACGTGGGGGCGGGAGGCACTGAACTTCAGGTCGGCGACACGGCCGTCTTCCGTAACTCCTACGGGCTGATGCCGCAGGGCTTCATCCACTACGTGGACGACACCGGAACCTTCAAGGGCATCACGAGGTCGTCTAACCCGGCGATCTTCTCGTCGGTCATCCAGAGACTTTCGGGCTCACCCGTCATCACCCCGGCGCACATCCGCACGCAGTTGTCGCTGATGGAGTCGAAGCTCGGCTACGAAGTCCCCAACGACATCCAGGTCTGGTGGTCGAAGACGCAGGAGTTCAACTGGGAGGCGCAGATTTACACGACGCCCTTCGTGAGGAATCTGGACGCCACGAAGGCCGGGAAGATCGATCTCGCGCCGGGTGAGTCCTACTGGAACGGCCGCAAGTTCATGAAGGACCCGGACGTGCCGCCCGGCCACGTCAACTTCATCAACTTCTCCACGTGGCGGAAGGTGACGCAGACGCCGCTCCAGGCTTACGAGTTCGACGGCGGCTCCTTCGTCATCAACCCGATCAACTCCTACGGCGAGCGGCTCGACCAGCGCCAGAGCACGATCTTCTCCGAGTACAACTGGGACTGTGACGATCCCCGCTCGAACGGAAGGATTGAGGGGGCGCTCTTCGCTAACGAACACGTATAAACACGGTTAAACACGCGCTTCACTGAGGTTTTCGCGTGTAACCAAGCGTGGTTGACGGCGCACACACGTTGACCATAAGCGGGGGCGGTCGTGCCGGGGTTGCCCCACCCGGCCGCTCCCTTTTCATCAATTATGGCGTCACTGGAAGAAAAGCAAGCCTATTACACCTACGCCGCGTCGGGTTTTGTCTACAAACAACCCCCGGCGCTCGACAGTGGCTTGGTCGAAGAGATGAACCGCTTCGGCCAAGACGACTACGGCGATCCCCTGTGGCGCTTCCTCTGGGCCGGCGTGGCGGTCATCAGGACGCACCCCGGGGACGAGCGGCCCGCGGTGCGGGGTGATCGTGCGGGGACGAAGGTGAGCGCCGGGCGCGTCACGCCCCGATACCTGCACGTGCGCGCCAAGTCGCCCGTGTGGCTCTGCTACGAAACGGACGCGGGCGAGACGGCCAGAGTCAAGCGCGAGGATCAGGTGCCACAGGGAAAGCTGACGTGGTGGGAGTACGAGTACGTCGAGTTCGGCAAACTCCGCTTCTACCTCGAAAGAAAGTTGACGCCCGAACAGTTGGTCGCGGTCGGGGTGTACGCGGAGGATGATCCCGACATCCCCGCCAAAGGGGACTACTTCTGCATCTCGCGGGGGCCGATTGAGACCGCGGACGGGCTCTACTACGAGCCGACTTTCGAGTACGTGGATTCCATCCGCAAACACCTCTACGAAGAATTGAGCGAGACGCCCTCGCACCTGCTCCTGCTCGACCGGCTGAAGGAAATGAACGCCACGGACGAGCGGGAGAGGCGGGAGATCAGCGACATGGCGGACGTGGTTGACGACGCGAGGCGCGAGGCGCGAGACCGCCCCGCGGCACTAAAGAGGGCCCCGCAGCCCGCACTTATCCAGACGGGAGACGTGATACGGGTATGAGCCAGCAGAATTTAGCAACCATCATGCGCCAGCACGGCGCGAGCGCGGCGGGCCTCGACGAGACCATGCGCGAGATCGAGGCGGTCAAGGCCGTCCGCTTCGCGTGGCACCCGTGGATGCCCCTGAACAACTTCGGCGCGGACACCTTCCGCTTCAACGTCCCCTACGCGGAACTGCCGAGGCTCGAACCGATTGCTTTGACGACCGTCCAGCGGCCCGTCATCCACTCGAAGGCCAGGGGGCAGTTCGGGCTCCTCGGCGTGTCCACCTTCGTCGGGCAGGGGACGGGCCTCGAAGGGGACTCTTCGGGCTTCGGCGGCTCGGTGCTCTCCGGGGCGGGGGCTCACGTCAGCCGCGTGCAGCAAAGACCGGAAGAGTCGATCAGAGACCTGCTGCAAGCCTACACCCACTACGGCATGACGCACCTCGACTCGATGGGGGCGGCGGACGAGCGGGAACTCACCGAGGCTTACGTCGTCTACGAGGCGGTGATGGGCGAGGCCCGGAGTAAGGAAGAGGAGGACGCGGGGAGGCGACCCGTCGGACTCCTCCTCGAAGACTTCCCCAACTGGCTCTCGCAAGGTGCCTTGGAAGGCTTCCGCTACGCCCTCCAACACGGCGTCAGCCGCAGTGTCGCGATAGTCCGGGGCAACGAGGTCGCGGGGCACGAACTGAGGCGATTCGACGTGCCGAAGAACTCGCAGGGCCGTGCCGAGCAACTCATCTCCGAAATCCGCGACGGCATCCTGAGGGCCGAGGCGGCGGCGATAGGCCCGGAGAACGGGATTCTGGTCAAGACCCGCAAGGCCATCCAGACCGCCAAAAACGGCGGGATGGAGGGGAAGAACCACAAGGACAGCCAGGACCTCTGGCTCGAAGCTCAATACCCGTCGTTCGACATGGACACGGATGTCGAGCGGGCCAACCGGGCGTTGCAGACGACGCTCGATCACAACGCCGAAGGCGGGGGGGCGCAGACGGCGGCCCTGCTGGCTCTGGCACAGCAGATGGTCGAGCAAGGCCGTCGGCAGGACAAGATTCTCGAAGCGCTCGCCAGGCAGAAGGGCGGCAAAGCGGCAGGAGACGGCGCATAGCCCGACCTGACATCTTCAACCACACACTTTTTAAGGAGACAGAAGAGATGGCTGAAAAGATTGTTCTGGAGTTGGGCGAAACGGCGCAGATCAAAGCGCCGAACAGCGGGGGCGAGTGGCGGACGACGGGCTCGGCGGCCGTCATCGACGCCGACGACCTCGAATCGCCCTCCGTCACGGTCGTCGGCGCGTCAATCGGCCGCGTCAACGCCTTCTACAAAGTCCCGCTCGATCTGAGCCGGGAAGAGGCCGTGGCCGCCAAAGTCATCGGCGGCGATCACATGCAGAAACTCGAAGAGGCCAACACCTACACGGTCGAGATCGAGGTGGTCGCGAAGGGCGCCAAAGAGGGCTCGACGCCGGCCCCCGCGGTCGCCCTCGGCGCTCCGGGTCTCGTCGGCAGCCGCCAGCTCGACGGGCTCGTCCCGATGACCGAGGCGCAGGACGAGCCCGGCGCGAACGCCCCCTACGGCCTCGATCAGGAGTCGAAGCCCGTCATGCCGACCGCCTCGATGGTCTCGCCCGGCGCCACCAACGTCGCGCGCGCCTCGGAGGACGCCACCGTCAACGCGCCGGGCGCCGCGAAGGCGATCCCGGAAGACGACGCGGCGGCAACCAAGGCCGCCGCGGAGAAGACGGCGAGTAAGGCGGCTGCCGACAAGGCGAAGGAGAAGGAGAAGGCGGCTGCCGCGAAGGCGGAGGCCGACAGGGATGCCAAGAAGGCTGCCGCGAAGAAGATCGCCGCTAAAAAGTAGCGCCCGATGGACACGATGAGCCAGATCATCGGGGGCGTTTACGTCCTCCTGCGTCGGCCGAGCGACATTCAGTTGCCGCCGGCCGACGTGCGTGAGGGCGTGGACGACGAGCTGCGCGGCCGGGTGCAGGACATGGACCTAGGGGGGCGCGATCACCGCACCGAGACGGCCCTCGCCACCGTCGCCGAGGACGACATCGACTACGTCGTGAGCGTCCCCGGAGTGCCGGACTTTGAGCCCGTGGGGTTGGAGTACGGCAACACCGGGGGCAACTGGTACGCGGCGACGGTGGTGCCGCTCAGCTCGTGGCCCCGCCGCTTCTCCGGCAACTACCTGGCGGCGTCGTTCTACGGCGGCTACGGGCTCTCGGAGGGGATCAAGCTCCGGCTCAACGTGCCCCCCGACGTCGCCGGCCAGCACGAGTTCCGGCTGACCTACCGATTGCCACTGCTGGCCGTCGTTCAGTCGGGTGAGAGACCCCCGATCCCGGCCAACCACCTGCCGATGATCAAACGCGCGGTCGCCATCCGCATGATGCCGCTCGTGGACAACACCTCGGCGGAGTGGATCGAGTGGATGAACCGCACGCTCCCCCTGTACGCGGCGCTACAGGCGAAGGACGAGGAGCGGTGGCGCGAGTACCTGACCTCGTCGGTCGAGCCCTACGTCCAGCCGATCAAGCCGTTTAACCACTACCGCCGGGGCGGGCGCACAAACGCGCGGGCCTACCTGCCGATTGGGGGGAACTGATTGGCCTACGCGGACACCGCAAAAGTCGAGGCCCACATCGCTGACCTCCTGAACGCTCAGGGTGGGGTGTGGAACGGCAGCATCATTGACGCCCGCCGCGGAAATGTCATCGACTCGATCCGTCAGGCCCGCATCGAGTCGGGGATGGAAATCCTGCGGGCGATTGCCAGAAACCCCCAGCACGGCTACTACGGCCCGCTCTCGGTCTTAACGACCGTCGCCCACAACGCATTCCTGCCCGTCCACGACGGCGAGCCGGGGGTGCCGCTCATCGTCCCGTACTCGGGTGCCGCGGCGAGGGAAGGGCGGCCCCGCTCGCCCGATCAGATTGACAGTTACCGCAACGATCTCTCCGCCTCCCCGATCTATTCGGGCGCGTTGGACGGCGCGCAGGTCGCGCACAACCAGGCGGACGCCGACGGCCGACCTTCCCCAGTGTCCTGCCTCTACTCGCTGGTGAACGGGCGGTTCAAGTTCACGGGGCACACGGCGCAGATACCGCTCGTGCAGTTGACGCGCGCGATGGCGGACACCGCCGTGCCAGAGACCTACGAGCCGACACTGGTGAAGCTGTCCATTCCGCGTCTCACAAAAGAGGGGGACAATTTAGCGGAAATCTCCGAAAGGTTCCGCGCGTGGGGACAGGAAGACTTACTTCAAATCGAGGGCGGCGCGATGAAGATTAGACCAGTACCTAACGTCGTGCTGGCGCAGAGGGCGGGGGTCTAATGTCAACACTCGAATCAATCATCAACGACCCCGAACGCCGCGCCACGGCCGCCGCGCAGCAGGCAAAGTTGCGCGCCGAACTCGGCCACCGCCTCGCGCAGAACCCCGCGCAGGCGCAGTTCCTCTGGGGGCAGGCTAGAGAGCAGCAGACACTCGACCAACTGAGCGCGCTGACGGCGGAAGACGCCCCCGAAATGGGCGAGGCGGCGCTCCGCGGACGAACGATTGAACTCTACCGCCAGTTGGCGGAAGGCTACGCGGCGCAAGGGCGATACGCCGACGCCGTGGCGGCCTCCGAAGCGGGGCAGGACGGCGAGCGACGCGCCGAGTACGAGGCGAGGCGTGATGCGGTTGAGAGTATCAGCCAGGCGCGGTGCGAGCACCCGGCGGAAGTAGTGGAGCCCTCGCCGACGGACGCGAAGGGCTTCAAACGAAAAGTGCGTACCGAGATCGAGAGGGTGTACGACGGCGGGCGCGTCATCGCCTTCTTACGTTGTTCGGAGTGCCGGGCCGTCTCGGCTGAAATCGTGACATGAAGGTTTCGCTAGGACAGTGGACGCTGGATTCCGGCTACGTCTCCGCGATGGTTCGCGGGCGCGGGGGAAACTACTTCCGCCCGCCGTCGGCGAACGCCATGACCACGGGCACAAGTCTGACCAGAGCTTTCCGCGGCGTGACGGCCCTCGCGTCAAAGGTGGGCTCCCGCCTGCTGTTCCTCGCCGACGAGTCTTACGCGGGTCTGGGCACGGCGGCCGTCGCGGGCGCGG
>Ga0190264_10000105_pt1 | contig 12635 bp, 12 predicted proteins | sample Popmic112T_FD_136651 | JGI IMG/M metagenome (GOLD analysis project Ga0190264, IMG submission 136651) | Populus adjacent soil microbial communities from riparian zone of Indian Creek, Utah, USA - 112 T | ecosystem: Environmental > Terrestrial > Soil > Riparian zone | place: USA: Utah | collected... | reverse complement strand
TCTACCCGCTGGCGGTGCGCAGCAAGGCGGCCGGGCTGGGGACGATGGCGAACTGGACCTTCAACTTCATCGTCTCGCTCACCTTCCTGCTGCTGATCGAAGCCGCCGGGCGCAGCGGCGCCTTCTGGATCTACGGCGGCATCGGCATCGTCACCCTCTGGTTCTGCTGGAAGTTCGTCCCCGAGACCAAGGGCAAGCGGCTCGAGGACATCCAGGCCTACTTCCAGGACCGGGTCAGCCGGCGCGGCTAAGTACCCTGCAGCGATGCGGATCGACGAGATCATCGCCTCGCAGCGGCCGACCTTCTCGGTCGAGTTCTTCCCGCCGAAGACGGCGGAGGCGACCGAGCAGCTCTACGCGACCGCGCGCGAGCTCGGCCACCTCGAGCTCGACTTCGCCTCGGTCACCTACGGGGCCGGCGGCTCGACCCGCGACGGCACGGTCGAGATCACCACGGCGCTGAAGGACGACATCGGCCTGGAGACGATGGCCCACCTCAGCTGTGTCGGCGAGACCACCGAGGGGCTGGCGACGACGCTGGACCGGATCGCGGCGGCGGGGATCGAGAATGTCTTCGCCCTGCGCGGAGACCCGCCGCGCGGCGAAGAGGACTTCGTCCAGCCCGAGGGCGGGCTCGGCAGCGCCGCCGAGCTGGCTGCCTTCATCACCGCGGGCTGGGACTTCGCGATCGGCGGCGCCTGCTTCCCGGAGGTTCACCCGGAGGCACCCGATCTCGAGACCGACCTCTCTTACCTGAAGACGAAGGTCGACTCCGGCGCCGGGTTCCTGATCACCCAGCTCTTCTTCGACAACCAGGTCTACTTCGACTTCGTGCGGGCGGCTCGTGCACGGGGGATCGAGGTGCCGATCCTGGCGGGAATCATCCCGGTCGCCGGCTTTGCCCAGACGAAACGGATCTGCAGCCTCTGCGACGCCTCGATCCCGGCGCCGCTGGAAGCCGCCTTCGAAGCGGCCGGGGGGGATCCGGAGCGGGAGTTCGAGCTGGGCGTCGCCTTTGCCGCCCAGCAGTGCGCCGAGCTGCTGATCGCCGGCGCTCCCGGGATCCACTTCTACGCCCTCAACAAGGCGCCTGCGACGCGGGCGGTGCTCGGCTCGCTGCGGGCCTCGAAGCCGTGGGAGCGCGTCCGCGGCGCCGCGGACGCGGCGACCTTAACCGGCAGCGCCGAATAGTCTGTCTGTCAGATGTCGGGGAAGAGCGACAGGGAGAAGCGCCGCCAAGAACGGATCGAGGCCGAACAGGCCGATGCCGGTTCCAGCCGCAACCGCCTGATCGTCGGCTACGCGATCGCTTCGACCGTGGTGTTGGCGATCGCGGCAGTGATCTTCATCCTTGCCAGTGGTGGCGATGACGACGGCGCCCCCGAGGGCGACGCCCACATCAACCTCAACACCTCGATCGGCTCGACCAACGGCGTCCAACCCGACAATCGGGCGGGAACGGAGCCGGTGGCCGCGACGACGACCGACCTCGCCGCGGCCGCCAAGCGGGCGGGTTGCCGGCTGCGGCTGGAACTGACGGACGAGGGCGCCCAGCACATTGCCAAAGGCTCTGACACGCCCGAGTACAAGACCAACCCGCCGACCTCCGGGCCCCATGTCGAACCTCCCTACCAGCAGGCCGACGGGGCCTACGCGGAGATGCCGGCGGAAATCGACATCGTCCACTCGCTCGAGCACGGGCGGATGGAGATCCAGTACGCGCCGGACCTGCCCAAGGCGGATCAGCTGGCGCTGAAGGGTCTCTACGAGACGATGTACGGAGCGACCCTCCTCTTCCCCAACGACAAGATGCCTTACGAGGTGGCCGCGACCACCTGGACCAACATGCTCGTCTGCCCCACCTACAAAGGCGCGGCGACGCTCGACGCGATCCGCGCCTTCGGCAAGGAGACCTGGGGCAAATACGGTGGCGAGCCGGTGGAAGCGTTTACGTTCACCGGGCCGACGCCCGCCGAACCGGCTAGCTAGCGGCGCGGTAGGCGGGGAAGAACCCGCCGACATCGCGACCGGCGGCGAGGCGCTCGTAGGCCGGGCGGTCGCAGACGATCTCCGACGTGTGCCAGGTCTCCCGGCGGTTGGCGAAGCCGCGCTTGAATTCCTCGAGGGCGTCGCCGGGGGAGATGCCACCGCCGAGGTTCAGCGGCAGGCCCAGCTCGGCGCCGTGCTCGATCAGCAGGGCGACAATGTTCTTCATCGGCGAGTCGCGGAGATGGGAGTCGGCGCTGCCGGAGAGGTAGTAGTGGAGGAAGCCGTCGCTGACGGCGGCGATCGAGGCGGCGGCGAGGTCGCCGCCGGGGGTCGTCGCGAGGGCGAGCCAGGTGTGGTCGGCGGTGAGGATGCGGTCGAAGTAGGCGGCGTCGAAGAAGTAATGCGAAGCGGCCTCGGCCCGGCGCATCGTCTGCTCGTAGACACCGAGGAAGCCGGCGCGCTGCGCGGGAGTCGTCTCGATCCCCGGAACCAGCGAAAGGTCGTAGCCGGCCTCGATGTTCTTGCGCACCTGGCGCCGGTCGCTGGGCCTGCTCTTCGGCGGTAGATCTGGATCAGCGATCTGAACGACGTTACGAGCAGTCGTCCCAGCAAGCGTCGGCTCATGGAGCGAATGCCGGATGAAGACGCTGACCAGGCCGGTGGTCGAAAAGTCGACCGCGGAAGGATCGAGCGCGTCGGGAGCACGTCCGACCAATCCCGGGTAGCCGTAGGGAGAGATCGCGTCGCGTTCGCCGGTGTCGTTGATCTCGCGGACGACCAGCGGGGCGAGCAGTTCGATGCCTTCGCCCTCGATCCGCAGCGTGTGCGTCACTCCCTCGGCGGCGAGGAAGGGGCGGGAGCGGAAGAAGTCCTCAGCGACCGCGGCTTCTCCACGGTCCTCGATCAGCTCGGCGGCGGCGCTCACTCGAAGAGGTCCGCGGCGGCGGCCCGGAACTCGTCGGGGAGCACGCCCCAGACCTCGCAGTCGTCGGGCGGGGCGCCCTCGCGGGCGAGGTGGGCGCGCATCGTCCCCTCGTACACCCAGCCGAGGCTGGTGACGGTCTTCTTGGCGATCTCGTTGCGGGCGGGGATGCGACCGTAGACGCGGTGGGCGCCGTACTCGTCGAAGGCCTTGGCGATCGTCAGCGCCTCGGCGCGGCGGCCGACCCCCTTGCCACGCACGTCGTCGCCGATCAGCGCTCCCAGCTCCGGCGCGGTCTGGCGGAAGAGGCCGTAGAGGGCGGTAAAGCCGACCGGCTCGTCGTAGCCCTCGACGACGATCGCGAACTTGCGGTCCTCACCCGAGTCGTCCATCGCCCGCTGCGCCCAGCCTTCGGCCTGCTCGAGCGAAAAGCTGTCGCGCTGCTCCATCAGCGACGCCGTCGCCGCCGGGTTGTTGAACCAGCGGTGGATCGCCGGCGCGTCCCCAGGCTCGAACCGCCGCAGGGATACGTGGGGCCTCTCGCTCACGCCGCGAACCCTAACCGAGGGTCGATGGGCCTAAGGCGTCCGCCATATGGACGCTTCAGGCCCATCGGCCGGCTGTTTCAGTCTGGGGCGAGGCCCTTGCCGGTGACGACCAGCCAAAGGGTCTTGGCGAGGATGCGGGTGTCGAGGGAGAGGGAGCGGCGGTCGACGTACTCGACGTCGAGCTCGATCCGCTCCTCCCAGGGGATGCCGGCTCGGCCCTGGACCTGGGCCCATCCGGTGATGCCCGGCAGAACCTCGTGGCGGCGGTTCTGGAACGGCGTGTAGTCGTCGACCTGGGCGGGGATGGTCGGGCGCGGGCCGACGATCGCCATCTCGCCACGCAGCACGTTGACCAGATTGGGGACCTCGTCGAGCGAGGTGCGGCGGAGGAAGCGACCGGCGGCGGTGACGCGGGGGTCATCGCGGGTGACGACGGTGCCGACCCCGACCGGGTCGGAGCCCTGCTCCATCGTCCGCAGCTTCCACATCTCGAACTCGGCCCCGTTGTGGCCGACGCGGCGCTGGCGGTAGACGATCGGGCCGCGGCTGCCGAGCTTGATCGCGATCGCGGCCGCGAGCAGGAAGGGTGAGAGCACGACCAGAGCGACGGCGGCGATGAGCAGGTCGAGGACGCGGGGCATCAGCGGGTTCCCTCCGCCTTCTCCCAGCGCCCCGAGGCGCCGTGGCGGCGGCGGTCCCAGAGGCCGGCGGCGATCGAGGCGGTGGTCATCACGTAATAGCGGGCGATGCGGAGGGGGGTGAGCGGGTAGCGGCGGGCGAGCAGGGCGGCGGCGAGCAGGGCCAGCTGGGCGACGAAGGTGACGACGTAGATGCCCCCCTGACCGAGCAGGGCGACGTTGGCGGCGAAGACGACCAGGTGGAGCAGGGGGCTGAGGTAGCGCAGCAGCCGGTGCGAGGCGAGCTGGAAGGCGAAGAGGGGCGGGTAGCCGCGCGGGCGGACCATGCCTTCGCCGACGACGATGTCCCAGAGCCCGACCATCATCCGCCGTTTGCGGGCGAACTCGCCCTCCATGGTCGGGACCATCTTCTCCTCGGCCCGCGCCGCCGGGGTGTAGAGCGAGCGCAGGCCGCGCTTGGCCAGCGCGAAGGGGAAGGAGAGGTCGTGGCTGCCCGACGGGGCCAGCGGCAGGTAGGCGTCGCGGCGGACCGCGTAGATGGCGCCGTTGCCGGCGGTGACCCCTCCCAGCGCCGACTCCATCTCCCGCAGCGCCATCTCGTAGCGCCAGTAGGCCCCCTCGAGGTTGTCGCCGCCCGCGTCGACAAAGCGGACCTGGCCGCAGACGTAGCCGACCACCGGGTCGGCGAAGGGCTCGACCAGCCGCCGCAGGGCGTCGGGCGCCCAGGCGCTGTTGGCATCGGAGAAGGCGAGCAGCTCGCCGCTTGCCTGCTCGGCGGCGGCATTGAGCGCCGCGACCTTGCCCCCGGGCGGCAGCTCGAGGACGAGATCGGCGCCGGCGGTGCGCGCCCGCTCGGCGGTGGCGTCGGCGGAGCCGTCGGAGGCGACGACGATCTGCAGCCGCTCGCGCGGGTAGTCGAGCGCGAGCGCATCGGCGACCTTGGCCGCGATCACCTCCTCCTCGTCGTAGGCGGGGACGATCAGGGTGACGGTGGGCAACGGCTCCCGAGAGGCCGCGGCCTCCGGCCTGTCACGCCGGTGGTTTCCGTCGCCGATACCAGGCCAGGTCTCGACCGGGTGGTGGCGCAGGGCGATCAGCGCCCGCAGGGCCAGCGGGTAGCCGAGATGGGTGTAGACGATCAGGGCGGCGCAAAGCCAGAAGAGGACGGCGGCGGCGGTCATGCCCGCGCCTCGATCAGCTCGCGGTAGAGGTCGAGGGTGAGGCGGGCGGCCTCGTCCCAGGAGAAGGGGCCGGTGGCGGCTCGACGCGCGGCCGCGGCGAGCTCAGCGCGTGCCCCCTCATCGTCCACCAGCTCCGCCAGGGCGGCGGCCAGGGCGGCGATGTCCCCCGGGGGGACGAGACGGCCGGCGCCGATCGCCGCCACCTCCGGGAAGCCGCCGACGGCGCTGAGGACCATCGGCTTGCCGAAGGCGAGGCCGGTGTAGAGGACGCCGGAGTGCTCGGCGTCGAGGTAAGGGAGGGCAACGAGGTCGGCGCGGCGGAAGATCGCCGGGATCTCGGCCTCGTCGACGAAGCGGGTGACGAAGCGAACGCGGCCTGGGGCTTCGGCGGCGAGTGCGCGCAGCGGCGCCACGTCCATGCGTGGGTTGCCGACGATCCAGAGCTCGGCGCCCTCAATTTGGCGGAAGGCCTCGAGCAGGTTCTCGATCCCCTTGTAAGGACGCAGCAGGCCGAAGCAGAGGATCACCGGCCCCTCGGCTCCCTCCAGCTCGGCGGGGAGCCGCCTCTCCTCGGGCAGGCGGGTGAGGTAGTCGAAAGCGCCGTGGGGGATGACCCGGATCTTGGCGGGCGCGAGGCCGACCTCGTCGCGGAGGCGGCCGGCGCTGTGCTCGGAGTGGGCGACGACGGCGTCCATATGGTCGAAGGTGCGGCGAGCGCCGGCGACCTGGCGGCGGCTGGGGCTCGGCGGCAGGATGTAGTGGGCGGTCATCACCCGCGGGCGCAGCTTCGGCAGCAGGTGGATGTCGAGCGGCGGCACGGTCAGCCACTGGTAGTGGACGACGTCGGCGGCGGCGTCGCGGCGGAAGCGCAGCATGTCGGGAACGTGCTCGAGTGCCTTGAAGGGGACGCGGGCGCGGGCATCGAGGCCACGCCCGGCGCTACGCCGGTAGAAGCGCTCGTCGACCCGGTAGCCCGCGGCGGGAGGCACGGCTCCGTAGAGAAAGTGGCTGGTCAGCAGTTCGACCTCGGCGCCCTCACGGGCGAGCGCCGCGGCCAGGGCGCGGTCGTAGGGAGGCGTGAACGCCGAGGGGTCGAGGAGCTGCACCTTCATCGGCGCCGATTATCGTGACCCGCTTGGCGCCCACGCTCTCCTACTGCGTCGTGAACACGAACGGCCGCGAGTACCTGCTCGCCTGCCTGGCGGCGATCGAGCGCACGCACCCGGCCGGGGTGGAGCGCGAGATCCTCGTTCTCGACAACGCCTCCGACGACGGCTCGGCCGACGCGGTGCGGGCGCTGGACGGCGACATCAGCCTGATCGCACTGGGGCGGCGGACCGGCAAGGCGGAGAACGACTCGACCCTGATGCGGGAGGCGAAGGGCCGCTACTGCCTGCTGCTGAACGAGGACTCGGAGCTGCGTCCGGGGGCAACCAAGGCACTGATCGCGGCGCTCGACGCCGATCCGAAGGCGGCTGCCGCGGGACCGCAGTTGCTCGACTCCGACGGCAAGCCCGTGCCCTGTGCCTGGCGCTTCCCGGGGGTGGGGACGGCGCTGGCCGGGGCGCTCTTCTTGCACCGGTGGCTCACTGTGCAGAGCAAGGGGACCGCGACTCGCCGCGTCGACTGGGTGCAGTCGAGCGCGCTACTGGTCCGCCGCGAGGCCGCCGCCGCAGTCGGCTTCATGGACCCCGCCTTCTTCGTCTACTACGACGAGTGCGACTTCGCCAAGCGCCTGGCCGACGCCGGTTGGCACTCGCTCTTCGTCCCCGGCGCCGAGGCGGTCCACCACGACCAGCTCTCCACCGACCTCGCCGAGGGCCTGCCCCGGATCGTCGAATTCCACCGCAACCGCGACCTCTACATGCGCAAGCACCACGGTCGTGCGGCAACACTCGCGGTCCGCGTCCTCACCGCCTGGTCCTACGCGGCGCGGGCGCTCGTCGCCGCCGTGCTCCCCGGGCAACCCGCCGCTGTCTACCGCGCCCACGCCAGGCAAGCGCTCTTCCCCCAACGCGGCGAGTCCCTCCGCGACCGTGCAGGTTGATGGGCCGCATATACGCCTATATGGAGGAAAAGCGGCCCATCAAACCTCAGGGCCTGGCGTCCTCGTCCATTTGCTCGGCCTCGTAGGTCTCGGGGAGCCTGCCGTCCACCGCTGCGGGTTGCTCGCGCAGGCGCTTGAAGGACGCCGCGAGCTCCCGCGGGTGGCGTAGGCGCGCGAGCCAGGCGCGCTCGCCGGGGGTGAAGAAGCCGCTGGCGAAGAGGGCGAGGGGGTAGGCGGCAAAGAGGGCGGCGCGGCCGAGCAGGCCGACGACGCCGGAGGTGGGCATCAACAGCTCGCCGGCAGCGACCAGGACGGCGGCGGTGAGGACGACCCGGGCCAGGCGACCCCACTGGTAAGGAACCGGGAAGAGGCGTTGGGTGAACCCGTACATCAGCCCGACCACGACCAGGTAGGAGGCGACCAGGGCGATGCCGGCGCCGACGATCCCCAGCGGCGGCACCAGGAGCAGGTTGAGGACGACGTTGACGGCGAGAGCGGCGGCGGTCGCAGGCAGGTTGAACTCGGTGCGGCCGGTGCGGCCGAGGATCACCAGCAGCACCATGTAGAGGGCGTAGATCGCGACGGCGGTGGAGATCAGGCCGACCGCCTCGTAGGAGTCGAAGAACTCGGGTGCCGCAAGCGCGCGAGCGATCCAGCGCGCGAACAGCCACATGCCGGTGACGACGAAGGCGGAGCCGGCGACGAAGAGGGTGACGACGGTCGCGTAGGCGCGGCGGGCCTCATCGTCGTCGCGGATCGAGTACGCCAGCGGCGGCCAGGCGAGCTGGAAGCCGCGGACGAGGACGTTGACGGCCTGGGCGAACTTGATCGCCAGCGAGTAGAGGCCGGCCTCGGCGAGGCCGACGGTGCGGACGATGATGATGCGGTCGACGAAGTTGAGCAGGTAAAGCGAGGCCTCCGCCGGCATCGTCGGCAGCCCGAAGCGCAGCAGCCGCCGCAGTAGGGCACGGTCGAAGAAAAGCGAGAGGCGGCGGCGCTGGAGCACGATCAGGCCGAGCACGAAGATGGCGCCGGTCCCGTAGCTGCCCAGCAGCAGGCCACGGGCGCCCTCGCCCGCCCCGACGACGAGGACGACGGTGACGCCGATCGTGACCAAGACGTTGACGATCGTCGTCACGAAGTAGGCCCGGGCCCGCTCTTCGAGCCGGAACAGGGTCAGTAGGAACTCGAACATCGTCAGCACCCAGAGGGCGCCGATCGCGATCCGGGCGAGGTCGGGCGCGGGGCGGTCGAGCAGCGCTTCCGAGATCGGCGTGGCGAAGGGGAGGGCGAGCAGGGCGCCGAGCGTCGCCAGCCAGAAGAGGCCGGCGAAGGTGCTGGCGACGACCCGGTCGGGGTCCTCGTCGTCCTTGTAGTAGAAGCGCAGCACCGCCTCGATCAGGCCGAAGCGGACGAGGATGCTGGCGGTGACGATCGCCGCGAACATCACCTCGGCGGCGCCGTAGTCGGCCGGGGTCAGGTAGCGCGTGTAGAGCGGCAGCAGCGCGACCGCGATCAGCTTCGAGAGGATGCTCGCCGCCGTGTAGGCGGCACCGGTCGTCGCCAGTCGGCGCAGGTATCCCGACACGCGAGGAGCCTACGTCGGCTCGCGGACCGCGGGCCCGTTCGCCAGCGAGGCGCCGATGGCGAGCAGGACCCAGGTGATGGGGTCCTCGAAGAAGCCGGCGTAGGCCATCGTGTGCACCAAGAGAGCCACAAAGGCGGCGAGAACCGCTGAGCGCGCGGCGAGAAGGACGGAGGGGGAGTCCTGCGGGCGGGGCAAACTGGCTCCGTTCTCGGACTCCCCCTCCGTCCTTCCCATCGGAGGTCCGCGGATGCCCGAGGTCATGGTCCACAAGGCCACGACGATCAGTGCGACGTAGAGGGTTAGGCCCAGCAAACCCTGCTCAGCGGCGATGGTGACTGGCTCAGTGTGGGAGACGGAGACGGGGACATCTTTGTTCTCGCGGTGGTCTCGGTAGGCGTCCTGGAATGAGCCGGAGCCGTAGCCCTGGATCGGGCGTTCGGCGAAGAGGTCGAGGCCGCCCTCGACCAGGTTGGCGCGGCCGCTGGTGTCGACGTTGAGGCGATTGAAGAGGTTGGAGAAGTCGATGCTCTTGCCGCCGGTGAGGGTCACGACGAGCGCCGCGCTGACGATGCCGACGGCCACCGCCGCCAGCGTCCACTTCGGGCTCCAGCGGATCGCGGCCAGTACCGCCAGGCCTGCAAGCAGGGCGATGAAGCTCGACTGGGAGAAGGTCTGGGCCAGGCCCAGCCAGAGCGCGGCGATGAGGACCGTCAGCAGGGCGAAAGACCGTCGTTCCTTCACCCACAGCAGCGCCGCCGTCGCGATCACGATCACCAGGGCCAGGTAGCGCCCGTAGACGTTGGGGTCCCAGAAGACCGAGTTGACGCGGAAGTAGGTGTGGAATTCGTTCGAGCGGATCACCTGGTCGTTCCAGAACAGGCTCCGGGTCAGGTACTCGACCGAGCCGATCAGGACGAAGGCCGCGGCCTCGACGCCGATGACGATCAGGACCAAGGTCAGCAGCCGGCGATCCCACTCGACCTCGCGCAGCAGCCGGTAGGCCACGGTGAAGGGGACGAGGAAGAAGCAGACGTTCTGCAGGCCCTTGGAGAAGTCGCCGGAGTAGAGCGTCTGGACCGCGTAGAGGACGACGAAGGCGGCCAGCAGCCAGGCCAGCGGGCGGGGGGTCCAGGCGCTGGGGGGGGAGGACCAGTCCCTGACCAGGGTGAAGACGACCCCGGCGGCGATCACCAGGTAGAGCGGGACCAGGAGGTTGGCCGTATCGCCGCCGGCCTCCAGGGGCACCCGGAAGGGAAGCGCGGCGACGATCGCCAGCGGCAACAGGAGCGGCCAACGGCGGAAGATGTAGGCGAGCGCCCCGACCGCGATCGCGGCGGCGGCCAGCAGCAGCGCGATGCGGGCGTCGTCGTGGCGCAGGTCGACGATCTGGCGGGTGTGCCACTGGTCGCCGAGGATCAGAACCGGGAAGAGACCGATCGCCAGCAGCATCGCCAGCGAGCGCAGGCGACCGGGGGGCAGCAGGATCGAGGCCGCGCAGGCAGCGGCCGCGAGCAGGACGCCGGCACCCGCCAGGAAGTCGCTCAAGGTGCGCGCCTCGGGCCCGGCTTGCAGGCCGAGCCCTCGTCGTGGCTGGAGCGATGCAGGCGGATCACGCCCGGCGGGACCAGGTTGCGTTCCTGGCCGAGCAGCTTCACCCGCAGCTTGTAGCGGCCCGGCGGAGCGACGCCGCCGCCGCGCTGACGGCCGTCCCAGTAGAAGCTGAAGTAGTGGTAGCGCTTGAGAAAACGGTCGCGGGCAAGCGTGACCACGACCGCGCCGCCTGGCTTGATCACCTGGACCGTGGCATCGTCGGACCGGGTAACGCGGAACTTGATCCGGATCTCGTCGTAGCGGCAGTCGCCGTTGGGGGTGAAGCTGTGGACCGGGTGCTTGGGGTGCAGCACCGGCGCCCCGACAAAGGTCACCCGGTCCAGCACCAGCGGGTCGCGCTTGAGGCGCTGCGCCCAGCCGAAGGCGGCAACCGTGGCGAGGACGAGAAGCGCGAAGACCAGTGCGGCGGGACTAACCCGCCGCCGCGGCATTGTCCTCGCCGACCACGACCGCGACGTCTGCCCCCGCCGCGGCGGACTTGACTTCCGGGCTCATCAGATCCAGCTTCGAGATCCCCAGCTGCTTGGCGACCTTGCGGGCTTCCGGGGCGTGGCCGCGTTCGAACATGACGACGCTGGTGGTGAAGCTCTGCTCGGTGTTGGAGACGGCACCGAGCTTGAAGCCCTTGCGGTCGACTTTGTCGCCGTAGGTGGCGGCGAGGCCCGCGGTGGCGGTGCCGTTGAGAACGGTGACGTCGATTTCGCTCGGCTGCACCTGGGCCACGGCCTGCTTGCCTTTCTTGCCGCCGGCGCTGTCGTCGGAGCCACTGAGCAACGTGTAGGCGACCCCGCCGACAACCAGGACGAGGACGACGAAGATCGCGGCCAGCCAGCGCGGTTCGGCGAGGCGGGCGCCGAGATCAGAGGTGCGCTCGTTGAAGCGTTCGCGCCGGGTCAGTTCCGGCAAGCCGGCGTCGCGGCGACGGCGACGCTCCTCGCGTTTGCTTACCGCCTCGTGCTCGGCGGTGCGGGCCTCCTCCAGCTGGCGCAGCTCCTCGGCCCGCTGGGCGGCGACCGCCGAGGTGCTCTCCTTGCGCTCGGCGTCACGCTCCGGGGCCGAGCCGGCCCACTCGCGCAGGCGGCGGATATCGCGCCCGTGGGTGAACGAGAGCAGCGCAAGCACGCCCAGGCCGAGGAAAGCGGCGAGGCCGGCGAACGCGCCTATTTGTTCGATAACCCGGACCAAAGTGGCTGCGGGAGGTTATTCGGCGGGGAGGACCGCCGCCGAGTCGCCACCCGGCGAGGCGATCAGCTCGACCACCCTCACCGCCAGATTGGCCTCGTCGCCGGCCATCACCAGGTCTTCGAGCGAGGCCAGCGTCGACTCCACCCAGGCCGAGTCGACGGGCACCTTGCGGACCGCCCGGTTGATCCGTCGCGCCGCCGTCGGCTGCAGTTGCTCGGCCGCCCCGAAGAGCTCCTCGTGCAGCTTCTCGCCGGGTCGCGGCTGCGTGAACTCGACCGCGATGTCCTCCTCCGGCTCGTAGCCGGCGAGCCGGATCATGTTGTGGGCGAGGTCGACGATCTTCACCGGCTCGCCCATGTCGAGGACGAAGACCTCGCCCTTGCCGGCGCCGATATCGCCGGCGCGGATCACCATCTGCACCGCCTCCGGGATCGTCATGAAGTAGCGCGTCATCTCCGGGTGGGTGACCGTGACCGGGCCGCCGCGCTCGATCTGGTTGCGGAAGATCGGCACCACGCTGCCCGAGGAAGCGAGGACGTTGCCGAAGCGGACCGAGGCGAAGCGGGTGCCGGGGTGCTTGCGGCCGGCCTCCTCGACGATCCACTCCGCCATCGCCTTCGAGGCGCCCATCACCGTCTGCGGGTTGACCGCCTTGTCGGTCGAGATCAGGACGAAGCGCTCGACCTTGGAGGCGGCGGCGGTCTCGGCCGTGATCCGGGTCGCGATCGCGTTGTTGCGGACCGCCTCGAGCGGGTTGGCCTCCATCAGCGGCACGTGCTTGTAGGCGGCGGCGTGGAAGACGATGTCGGGCTTGAAGCGGTGCATCACCTCGAGCATCCGGTGCGGCTCCTTGCAATCGGCCAGCACCGACTCGACGTTCGTGAAGTGGCGCTCCTCGACCATCTCGCGGTCGATCTGGAAGAGGT
>Ga0190264_10000104_pt1 | contig 12690 bp, 11 predicted proteins | sample Popmic112T_FD_136651 | JGI IMG/M metagenome (GOLD analysis project Ga0190264, IMG submission 136651) | Populus adjacent soil microbial communities from riparian zone of Indian Creek, Utah, USA - 112 T | ecosystem: Environmental > Terrestrial > Soil > Riparian zone | place: USA: Utah | collected... | reverse complement strand
GGCGGGGCGATCGGGGCCCTGGCGGTGATGACCCAGACCGAGGTGCTGCTGATCATCATCGGCGGCATCTTCGTGATCGAGGCGCTCTCGGTCCTGCTCCAGGTCTTCTCCTTCAAGACCTTCCGCCGCCGCGTCCTGCTGATGGCGCCGCTGCACCATCACTTCGAGATGATGGCCTGGTCGGAGACCAAGATCATGCTGCGCTTCTGGATCATCGCCGCGGTCTGCTCGGGGATCGGCTTCACGCTTTACCAACAGTCGATCGGGCGCTAGCCCACGCCGCGGATGGGCGAACCCGTCGAGCTCAGCACCCGGCGCCTGCTGCTGCGTCGCTGGCGCGCGAGCGACCGCGAGCCCTTCGCGGCCCTCAACGCCGACCCCGAGGTCATGCGGTACTTCCCGACCCTTTTGACCCCGGAGCAGAGCGACCGCCTGGTCGAGCGGATCGAGGCCGAATTCGAGCGCCGCGGGCACGGCCTCTGGGCGCTGGAGGCGCGGGCGGGGGGCGAGTTCCTCGGCTTCACCGGCCTGGCGGTGGTCCCCTTCGAGGCCGACTTTACCCCGGCGATCGAGGTCGGCTGGCGGCTGGCCCGCCCCGCCTGGGGGCACGGCTATGCGAGCGAGGCCGCGCGCGCCGCCCTCGGCTTCGGGTTCGACCGGCTCGACCTCGAAGAGGTCGTCTCCTTCGCCGTTCCCGGCAATGCCCGTTCGCGCGCGGTGATGGAGCGGATCGGGATGGAGCACGACCCCGACGGCGACTTCGACCATCCCGGTCTGCCGATCGGGCACCCGCTCGCCCGGCATGTCCTCTACCGGGCCGGAGTGGCGGGCGGCTAGTACGCCGCGCGAACAGGTGCGGGCGGACCGAGGGCGAATCTGTCCCCGATGAGTGCGCCTCCGACCAGACGAGTCCGCCCGGCGCTGCCCGCGGGCCCGTTCCTGGTGGTGGGACTGGCCCGCTCGGGCCAGGCGGTCGCCCGTCTCCTGGCGGGGCGGGGGGAGCAGGTGCGCGGGGTCGATTCGGGGGCGCCGAAAGATGCGGGAAGGCTTTCGGAGGCCGGCGTCGAAGTGTTTTTGGATACGGATGGACTTGCACTGCTTGAGGGGACGCGGACCGTCGTCAAGAGCCCGGGCGTTCCCCGGGAGGCGGCGGTGATCGCGGCGGCGCTGGAGCGGGGGATCGACGTAGTCGGTGAGCTGGAGTTGGCCTGGCGGGCGATCCCCAATCGCTTCGTCGCCGTGACCGGGACCAACGGCAAGACGACCACGGTCGAGCTGCTCGGGCACGTCTACCGTAGCGCCGGCGAGCCGGTCGCGGTCGCGGGCAACGTCGGCACGCCGCTCTCGGAGCTGGCCGGTGCGGTCGAGGCCGACGCCACCGTCGTCTGCGAGGCCTCCAGCTTCCAACTCGAGGACACCAGCTTCTTCGCCCCCGAGTGCGCCGTCTTCCTCAACCTTGCGCCGGACCATCTCGACCGCCACCACGACCTCGAGTCCTATCTGGCGGCGAAGCTGCGGATCTTCGCCAACCAAGGCAACGACGACGTCGCCGTCTACAACGCCGACGATCCGGCCCTGGCCGGCACCGACCTCGGCGGCTGCGCCCGTCGCCTCGCCTTCTGCACCGCCGCCGGCCCCGATTGCGAGGTCGCGGTCGCCGAGGGGACGATCTTCTACGACGGCGAGCCGCTGCTGGCGGTCTCCGAGCTCGGCCTTTTCGGCGAGCACAACGTCGCCAACGCGATGGCCGCGGCCGCGGCGGCGCTCTCGATGGGGCTCGACCGCGAGGCGGTGCGCGAGGGGCTGCGCAGCTTCGCCGGCGTCCCGCACCGCCTCGAGCAGGTCGCCGAGATCGCCGGTGTCCGCTTCGTCAACGACTCCAAGGCGACCAACGTCGCCTCCGCCGCGGTCGGCATCGGCGCCTTCGCGGGCGGCGTCCACGCGATCCTCGGCGGCAGCGAGAAGGGCGAGCCCTTTGCGCCCCTGCTCGACCCGATCCGCGAGCGCTGCGTCGCCTGCTACCTGGTCGGCGCCACCGCCGACCGGCTCGCCGAAGAGCTGGCGGCGGTCGTCGCGGCCGGTGTCGAGCTGCACCGCTGCGTCGATCTCGAGGACGCGGTCCGCCGTGCCGCCGCCGCGGCGAGCGCCGGCGAGACCGTCCTGCTCGCCCCCGCCTGCGCCAGCTTCGACGCCTTCGAGAACTTCGAACGGCGCGGCGAGCGCTTCCGCGCGATCGTCGAGGGGCTGCGATGAGCGCCTTCCCGGTCGCCCTCGGGCGCCTCGGACTCGGCAGGCCCGCCAAGGGGAAGGCGAAGAAGAAAGCCAAGAAGCGCTCGCGGACGAAAGCCGCCAGCACCGAGTACAACATGCTGCTGACCGCGACCCTCTGCCTGCTGGCGCTGGGCGCGGTGATGGTCTTCTCGGCCAGCTCGACGACTCGGATCCTCCAGGACGGCGGCCTTTCCGCCAGCGCCTTCTACCTGAAGCGGACCCTGATGTTCGGTGCTGTCGGCCTGCTGATCATGCACCTGACCGCCCGTCACGGGCTGCAGGTGGTCCGCAACATGACCCCGGCGATCGTCGGCGGCTGCTTCTTCCTGCTCCTCGCCGTGCTCGCGGTCGGCACCACCGTCAACGGCGCCAGCCGCTGGATCGGCTCCGGCTTCCTGCAGATCCAGCCCTCGGAGATCGCCAAGGTGGCGCTGGTCCTCTACGGCGCCGATCTGCTCGCCCGCAAACCGAAGCGGGCGCGCTCGATCGAGGGCTTCATGCCCTTTCTGCTGGTCGTCGGCGCGGCCTGCATCCTGATCATGCTGGAGCCCGACATGGGGACGACGATGGTTCTCACCTTCGCCGTCGGCGCCACCCTCGTCGCCGCCGGCGCCCGCCCCCGCGACCTCGGCCTGATCGCCATCTGCATCGGTGCGCTCGCCCTCTTGATGACGATCGTCGAGCCCTACCGGATGGCCCGCCTGACCGGCTTCCTCAACCCCGGGGCCGACGCGGCCGGGGCGGGCTTCCAGGCGGCGCAGGCGAAGATCGCGTTGGGTTCCGGCGGCCTCTTCGGGGTCGGCATCGGCAACGGCGTCCAGAAGGCCTTCTACCTGCCCGAGGCCCACACCGACATGATCTCGGCCGTGATCGGCGAGGAGCTCGGCCTGGTCGGGATCGTCGGCGTCGTCGGCCTCTTCGCGATGTTCGGCTACGCCGGGCTCAAAGTCGCCCAGAAAGCGAAGGACACCTATGGGCGCCTGCTCGTCGCCGGGCTGACCTCGCTGGTCCTCGTGCAGGCGACGATCAACCTCTTCGCGGTGATGGGGCTGGCGCCGCTGACCGGCGTGCCGCTGCCCTTCGTCTCCTACGGCAACAGCAGCCTGATGACGACCCTGTTCGCGGTCGGCCTGATCCTCAACGTCGCCCGTGGCGGCACCGCCAAGGCGGCGCGGACCTCGACGGGGTCCCGCGCCGGCAAACTGCGCGTCGTCGAAGGCGGGCGCACGCCCAGCCGCGAAAGGAGCCGAGCGAGCGGTGCCAGGAAAGCCAAAGGTCGTAGTGGCAGCGGGGGGAACCGCGGGCCACGTGGTGCCCGCCATGGCGGTCGCCGCCGAGCTTCGGGCTAGCGGCGCCGAGGTCTCCTTTCTCGGGACCCGGGAGAAGATCGAGGCCGAGCTGGTCCCGGCCGCCGGCTATGAGATCGATTTCGTCAAGGTGCGCGGCATCGACCGCAAGAACCCGCTGCGGGCGGCCCGCGCCGGGTTCGAGGCTCTGGGTGCGGTGGCGGCGGCGCGGCGGGCGCTGCGCGAGCGCAGCGCCGATGTGGTGATGGGCGGCGGCGGCTATGTCGCCGGCCCGGCCGGCCTGGCCGCGAGCTTGACCGGGACGCCGCTGGTACTGACCGAGGCCGACAGCCACCTCGGCCTCGCCAACCGCCTGCTGGCGCGGCGGGCGCGGCGGGTCTGCCTCGCCTTCCCGATTGCCGGACGCGAGGGCGAGCGCTACCTGGTCACCGGGCGCCCGGTGCCCGCGACAATCCTCGACGCTGACCGCGCAGCGGCCCGCCGTCGCTTCGGGATTCCACCCGAGGCCCGCTGCCTGTTCGTCGTCGGCGGCAGCCAGGGCGCGCGCTCGGTCAACTTCGCCGCGGTTGAAGCCTTCGCCGAGCGCGACGGGCGTGACTTCCAGGTTCTGCACCTGAGTGGGCGTCGCGACCACGGGGAGCTGGAGGCACGCCTCGCCGCCGCTCCCGACCGCGACGGCTACACGCTGGTCGACTACGACCCCGATGGCCTCGGCGACTTCCTCGCCGCCGCCGACCTCGTCCTCGGTCGCTCCGGCGGCTCGATCTTCGAGGTGACCGCGGCGGGGCGGCCGGCGGTCCTGGTGCCCTATCCGTACGCGACCGGCGATCACCAGAGCGCCAACGCCGCCTGGATGGAGCGGGCGGGCGCGGCGACGGTGCTGGCGGACGCTGAGTTGGGAGACGCGGCCGGAGCCGAGCGGCTGCGCAACGAGATCGCGGCGATCCTCGGCGACGCCGCCCGCCTGGAGGCGATGGCGGCGGCCTCGCGCGGCCTGGCCCGGCCCGACGCGGCACGGCGGATCGCCGACGAGGTCCTGGCGGCGGCGCGATGAGCGACTGGACTTCGCGTCGGCTGCACTTCATCGGCATCGGTGGGGCGGGGATGAGTGGGCTTGCGCTGGTCTGCGCTCGGCTCGGGGCGACCGTGACCGGCAGCGACCGCAGCGACTCCTCTTATATGGAGCGCCTGCGCCAGGCGGGCCTCGATCCAGCGGTCGGCCACGACGGCGCCAACCTGCCCGCGGGGGCCGAGGTCGTCCTCTCGACCGCGATCGGCGAGGACAATCCGGAGCTGGTCCTGGCCCGCGAGCGCGGGGTCGAGCCGATCCACCGTGGCGCCCTCCTGGCCGAGCTCTGCGCCGAGAAGCGGCTGATCGCCGTCGCCGGCACCCACGGCAAGACGACGACGACGGCGATGGTGGTCTGGGTGCTGCGGGCGATCGGCGCCGACCCGGCTTTCTTCGTCGGCGGCGAGGTCCCCGGGGTCGGCAGCGACGGCGCCGCGGTCAACGCCGGCTGGGGGGAGGGGGAGTGGGTGGTCGCCGAGGCCGACGAGAGCGACGCCAGCTTTCTCGAGTTGCGACCGGAGATCGCCGTCGTCACCAACGTCGAGTTGGACCACCACGCCCGCTGGGGCTCGCTGGCGGAGCTGCACCGCGCCTTCAGCGAGTTCCTGACCCCCGCCGCCGGGGTGGTGTTGCCTGCCGACGGGGGACTGGACGACCTCGCGGACGACGGGCGCAAGCTCGGATTCGACGCCGAAACGCCGGGTCCGGCCGATCTTCGCCTCGCCGTCCCCGGCGCCCACAATCGTGAAAACGCCCGCGCCGCCCTGGCCGCGATCGAGCTGGCCGGGTTCGACGTCGAGGCGGCGGCGACGGCGCTCCGCGACTTCCCGGGAGTGCGGCGGCGGTTGGAGCTGAAGGGCTCCCGCGCGGGCACCCGCGTGTATGACGACTACGCCCACCACCCGACCGAGGTCCGCGCCGCGCTCTCGGCCCTGCGTGAGCTCCACCCTCGCCACCTGATCGCCGTCTTCCAGCCCCACCTCTACTCGCGGACCAAGGCGCTCGGCGAGGAGTTCGGCGCCGCCCTGGCCCTTGCCGACGAGGTCGTGGTGCTCGACGTCTACCCGGCCCGCGAGGAGCCGGTCGGCGAGCTGGCCGGGGTCAGCGGCCTGCGGGTGGCGCAGGCGGCGGCGGAGCGGATCGGGGGGAAGCCGGTCTGGTGGCTGCCCGAGGCCGAGACCGCCCGTCGCGCCCTGGCTGAGCGCCTGGACCGCGAAAGTGGCGAGGACGGCACCGTCTTGGTCACGATCGGCGCCGGCGACATCTTCAAGGTCGGCGAGGCGCTGGTGGGAGAGTCGTGAGCGCGCCGCCACCCGGGGTCAGCGCCGACCAGCCGCTGGCGCGCCTGACCACGATCCGCACCGGCGGTGCCGCCGACTGGTTCGCCCGCCCCTCGACCCGGGAGGAACTGGTCGAGATGCTGCGTTGGGCGGAGGCAGAGGGGGCGGTGGTAGGACTGATCGGGTCCGGATCGAACCTGCTCGTAGCCGACGATGGATTCCACGGACTCGCAATCAAGCTGGACGGCGACCTCGCGACGATCGAGCGAGAGGGTGAGCGCATCCTTTGCGGCGGCGGCGCCCGCCTGCCCTCGGCGGCGGCGAAGGCGGCGGGCTGGGGCCTTTCCGGGCTCGAGTTCGGGATCAACATCCCCGGCAGCGCCGGCGGGGCGGTGCGGATGAACGCCAACGCCTACGGTGGCCAGCTGGCCCGCGTGCTCGACTGGGTCGAGGTCTGCACGGCCGCGGGCAGCGAGCGGCGCACCCCCGAGCAGCTCGGCTTCTCCTACCGGCGCTCCAACCTGCGCGGCGGCGAAGTCGTCTCCCGCGCTTCATTCCGCCTGCGTCCCGGTGACCCGGCCGCGATCCGCGCCACCCTGGCGACGATGCGCGAGCGCCGGCGCGAGGCCCAGCCCTCCGGGATCAAGACCTTCGGCTCGACCTTCAAGAATCCCGAGGACGAGCGCGCCGAGGGCCGTTCGGCCGGCCAGTTGCTCGACGCTGCCGACTGTCGCGGCCTCAGCCATGGCGGCGCCCGCTTCTCCGAGAAGCACGCCAACTTCGTCGAGAACACCGGCGCGGCGACCACCGCTGACGTGCTGGCGTTGATGGCCGCGGGCCGCCGCCAGGTCCACGACAAGTTCGGCGTCGACCTGGAGCCGGAGGTCCAGGTGCTGGGCGAGGTGGACTGGCCCGGCGGCTGGGAGCTGTGAGCCGCCGGCTGCCGGCGATCGTCCTCCTGGCGATCGTCGGCGTGGGGGCGATCTACTTCTTCCTGATCCGAGACACCGTCGTCACGCCCACGCTCGTGCCCACCAACGTCGCGGCGACGATCGGTGAGGGCGAAGACGCGGTCGCGGTGACGGCCGACGGCGCGATCATCCGCTGGTGGCCGCTGTCCGAGGAACCCGAGCTGCCGCGGTTACCCCTCTCCGAGCCGCCCAAGGGCGGCCGCCTCGGCGGTCCGATGCTGGAACAGGCGCGCGTGCTCGGCGCCGCCCCGGATGCCCTCCGTCCCTACCTGGCGGGCAGCTATTACGGCGAAAGCGGGGTCGACGTCGAAACGACCACCGGGATTGAACTGCGTTTCGGCGAGGCCTCGCAGGCGGCGCTGAAGTGGAAGGCGGCCGCGGCCGTGCTTGCCGACCCCGAGATCGAAGCGCTCGATTATGTAGACCTGCACGCTCCGACGCGGCCCGCGTACGGTGGCTCTGGGCATACGCTTCCGCCCGCACCCTGAACCCTCGACCTAAGGGTTAGGGTGGATGAAGTCTCAAGTAAGCATCGAGAGTTTGCGCCTGCAGGATGCCTGTCGCCCGTTTGACAGAGGCGTCACAATGCCCTACGTTCAGCGGAATTTCCGTATCTGAAGCGAAGGCTCGAACCCTTGAGCCTCGCTGAAGGCTCGGACAGAACAAGGGCTCAACTCAAACAACAGCTGTCTCGGCAGACTCCGAGCACGGCTAAGGAAGAAATCGGGAGATGGAATCCACTTACCTTGCGGTCATAAAGGTCGTCGGAGCTGGCGGCGGCGGTACCAACGCGGTCAGTCGCATGATCGATGCCGGCATTCGCGGCGTCGAGTTCGTTGCGGTCAACACCGACGCCCAGGCCCTGCAGGCCTGCGACGCCGACATCAAGCTCTCGATCGGGCAGGAGCTCACCCGCGGCCTCGGCGCCGGGGGTAATCCCGAGGTCGGTGCGGGCGCGGCGGCAGAGAGCCGCGACGAGATCAAGGAGGCGCTGAAGGGCGCCGACATGGTCTTCGTCACCGCCGGCGAGGGTGGTGGCACCGGGACCGGATCGGCCCCGGTCATCGCCGAGATCGCCAAGGAAGAGATCGGCGCGCTCACGGTCGGCGCCGTGACCAAGCCCTTCGAGTTCGAGGGCAAACGACGCATGCAGCAGGCGCTCGAGGGCATCGAGAAACTGCGCAACAACGTCGACACCCTGATCATCGTCCCGAACGAGAAGCTGCTGCAGGCGGTCGAGCGGCGTACCAGCGTGCTGGAGGCGTTCCGCCAGGCCGACGACATCCTCCGCCAGGGCGTCCAGGGCATCACCGACCTGATCACGATCCCCGGTCTGATCAACCTCGACTTCGCCGACGTGCGCACGATCATGCGCGACGCCGGCTCCGCCCTGATGGGCGTCGGCTCCGCCTCCGGCGAGGCCCGCGCCCTAGACGCTGCCAAGGCGGCGATCACCTCGCCGCTGATCGAGGAGTCGATCAAGGGCGCGACCGGGATGCTGCTGAACATCACCGGCCCCGAGGACCTCGGCCTGTTCGAGGTCAACGAGGCGGCGCAGCTGGTCCAGGCCGAGGCCGACGACAACGCCAACATCATCTTCGGCTCCGTCGTCGACCAGTCGATGAAAGACGAGGTCCGGGTCACCGTGATCGCGACCGGCTTCGAGGGCTTCGAGCTTCTGGCTCGCTCGCCGCAGCGGGTCAGGCGGCGCTACGAGGCGAAGCCGCGGATCGCGGCCGACGACACCGACATCCGCAAACTTCGGGTCTCGGATGACGACATCGACGTGCCGGGGTTCCTCAAAGACTGAGCGTCAAGGGAGGGGCACCCGACCTCCGTCGAGGGTCGTTCGTCAATAGCCTGCCGGGTCGTGAACGGCCTCCGGCGCACCCCCTTGTACGAGCAGCACGTCGACCTTGGGGGCAAAGTCGTGCCCTTCGCCGGTTGGGAGATGCCGGTTCAGTACGAGGGGATCAAGGAGGAGCACTCGGCGGTGCGGACGCATGCGGGGATGTTCGACGTCTCCCATATGGGCGAGGTCGAGGTCGAGGGGCCCGGCGCCCTGGCCTTCCTGCAGCTGGTGCTCTCCAACGACGTCGCCAAGCTCGAGATCGGCGGCGCCCAGTACTCCTGCCTTTGCCAGGAGGACGGCGGTGTCATCGACGACCTTTTCACCTACCGGCTCGGCGGCGACCGCTACCTGATCGTCACCAACGCGGCCAATCACGAGACCGACCTCGCCTGGCTCGGCCGCTGGAGCCGCGACTTCGACGTCATCGTCCGCGACGTCGCCGACCGCTACGCGATGCTCGCGGTCCAGGGTCCGCATGCCCGCGCTGTCCTCAGCCGCGCCCTCGGGATCGAGCTGCCGCCGCGGATGCGGGTCGCTCACGTCAGGGTCGGCGGCCGCCCGGCGCTCGTCTGCGGCACCGGCTACACCGGCGAGGACGGGGTCGAGCTGCTGCTCGATCCCGAGGTGGCGACCCCGATCTGGGCCGAGCTGCTCGACGCCGGCGTCGTCCCCTGTGGGCTCGGCGCCCGCGACACCCTGCGGCTCGAGGTCTGCTTCCCGCTGCACGGCCACGAGCTCAGCACCGAGCGCAACCCGATCGAGGCCGGCCTCGGCTGGTGCTGCGCGGAGGCAACCGGGTTCCTCGGCTCCGCGGTCGTTGCCCGGGCCCGGGCCGAGGGCACGGCCGAGCGCCTGGCGCCGTTCCTGATCGAGGGCGCTGGCATCCCCCGCGACGAGAACCCGGTGCTGGTCGGCGAGGAGACGGTCGGCGTGGTCAGCAGCGGCACCTTCTCGCCCTCGCTCGAACAGGGCGCCGGGATGGCCTACGTCCGCAGCGACCTGGCCGAGCCCGGCACCGAGCTCGAGATCGACGTGCGCGGCAAGCGTCGCGCCGCCCGGGTAGCTTCCAAGCCCCTCTACCGGAAAGCGAGCTGAGTCTTGTCCGAAGACAACTACCCCGACGACCTGCGCTACCACGACCAGCACGACTGGGCGCGGCTGGAGGGCGACGAGCACGCCGTCTTCGGAATCACCTGGTACGCCCAGGACTCGCTCGGCGAGGTTGTCTTCTACGACCCGCCGGAGGTCGGCGCGACGATCCAGAAAGACTCCTCCTACGCCGAGGTCGAGTCGGTAAAGGCCGTCTCCGACGTGATCGCGCCGATGTCGGGCGAGGTCGTCGCGGTCAACGACGCGCTCGAAGACACTCCCGAGCAGATCAACCAGGACCCCTACGGCGAGGGCTGGTTGGTCAAGGTCCGCCTGACCGCGCCGCAGGAGGCCGAGGGCCTGCTCGGTGCCTCCGAATACCGCAAGCTGCTCGAGGGCTAGCGGCGAGCGCCGCCCGCCCGTTTCCCTAGCCTTAGCTACTTGACCCGCTACACCTCAGCTACCCCCGACGACCGCGCCGAGATGCTCGAGGCGATCGGCGTCGACTCGGCCGCGGACCTCTTCGAGCAGATCCCGGAGCCGCTGCGCCTCGGCCGCCCGCTGGCGCTGCCGGACGGGCTCAGCGAGGCCGAGGTCTACGAGCGCCTGGCCGAGCTGGCGGGACGCAACGCCGACGCCGAAGCCGAGGTCTGCTTTGTCGGGGCGGGGATGTACGCCCACTACGTGCCGGCGATCGTCGACGCGATCACCTCGCGTTCGGAGTTCCTCACCCCCTACACGCCCTACCAGCCGGAGATCTCGCAGGGTGGGCTGCAGGTGATGTTCGAGTTCCAGACGGCGATGTCGGAGTTGACCGGGCTGCCGGTCTCCAACGCCGGCCTCTACGAGGGGCCGTCCTCGGTTGCCTCCGCCGGCTACCTGGCGATGGGCGCGACCAAGCGCAAGCGCTTCGTCGTCTCCCGCGGCGTCCACCCGCACAGCCGCGAGACCCTCGCCACCTACTCCGAGGGCTACGGGGCCGAGGTGGTCGAGGTCGGGCTCGAGGGCGGGCTGACCGACGCCGCCGCCCTGGCCGCCGCGGTCGACGGCGAGACCGCGGCCGTGATCCTGCAGAGCCCCAACTTCCTCGGCGCGGTCGAGGACGTCGAGGCGCTCGGCGCCGCCGCCAAGGAGCACGGCGCGCTGTTGGTTGTCGCCTGCGACCCGATGACCCTGGGGATCCTCAAGCCGCCCGGTGAGTGTGGGGCCGACATCGCCCTCGGTGAGGGCCAGCCGCTCGGCAACCGCTTGGATTTCGGCGGCCCTTCGTTCGGCTTTTTCTGCGCCGGTGAGGATCAGATCCGGCGCATGCCGGGGCGGATCGCCGGCGAGACCGAGGACGTCGACGGCCGCCGCGGCTTCGTCCTCGCCCTGCAGACCCGTGAGCAGCACATCCGCCGCGAGAAAGCGACCAACAACATCTGCACTGCCCAGGCCCTGAACGCGCTGGGGGCGATGGTTCACCTCGCCTGGCTCGGGCGCCACGGCTTCCGCGAGCTCGGCGAGCTGCTGGCCCGCCGCACCGCCTACGCCCGCGAGCGCCTCGCCGCGGTCGACGGGGTCGAGCTGCTGCACGAGGCGCCGGTCGTGCGCGAGTTCGCCGTGCGCCTGGACGCCCCGATCGCCGCCGTGCTCGACCACTGCGCCGAGCGCGGCATCGCCGCCGGCTACCGGCTCGGCCATGAGTACCCCGAGTACGAGAACGGGCTGCTGATCGCGATCACCGAGCGCCGCAGCCGCGAGCAGATCGACGAGCTGACCGAGGCCATCGCCGGCGCGATCGCCGGATTCCACGCCCATGGCGACTTCGTCTCCTCCGACCGGGGCGAGTTCTTGCCGGATAGCGGCAAAAAGTCGCCCCAAGAGGCGATTCGATGAGTGCGATGACCGAGACGCCGATGCAGCGCGAACGGGCGCAGACGATCTACGAGAAGTCGAAGCCGGGCCGGCGCGCCGCCGTGCTCCCCGACGCGGGCGTCCCAGAGACGCCGCTGGAGGAGCTGATCCCCTCGCACCTGCTGCGGGCCGAGCCGCCGGCGCTGCCGGAGATCGCCGAGCCGGAGATCGTCCGCCACTACAACAAGCTCTCGCGCCGCAACTTCGACCTCGACAGCGGCTTCTACCCGCTCGGCTCCTGCACGATGAAGCACAACCCGCGGCTGAACGAGCGGGTCGCGGCACTGCCCGGCCACGCCCGCCTGCACCCGGCCCAGGACCCGCGCCGGGCTCAGGGGGCGCTGGAGCTGATGTGGCTACTGCAGCAGTCGCTGGGGGAGATCTGCGGCCTGCCTCACGTCAGCCTGCAGCCCTCGGCCGGCTCTCACGGCGAGCTCGCCGGTCTGCTGCTGACCCGCGCCTTCCACGCCGACCGCGGCGAAACCCGGACCAAGGTCTTGGCTCCCGACACCTCGCACGGGACCAACCCGGCCTCGGTGACGATGGCGGGCTACGAGGTGGTCAAAGTCGCGACGAATGAGAGGGGTGGGGTGGAGATGGACGATCTCCGCGCCAAGATCAACGAAGACCCCGACCAGGTCGCCTGCCTGATGCTGACCAACCCGAACACGCTCGGCCTCTTCGACGAGAACATCGCCGAGATCGCCGGGCTGATCCACGAGGCGGGGGGGACGCTCTACTACGACGGCGCCAACCTCAACGCGGTGATGGGTCACTCGCGCCCCGGCGACATGGGCTTCGACATCGTCCACGTCAACCTCCACAAGTCCTTCAGCCAGCCGCACGGCGGCGGCGGCCCCGGCGCCGGCCCGATCGCCGTCTCCGACCGCATCGAGCCCTTCCTGCCGCGCCCGCAGGTGGTGCGGCGCGAGAGCGACAACGGCGGCGGCCCCAG
>Ga0190264_10000103_pt1 | contig 12730 bp, 9 predicted proteins | sample Popmic112T_FD_136651 | JGI IMG/M metagenome (GOLD analysis project Ga0190264, IMG submission 136651) | Populus adjacent soil microbial communities from riparian zone of Indian Creek, Utah, USA - 112 T | ecosystem: Environmental > Terrestrial > Soil > Riparian zone | place: USA: Utah | collected... | reverse complement strand
GCCCTTGAGGTCGAGTCCGAGCTTGGTCGAGGTATTGGAGATGACCAGCGCCGAAACCGCGACCAAGCCGACGAAGAAGAGCAGGACGAAGAGGTAGCGGCGACGCATTGACTAGCCCTCCGGGGTGAGGACGAGCAACAACCCGCCGTCGTCGTCGTAGGCCGGGAAAACGTCGGCTACCGCGTTTGCCGGCAGGTCGCCCTCGGCATTGACCGACACCCGCTTGCCGAGCGAGCGCACCCCCCACTCAAGTGAGGTCTCGATCGGGTCGGTGACGCCGTTGCTGTCGGTATCGGCACCCTCGCCGCCATCGCCCGCGTCGATCCAGTCGAGGCCGAGCACCTCGCGTACCGGGCGGCCGATCACGTCCTCGTCGGTCAAACCGGTCAACTCGAAGCTGCCTTTGCCCGCGTCGATCACGCGTTCCTGCTTGTCACATACGAAGAAGGCTGCATTCGGAGCCGGATAATAATCGTCGAGTAATTCGAAGACGAAACCGAAGCCGCATTTCGAGCAGCCCTTGGGGCGCGAGCTGAACCCAGCAGTCCGCTCGCCGCTTACCTCCCGGTGCCCGCAATTCGGACAGATGAAAAACGGCATATTCGACAGGCTACAAGCGCGCGGCTAGAAGAGGCTCGCGGCGCCCTCCGGCGCCGGCAGGCCGAGGTGATCGTAGGCACGCCGAGTCAGCACCCGACCCCGCGGAGTCCGCTTCAGCAAGCCCTGTTGGAGCAGGTACGGCTCGAGCACGTCCTCGATCGTGTCCTGCTCCTCGCCGATCGCTATCGCCAGGGTCGAGAGCCCGACCGGGCCGCCGCCGAACTTGGTCGCGACCGTGTCGAGCAGGGCGCGGTCGCTGCGGTCGAGGCCGCCGGCGTCGACCTCGAGCATCTCCAAGGCCCCGATCGCGACCTCGGCCCCGATCTCACCGCTCCCCTTCACCTGGGCAAAATCGCGAACCCGCTTCAGCAGCCGGTTGGCGACGCGGGGCGTGCCACGTGAACGCGAGGCGATCGTGAACGCCCCCTCGGCGTCGATCTCGACTCCGAGGATCCTGGCCGAGCGCTCAATGATCAGGGCCAGGTGGTCGGGGGTGTAGTGCTCAAGTCGGTGCGAGACGCCGAAGCGGTCGCGCAGCGGCGTCGTCAGCAGTCCGGCCCGGGTCGTAGCCCCGATCAGCGTGAAGGGCGGCAGCGGCAGGGTCACGGTGCGGGCGCCGGCGCCCTGGCCGAGCACGACCGGTAGCTCGCCGTCCTCCATCGCCGGATAGAGCGTCTCCTCGACAGCACGGCCGAGGCGGTGGATCTCGTCGATGAAGAAGACGCTGCCGGGCTCCAGCGAGGTGAGGAAGGAGGCGACGTCGGCCTTGCGCTCCAGCGCCGGGCCCGCCGTCTGCACCATCGGCACCCCCATCTCGGCGGCGACGATGTGGGCCAGCGAGGTCTTGCCGAGCCCGGGCGGGCCGGCGAGAAGCACGTGGTCGAGCGGCTCGCCGCGGCCCCGTGCCGCCTCGATGAAGATCGCCAGCTGATCGGTGACCTGGGCCTGGTTGACGAAGTCGCCGAGGGTCGGGGGACGTAGCGAGCGGTCGAGATCCTCGTCGGGAACGTCGGCGCGGGCGTCGTGGACGCGGACCTCCGCATCGACCGGAACCGGCTCCTCGCCGATGCCGGGGGTGCGGATGCGGTTGGCGCCGATGTCGGGTGAGTCGCTCACGCGCGGCTCCGCGCCGCCGCCGCCTTGCGCAGGGCCGCCGCCACCAGCTCCTGCGGGTCTTCGCCCTCGATGTCGTCGAGCAGTTGCTCGGCCTCCAGCGGCGCGTAGCCGAGGTTGACGAGGCCGTCGCGGGCGAGCGCCCGCGGGTCACCGTCGTCGTTCGCGGCAACCGCCACCTCTTCCTCGAGCGCCCCCGTGACCTTCTCCCGCAGCTCGACGATGATCCGTTCCGCCGTCCGTTTGCCGATTCCCGGGACCGCCTGGAAGCGTTTGGCGTCGCCGGCGGCGATCGCCCGCAAGAGAATCCGGGGACTACCCCCCGAGAGCGTCGCGATCGCGACTTTGGGACCGACGCCGCTGACCGAGATCAAGAGGCGGAAGAGGTCGCGCTCCTCCTCGGAAGAGAATCCGTAGAGCGCCAGCGAGTCCTCGCGGGCGATCAGCTCGGCGTGCAGGAAGGTGTCGCTGCCGCTGGCCGGGACCGCCTTCAGCGTCTCCCCCGACACCGCCAGCCGGTAGCCGACGCCGCCCGCGTCGATGACGACGTGGTCGGGTCGCCGCACCATCACCTCTCCGCGTACGGCGGCGATCATCCGGCCGACCGTCCCACCGCCGCGCCGACCGGGGCAGCCGCGGCGACCGCCTGCCGGTGTCCGGCGCTGCCGCCGTGGCAGATCGCCACCGCGAGGGCATCGGCGGCGTGGTCGGGCGTCGGCGGCTCGGGCAGTCCCAGCAGGGTCCCGACCATCCGCTGCACCTGGTCCTTGGCGGCCCCGCCGGAGCCGCAGACCGCCATCTTGATCGCCTGCGGCGTGTAAGAGAAGCATTCGACGTCGCGCTGGGCGGCGGCCAGCATCGCGACCCCGCTGGCCTGGCCGACGGCCGTCGCCGACTGCACGTTCTTGCCGAAGTAGACGGACTCGATCGCCAGCGCCCGCGGCTCATGCCAGGCGATCAGCTCGGCCAGAGCCCGATGAATCCGCTCCAACCGCCGCTCCATCGGCTCTTTGGCCGTCGTCTCAACCACCCCACCGTCGAGAGCCACCATCCGATTGCCCTCGACCCGCACAATCCCAAAGCCAAGATTGGCCGCACCCGGATCGATTCCCATCACAACTTGCATAAGGAGGGATTCTGGGATGAACCTCGGATGCCTTCCCCAAGGGGGCATTTGCGAGCGTGACGGAGCCCTAATCAGCCGGCCAGCGCTTCTGGGGCGGATCGGTGCTCGCGTCGTACAAAACCAGTTCGTCCAAGTCTCGCTCCAAGGTGATTTTCTCGTGGGCGACCAAGAGCCCGAGGACGCAACCGTTCGTGTCCTCTGCCAGTTCCTCCGGAACCTGGCGAAGTTCGATGTAAACGCGATCGCCCGAGTACTCGATGATCGGCTCTTCGAGCAGCGGCGCATAGACAGAGCAGACTTCGACCGTAGCGGCAAGACGGACCTGATTGGACTTCGGGTCGGCCGGCGGGTCGACCGACCACTCGACCGCGTGCTCGGACCCACTGTCGCCGCTACCGCAACCGACTGCTGACAGGGTCATCCCTATAAGCATCGCGATCGCCAAAGCGCCCATCGTCTTGCTGAGCCGGAAAGCCATCGGTGTCAACCGCCGAGCATCAGTTGAAGCGGTTTCATGCCCCAATGATGAAGGATTCCTGGGACCCGATTCGGGGGCATGTTGGGTGGATGCAGCAGAGGCGCCACGAGAGTTTCGGTCAGGGAGTCGTGAGGACGCCCAGCCGACACCAGGCCGATGGATGCGCCGGTACGCGGGTTCCACACCGGCGACCCGCTGTCCCCGTGCTGGGGGCGCTTGTCCTCGGGGAACCTGACCCAATACCCAGCGAGGTCATAAGGCTCGCCACTGTCTGCCCAGTCCAGCGAGCGCGCGACGATCCGGCCGCAGGCGACGGTCTTCGAAATGGCTCCCGAATAACAGACGGTGTTGTCTTTCCTAGCCGTCCCTGCCGGCTCCGTGGGCAGCGAATGCCCATCCCATCCCCATATCGCTTGAGGCACGATGCCACCTTGCATTATCCGGATCGCCGCTCCGTCGGTGCGCACATTGCTGGCTTCGGCGTACTGGAGCGCGTTACGCGCAAGCCTGCCAACTTCGCTCTTTCCCGCGTCGTCGAATTCTTGACTCTCGTCCTGCGGGGCCCGCCACACTTCCGTGTCAATTTTGGTGTAGCAGTGACCGGCGGTGAGGAGAAACAACCGCATGATCTCTTGGTCATTTGGCTTGCGACCCGAGTCATCATAGGCTCCGAATCCTGCGGTGCAGGGGTTGGGCCCCGCCGCGACCCCTCCCGGGGTATAGGCGGTGCCGTTTATGTAGTCGCCGGCCCGCATCCTGCCCTCGTTTCGGTAGCGGCCCTCCAGCAGCGCTCCGCCGCCGGCCTCGTACTCGACCGTGACCGGCGCGTTGGCTCCCAACATCTGGTCCAGCATGCTTTCGACCTGCGCTACGTTCGCCGTGCCGACGCGGGTGGCTTTCCCGGCTTCGTCGTCCTCCACACTGACGACCAGGTTCGCGAGGGTGGGGTTCGATTCCATCGCGCCCAATACCGACTGCGCGGTCGCCCGCACCGCGAGGTATGAGGCCGTCGGCGTGGTCGGGTAGATATCCAGCCTGCTGCTTCCCCCGACCAGTGACAGGGACGTCACCATGCTCGCCAATTCACTTTCCTGGTTCTGAGTGAAGCCGATGTGCATGATCCCCCCGGCAGCGTGGTCCATGTAGTAGCCGGCGTAGCTGCCAGGGCTGGTCGCCTCGACCCACTGGTCGATCCTTTCCCCGTTGACGTCATAGAGCCATTCGCGGTATTCCAGCTCGGCGACGTCCGCGGGTCGCAGCGGGACGCCCCAGCGCTCCCGGGACGCCCGTGCCACTTCTCCGGCCGGGGTATGCGGGCTGTGCCAGGCGTTGATCAGGTTGAAGATCCGTTCGACCAGCTCTCGCTCATTGGCCACCGGGAAGACGACCTCGAGGCCGTAATCCTCGCGGAACTTCTGAATTTCGCTGAACTTCGGTGGCACGGGATAGCCCGGAACCGGCGGCGGAGTGCGTGGGATCGTCACCGACCAGCGTTTGCTTACGCTCTTGCCGAAGCGATCGGTGACGATTACTTCGATATTGAGCACGCCGGGAGAAAGACTGGCGGTGTCGGTCACCCAGAGGTCTTCTTCGCGGGTGCACTCGATCTGGGGGTCCGGGTCCTGTTCGCAGGTCTTTTCGCTGACGAGCTGGTCGCCGTTGGCGATGATCTGAATCGAGGCGATGCCGTGCGGCGAGTCGCCTTCCACTACCAGTACCAGATCCCCGGCCGAAACCTCATCGCCGGCTTTGTCGAACCCCAGGCTGCCATCCAGCAAGAGAATCTCCGGGGGCGCTTCTTTGTGCCACCACTTGAACACCGAGCCGTCGGCGCCGATGTCATAGACGATCTGCGGTTTATCGGGTGGCGTTACCGTCGAACGCCTTGGGGGGCCGTCTTCGTAGTGAAATTTGGTCGTTTTCGCGCCCACTCCGTTCGGAGCGACCTCGACCGATTCGACGCGTTTGTCGGCGTAATATTTGATTTTGGCCCAGGTGCCGTTGGCCAGGATCACTTCCGAGAGCAGCCCGGCGGCGTCCTTTTTGTAGAGGGTTTTCCCCTCCGGCCCGTCGTGGGAGGTGAGGAAGTCGCCTTCGTGCTCGTAAGTGTGCTCGCCCGCGGCGTTGCCGGTCACGCTGCTCACCAAACCGCCCGGAGTCTCGACTTCGACCATTGGGTCGCCGTCGCTGAGGTCGAGCGGCGCCGGTTCCTCGGCGGCGTAGTGGCCGAGCATCCACTGCTGGATGCGGTGGCTGTTCACATCGGTGACCCAGATGCGCCCGGCACGGTCAGCTGCAATCCCCACCGGGGTGGTGATCGTCGGGAAGGAGAACTGCCCTTCGCCGGTGCCTTTGGAGCCGAACTGGCCGACGTATTGCGCGGTGAGGTCGAAGCGCTGCACGCGCCCGTTGACCTGATCGGCGACCCAGACGTTGTCGTGGGCATCGATCTCGACCGAGCTGGGCCGGTTGAACTGGCCCGGTCCCGTCCCTTGGGAGCCGAACTGGGCAAAGAAATCACCGTCACCCTCGAAGACGGAGACCCGATGGTATTGCCAGTCGCCGACCCAGATCCTGCCTTCGGGATCGATGTCGATGCCGGTCGGTTTGCCGAGCTGGCCGGGCGCGGAGCCTTTCGAGCCGACCACCGCGAGAAATTTGCCTTCCTCGTCGAATTTCTGGATGCGGCCATTGCCGGAATCGGCGACCCAGAGATTGCCCTCGAAGTCGGCGGCGATCCCCTCCGGGCTGGAGAACTGGCCGTTGCCGGTCCCCGTCGAGCCGAACTTGGCGATGAACTCTCCTTCGGGGCTGAACTTCTGGATCCGGTTGTTGTTCGAGTCGGTGACGAGCAAATTGCCGTCGCGGTCGACCGCGATCGCCGTCGGTCGATTGAACTGGCCATCTCCCGTGCCATAGGTGCCGAACTTGCCGAGGTATTTGCCGCCCTCATCGAAGCGCTGAATGCGGTTGTTGCCTCTGTCGACGACCAAGAGGTTGCCTTCCACCCCGACGGCCACATCGGCGGGGATCGACAGCTGACCGTCGCCGGAGCCCGAGGAGCCGAAGCTGCGCACGTAAGCCGGCCGTTCGACCGGCACCAGCCAGTGTTGAATCCGGTGGTTGTTCACGTCCGCGATCCACAGGTGACCCTTGGAGTCGGCCGCGATCCCCATCGGGTAGGCGAAGCTGAACTGACCGGGGCCCGATCCGGCGGAGCCGAACTTGCCTTTGAACTGGGCGGCGAGATCAAATTGCTGGACGCGACTATTTGACTGGTCGCCGACCCAGACGTTGCCGAGCTTGTCGATCTCGATCTCGTCAGGGTGGCTGAACTGGCCATCGCCCGAGCCCGGGGAGCCGAACTGTTTTAGGAATTCGCCGTTCGAGTTGAAGACCGAGACGCGATTGTTCTGCCAGTCGGCCACCCAGAGGTTGCCCGAGACATCGACGTCAATCCCAGTCGGTTCGCCGAGCTGCCCGGCACCCGAGCCTTTGGAACCGGCGACTTTGACGAATTCTCCGGCCGCGTTGAATTTCTGCACGCGGCCGCCGTAGGTATCCGATACCCAGACGCTGTCGGCGGCGGTGTCGATCGCGATGCCTTCCGGACCAGAGCCGCTGAACTGGCCGTTGCCGGTCCCTTTGGAGCCGAATTTCGAGAGGTAGGCGCCAGTAGGACTGAAGCGCTGCACCCTGCCGTTGCCGGCGTCGGTGACCAGCAGGTTGCCGCTGGCCGCGATCGCGATCGAGGTGGGTCGGTTGAACTGGCCGTCGCCCGAGCCCGGAGAGCCAAACTTGGCGAGGTATTTACCGGTGGGGTCGAACTTCTGGATGCGGTTGTTGGCCTTGTCTACGACCCAGAGGTTGCCCTGGGAGTCGATGGCTACGTCGCCCGGCGATTTCAGTTGGCCGTCGCCCGAGCCGTTGGAGCCGAAGGCGCTTGCATAGGTCGGTTTGGTGATCTGCTCAGACTCGGGGATTTCGAGTTCTGCCGGATCAGCGGCAAAGGTGGTCGGGTCGGAAACCTCGATCTCGGCCAGCTCGCCGCCTTCGTAGGAGTAGTCGACCTTGGCATAGCCTGCGCTGAGGAGCGCCTCGGTCTGGCCGCTCGCGTCGAAGGCGACCGAAGTCGCCGATTCGCCGGTTTCATCAGTCAGCTCATAGCCGCCGCTCGCTTTCTTCGTCAGCGTCGCCTGCAGGACGGGATCAAATTTCTCCGCCCCGGCCGTGGTCGGCAGCGCGACTTCATCCTCGAGCGCACCGCTGGAGTCGAGGATCTCGGCCTCGTTGGGAACCGGCGAGCCGCCGGTTTTGATCGGATCGAGCTCAGGCGTCTGTGCCAGCGTCCAGCCGTCCCCCCACTCGGTCTCCTCGTTCTCGGGCAGCATCGAGTTGTAGTAGCGCTCGACCTCGAGATCGACCCCGGCGCCCTCGACCTCGATGTCCTGCTCGCGGTAGACGAGGTTGCCGTTCATCACGTTGACCGCGAGTTCTGGCCGGCCGGGACTGCCATCCGGCAGCGGGAAGTAGTGCATCACGTACTCGTCTTTCATCCCGGTCGCCGGGAAGTATTCGAACTCCATGTTGCGTTCCAGCCGCTTACCGACTTGGTCTACGGCTTCGACTTTCAGCGTGTGCATGCCGGAGGTGGTCACCACTTTGCTCAGCGGGACCGTGTAGGTCTTGTTCATCTCGCAGCTGTAGTCCGGGCCCGAGCACGGCTGCGGGGACCAGGGCACCGACAGCTGGACACCGTCGAGCCAGATCTCGATGTCCTTGACGCCGGAGCGCCTGTTGAGCGGGTTGTCTTTGTTCCCGTCTTTGGCTTTGATTTCGAGGCTGTAGACGGGGAGGTTGAGCTCCTCGACTTTCGCGTCTCCCTGCTGTGCGCCTTTGTCGTCTTCGGTCGCTTCCGCGAACTGCCCACCCACCGTCAATTGGGGAGGCTCGTTGTCAACCCGCATCGTGAAGTGGTGCTCGCCCGTGTACTTGCCGGTGGCGTCGTCGGCCTTCAGCCATGCGTCCCGTTCGCCGGGGAAGAAGTAGCCGCCGTGGAGGTTGTCGAAGGATGCGTTGTGGATCGTTTGACAGAGGCTGCGCCTGGTGCCTGCACACTGATTCTGTTCCGGGACGTCAAGAATCGCCGGGCCACCATCCTGGTGGATGCGGACGTTCTTGATGCCTAGCCCCTCGTCTCTGGCTACGGCGGTGATCGTGAAGGGCATTTCATTGCTGACCCACCCCGTCGGTACGCCGTTCACTGACTCGATCCAGGGATTGCCCCAGTCTCCCATCCAGATGTGCGCCCCTCCGACGTAGAGGTCACGCCAGCAGGGGATTTCGAACACCGGGCCTCCGCCGGTGCCGAGCCCGAAGATCGCCGCCTGGGCTCCCCCTTCGAGAGTTTTGACCCCCCCAACGTTGGTGTGGACCACCGCCCATCCCTGCGGGTTCCACAGCCCGAAGTAGTCGTGGGGTTGTTTGTACTGGGTCGTGGCCGCGTTGCAACCGTGGTCAAAGCGCGCGTAGGGGAAGAGGGTGGCGCTTGAGATGTAGGAGGAGGGATTGGGGGTGCTGTAGGACCACTGTGCGAACTGGTTGGGCCAGTAGGTCCCGTTTTGGCCGGAGACGAACAGCCCGCGCACCGTCGGCGGCTGTCCAAAGCAGTGATAGATGCAGTTGGTGCTCCCGTACATGCCGGAGACGTTTTTGCTGAAGGCCCAGGTCCACAACGCGTCGAGGTTCTGGCCATAGATCCAGTTTTCGTTGTTTTCGAGGATCGGGTCGAGCAGGATAGGCATGGCATAGTCGCCCTCGCGGTGGTCGACCGTGAGGACGAGGAAGTCCCCTTCGATCTGGAGATCGACCGGTACGTCAGTTCCCTGCGCGTCAACCGCGATCGGCTTCGGAATCGTGCTCAGCAATTCGCCGTCCTTGATGATTTCGGCGCCCCAGCCGCCGTCGGTCCGAAGCACTGCTCCCGCCGGCATGCCGACCTGAAAGTGCAGGGTCTCGGGGCTGTTCTCGGAGCGCAGGATGTTGAAGATCTCCACCCCGGTGGCGATCGGCGAGACCAGCATGTCGGTGTCGGGCAGCACCTCGAATGCCAGCCTGTTCTCATCGCCGAAGGGCCGGGTGACGCTCTCCTCGTCGGCCCCGGCCAGCTTGATCGCTATGCCTTCGTCGCCGACCTCGACCGGCTGATCGGCGGAGTCGGGGATCTGCACCTCGACGAGGGCGTTCTCGGTTGCATAGCCGGAGGCGGTCTCTTCAAGGCTGAGGTCGACTTTGCTCAGGTCACCCTCCTCGTCCTCGGCTCGCACCGGCAGGCTCGATTCCATGACGAGGCCCTCCCCGTCGTCTTTGACCGTGGCCGAGGTCGCATCGCCAACACTCACCAGCTGGGCATCACTGAGGAAGCGGGCGGGGTCTTGGTTCAACTGGGCTAGCTGCTCGGTGAAGACCGCCCTCAGCAGATCCTCGGCGCCGGTCGTGTCAAGATCGGCGAAGGCGAGGCGGGACTCCTCGCGCTCGCGGACCGCGCCGGGGCTCGCAAGCCAGACTTTCCGCTCCGCTTCTTCGCGCTCGGCTTTATCGATCGCCTCGCCCACGTCCTCGGCGCCGGGCAGCCTGGACGGATCGAAGTCCTCGGGCGGCGGCGGTGCGGCAATTTCCTCGGCGGGCGCAGGGGGTGGCTCGGCGGCAATCACCGGGACCGCCGAGGTGATCAGCAAGAGGGCCCCAAACAGCGCCACCCAACGGGCGCCGGCCGCTCGGCTGCGTGAACTCGATCGACCTTCGGCACCAGAGCGACGGCGCGGCAGCTTGAACGGCACGGAGCATGGCCTCCCTGTAGACGCGTACGAACCTGCTCAGAACCCACCCCCTGCAGAGCGAGTCAGACGAGTGGGCAACTCATACCTTCCTGAGGACGTTCGTGTCAATAGTCCGGATTAGAAATCGGGACCTGAGACTAGTCGGACAACGTGGAGTTAATGAACTTCTGGCCCTATCTACCGATAACTAGGTAGCAAGATTTGCCCTTCTCCTCCGCGCTTGCCATCGTCTCCGGAGCCTTACAGAGGCCCCGCCCCTCGGTCGTCCGCGGAATGCGTTGCGTTGGAGGGGGAGGTCGGTACCCCTCCAGCAGAAGCTCAAGGAACCACGCCTGAACCCTCAGGACTCGACCCGGCTGCGCGACGGCTTCTGATGGAGGGGTACCGACCTCCCTCCCCCACTTCGTTCCGTCCCTGACGAGCTACGTCAAGCAGCGAGTTTTTCGAGCACGTCCTCAGGGATGTCGAAATTCGCGAACACTTCGTCGACATCGTCCTGATCGTCGAGCGCATCGAGCAGCTTCAGCAGCTGCTCGGCCTCCTGACCTTTGACTTCGACCGTGCTTTTCGGCTCGGTGGCCTGACCCGCCGACTCGACCTCCACCCCGGCCGCCTCGAGCGCCTCTTTGACGGCGCTGAGATCGTGCGGGTCGCAGATGATCCGCAGCTGGTCGCCGTCCTCGCGCACGTCCTCGGCGCCGGCGTCGATCGCGACGATCACGTCGTCCTCGCCGTAGCGGCTGCCGTCGACGACGATCGCGCCCTTTTTCTCGAAGATCCAGGCGACCGAGCCGGGCTCGCCGAGGCTGCCGTTGTGACTGGAGAAAGCGAAGCGGATCTCGGCGCTGGCGCGGTTGCGGTTGTCGGTCAGCGCCTCGACCAAGATCGCGACACCACCGGGCCCGTAGCCCTCGTAGAGGATGCTTTCGATCGCCGCCCCGTCGGCGCCGGCGCCGGTGCCGCGGTCGATCGCGCGCTGGATGTTTTCCTTCGGCATCGAGGCGTCGCGCGCTTTCTGGATCGCGGTCGCCAGGGTCGGATTGTGATCGGGATCGCCACCCCCGTCACGGGCGGCGACGATGATCGCGCGGGCCAGCTTGCTGAAGAGCTTGCCGCGTTTGGCGTCGGCGGCGCCCTTCTTGTGTTTTATCGAGGACCACTTTGAATGACCGGACATGTGCGTCATTCTATGAAGTAGGGAGATGGCCGCCAACACGCACATCCACAACCCTGCGCGGGCACTGGCCGCGGGGCTGGTCTTCTTGGCGATGCTGCTGGCGGCGTTCGCGTTCTGGACGGCGATTCCGCTGAGCTGGCTCTATATCGGCTCCAAGCTCTCCGAGACCCAGTTCCCCAGCGGCGGCCCCTACGCCGTCGTCGCGGTCGGGATCGTCGCTTCGATCCTCGTGATCGCCTGGCTGATCGGACAGCTCAACAATCTCTACGTCCGCATCACCGGCACCAACCGGCTGACCCCGATCCGGCCCGCGTGGCTGAAGAGCATGCGCGACACCAGCCCGATGCAGAGCAACGTGACGGTGGTCGAGGCGGTGCTGATGGGCTCGGTCATGCTCGCCGCCCTTGCCCTGACGATCTGGTTCTTCCTGTTGGCGGGATCGCCGATTCCAAACCAGTAGCGCTTCCGCGTCGAAACTTTTACATTTCGCAGCCAACACGTTACATCTGACCGTCTAGCCTGGCATCATGGAAGCCGTGAGAGACGTGTGGACCGACGAGCGCATGGACGACCTCAACCACCGGGTCGACAGCGGCTTCAACGAGGTCAACCGTGAATTTCAGGCGGTGCGTCTGGAGATGCGCACGGAATTTGCCGCGGTCCGGTCGGAGATGAAAACTGAATTCGCCGCCGTACGGTCAGAGATGCGCACGGAATTTGCCGCGGTCCGAGCCGAGATGTGCACGGAATTTGCCGCGGTCCGGTCCGAGATGGCCACCGGGTTTGCCGAGATCAGGTCTGAGATGGGCGCGATGAACCGGACCTTGATCCAGGTCGGGGCAGGCGGGTTCCTCACCTTGGTCGTCGGCTTCACCGCGACGATTGCCACCGTCCTCACCCAAACCTGAACTTCTGAGCGAGCTCAGACGATGAACTTGCCGTCTTCCTGCATGACGATCCCGTCGACTTCGAGCTTGCCGCCGAGGCGGAGGTCGCAGACGAGGTCGGTGTGGACGGCGGACTCGTTGACGCCGCCGGACTCGGGGTAGCTGGTGCCGACCGCCATGTGGACGGTGCCGCCGATCTTCTCGTCGAGCAGGACCTCGCGGGTGCCGCGGTCGATGCCGTAGTTGGTGCCGATCCCGAGCTCGCCGAGACGACGGGCGCCGGGGTCGGTGTCGAGCAGTTTCAGCAGGTACTCCTCGCCGCGCTCGGCACTGGCGTCGACGACCTTCCCCGCCTCGAACCGCAGGCGCACGCCGGAGACCTCGCGGCCGCCGATCACCGCCGGCAAATGGAAGCTGACTTCGCCCTCGACCGAGTCCTCGACGGGGCCGGTGAAGAACTCGCCGTCGGGCATGTTGTGGCGGCCGTCGCAGGGGATGAACTTGCGGCCG
>Ga0190264_10000102_pt1 | contig 12823 bp, 12 predicted proteins | sample Popmic112T_FD_136651 | JGI IMG/M metagenome (GOLD analysis project Ga0190264, IMG submission 136651) | Populus adjacent soil microbial communities from riparian zone of Indian Creek, Utah, USA - 112 T | ecosystem: Environmental > Terrestrial > Soil > Riparian zone | place: USA: Utah | collected... | reverse complement strand
TTACCAGGTAGAGGAAGAGCCCTTCTTCGTCTTCTTCGTCCGGGGCGAGTCCTGCGTCCTCTTCGTACACCGCCAACGCGAGGAGAAAATAGCCGTTGCTCGCGCGCAGCCAGAATGAGCTGAGCGACGGACCCTGTTCTTCCTCGGCCTGGGCAACAACCGGCAGTAGTAGGGCCAGCGCCAGAACCAGGATAGCCCCCACCAAGCTCAGTGAACTTCGCTTCACTTGGGAAACATATACGTACCGAATGGGGCGGGAAGGACTCGAACCTTCGACCGACGGATTGTGAGTCGCGCCGGAAGCCGTCTATAGAGCTGAATCCGGCCTGGTAGAGCAATTATCACGCGAGAGCAGTAACCGCGCCGGAGCTTCCCTCTACGAACCTTCGCGGACGCACGCTGCGGCTCGGGTTCTTATGTCAGAATCAGCACGTGGCGGATAAATCGGTCGCGGACCAACTCCGCACGCTCGGTGTGAAGGGTGTTCTCGTGCAGATGGCCGAGCGTGGCCAGCTCCTCGCCCTCAAGTGCGAGATGCCGCAGTGCTACCACCGCAAGGGGCGCGGCGCGTTCGATCCGGTCACGACGCCGCGCACCAAGTGGGCGCCCTCGCCCGACCACTACCCGATCCTCAAGTCTGCCGGCGGGCACCTCGTCCCCGAGAACGTTCGGCTGTCTCACGTCTGGTGCAACAACCGGGACTATGGATGGCGGAAGCAGATCGGGACGCTGCTCGCGAAAGGCAAGTCCCTCGAGGAGATCGCCGAGACCCTGAACCGCAAGGATGTCCCCCCGGCTCACGGCACGAACCGCTGGACGGCCGCCATGGTGCGCAAGGCCTACGTGTCCTAGTCCGGGCTCGGCGCTGGGTGCCGCTTTGGGCGAAAGGCGACGCCGACTGACTGAACGATCAATGGGGCGGGAAGGACTCGAACCTTCGACCGACGGATTATGAGTCCGCTGCTCTAACCAACTGAGCTACCGCCCCGGATCGGGCGAGCCTAGCGCGGGATCGGGACTCAGGCGCTGAAGAGCTGGGCGAGCGAGCGGCCGACGTCCGGCGGCTCTTCCTTGCCTTCGGCGGCGGCCTTTGCTCCCTCGGCCAAGGCCTTGGCGGCGTCGGCGATCTGGTGGGCGCGCCCGCCGCGGATCACGCCCGTCGTCTTCGCTTCGGCGAGGTCGGACTCCATCAGGCCGGCGAGCTCGGCGAGGCGGCGCAGGCCGACCACGGCGGCGGTGCCACGGAGGGCGTGAGCTTCGGCGCGCATCGTCTCGAAGTCGGTCGTCTCGGTGGCGAGGCCGGCGGCGATCACGTCGCAGCGGCGGCGTGCCTCCTCGGCGAACAGCGCCCGCAGCTCTTCTTTGGAGGCCAGCTCCTCTTTGGTCGGCTCTTTGTCTTTGGCCTTCTCTTTTTTGCTGCTCATTCGGCCACCGCCTTCTTCACCGCGCTGGTCAGCAGTTCAGGTCCGAAAGCGCCCTCGAGCACCGAGCTGACCGTGCCCTCGCGGTCGATCGCGAACAACCAGGGCTCGCTGGGCAGTTTGAAAGCCCGCACCTGGGGTCGCACACCCTTGCCGGGATCGTTGTCTTTGAAGATCTCCATGTGGATGAAGGCCGCCTCGTCTCCGTACTCCTCCTTGACCTGCTCGGCCACGTCGACGACGGGGCCGCAGACCCGACTCTGGCAGAACTGGGGGGTCGCGAACAAGAGCACGATCGGTTCCTTCCCGAGCGCGTCGGCGTAGTCGACCTTGTTCTGCGTGTCCGGTGGGATCCGGGTGGTGATCTGGGCGAGGTCGCCGCCGACTTCGTCGGCGGTGGGCGTGTGGATCATCGGGGCCTTCTCGCCGGGCCTGGGGACGCCGCTGAACTCACCGACGACAGCACTCGGCAGCAGCGTTCCCTTGATCTCGCCGTCCTGCTTGATCAGGGCCGCTATCCGCCACTCGCCGTCGCTGGGAAAGTCGAACCGGGTCGAGTAGACGACGCTGGCCGCGTCGGGGTCGTCGCTGGTCGTCAGGGCCCGGAAGGCGGGTTGGGTCACAAGGCTTTCGATCGAGGCGGGAAAGGGGCCGATCGCGAGCTGGTCGAGCGCCTGTTCCTGCGCCTTCGCCGCCGGTCCTTTGTTGCCCGACTTCGACTTCGCGCCCGGCTTCGGCGCCGGCGTCTTCGCGAAGTAGAGAGCGACTTCGGCGTCGGAGACCTGGGTGCGATCGCGCTCGAAGACGCCGAACGGGTAGCGGTTCTCGCCCTTGTAGAAGGCCAGCGCCGCTGGCGAGACGACCAGTTCGGCGGGGCCGTCGGCGGCTTTCAGCAGCTCGCGCAGGGTCCTCCCTTCGGGACTGGGGAACGCGCTTTTCGGCGGCGCGGGGCGGCTTTCGGCCTTGCCTCCAGAGGCCGAGGTGGAGTCGGTCGAGTCGGAGCCGCTACCGCAGCCGGCGACCAGCGCAGCGGCGATGAGCAGGCAGGTAGAGACCAAGGCAAGGCGAGGGGCGGCGCGCATCGGCGCCATGTTATTCAGACCGGAGCCCAGAACGGCCCGCCCCGGCACCCCGTCGGTACGGCAGATAGGGTCCGCGGCAGCGTCGAAACAAGGAGGAGACCCAGATGGCGGAGCGAGCAGCACTGGTAACCGGAGCGTCCAGCGGCATCGGCTTGGCGATCGCGCGCACCCTCGGCGAAGAGGGATATGCGCTGACCGTTTCCGCCCGCCGCCCCGAGAAGCTCGAGGAAGCGGCGGCCGGGCTCAGCGCCGACGGCTTCGAGGTCCAGACCGTCGCCGCCAACATGACCGACGAGGACGACGTTCTGGCTGTCTTCGCCGCCCATCGCGCCAGTTACGGACGACTTGACGCCTTGGTCAACAACGCCGGGGTCGGGATCGGCGCGCCGATGGAGGAGATCCAGACCAAGCACCTGGACATGCAGCTCGCCGTCAACCTGCGGGCGCTGATCCTCGGCACCCGCGAGGGGCTGCCGCTGCTGCGCGAGGCCGGCGCCGAGCACGGCAAGGCGCTGATCGTCAACACCGCCTCGATCGCCGGCAAGGGCGGCCAGGCCTGGCTCTCGATCTACGCCGCGACCAAGGCGGCGGTGATCAACTTCACGCAGTCGACCCACCGCGAGGCGGGCGGCGCCGGGATCCAGTGCACGGCGCTGGCGCCGGGCTTCGTCGAGACGGCGATGACCGAGTTCGTCCAGGGCCAGATCCCCGGCGAGCAGATGATCCGCCCCACCGACCTCGGCGAGGCGGTCCGCTTCCTGCTCCATACCTCCCCCAACTGCCACGTGCCGGAGATTGTCTTCACGCGTCCCGGCGAGGGCCTCGATACTCCCTAGCAGCGGTACGGGAGTGGAGCGCGCCGGCGAGCCCCTGCGCGTCCTGGTCGCCGCCTTTGGCGACCCCGGCCATGTCTTCCCCGCGATCTCGCTCGGGCGGGCGTTGGCCGGGCGCGGGCACGAGGTCGTGGTCGAGACCTGGGAGGAGCGCCGGGCGGCGGTCGAGGGCGCCGGTCTCGGCTTCGCCGCGGCCGAGGAATACAAGATGTTCCCGCCGCCGGAACCGGACTCCGACGACGGTCAGCACGCGGCCGAGGCGGCGCGGGCACTGCTGCCGCTGCTGGAGGAGATGCGGCCCCACGTCGCCGTCAGCGACATCCTCACCCTCGCCCCCGCCTTGGCCGCCGAGCGCGCCGGGGTGCCGCTGGCGACCCTGATCCCCCATATCTACCCGGTGGTCGAGCCGGGGAAGCCCTTCTTCGCGATCGGCCTGCGACCGCCGCGCACGCCCGTTGGTACGGCGATCTGGCGGGCCGGGCAGCGGGCCCTCGACGTCGGCCTCGAGCACGGTCGCCGTGACCTCAACCTGCAACGCGGGCGGCTCGACCTGCCGCCGATCGAGCGCTTCCACGGCGGCATCAGCCCCGACCTGGCCCTGGTCGCGACCTACCCCCAGCTCGAGTACCCGCGCCAGTGGCCGGCCGGGGTCGAGATCACCGGGCCGATGACCTTCGAGGTGCCGCACCCGGAGATCGAGCTGCCGCCGGGCGAGCGCCCGCTGGTGCTGGTCGCCCCCAGCACCGCCCACGACTCCGAGAACCACCTCGTGCGCACGGCGCTGGCGGCCCTCGCCGACCAGCCGGTCCGCGTCGTGGCGACGACCAACCGCGTCGTCCCCCAGCGCCCGATCGAGGTCCCGGCCAACGCCGTCCTCGTCGACTGGCTCAGCTACAGCCAACTGATGCCGGCGGCCTCGCTGGTGATCTCCCACGGCGGCCACGGCACCGTCGCCCGCGCCCTCGGCGCCGGCACCCCGATCTTGATCTGCCCGATCATCGGCGACATGAGCGAGACCGCGATGCGGGTGGCCTGGGCCGGAGCCGGCCTCTCCCTCCCTTGGCGCCTCTGCCGCCCCTCCCCCCTGCGCTGGGCCGCGCGGCGCATCCTCGACGACGACTCCTTCGCCGTCGAGGCGGAGAAAATCGCAGCCTGGGGACGGAAGAACGACGGCGCTCAGCGGGGCGCCGAGCTGGTCGAGAGGTTGGCTCGGAGCCGATCCCAGAACAGCAAGTAACTCCGGGGGTGGGACTCGAACCCACAACAACTCGATTAACAGTCGAGTGCTCTACCGATTGAGCTACCCCGGAACGCAATGGCCCGAGCTGGCCCGGACCGCTCGGAATCTACCGACTCGTTCCCGGTTCAGCTCTCAACCCGCTGGGTGCGAGCGATGCGCTCGACCAGGGCGGCGCGTTCACGGCTGAGCGAGGCGCGGCGCTCGTAGTCGTCGCGTTCCCCCGCGGCCGCGATCTCGTGCTCGATGCGGCGCTGGTCGAGCAGGAGGAAGTTCAGCTCCATCGACTCGCGCGAGGCGGGCTCGTCGTGGGCCAGCATCACCAGCTCCGTGACCAGCCCGGTCAGCTCGGGATCCTCGGGCAGGTTGGAGGCCGGTTCCTCGGGGTGCTCGCGCAGCCAGGCGGCGGCGCGCAGACCGGTCGGCGAGAGGTGGGCCTCGGTGAGGCGGGCGAGGTAATCCTTGCCCTCCTCCGGCAGCGCGATGCACATCGCCAGCAGCGCCCGCTCGCGGCGCTCGCGCGAGGTCAGCTCGGCGGCCCGACGCGGCGCCGGCGTCGGGGCACTGCCCCTGGGCGCCTGCGGCCCCTGCTCGACCCCGCCGCTGGCCGGGCGGGCGGCGACGATCCGGCCCATCACCATCGCCGGCTCGAGATCAAGCCGCTCGGCCACCTGGCGGACCAGGTCGTCGCGACTCGCCGTCTCCCCCATCGCCCCCAGGATCGGCGCCACCTCGGTCAGCGCCTGGTCGCGGGCGACCGGCGAGGCGGCGTCGGTGCGGTCGAGCACCAACCCGACCTGAAATGCGTTGAGCTCCACCGCGGCTTCGATCAGAGCGCGGAAACGCTCGGCTCCGCCGGGCGCGGCCATCATTTCCGCCGGGTCCTCGCCCGCGGGCATCGCCGCCACCCGCAGCCTCATCTTGCGCCCGGCGGCGACGCGCTGGGCGCGCAGCATCGCCTCCTGGCCGGCGGAGTCGGCGTCGAGCGCCAACACCACCTCCTCGACCATCCCCGAGAGCGTCGCCACCTGCTCGCCGGTGATCGCCGTGCCCATCACCGCCACGGTCTCCTCGACCCCGGCCTGGTGCAGCGCCAGCACGTCGGTGTAGCCCTCGACCACGACCGCCCGGTTGGCCTTGGCGATCGCCGCTTTCGCCCGGTCGACGCCGTACAGCAGCTGGCTCTTGTGGAAGAAATCCGTCTCCGCCGTGTTGACGTACTTGGCGCCCTGGTCGTCGCGCATCGCCCGGCCGCCGAAACCGAGGACGCGGCCGCGGCGGTCGCGGATCGGGAACATGATCCGGGCGCGGAAGCGGTCGTACTCGCGCCCGTCGCGGTTGCGCTGGACGAGACCGACGCCGTGCAGCTCCTCGGCGCTGAAGCCGGCCTGCTGGCCACGGACGAGGATCTTGTCCCAGGCGCTGGGGGCGTAGCCGACGCCGAAAGCCCGCAGCGCCTCCTCGCCGAGGCCGCGCTCTGCGAGGTATTCGCGGGCCTTCCCGGCCTCCGACGCCTCCCAGAGGTAGCTGGAGTAGTAGGCGGCGACGCGCTCCAGTAGCTGCTCGAGGCGGCGGCGCTGTTGCCGGCGGGCCTCCGCCCGCGGGTCCTCCTGCTCGCGCTCGATCTCGACCCCGTAGCGGTCGGCCAGCAGCTCCACCGCCTCGGCGAACCCGAGCCCGTCCTTCTCTTCGACGAACTTGATCACGTCGCCGCCGACCCCACAGCCGAAGCAGTGGTAGAGCTTTTCCTGGGCGTCGACCGAGAACGAGGGCGTGCGCTCGTCGTGGAACGGGCAGAGGCCGGTGTAGCGGGCGCCCGCCCGGCGCAGGTCGGTATGCGCGGAGATCACCTCGACGATGTCCGCCGCCTGCTTGACGCGGTCGAGGCTCTCGGGGGAGATCAGCGCCACTAGAAACGCGCCTCCTCGGGGACCGTGAGGGCGGTGAACTTGGCGATGCAGAAGCGGTCGGTCATGCCGGCGATGTAGTCGGTCACGCGCTGGCTGTCGCTCGCCCCCGGATCCCAGGCGGGCAGCTCGTCGGGGTGCTCGAGGTAGTGGTCGAAGAGGCCGCGCATCGTGCGCTCGACCCGCTCGTGCTCGCGCTGGGCCTCCGGCCCCAGGTAGACGCGCTCGAACATGAACTTGCGCAGGCGCAGCATCGCGCTGCCGATCTCCTCGCCCTGGACGATGTCGGCGGTGCCTTCGGAGCGCTCGACGATGTCGCGGACGAGGGTGTCGATCCGCAGTGAGCCGGTCGGGCCGAGCAGCTCGATCTCGGCCGCGGGCAGGTCGGCCGGCTGCAGGATCCCCGCTCGCAGGGCGTCGTCGATGTCGTGGTTGATGTAGGCGACGCGGTCGACCAACTTTACGATCCGCCCCTCCAGGGTCGCCGGCTTGGTCGGGCCGTTGTGGTTGAGGATGCCGTCGCGGACCTGCTCGGTCAGGTTCAGGCCCTGGCCGTCGCGCTCCAGCACCTCGACCACCCGCAGCGAGTGCTCGTTGTGGCGGAAGCCGCTGCCGCAGCGCTCGCGCAGGGCGGCGTCGAGCGCGTCCTCGCCCGCGTGGCCGAAGGGCGGGTGGCCGAGGTCATGGCCGAGCCCGATCGCCTCGGTCAGATCCTCGTTCAGGCCCAGCGCCCGGGCGACGGTGCGAGCTATCCCGCAGGCCTCGAGCGTGTGCGTGAGACGGGTCCGGTAGTGGTCGCCCTCGGGGGCGACGAAGACCTGCGTCTTGTGCTTAAGCCGGCGGAAGGACTTGGAGTGGACGATGCGGTCGCGATCGCGCTGGAACGGCGTCCGCAGTGGGCTGTCGGGCTCATCGACGGCACGGCGGGCAGGGTAGGAGCGGGTCGCGTGCTCCGCGAGGAACGCCTCCTCCCAGGCGGAGATGCGGTCGGCGAAAGTGGCGGTGACGGGCACCGTTCGATCTTAAGCGGCGGCGCGAAGCTGCACATGCGCGTGGTGCTCCAGGGTCTCGCCGACGGCGCGCTCGACCTGGCGCAAGGCCAGCGGCTCGGCCCGGGGCGCCTCGGCCAGCGGCGCCGCCAACGCCTCGACCATGAACCGGTGCGCCTCCGCGGAGAGTCCGAACGATCCGGCTTCGCAACTGCCGCAGACGACGCCCCCGGCGGCGCCGGAGAAGCCGGCCAGGTGCTCGGCCTCGCCGCAGCGGGCGCAGGAGGCCAACTCCGGCACGAACCCGGCCGCCATCGCCAGCTTCAGCCGGAAGGAGAGCGCCACTTCCAGCCCCGCCCCGCGCGGTTGGTCGGGGTCGTCGAGCAGCGCCAGGTAGCGGCAGAGCAGGTTGTAGGCGGGCAGGTTGGGCTCGGCCGAGTCGAGCAGCCGCAGCACCGCGTCGCAGGCGCGGGCGCCGGCGGTCAGCGCCGGCCCGGAGGAGCGCAGGCGCGGGTAGCCGTCGATCGTCGCCACGTTGGTCACCGTCATCAGGTCGCCGCGGCCTTCGTGCAGGATCAGGTCGAGGCGGAAGAAGGGCTCCAAGCGGCCGCCGAAGCGGGACTTCGGTTTGCGCGCGCCCTTGGCGATCGCGCCGAAGCGGCCCCGGGTCTTCGAATACAGATGGAGGATCCGGTCGGCCTCGCCGTAGCGGATGCTGCGCAGGACGATCGCCTCCGTCTTTACGGTCTTTCCGGCCACCCACCTACTTTGCCCGGCGGCGCGGACGGCGGCGCAGTTTCACCTGGCAACTCGGGCAGAAGTAGGTGGAGCGGCCGCCGACGACGATGCGGACGATCTCCCTGCCGCAGGACGGGCAGGGCTGGCCCTCGCGGGTGTGGACCAGGAACTCGTCCTGCATCGTCCCCTTCTCGCCGCGCCCGTCGCGGTAGTCGTCGATGGAGGAGCCGCCGTGGTCGATTCCGGCCTCCAGCGCGGCGACGACGGCGTCGCGCAGCGCCTCCAGGTGCTCGGGCTTCATCGAGCCCGCGGGCGAGAGCGGATGCAGGCGGGCCCGGTAGAGAGCCTCATCGGCGTAGATGTTGCCGACACCGGCGACCCCGGACTGGTCGAGCAGGAACGACTTCAGCGGCGCCGTGCGGCCGGACGCCATCGCTCCCAACGCCTCGGGGGTGAAATCGGGCGAGAGCGGCTCGACCCCGACCTTGCCGGCGAAGCGGGCCTCGAGGTCGACGTCGTCGATCAGGAAGGCCTCGCCGAAGCGACGCGGGTCGGTGAACCAGACCTCACGGCCGTCGTCGAGAAGGAAGCGGGCGCGCAGGTGGCGGGCCGAGGTCGAGCGCTCGGCCTCATACAGCCGCCGTCCCTCCGAGGGATCGAGCACGTCCTCGCCCTCGACCAGGACAAGGTTGCCGGTCATCCGCAGATGCATGACCAGGGTCTGGCCGCCGTCGAGCCCCAGCAGCAGGTACTTGCCACGGCGCCCCAGGCCTTCGATCGTGCGGCCGCTGACCGCGTCGCCCAGCTTCCTCGGCGGCAGCGGCCGCGACCAGCGCTCGTCCAGCACCTCCAGCGACTCGATCCGGTGCCCTTCCAGCTCCGGCTCGAGCTGGCGCGCGACGGTCTCGACCTCGGGCAGCTCGGGCATGCCCGAGTTCTACTCGACGCTGGCCCTCGGGTGGGCGCTGAAGTAGACCTCCTTGAGGCGGTCGCCGGAGAGGTGGGTGTACATCTGGGTGGTGGCGATGTCGGCGTGGCCGAGCATCTCCTGCACGGCGCGCAGATCGCAGCCGCCGGCGAGCAGGTGGGTGGCGAAGCTGTGGCGCAGGGTGTGCGGGCTCATGCGGCCGCTGAGCCCGGCGTCGCGGGCGTGGCGCTGGACGATCTTGTAGAGGCCCTGGCGGGTCAGCGGGCCGCCGCGAAAGTTGACGAACAGCTTCGGCTCGTGGCGCTCGCCGATCAGCTTCGGGCGGCCGCCGCGCAGGTAAGCGCTGATCGCGGCGATCGCCTGACGGCCGAGCGGCACCAGCCGCTCCTTCGAGCCCTTGCCGCGGGCGCGCAGGAAGCCCTCGCGCATGTCGATGTCGGCCAGCTCGAGCCCGATCGTCTCCGAGGCGCGCAGCCCGCAGGCGTACATCACCTCGAGCAGGGCACGGTCGCGCAGCGTCGTCGGCTCGCTGCCGCGCGGTGAGGCGAGCAGCTTCTGCACCTCGGCGTAATTCAGAACCTGCGGCAGCTTTTTCGAGCGTCGCGGCGCGCTCAGGGCCGCGGTCGGGTCGTCGCCGATCAGCTCGTCGCGACGCAGGTGCTTGTAGAAGGAGCGCAGGCAGGCGGCCTTGCGGTGGATGGTCGAGGCCGAACAGGCGGGGCGCCCCTCCCCCGTCGCCAGCTCGGCGAGGAAGTCGGCGACGTCGGCGGGACGGGCATGCAGCGCATCCTTGTTGTGGGCGGCGAGATATTCGCCGTACTGGAAGAGGTCGGTGCGGTAGGCGTTCAGCGTGTTACGCGAGAGCCCGCGCTCCAGCTCCAGGTAGGAGAGGAAGTCGAGGACGAGGCCCTCGAAGCGGGCGTCGGCCCCCGGGGCGGCGGGCGCAGACGGAATCGCGGGCTTGACTGCGATCGCCATGACGCGTGGTTCTCGGCGGCGGGGTTCATACCTTGTGGCGCAAGAGGCGGCCCACGTGGGAGGCGTCGGGCCGCGGGTGTCACGGGGGGAGGGGCCTGCGGGCGAGGTTTACGTTCTCGGCCCCTCCCCCCGTGCCGCCCGCGGCAGATGCGTTTGCGGGGGGACCGCTTACTCCGTGAGCAGGTGACCCGCCGCCAGCGGTGCCGCGAAGAAGAGGGGGTCCTCCAAGAGCGGGCGGCCCATGGTCGTCGAAGGTAGGCCCGAAGCGCTGTAAGTGTCCAGGTCGGCGGGTGCGGAGCGGAGACGGTGGGTTCCGGGGGTCTCTTCCAGAGCCGTCTGGATCCTGCCCTCTCCCTCGGGGACGGCGACGTCGACCGGGGCTAGGAGCAGTTCGAGGACGGTGGAGGTGTGGTGGCTGACGTCGCGGTGGCGTTCGCGCGGGTCGCTTGAGGAGAGGCGTGGGGAGAGCAGGGTCGGGAGGCGGAGGGAGAGTGCGGCGTGGGCGCCGTCGAGGGCAGCCATGCCGCCGTGGCCGAACTCGGTGTCGGAACCGATGATGCCCGGGCCGGGACCGACCAGGGCCGCGTCCCAGCCGAGGCGGGCGGCGGCGTCGAGAGCGCCGACGGTGCTGAGCGCCTCGTGCTCGCCGCCGTAGGCCGGAGCGGCCGTGATGTGCCCGCAGAGCAGACCGCGCTCGCGCAGCGCGGCGACGTCGCGCGAGAGCGAACCCGGCAGGGCACCGCCGCCGGTCTGGACGTAGCCGACCCGAGTACCGGGCGAGGCCTGCGCCGCCGCCCATGCGGCCGGCGCCAGATGCCCGTGCAAAGGCAGTACGAGAACACGCACGCGCCGCGCCTCCCCCCGAGGCCGATGCTCCACGGGAGCGACCGGGTGCTGGAGCGAGGTGTAGTTGAGCTTGATCACGTGCTCGCCCTCCGGCCCTCCCCCGCCCTCCAAGCCACGGGTGAGGTTGACGTGGACGACGTCGAAGCCGCCGGAGCCGAGCCCGAGGTCGAGCGCGGCGACGTTGACGACCACCTCGTCGCCCTCGCGCATCTCTCCCAGCAGCACCGTGTCGGCCCAGGCCGGGCGATGCTCACCGCCGATCTCGATGGTCAGCGGCTCGGTGCCGACGACGGTGCCGCGGCGCAGCTCAAGCCGACCGCTCACGCCTCACTCGCGCCCGTTGCCTCGCCGGCCGCGACAGCGGCGACGATCCCCTCGCAGACCTCGAGCATCTTCTTCAGGCCCGCGGCCGGGACGTGCTCGTCTTCGGTGTGCACCGCGTCGGTGCCGTTGGCGAGGAGGACGGCGTCGAAGCCGTCGAGGCGGAAGACGTTGGCGTCGCTGCCGCCGCCGATCGCCGCCCGCACCGGCTCCAGCCCGGCGGAGCGCAGTCCCGCCTCGGCCAGCCCCAGCGCCGGCGAGGAAGAGGGCACCTCGTAGCCGCGGAAGAGCTCTTCGAGGCGGATGTCGACGTCGCAGCCGTGCTCGCTCGCCCCCCAGGCGCAGGCGTCGGAGATCTGCCCGGCGACCTCGGCGGCGCGGCCGGCGTCACGGCTGCGTGCCTCGGCCTGGATCCAGCAGTGCCCGGGGACGACGTTGCCGGAGGTCCCGCCTTTGATCAGGCCGACGTTGGCGGTCGTGCGCTCGTCGAGGCGACCCAGCTCCATGCGGCCGATCGCGGCTGCGGCAGCGGCGATCGCGCTGCTGCCCTCCTCGGGCTTGATCCCCGCGTGAGCCTCGACCCCCATGAAGTCGGCGAGGATCTTCTGCTGGGTCGGCGTCGCGACGATCACCTCGCCGACCGGTCCGGCATGGTCGAGGACGAATCCGGTCCGCGAGCGCAGCACCGAGGCGTCGAAGGCTTTCGCCCCACGCAGCCCCTGCTCCTCGGCCACGGTGAGGACGAGCTCGATCCCGACCGGCGCCGGCGTCTCGGTATGACGGGCAACCAGCTCCATGAAGACCGCGACGGCGGCCTTGTTGTCGGCTCCGAGGATCGTCTCGCCACGACTGCGGAAGACGCCTTCGTCGTTGACCACCTCGACCAGCCCCTTGTGCGGAACCGTGTCGAGGTGGGCGCAGAACATCACCCACTCATCGCCGGTCCCCGGTAGACGCGCCAGCAGGTTCCCGGCGCCGGCTTCCGCCGGACCGGCGGCGTCGTCCTCGCTGACCTCGAGCCCGAGTGCCCGCAGTTCCGCGGCAACGCTGTCGGCGATCTCGCGCTCCTCGCCGGTCGGACTGCGGATCTCGCAGAGCCGGACGAAGGTCTCTTCGAGTCGTGAGCTCACTTCACGACCCTAGCCGGCCGGGCGCTCAGCTCGAGCGAGAAGCGCCGACGTCGTCGGTCTCTGTGGCCGCGGTCGCGTCGGACTCGGCGCTCTCGGCGGGCTTGCCGCCCGCGTGAGTCGCGGCGGCCCCGACGAACTCGCGGAACAGCGGCTCGGGACGGTTGGGCCGGGAGTTGAACTCCGGGTGGTACTGGGAAGCGACGAAGAAGGGGTGATCGGGCAGCTCGACCATCTCGACCAGGCGCTCGTCGGGCGAGGTGCCGCCGCAGACCAGCCCCTCGTCTTCGAGCCGGCGGCGCAACTGGTTGTTGACCTCGTAACGGTGGCGGTGGCGCTTGTAGATGACGGCCTCACCGAAGATTTCGCGGGCGCGGGTCCCCTCGTGGAGCTTGACCGGGTCGGCGCCGAGGCGC
>Ga0190264_10000101_pt1 | contig 12850 bp, 9 predicted proteins | sample Popmic112T_FD_136651 | JGI IMG/M metagenome (GOLD analysis project Ga0190264, IMG submission 136651) | Populus adjacent soil microbial communities from riparian zone of Indian Creek, Utah, USA - 112 T | ecosystem: Environmental > Terrestrial > Soil > Riparian zone | place: USA: Utah | collected... | reverse complement strand
GCTGCGGCGGGTGAAGAAGCCGATCGACATCGACTGCAGGTGGGAGAAGACGCGCTGGCGCAGGTTCTGCAGCACCCGGGTGCCGACCCAGCCGACCATGTAGGTCTGCAGGTAGGTGGCGAGCGCGTAGATGACGGCGACGGCGACGAAGGCGGCGACGATCAGGTCGAGCGCGGCGACGTCGCCGGTGAGGATGCCGGCGTCGATCGCGCGGCCGGCCAGGTATGGCGGCGCCAGCCCGGCGGCGGTCGCTCCCAGCAGGCCGATGAACATCAGCGCCACGCGGCTGCGGTAGGGCCGCAGCTGCGTGATCAGCCAGCGGACCTTGCGGCCACGCTGATCCTCGCCGCGGATAAGGCGCCAGAGCGCCGCAAAGAGCATTGCGATGTTCCTCAGCCGCGTATCGCGCGGCAAAGGAACATCGGAGCGGGCGGGTTTGCTCATAGGCGCGCCATCTCCTCGCGCTGCTCGAGGTCGCGCTGGAGGAAGACGGAGTCGGCGAGGCCGTGCTCGGCGATCTCGCGGTAGAAGCCACAGCCCTCCATCAGCTCGGCGTGGGTGCCGCGGTCGACGATGTGGCCGCCGTCGATGACGACGATCTCGTCGGCCAGAGAGACGGTCGAGAGGCGGTGGGCGATGATGAAGGTGGTGCGCCCGGCCATCGCCTCCTGTAGGCCGGATTTGATCGCCGCCTCGGTGGTCGCGTCGACCGAGGAGGTGGCGTCGTCGAGGATCAGGATGCGCGGATCGGCGAGCAGGGCGCGGGCGATCGCGACGCGCTGGCGCTGGCCGCCGGAGAGGGTGAGGCCGCGCTCGCCGACCCTGGTCTCGTAACCGTCGGGCAGTTCCTGGATGAACTCGTCCGCCTGAGCGCGCCGCGCCGCCGCTTCGATCTCCTCCAGGGTCGCCTCGGGGTCGGCGTAGGCGATGTTCTCGGCGACGCTGGCGGTGAAGAGGAAGCTGTCGTCGGCGACGAAGGCGATCTCCGCGCGCAAGGAGTCGACGTCGACCTCGCGCACGTCGACGCCGTCGACCAGGACCGTTCCCGAACTGGGGTCGTAGAGGCGCGCGATCAGCGCCACCAGGCTGGTCTTGCCCGAGCCCGACGGTCCGACCAGCGCCACCGTGCGCCCCGCCTCGACCTCCAGCGAGACGTCGCTCAGCGCCGGCACGCTCGCCGTTCGTTCAATTGACCCCCCTGGGGTGGGGTCAATTGAACGCGCGCCGGTGCCAGTGCCGTCGTAGCGCAGGCTGACGTCGCGCAGCTCGACCCGGCCGCCGCCCGCCGGGAGCGATGACGCCCCGGGCGGACTCTCGATCCGCGGCTCGCGGTCGAGGATTTCGAAGAGGCGGTTGCCGGAGGCGATCGCGCGCTGGGCCATCCCCATCGTCACCCCCAGCATCCGCAGCGGCCCGGCCAGCATCACCAGGTAGGTGTAGAAGGCGGTGAAGGCGCCGAGGCTGAGGCTGCCCGAGATCACCTGGCGGCCGCCGATCAGCAGCACCAGGGCGATGCCGATCTGTGGCAGCAGGCCGATCAGCGGCGAGAAGAACGCCTGTAGGGGGGTCGAGTAGATGCTCTGGTCGAAGACCCGCGAGACGGCGCGGCTGAAGCGGTGCAGCTGGTACTCCTCGCGGGCGAAGGCCTTGACGATGCGGATCCCGGAGACGTTCTCCTCGGCCTCGGCGGTCAGCTCGGCGAGCCGCTGCTGAACCTCCTGCTGGGCGGGGCGGGAGACGCGGTTGTAGCGCGAGGCGGTGTAGACGATGAACGGGGCGGGGGCGAGGGCTATCAGCGCCAGCCAGGGGTCGATCACGAACATCACGGCGCCGGCGAGGACGATCGTCAGCAGGTTCTGGGTGATGAAGATCAACCCGTAGCCGAGGAAGAAGCGGATCGCCTGCAGGTCGACCGTCGCCCGCGACATCAGCTGCCCCGTCTGCTGGCCGTCGAAGAAGCCCAACTCGAGCCGCTGCAGGTGGGCGTAGAAGACCTGGCGCAGGTCGAACTCGACCGCCAACGAGACCTTGCCGGCGACCAGGCGGCGGACCACCGTCAGCCCCAGGCGCAGGATCGCGGCGCCGAAGATCGCCAGCGCCAGCGGCAGCAGGTCCGCCTTGTCGCCGTCGACGATCGCGTTCACGGCGTGTCCGATCAGCCAGGGGATCAACACCGTCATCCCCATCGCCGCCCAGGCGAACACCAGCGACCCCCACAGTTGGGGACGGTAGGGACGCAGAAAGCCCATCAAACGGCGGTACGTGCGCATTCCCACTCACTATACAAAGTGAAGTATTGGAGCCCGTAGGTAGTGGGTCGGTTTGAATTGGTTGCCCGCTCAGGCCGCCGGCAGTATCCTCGACCCATGAGCGTCGGCGGGTCTCGATATTGCTCGTGCAGTGGGGAAGTGACGCCGCACAACGGCGTCACAAGCGAGGAGTACATCACCTGGATCTGCACGAAATGCGGAGTCACCAACGGCGTAGACCCACGGCCGCCGCATCCTTAGTCCAGCAGCGCCGCGATCTCTTCCGCGTGATGGGCCGGGGGAGGCAGCTCGCCCGGGCCGGCTCAGCCGTTGAGTCTGGCGGCGGCCTTGGCGCTGGGGACTTTGCCTTTCGCGCACGGTTTCGGGCCGTGGCCGGGGCGGGGGAGGATCTGGAAATTGGTGACGGCGTGGACCGGCGTCGTCGCGCCGCTGTTCTGGGCCAGGTTGAGGATCAGGCGGTAGAAGCCGGGCGGCAGATCGCGGTAGAAGATCTCCGGTCGCGTCCCCGGCGAGTAGCTGCCGGCGCTGCCGATCCGCTCGGCGAGGACGCCGTTGGGGCCGGAGTAGCGCGGGTAGTCGAAGGAGGCGCCGACGAGCCGGCCGTTGCCGATCGGGCTGTTGATCGCGTCCAGCAGCTTCTTCGGATCGACGCAGTCGGGAACGCGGTTGAGGCTGAAGCGGATGTGGCCCTCGCCGAGCTGGGGGTCGCGGCCGAACTGGCGCGGCGCCAGGCGGAAGTTTTCGACGATCGCCTTGACCACCACAGCGTGGCTGGTTTGACGGGCGCCGTTGCGCGGGGAGACGATCTCTACGCTGGGCTGGCCGGGGACCGCCGTCGTGGCGGCCTTGTCCTTACTCGAGTCAGAGCAGCCCGCGAGGGCCAGCGCCAGGATGGCGGTGGCCGCCGTCGCTGCCAAGGTTGCGGTCCATCTATGCATCGGAGCGAGAAGATTACGCGCAACATCAGGAACCAGATCCGGCGGGCCTCGATCGCGATCCTCGCGATCTCGCTGGGGCTCGCCGTCGCGGCACCCGCGTCCGCGCCCGCCGACCCGGCCGGGCACGTCAACCCTTTCGCCGGCACCCGCCCGGGGCCGGGGACCTTCGGCGGCGGCCACAACTTCCCCGGCGCGACGCTCCCCTTCGGGATGGTCCAGTGGGGCCCGGACACGACCCCCTCGGCGCCGCACTCGGGCGGCTACGACCACCGCGACAACCACCTCCGCGGCTTCAGCCTCACCCACCTCAGCGGCGCCGGCTGCGCGCTCTACGGGGACTTTCCCTTCCTGCCGACCACGGAGCCGATCGACTCCTCCCCGGCCGCGCCCGGCGGTGGGCTCGACGGGCGCTTCCGGCCCGGCTTCTCGCACGCTGAGGAGGCCGCCCGGCCGGGCTATTACGAGGTCCGGCTCAACCCCGCCCGTGGCGCCGGCATCGATGTCGCTCTGACGGCGACGACGCGGACCGGCATGGCCCGTTTCGAGTTCCCCTCCAACCCGCACGCCGCGGTCCTCGTCGACGCCGGGGGCAGCGCCCAGGCCAACGACTTCGCCGCGGTCTCGGTCGACCCCGGGCGGCGGGAAATCTCCGGCATCGCCTCCAGCGGTCACTTCTGCGGCCAGCGCCCGCGCTACCGCGTCTACTTCGCCGCCGTCTTCGACCGCGGCTTCGATTTCTCCGGGACCTGGGAGGGCGACCGGCTCGACCGCGACGGGCTGACGGCGGAAGACAGCCAGGAGCCCGCGGCCAACCCCCGCGCCACCGCCCGGGCCGGTGCCTACGCCGGCTTCGACACCCGCAAGGACCGCACGGTCAGCGCCCGGGTCGGCATCTCCTTCGTCAGCGTCGACGGCGCCCGCGCCAATCTCGCCGCCGAGAGCGGGGGGAGAAGCTTCGGCACGATCCGGCGAACGGCCCGCAAGCGCTGGAACGGGGCGCTGGGCCGGGTTCGCGTCAGCGGCGGCCCCGAGCCGCTCCTCGACACCTTCTACACGGCGCTCTACCACGCCTTCCTGGCGCCGCGGACCTTCAGCGACGTCGACGGCGCCTACCTGGGCATGGACGGGCTGCTCCACCAAGCTCGCGGGCGGGTCCAGTACGCCGACTTCTCCGGCTGGGACACCTACCGCACCCAGGTGCAGCTGCTCTCGATCCTGGCGCCGGAGCGGGCCGGCGAGATGATGCAGTCGCTGCTGGCCGACGCCGCGCAGAGCGGCTGCCTGCCGCGCTGGCCCTACGCCAACGGCCAGAGCATGACCATGGTCGGCGACCCCGCCGACCCGATCCTCGCCTCGGCGGCGGCTTTCGGCGCCGGCGCCTTCGACCGGCGGGCGGCGCTGGCGGCGATGGTCAAAGGCGCGACCGAACCCTGCCGCAGCGCCAACGGCGATTACCTGCAGCGCCAGGGCCTGGCCGAGTACCTGGCGCTCGGCTACGTCCCCTTCGACCTCGACACCAACACCCGCAACGCCAACTCGATTTACGGCGACCCCGACGCGGTCTGGGGCTCGGCGGCGACGACCCTCGAGTACGCCGTCGCCGACTTCGCGATCGCCCAGTTCGCCGCCCGCTCCCTGCGCGACCGCTCCACCTACCGGGCCTTCATGCGCCGCTCCGCCAACTGGCGGCGCCTCTTCAACCCGGCCAGCGGCATGGTCGAGCCGCGCTTTGCCGACGGGCGCTTCCCGACCCCGTACGACAACCTCCGTGGCGGTGGCTTCGTCGAGGGCAACTCGGTCCAGTACACCTGGATGGTGCCGCAGGACCCCGCCGGCCTGGTCGCGCGCATGGGCGGGCCGGGTAAGGCGGCGGCGCGACTCGACCGCTTCCTGCGGCAGCTCAACGGCGGCGCCGGGGGGACCCACACCGACCACGCCCTGCTCGGCAACGAGCCGACCCTGCAGACGCCCTGGCTGTACGACTGGATGCGGCGGCCCTATCGGACCCAGGCCGCGGTCCGCCGTGCCCTGCTCACCCTCTACGACACCTCGCCCGACGGCTACCCCGGCAACGACGATCTCGGCACCCTCTCGGCTTGGTACGTGTTCGGCGCCCTGGGTCTCTACCCCGAGGTTCCGGGAGTCGGGGTGCTGGCGATCGGCAGCCCGCTCTTCAAGCGGGCCGAGATCCGCCTGCCGCACCGGCGCCGGGCGCTGATTCTCGGCAATGGTCGCGGCCCCTACGTCCAGTCGCTGCGCCTCAACGGGCGCCCCTACGGCAAACCGTGGACGACGTACTGCGCCCTCGCCCGCGGCGCCACCCTCTCCTTCCGCCTCGGGACCCGGCCGGATCGCCGCTGGGGCGCCGCGGCGGCCGCGGCGCCGCCGTCCTTCGGACCCGGAAGCCCGATGCCGAAGGGCAGCTGCGGCAGATGAGCCGGCGCTCGACCGTACTTTGGGTTCTCGCCGGGCTGACTGCCCTCGGCGCCGCCCTGCGCTTTGCCAGCCTCGACGTCCAGAGCTATCACCACGACGAGGCGATCACCGCCCTGCGGGTGCTGCCGGGCAGCTTCGGCGACATGTTGCACGCGGTCAAGGTCAGCGAGTCCAACCCGCCCCTCTACTACGTCCTCGGCTGGGGTTGGGTGAAGGCGTTCGGGACCGGCGAGGTGGGGCTGCGCTCGCTGACGGCGCTGTTCGGGGCGGCCACGGTGCCGGTCGGCTACCTCGTCGGCCGCCAGCTCATCGGCCGCCGCACCGGCTTGATCCTGGCGGCGTTGATCGCCGTCAACCCGATGCTGATCTGGTACTCGCAGGAGGCCCGCTCCTACGCGCTCCTGGTCTTCTTCGGCGCCCTCGCGATGTACTTCTTCGTGCGGGCGCTGGACACCGGTCGCGGGCGCGACCTCGCTTGGTGGGCGCTGGCCTCGGCGCTAGCACTCTGCAGTCACTACTTCGCCGCCTTCGCGGTCGTGATCCAGGCGATCTGGTTACTCGTGGCGCTGCGATCGCGTTGGCGCCTCGTCCTGCCGGGGGTCGCCGCCGTCGGCGCCGTCGGCCTGGCGCTGCTGCCGCTGGCCAACGCGCAGACCAACCCGACTCATATCGGCTGGATCGAAAACAGTCCGCTGGGGGAACGCCTCTGGGAGACCGCGGTCTCCTTCCTGATCGGCGAAACCGGCCACGTGATCGCCCAGGGGCCGCGTGAGCGCTACGCACTGGTGCCTCTTGTTCTCGTCGTTGTCGCCCTGGTGTTGGTCGCGGTGTGGGGGGGTCGCCGGGAGCGGCGTGGCGTCGGGCTCGGGCTCGTGCTCGGTGTCGGGATCGTCGGTTTGACGGCGGCCGCCGCCCTGCTTGGCAAGGACTACGTGGTCGAGCGCAACCTGCTGCCGGCCCTGGTGCCGCTGCTGGCGGCCACGGCGATCGGGTTCGCCGTGGCCCGCGCCCGCCGCTTCGGGTTGCTGCTGGCGGTCGCTCTCTGTGCGTACTGGGTTGCCTTCGACATCCACGTCACCCAGACGCCGAATCTGCAGCGGCCCGATTTCCGCACCGTCACCGAGGAGCTCGGGCCGCCCGGCGGCCGGCGGGCGATCGTCACCTGGAAGCTGGCCGCCGACCCGGTGCGCTATTACCTGCCCGATCGGGCCGTGCGCATGTACGGTGGAGAGGAACGGATCAGCGAAATCGCCGTCCTGCGCAAGCCTCTGGCAACCGGTCTTCCGGTTAGTCTGCCCCCTTCGTTTCACCAGGTGGGCCGAGTGCGGGCAGACCGGCTGACGCTCATCACCTACTTCTCCAAGCGCCCTGTGGATATTTCGTTCAACACACTGCACCACCTTCCGACCGGGTTCGGCGCGGTCGCCGTGCTGATCGACGGCGGCAAGCCATGAGCGCCTCGGAATTCGCCGACCGGGTCGGGGCCGCCGCGCGGCGGCCGGCGAGCTGGTTGCAGTTACTCAAGTTCGGAATCGTCGGCGGCTCGGGGTACCTGATCAACCTCGCCGTCTTCGCCCTGCTCTCGGGCAGTCTCGACGTCCATCACCTGGTCGCCGCGGTCGGCGCCTTCTGTGTCGCGGTGAGCAGCAACTTCCTCTGGAATCGCTACTGGACCTTCGGTCCCGGCGACGGTCCCGCTCATTTTCAGGCTGTCCGTTTCTTCGCCGTCAGCCTGGCTGCCTTAGGCCTCAACCTCATCGTCCTCGAACTACTGCTGGCGGGGGGCGGAATCGGTGAGTTGACGGCGCAGGCGATCGCGGTCGCGGTCGCGATGCCGTTCAACTTCCTCGGCAACAAGCTCTGGACGTTCGCCTAGCTCCTCTTAGCTGTGCCGCCTCACTCGGCGCCGCTCAGCTCGCGCCGCCCCAGCCATTCCATGAGTTCCGGCAGCCGACGGCGCAGCTGTGGCGCCGGGGAGGCAAGCTCGGCCCGGGCGAGGTGGATCGCCGCCCCGAGTCGCAGAGCGGCCTGTGTCGGGCCGCCGCCGACATGGGGCTCCAGCAGTTTCAGCGTCTTCCAGTCGGTCTGGAGGCGCCAGAGCCCTTCTCGCGCGCCCTTCGGGTTCAGTTCCGCGATCTCCACGATCGCTTCCACACCCGCGCGCAGTGGTTCCGGCGCCCGGTCCGCCGCCTCGTACACCTCGGCGAAGGCGTCGGCATAGCGATCGTCGGGAACGACCAACAGCCTTTCTCTACCCTCTCCCATGTTGGGACCTCCTCTTAGGTCTCGGCCCGGCCCCGGGGTGTAGCTGCACCGCCGGGGTCGTTTCGTGCAGACCCGGCGAGCGTATGTGCGGTTTCGGACGGCGAGTACCCAGATGGTGCTCAGGCGTTACCAAGAGGCGATTCTCGTGCCCGGGCATCGCTAAGTTAGCCTTGATCGCGAGATGAGCAAGCAGAAGCCGAGCTATGACGCGGGGCGGATCGAGGCGGCCCGCCAGGCCGCCTGGGAGCAGCGCGGCGACTACGAGGCACCGCGCCCGGCCGCCGGCCAGGCCCGCGTCTACGTCAAGCCCTCCAGCCCGTTTACCTCGGGCAACCTGCACATGGGCCACGTCCGCGACTACTCGATCGGCGACGCCTACGCGCGCTTTCGCCGCGCCCGCGGTGACGCCGTCCTGCTCGGCTTCGGCTTCGACGCCTTCGGGCTGCCCGCCGAGCTGGCGGCGATCGAGCGCCAAGAGCCCCCGGCCGACTGGGTCGCGCAGTGCGGCGAGCGCATGCTCGGCCAGATGAAGCGGCTCGGCTTCTCCTTCGACTATGACCGTGTCTTCTACAGCTCCGACGAGAGCCAGTACCGCTGGTCGCAGTGGCTGTTCCTGACTCTGCTCGAGGCGGACCTGATCTATCGCGAGGACGCCACCGTCGACTGGTGCGACACCTGTCACACGACCCTGGCCTCGATCCAGGTCGAGGATGGTCGCTGCTGGCGCTGCCACAACGAGGTCCGGCTGATCCGCCGCCCGACCTGGTTCCTGCGGATCACGCCCTATCTCGAGGAGAACGATCGCAACACGGAGGAGCTGCGCAACTGGGACGACCTGGCGCTCTCCACCCAGCGCTACATCCTCGGGCGCAGCGACGGGGTCGAGCTGGACCTCGAGGGCGACGGCGGTCGGCTGACCGTCTTCACTCCACACCGGGGCGCCGTCGGGCTGGCCGGCTTCGTGCTGCTCTCGCCGCGTCATCCCGAGATCGAGGCCTGGGTCGCCGACCCCGCCGTGCAGGGCGAGCTCGACCAGATGCGCTCGGGCGGCTGGGATCGCAGCGCCCGCGACGCCCGCTCCGTTCCCGTCTTCGACGCCGGCACCGCGGTGGTGGGGCCGGGCGGGGAGCAGCTGCCGGTCTTGATCTCGCCGCTGGTCGACGCCCGCTTCGGTCCGACCGCGGCGCTCGGCATCCCCGCCGTCGACGACGCCGACCGCGACATCGCCGGGCGGATCGAGCGCGTCCCGACTCCGGCCCAGCCGGACGAGGACGGGGGGGAGGACGGTGACGACAAGGACGCCCCCGCCCCCGAGGTCGCGGGCGTGCGCGAGACCAAGCGCTACCGGGCCAACGACTTCTCGATCTCGCGCCAGCGCTCCTGGGGTACCCCGATCCCGGTCATCCACTGCGAGCAGTGCGGCCCGGTGCCGGTGCCCGAGGCCGACCTGCCGGTGGTGCTGCCGCGCGACATCAAACCGACCGGCGAGGGCAACCCGCTGGCCGAGCGCCCCGACTTCGTCGACGTCGCCTGTCCCGGCTGCGGCGCCCCCGCCAAGCGTGAGACCGACACCCTCGACTGCCACTTCGACGCGCTCTGGCTCTGGGTGCCGGCCGCGGTCCCGCCCGCCGACCGGGCCGAGCAGATGTTCACCCACCCGGACTTGAAGGAGTGGCTGCCGGCGGAGCGTCTCGTCGCCGGCGGCGACAGCGGCGGCTTCGTCTTCGACCAGCGCATTGTCACCAAGGCCCTGCGGGACATCGGCCCCTTCTCGTTCATGGCCGACGGCGAGCCGTTCGCCGGCTGCCTTTTCCACGAGATGGTGATCGCCGACGGGCGCAAGATGAGCAAGCACCTCGGCAACGTCGTCAACCCCGATGAGCTGGTCGACCAGTACGGGGCCGACACGGTGCGGCTGGCGATTCTCTATGCCGCTGGCCCGGCGAAGACGCTGAACTGGAGCGACGGGGCGCTGCGCTTCGCCAACCGCTTCCTGCGCGGTCTCTGGACCTACTCGCAGGACCGCTTCGCGGCGCTGGAGGGTACGCCGCACGACGAGGAGGCCGCGGCCGAGACCGAGTTCATGCGCGACCGGCTGCGCAAATGGTGCGACAACGGCCTGGCCCGGATCACCGAGGACACCGAGCAGTTGCAGATGCACAAGGCGGTTCGCAACCTCACCCGCCTCTTCGAGCGGATCCAGGACTTCGAGAAGCGCGTCGTCCAGCGCCGCGGCCAGCTTGACCGCGCTGACGCCGAGGCGCAGGTCGCCGCCCTGGTCCTGCTGGCGCAGGCCCTGGCCCCGTTCGCGCCCCACACGGCAGAGGAGCTGCTGCTCGATTCCGGCCAGGTGGAGGCCGCCGCCCTGCCGGTCCGCTGGCCCGAGGCGGCCTCGATTCCGGTCGCGGTGGAGTCCTCGGCGACGACCGGTTAGGGACCTCCGACGAAAGTCCGCCGATTAAGCAAACTGGCTTGATTGTTACACGGGAGTGTGTTATGAATTCCCCTGCCGGGCGATCAAACCGGTGAAGGGGGCGGGGCTTCTCAGGATCTGGGAAACCGCCTTGGGGTGGCAAAGGAGGACCAGTCATGAGCCAGGACCGGATACGGGCCCTGGTGACGTCGGCACGGCCGGCGCGGCCCCGCCTCACTTCATCGTTTACCTCGCTATATCGCCCGACTCAGCCGCTGGTACGGGGCGCGGGCTTGACGTCGAAGCGGCGCTTCGACGGCTGCCAGGCGATGCCGGTGGCGAGCTCGCCCGGGGTCGTCTCGAGCGCTCCCGCGAGCTTGACGAGGGTTCCCAGGCGTGGCTCGCGACCGGCGCGCTCGAGCAGGGAGATCTCGGTCCGGTGCAGCTCACAGCGGTTTCCCAGCTCTTCCTGAGAGATGCCGGCTTTGGTGCGGGCCTGGCGAAGATTTGCGGCAAAGCGCTCCTGAGGGGTCATAGATCGGCGATTCTTTGGTGCTGAAGACAGGAACTCTACAGACAGAAAGTTTCTCCACACCGGTTCAACGGCGGGTTTCGCTACTTTGCAGGCCGGGATGAAGCGCCGATATCCAAATATTTACGCAGAAGACATTGAGTGCTGGCGGTCGGTGTGTTATACCCGTGCGAACAAAGGACGAGCGTCGATCCGGGGCTGTGCCCGCGGGGCGGCGGTAAAGGAGGAGCGATGAGCGACGCGGTCGAGCCGCATCTGGGAGAGGCCGTTGGGCCGCGAACCAGTTCCTGCGCTACCGAACTCGTCTGCCGCGACTGTGGCTACCACACGCCCCTGCTCGACTCGGCCTTCAAGTGTCCGGCCTGCGGCGAGGGCCTCGACATCGACTACGACTACGAGCGGGCGAAGTCGCTGATCGCCGAGCGCGGGTTGGCGGGGCGTCCCGACAACATCTGGCGCTTCGAGGAGCTCCTGCCGATCGTCTCTCAGCGAGCTCAGGCCAGGGTCGGTCAGTTCGCCGGCCAGACGCCGTTGATCAAGGCCGACCGGCTTGGTGCCGAGCTCGGGCTCAAGAACCTCTACCTCAAGGACGACTCGACCAACCGGCCGAGCCTCTCCTACAAGGACCGGGTCGTGAGCATGGCCGTGGCGCGGATGCTCGCCCTGGGCAAGGACGAGATCGGCTGCGTCTCGACCGGCAACGTCGGCACCGCGGTCGCCGCGCTCGCCGCCAAGGCGGGCGCTACCGCCTACATCTTCTACCCGGGCAACATGGAGAAGGGCAAGGCCAAGGCCTGCCGGGCGCTCGGGGCCCAGGTCTGCCAGCTCGACGGCAACTACGACGAGGCCAACCGCGCCTGCCGCGAGCTCTCGCTGGCGAGCGGGATCGAGTTCGCCAACATCACCCTGCGCCCGTTCTACGCCGAGGGGGCGAAGACGATGGCCTTCGAGGTCGTCGAGCAGCTCGACTGGGTGGCGCCGGACCACTTCGTGATCCCGGCGGCCGGGGGAACCCTCTCCTCGCGGGTCCACAAGGGTCTGAACGAGCTGGAAATCGTCGGGCTGGCGGAGACCGGCGCGACCAGGCTCAACATTGCCCAGGCCAGCGGCTGTGGCCCGATCGCGACGGCGATCCTCGACGGCGGCGAGATCGAGCCCCAGACCCCGCACACGGCGGCGCACTCGATCGCGATCGGCGCCCCCGGCGACGGCGCCCTGGTGGTCGACGCGGTGCGCAAGCGGGGCGGCTCGGCGGCAACCGCTTCCGACCAGGAGATCTTCGCCGCGATCGACCTGCTCGGCGCGACCGAGGGCATCCTCACCGAGCCCGCGGGCGGCACCACGGTCGCCGCCACGGCGAGGCTCGCCGCCGAAGGGAAGATCGGCGCCGAGGAGACCGTCGTCGCCGTAATCAGCGGCAACGGGCTGAAGACGCTTCAGGACCATCCGGAGAAGCAGTGGCCGGAAATGGTCGCATGCGATGTCGAGACGATGGGGGCAGTTCTCGCCGACTTCCGTCAGACGGCCGCGGCCGCGCTGCGCTGACGGACGGGGGGGCGGGTGACCGGCGCGCCCCCGGCGCGCGTCCGGTCGCCCCGTGCGCGCTTGCGGGGCGCCACCATCTAGCCTGTGCCCGTGCCCGAGCTACCCCCGGTCGACGGCGTCAGCCACCGCACGGTGCGGGCGCGCGGCCTCGACTTCCACGTCGCCGAAGCCGGCTCCGGCGACGACGTTGTCCTCTGTCTGCACGGCTGGCCGCAGCACTGGTACGAGTGGCGCCACCTGATGCCGGCGCTGGCCGACCGCCACCGCGTGCTGGCGCTCGACCTGCGCGGCTTCGGCTGGTCCGAGGCTCCGCCCAAGGGCTATGAGAAGGAGAACCTGGCGAGCGACGTGCTCGCCGTCCTCGACGCGCTCGGGCTGGAGAGCGTCGACGTGCTCGGCATGTCGCTGGGTGGGTTCGTCGCCCTGCAGCTCGCGGCCACCGCACCCGAGC
>Ga0190264_10000100_pt1 | contig 12866 bp, 12 predicted proteins | sample Popmic112T_FD_136651 | JGI IMG/M metagenome (GOLD analysis project Ga0190264, IMG submission 136651) | Populus adjacent soil microbial communities from riparian zone of Indian Creek, Utah, USA - 112 T | ecosystem: Environmental > Terrestrial > Soil > Riparian zone | place: USA: Utah | collected... | reverse complement strand
GTCTCGAAGTAGTCCCCGCCGTATGCCCAGAGCACGTTGGAGAAGTCGCACATCAGCGAGTCGTACTGCTTGGCCTGCTGGCCCGTGCCGTACTCGACCTCGTTGGCGTTCTCGTTGAACCACTTGCCGATCTCGTAGTACTGGGCCCAAGTGATCGACTCGGAGGGCGTCGGGTCGAAGCCGAGGTCCTGGGACATCTGGTCGCCGTACTTGTCGAAGAGGTCCTTGCGGTACATCCAGATCATGGTCGGGGCGTCGTAGGGCAGCGCGTACAGCGCCTCCTCATCCGCGAAGCGCCCCGCCGCCGCGAGCTGCGTGGGGATAAAGTCCCCGAGGCCTTTGGGTACCGAGGGCAGGCTGTCGTCCTCGTTGAAGTCGTTGAGGTCGGCGAGCGCCGCAGCGAAGGGCGCCATCACCTGGTAGGGGTCGGCGTAGATGACGTGGATGGTCGGGTCCCCAGAGGAGACGTCCAGGCTGACCTTCTGCACGAGCGAACCGAGCTCGAGCTGGCTGATCTTGACGTCTATCCCCGTGAGGTCTTTGAAGGGTTTGAGGTTGGCGGCGATGGCCGAGGTCGGCGCCGTGTTCTCGGAGATAAAGTTGAGCGTCATCCCCTTGTACTGCTTCCACATGCCACCGGAGGAGGAGCCCTGACTCGCCTCCTCGCCGCAACCCGCAAGCCCCAATAGCGAGGCCCCCGCGAGCCCGGCCCCGGACATTCTCAAGAAATCTCGACGCGTCAACCTACCTGAAAAGCGCATCTTTTCGATCACCAACCTCTCCGCTCCGCCAATCTCTCCCTTTCCGTCCCGTATTCTAGCAAGTTAGCCTGGCGATATTACGGTCCCCCGGATGTTGCGCGTCCGTCGAGGGTGGATGTACCCTGGACGGGGGTAGAGCAGGAGGACGGGCGGGTCGATCTGCCTCACCAGCAGGCTTCGGAAGGGAGACAGTTTGAGCGCCACGGAGACGACGTCGGAGATCGTGCGGGCGATGGCCGCCGCGATGGAGGAGAATCGTCGGCACCTTACGAAGCTCGACTCGGAGATCGGGGACGGGGACCACGGCAACAACATGCACCGCGGCTTCCAGTCTGCCGTCGATCGGCTTGAGGGCGCTGATCCTTCCACCCCCGCCGACGTGCTGAAGGCCGTATCCATGGCGCTCATCGGCAAGGTCGGCGGGGCGGCAGGCCCGCTCTACGGCACAGCCTTCCTGCGCGCCTCGACGACGCTCTCAGACAAGGAAGAGGTCTCGGCCGGGGACGCCGCCGAAGCGCTGGAGGCGGCGCTCGGCGGCGTGAAGCAGCGCGGCAAGGCGGAGGCGGGGGACAAGACTATCGTTGACGCTCTAGAGCCAGCCGCCGAGGCCGCCAAAAAGGCCGCCGGCGACGGGAGCGTGGCTGAGGTCTTCCGGGCCGCCGCGGAGGCTGCGAGGGGGGGGGCAGAGGCGACGATCCCGCTCACGGCGAGGAGGGGGCGGGCTAGCTACCTCGGCGAGCGCGCCGCCGGGCACCAGGACCCCGGGGCCACCTCCACCTACCTGCTTCTGGACGCGGCGGCCCGGATGCTAGAGGGCTCCTCCTGATGGTCGGGCTGGTGCTCGTCTCCCACAGTCCCCGGATCGCCGAGGGGACGGCGGAGCTGGTGCGGCAAATGGCCGGGGAGGTCGAGCTCGTGGCGGTCGGCGGCGACTCCGATGGAGGATTCGGCACCGACCCGGAGAGGATAGAGGCCGCAGTCCGCGATCTCGACGTCGAGGAGGTGCTCGTCTTCATGGACCTAGGGTCGGCCGTTCTCTCCGCTGAGACCGTCCTCGAGATGCTACCCTCGGAGACGAAGGAGAAGGTCCGGCTGGTGGACGCGCCGTTCGTCGAAGGGGCCTTCGCGGCCGGGGTCGTGGCCTCCGCGGGCGCCGATGCCGAAGAGTGTGTGGAGGCGGCTATGGAGGCCCGCACCGAGTCCAAGCTGCACGACGAAACCTAACGGCGGATGGCGCGTAGAGGGTTGGGCGCGCCGTAGACGGGACGGTTCGCGACCGGATTCGGTAGAAGGAGGACGCGATGGGCGCGGGTACGGCGAGGGGCCTCGATTTGAAGAGCACGACCCACGTCGTGCCTGGTATGACCGAGGGGCAGGCGGCGAAGGCCCGAAGGCTCGATGGGCCGACGGTAGTGGTCGTGCTCTTGGTGATACCGGCGCTCGTGCTGCACTTCTCCGACCCTAAGGGGGCGCTCGGCGCGGTTAGCGCCGCGCTCAACTGGGCGATCTATGGATGGTTCCTCTTCGAGTTTCTGTACATGCTGCGCCTCGCGCCTGACAACCGGGAGTACTTCCGGCACAACAAGCTCGACCTCACCGTACTGCTGCTGACGGTCCCGCTGCTGCCCGGCATCCTGCAGGCGCTGTGGGTGCTGCGGCTCTTGCGGCTCATAGACATGATGCCGGCCGTGCTCGGCCGCTTCGTGAACATAACGCTCTTGCCCTACGCGGTGGTGCTCGCGTTTATCGGGGTCTTCGGCGGCGGGTTGGCCTTTTCCCGCTTCGAGGGCGTGAGCGTCTTCGACGGGGTGTACTGGGCCAACACGACCATCAACACCGTCGGCTACGGGGACATCTCGGCGCAGACCGCAGAGGGCAAGGTGCTCTCGATGGGGCTGCAGTGGATGGGGAACGTAATCCTGGCGATGCTCATCGGCGGCGTCGCCGCTTTCGCCCAGCAGCTGCTCCTCGGGGAGGGGGTCGAGGAGCTTGAGAGGGAGGTAGACGAGATAGAAGAAGACGTCGAAGAGGTCGAGGAGGACGTGGAGAGCCTGCTGGAGAACGTCCGGGGGCTCTCGACCACCGACCGCCTGGTCTTGCAGGAGCTCTCCCGGATCAGAGCGCGCCTCGACGAGGTCCACCCGAACAGCCCGCAGGGCTCGTAGAAAGGAAACCCCATGGCCCGACAGATACCCGACGGTATCAGAGACTATCCCTTCGACCTCATAGTGATAGGGGCCGGCATAAACGGCGCCGGCATTGCCCGCGACGCGGCGATGCGGGGCCTGAAGGTGCTGCTCCTCGACAAGGGTGACATCTCCGACGGCACAACCCAGTGGTCTACGCGGCTCATCCACGGCGGGTTGCGCTATTTAGAGTACTACGAGGTGCATCTGGTGCGCGAGTCGCTCGCCGAACGCGAGAAGCTCCTGAAGATCGCGCCCCACCTCGTCAAACCCTTGCGCTTCGTCGTCCCGATCTACGAGCGATCCAAGCGCGGCCCCGGCATGATCCGGCTCGGCATGATCGGCTACGACGCCCTCTCCTTCGACAAATCCGTCCCGAACCACCGCATGCTCTCCCGCGAGGAGGCCCTCGAGCAGTACCCAGGCCTCAACCCCGACGGCCTGCTCGGCGCCGCCACCTACTACGACGGCCAGGTCGAGTACGCAGAAAGGATAGCCGTAGAGAACGCGGTCTCAGCCCACGAGCGCGGCGCGACCGTCCTCACCTACGCGGAGGTCAAACGCCTCCTCTACGAGGAGAGCGGCAACGGCGGCCTGCCCCGCGCGTCAGGGGTCGAGTTCGAGGACCGTCTCGGCGGCGGGACCTACGCCGCGCACGCCCCCGTCACGGTCAACGTCGCTGGTCCCTGGGTGGACCGAGTGCTCTCCGGAGCTGGCTCGTTCGGGATCGACGACGCGCCGGAGGGCGCCGACGGGGAGCGGGAACAGATGATCGGGGGGACCAAGGGCTCGCACATAGTCGTTGATCCGTTCCCCGGCGCGCCGGGCGACGCCCTCTACGTCGAGGCCCGCAGGGACGGCAGACCTTACTTTATCGTGCCGTGGAACGGCCGCTACCTCATCGGTACCACGGACTTCAGGTACAGAGAAGACCTCGACTACGTCTCAGCGGACGACGACGAGATCGACTACCTCATCGCCGAAACGAACGCTGTGATCCCAGAGGCCGGTCTGAGCCGCGAGAGCGTGCTCTTCACGTACTCGGGCGTGAGGCCCCTACCGTTCAAGCCCGAAGGCTCGGAGAGCTCCATCACCCGCGCCCACGTCGTCTACGACCACGCCACCGGCCGATCTGCCGCCGGTGGCAGGCTCACCGTCGAGGGTGCGGGACCGAAGGCCGAGGGTCTGATCTCGATCGTCGGCGGCAAGCTCACTACTTACCGGAACCTCGCCCGCCAGACCGTGGACGTCGCCTACCGCAAGCTCGGCCGGCAGGCCCCGCCGAGCCGCACCGACAAGGTCCCCCTTCCAGGAGGCGCCACCCAGGACTTCGCCGCGTTTGCCGCGGACTTCAAGGCGACGAGCGGACTCACCGACGAGCTGGCCGAGAGGCTGCTCAAACTCTACGGGGCCAGGGCGCCCGAAGTTCTGGAGCTGGCCGGCGACGACGCCTCGCTGCGGCTGCCGCTCTCCCCGGCGCCGACGGTAGAGACCGGCGTCATAGGCGCCGAGATCCTCTACGCCTTCGAGCGCGAGCTTGCCCAGACCCTCGCCGACGCGCTGCTCCGGCGTACGATGGTGGGCCTCGGCCCGAAAGTGGGGTTGGACGTGGACGAGGCCGCCGCCGAGGTCGCCGCGAAGTACCTTGGCTGGACGGAGGAGCAGGCCGACAGGGAGGTCGAAGGTTTCCGCAAGTACGTTGAGCGCTACAGACCGAAGGACTTCCGCGAGAAGGAGCCCGCCGGGGCCTGACGCGCAAACGGCTTGCTGTCCTCCAATTCACGTTTAACAGAGGGTTGCAACGGTAAAGTACGAGGGTAACGCAGAGACATCATAGAGGAGGTTTGCAAACATGGAGATCGGACGCAGCGGCGAGGGTATCCTCGCCGAGGAGATGGCGGAGAAGCGCGCCGAGATCATCGAGCTGCTCAAGAAGGCGTACTTCGCGGAGCTCGAGACGGTGATCAACTACACCACGAACTCCGTCAACCCGGACGGTGTGCGCGCGCAGGAGATCAAGGAGTCCTTGGAGGAGGATATCCAGGAAGAGCTCGGGCACGCCCAGGAGTTCGCCAGCCGCATCAAGGAGTTGTACGGCGTGGTCCCCGGATCCATGGATTTCAGGGCCGAGCAGAACCTCCTGCAGCCGCCGGAGGAGCAGACCGATGTCGTCCACGTCATCAAGGGCGTGATAGACGCGGAGACCAGGGCGATAGAGCTCTACACCAGGATAGTCGAGGTCACCGAGGATTCCGACCCGGTCACCAACGATATGGTCATAGCGATCCTGCGCGGCGAGCAGGAGCACCGCAGGATGTTCGAGGGCTTCCTCCGCGAGTACGAGGCGGAGGGCCTGGCGTAAGAACGATCCGGCGAGAGGTCCGCACGACGGACGCCCTTCGAAGGGTCCGGCCGATACGGCCGGGCCCTTCTCGTGCCGCAGGCTTTCGTGCGGCTGCGCGGCTGCGGTATAATCCCGCTCGTAACACGATGGACGAACCCTACATTACACCTCACCGACGCAAGCCCCGCGGCCCCGACGATGGTGGGTTCGCGCAGTAGTGCAAGAGCCCCTTTTACCCTGGTTAAGTCTTTTTGCAGCCCTGGTGCTGGTGGCCCTCAACGGGTTCTTTGTGGCGGCAGAGTTCGCCCTGGTGCGGGTGCGGGAATCCCGTATTACGCAGTTGGAGCAGGAGGGGAGCGCCAGGGCCGGGGTGGTACACGGCGTGCTTCGGGACCTCGACTCGTACCTCTCCGTCTGCCAAGTCGGGATCACGATGGCCTCGTTGGGGCTTGGCTGGGTCGGCGAGCCGGCGGTGGCCCACCTCATCGAGCCGGTTCTGGGGGCTTTGGGGATAACGAGCGAGCGGATTATCACGGTGGTCTCAGTCGTGCTGGGCTTCGGGGTCATAACCTACGCCCACCTGGTTTTCGGGGAGCAGGCGCCCAAGTACTTCTCCATCCAGAAGGCCGAGGGGGTCTCGCTCTGGATCAGCCGCCCGCTCAACCTGTTCCGACTGATGTTCAGGCCCGTTGTGTGGCTGGTCAACGCCTCGACCAACTTCGTCTTGCGGCCGTGGGGTGTGCGGCTCGGTGAGGAGATGGAGGCCCACTCCGAGGAGGAACTTCGGATCATGATCTCCTCCTCCACGGCCTCGGGTGTCCTCGACCCCGAGGAACGCGAGTACCTCAACAACGTTTTTGACTTCGGGGATAGGGTGGCGCGCGAGATTATGGTGCCAAGACCGGATATAGAGGCGCTCCCCTACGAGGCGCCGCTCCCGGACCTGGCCGAGCGGGCGGCCTTCGGGCGCTACACGCGCTACCCCGTCTACGAGGAGGATCTCGACCACGTCCTCGGTGCCGTGCACGTAAAGGACCTCTTCAGGGCGGCCAAGGAGGAGCCCGAGGACTTCGACCTGACGACCCTTATCCGGGAGTGCCTCGTCGTCCCGGAGACCAAGTCGATAGAGCAGATCTTGAGGGAATTCCAACAACGCAAGCTCCAGATGGCGATCGTCATAGACGAGTGGGGCTCGGTCGAGGGGCTCATTACCATCGAGGACATCCTCGAGGAGATCGTCGGCGAGATCCAGGACGAGTTCGACGAGGGCGAGGCGGCCATCGAGCAGATAGGCGACGACCTCTACGCCGTGGACGGCCGAATCCCCATTACCGAGATCAACAACCACTTCCACCTTGACCTGCCCCACGAGGACTTCGACACCATAGGCGGCTTTATCTTGGGCTCCCTGGGGCGTCCCCCCGAGGTCGGAGACACCGTCGAGGCCGACGGCGTCTCCCTCAACGTAAAGAACGTCGACGGTCCCCGCGTCTCCATGCTCACCCTCCGTCGGGACGAGGGCGCTGACGGTTAAGTACGAGCGGCTGGTGCTGCGAGAGCTCCATCGGATACTGATGGACCCCGTCGGACAGGCTGAAAACTTTAGATACCGGGGAGAGTCCCCTAGGGGCGTTCGGGTGGGGGAAGTTAGTATGGCAGCGTCGGGGCCTGGGCAGGAGATCGTGCTTCTCTCCCGCGGCCTGAACCGTCCGGAGTGCCATTTCGACCACAGGCAGCCTGCGCTGGCAGGCCCAGCCGTGCACGACGACGAGGCCCCTGGGCCCTAGCTCTACCCGAAGGACGCCCCACAAACCCACGCGGGGACGATCTAAGTTCTCTTCGAGAGGAAGACCTGCGCCGTCGGCTACGGACTACCCGACGAGTGCTCTCAGCACCGTATAACCCGTATAGAGGTCTATAGGTCCCTCTGGCGTGCGCGCTGTTAGAAACAGGGCCGGGGTGGGAAAAGTCACCGATATAACCTATCAAGAGTTCGTAACCGACTTTGCCGTGAGAGGAGCTTTGGTTTGGATGCCGCCTCTAAAGACGCCGGACCGATGGCGCTCTGTTCTTCTTTCATCGACGTGTCCGTCCCGGTCGGTAGTTTGGTGCAGCAGACCGTGGCGGCGTTCGAAGGCATGGGGATGCCGCTCGCACGCCGTTGGGCCGAGACGCTGGTGAGCGCCGTACTCGACGTGGCACACAAGGATCTGGGGGCATACGCCGACCGCACGCTGGACCCGGAGCAGCGGCGGCGCTTCGAGGAGATCGCATACCAGGCGTCGCCCGACGTACCACTGGCTTACGTGATCGGCCGGGCGCCATTTCTGGACTGGGACTTTGAGGTGTCGCGCGATACCCTGATACCTAAGGTCGATACCGAGCAGTTCGTCGGCACCGTGCTCGACGAGCTATCGCGGCGTCCGCTGCCGCCAGAGGCGCACGTACTCGAGCTGGGCACGGGCAGCGGGTGCTTGGCGATCTCGCTGACGAAGCTGCTCCCCGGCGTGCGGGTGGTCGCCACCGACATCTCGCCTGGGGCGCTCGCGGTCGCAGCACGCAACGTCGCCGTCCACGGCGTCGGGGATAGCTTCCGGCTCGGGCAGGGGGATCTCTTCGAGCCGGTGGCGGGACTTGCGGCGGGCCGGCCATTCGACCTTGTCGTCTCGAACCCGCCGTACATACCAACGCAAAACATAGCCGGCATGGGACGCCACGTCGCCGAGCACGAGCCGTACCTCGCGCTCGACGGCGGCGCGGATGGTTTGGAGCCGCACAAGCGCATCCTCGACGCGGCGGCCGATTATCTGGCGCCTGGTGGGAGGCTCTTTTTGGAGCATGAGTGGTACCACGGCGCGCCCGCCCGGGCCCTGGCCGAGCGCTGCTCCGACCGCTATGACGACGTGCGTACCCTGGTCGACGCCAACCACAGAGATCGCGCCCTGCACGTCCGCCGCAGAATGGCGGCGGTCTGAGGACCGCGTCGATACTCGGATTCGCGGGGTCTACCAGAGGATCGGCGGCGGAGAAGGGTTTGCGTAGCCCTGCGCAACCTCCTCCGGGGAGATCGACGAGGCTGGCCGGACGCGGGGACCCGCTCTCTTTAGGTGCGATCCCGTGGGTTCACAGGCTGGTTGGGATCGGCGGGCAGGACCAGTAGAGTGAACGCCTTGACATCAGGCACGACGGGGGTGGCTTAAAAATTTGAGCATGTCTGGTGGGCGTAACGCTGGCGAGAAAGAGCGCCCTAACCCTTTCGGGGGCAGTCTCGCGCTGGCCAACAGCTCCTACGCGGCGTTTCGCGGCAAGAGGCTGGTGCGGATGCCTTCCGGCGAACCCGCGACGTCGCGTATGGAGTTCGTCCACGACTCCTTCCGGGCGCTCGTCTCGAACTCGAGGTTCTCCTGCGTCGGGGCCAAGGCCGCGCTGGGCAGCGAGTCCTACCGCGTCGGCCTCTACGATACGTTAGGCTCTCCGGAGGCCGCCGCCGGGCTGGCGCGGGACTTGTTCTGGTTCGTGGAGGAGCAGGAGCGGCTAGGCGGCCAGTTCAGCACCTTCGTCGCGAGCTTCGTGGAGCCGACCGCGGCCGACGAGGCGGCCTTCGAGCGTTTGCTGTGGGAGCAGTTGCAGCGGCTGCACGAGGAGGACCGGCGCTACCACCGCTGGGACCCGTCCGTCAGCCCCGACCCCGAAGACACCAAGTTCGCCTTCAGCTTCGCGGGGCGGGCGTTCTTCGTCGTGGGGCTCCACCCAGCGAGCTCGCGTTTTGCGCGGCGGTTCGCCTGGCCCACGCTCGTCTTCAACGCACACTACCAGTTCGACCGGCTGCGCGAAGAAGGCCGATACCTCCGAATGCGAGAGGTGATCCGCTCCAGGGAGATCGAGCTCCAGGGTACCTTGAACCCGAACCTCGGCGACTTCGGCGTCCGCTCCGAGGCGCGGCAGTACTCGGGCCGCCCCGCCGAGGCGGACTGGCGCTGCCCCTTTCACGCCGGCGGAGCGGACGGCGCAACGACGGAGGAGGATACGGGGAGGTGAAGGAGATAGCGCGTTACCATCTGGAGCCGCAGACGGGGATCGGCCTGCGGTTGGAGCGGGGGCAGGTGCTGAGGGTGATCGACCCGGACGGAGAGCAGGTCTCCGACGTCGTCGCCTTCGCCAGCGAGAACACCTCCGAGCGGTTGTCCTCCGGGCGCAGCATCGACTACAACAACACCGTCTACCTGACGACCGGCCACGCCCTCTACTCCAACCGCAGCAACCCGATGTTCACGATCCTCGAGGATAGGGTGGGCAAGCACGACTTTCTTCTGACGCCTTGCAGCCCGGAGACCTTCAAGATTCTCTACGAGGACCACGAAGGCTACCACCCGAACTGCTTCGAGAACCTTGCGAGAAATTTGGAGCGGTTCAGTATCGCGGACGACGACATCCCCACGACCTTCAACGTGTTCATGAACGTGGACATCTCTCCGTCGGGCGAGCTGCACATCGGGCCGCCACTCTCCAGGCCGGGGGATTTCGTGGACCTGAGGGCGGAGATGGGCCTCATCATCGGGGTGACGGCCTGCTCGGCCGAGAAGTCAAACAATCACAGCTTCAAGCCGATCGATCTGGAAGTCCGCGGCTGAGGACCGCGGATCACCTCCCAGGGTAGTCCGGACGGCTGGCGATACGGGGGACCGTACGCCAAACCCGTGGCGAAAGCCGCGCCCGAGGAGGTCCCGTCTGGCCCCTTTAGCGGCGGCGAATGCCCCCTGATACCATTTCACGGTCGTTGGTTTTGGAAACTACGGTTAGAGAACGGCGGGCACTTTGACGGCGGAGACGCAGCACAGCATCGAGGCGCTGACGGGCGGGGCGATGGCCGACATCTGGTCCTGGATTCGCGCGAAGATCCCTGACGGCGTCGAGATCTTCGATGCCCACGCCCACATCGGCGTCGACGTGGACGGTCGGACGATGACCGCCGAGGGCATGCGCGACCGGATGGAGGCCGCAGGGGTACAGCAGAGCATCGTCTTCCCCCTGAACGACCCCAACGCCCGCGACGACTACTCCGGACCCAACGACGTGGTGTGGAACGCCCACGAGGAGCACCCCGGCCTCTTCGTGCCGTTCTTCCGCCTCAACCCGCACCGGGACTACGAGGCGGAGTTCGGGCGCTGCGTGGAGCGCGGCTTTAGGGGGCTCAAGCTCCACCCTGTCTCCCAGCACTTCGAGCTCGACGATCCTCGGGTGGTGCGCCTCTTTGAGTTGGCGGCCGAGGCGGACCTGCCGGTCTTGATCCACGCGGGATTCGCGATGCAGCGCATCGTGGAACCGCTGGTTCCCACCATCGAGGCGCGCCCGGAGCTGCGTCTGATCCTCGGCCACTCAGCGATGATCGAGGTGCTCGACGCCGTCCGTACCTTCGAGGGGCACCCGAACATCCTATTTGAGACCTCGGTGGTGCGGGCGAAGGACCTCTACGTTCTCTTCTCCTCCCTCGACCCCTCGCGCATCTGCTACGGCTCGGACATACCCTACGGGGACCTGCCCTCGACGCTGCACGGAACCTTGGCCACCGCCGAGGCCGCAGGGGTGCCCGAGGCGGCGTTGCCAGGCATCCTCTCTGAGAACATTCGGCGGTGGTTTTAAGTGAAAGCGGGGGCGAGGGCCGACGCCGCGGTGCGCATGGCTTACCTGCTCAGGATCCACAGCTACCTCGACATCGCAATCGTGTCGATGTGGACGGCGAGCCCCAGGGTCGACATCATGCTCGGGATGGCCCAGGCCAGCCTGCGCGGAGATGGTCCCGGTGGGGAGGACGACGGGCCACTGCGGAAGATCCGGACCCTAGTCGGCGAGGCACGCGGGTACCAGGCCGGCGGCGACTTCCCCGCGGCGATGGGCCGGATGCGCGTCGCCCTCGACCTCCTGGCTCTCCATATCATCAGGCTCTCCGGTGAGTAGCCTCCCGCAGCGTGGCGCCGGCCTGCCGGAGGACGCCCCGCTCGCCGCCGTCCGGCGCGGACCGCTCCTCGAGAGCGTCCACCGGGGACGCATCGCCGTCTGCGACCCGCGCGGCGACGTCCTCGACGCCGTAGGCGACACTGAGGCCTACGTCTACGCCCGCTCCTCGGCCAAGCCCTGCCAGGCGCTCCCGCTCGTCCTCTCCGGCGCCGCCGACGACTTCGGGCTTACCGACGAGGAGCTCGCCGTCGCCTGCGCCTCCCACAACGCCGAAAGACCGCACCTCGCCGCCGTCCGCTCCCTGCTGGAGAAGGCGGGCCTCGCGGAGGACTACCTCCAGAACGGGGCACACCCGCCGCTCTACGCGCCGGAGGCGGCGAAGCTCGCACGGGGCGGCGAGAAGCCCCGGGCGATACACGGCAACTGCTCTGGCAAACACGCTGGGATGCTCGCCGTCTGCGCCCACGAGCGTTACGCCACCGGTGATTACCGTGATCCGGGCCACCCGCTCCAACGCCGCGTCCTGGCCCTCCTCTGCGAGGTCTGCGGGCTGGACGAGGACGAGGTCCTGATCTCGGGCGACAACTGCGGCGTGCCGGCCTTCGCTTTGCCGCTTAGGAGCCTCGCCACTGGCTTCGCCCGGATCTCCACCGGCGAAGGTCTCTCAGACCAGCTCGCCGGTGCCGCCCTGCGCATCCGGGACGCGATGCTCGACCACCCCTTCCTGGTCGCCGGAACCGAACGGCTCGATACAGAGCTCATGGAAGCGACGGCCCTCCTCGTCAAGAGCGGGGCCGAGGCCGTGCTCGCGGTCGGGAGCCCGGAGGGCTGGGGTATGGCGCTCAAGGTCTCCGACGGCGCGGGTAGGGCTGTGCGCCCGGCGGCACTCGCCGCGCTCCTCGGGCGGGGGGTCGAGGTCCCCTTCGGAGACCTCGAGGTTAGGGGACTGCACGGCGAGGTGGTCGGCGCAATCGAGCCGCTACTCGACGCCGGGTGAGCGGAGGTAAACCGATGGGACGTCGAGCCATACGGAGCTAGGCTAGCCGTGAGCTGCCCTCCAGGCACTGCGGTCCGGGGCTGTCCGCCGGAGGCCATCGCTGGCGCCGCAAGTCGGACGAGGTAAGCAACGCGGTGACCTACAAAGAAGCGGGCCGCTGCCTTGGTTTGCCGCCGCCTGCGGGCCGCGGGCAGGCCAGGCGGCGAAGGCGGCGGGGATACTTGCCGGCCTCGCGAAACGCCTTCGCGGCCGAGGTGGTGTGCAGCGGGTTGGAAGTGTCGGGCTCACGACGCGGGGGTAGTGGGAGGCATGAGTTTGCATTAGCCCTGGAAACCGAGTACCACGATCACCACTCCGGCGATCGCTGCGAACGCCAGCACCGCGGGGCGCAGCCAGCGCTCGTCGAGACGCTCGACGACCCACCGGCTTGCCCAAAGGCCGGCCAACATACCAGGGAGCAGCTGAAGGGCCAGGACAGCGTGCCTTCCCTCGACCTTGCCGGCCAGCGCCAGGCCCACGAGTGACATCATGATTCCCAAGACGAAAGAGATCGCCAGCGTCGAGCGCAACTCGGCCCCTGAGCGGTCCTGGTACACGAGCGCCAGTGGGGTCCCGCCGAGCGC
>Ga0190264_10000099_pt1 | contig 12873 bp, 11 predicted proteins | sample Popmic112T_FD_136651 | JGI IMG/M metagenome (GOLD analysis project Ga0190264, IMG submission 136651) | Populus adjacent soil microbial communities from riparian zone of Indian Creek, Utah, USA - 112 T | ecosystem: Environmental > Terrestrial > Soil > Riparian zone | place: USA: Utah | collected... | reverse complement strand
CGCTACCGGTACAAGCTGCAGGTGATCGCCTCGGACATCACCGCGCACGATCTCCTCGTGCTGCCGCGCGACGCGAAACGGTTCGGGGTCGAGCCCGACGACCTCCCGGTCGCCGACGCGGTGCGGATGAGCATGGGCATTCCGATGTACTTCAAGCCTTGGCCCTGGCGCTCGCAGGCCGACGGCAAGGACAAGGGGAAGGAGCACCTGATCGTCGACGGCGGCGTTCTCTCGAACTTCCCGGTCTGGATCTTCGACAGCGACGGCGAGCCGCCGTGGCCCACCTTCGGCCTGATGCTGGTCGAGCCGGAACTGCGAGCCACGCCCGGCGCCAACCAGCCCACCGCCGCCGACACCGGCCTCGTCACCTACGTCAAAGACCTCGCGAGCACGATGATGGAGGCGCACGACCGCATGTACCTGCAGAACGACACCTTCGCGCGCACGATCCCGATCCCGACGCTCGGCGTGCGCACGACCGAGTTCGATCTTCCCCCCGAGAAAGCCGATGCCCTCTTCGAGTCCGGTCGCCAGGCGGCGGTGGACTTCCTCGCGCGCTGGAACTTCGAGAAGTACAAAGCCACCTTCCGCTCCGGCGAGCGCCCGACCCGCCGCGAGGCGATCGGCGAGCTGCAGGACCCGTAACGCACCCGCCCGGAGGCGGGCGCCGTCAGCGCACTTTCAGCGGCACGGCGGCGCTGCTTGCGCCGCCGATCGCGACGAGGCGAACGGTTCCCCGCTGCAGGGCCGGCAGCTGCAGGCGCACGGCAGTGGGACCGGGACGGAACTTGCGGGCGGCGAAGCGGAGGCCGTGTCGCCACTGGCCGCCCTTGCGGCGCTGCAGCTCGAAGCCGACCTTGTCGCGGGCGCCGGTGAGGGTGACCTTGACCGTGACGGTGCGGCGCTCCCCGGCCGGCAGTTTCCCCGGGCTGACGCGGAGCGCCTTCAGATAGGGGACCGGCTCGGAGTCGGGCAGGACCGCGGTCGTGCTGACCGCGCTCGTCTCCGCTGAGGCCGCGTTGGGGTTGGCGAAGTGGGGGGCGCTGAAGGTCGTGTCCGGGACCCCGGCCAGGGCGAGGATCGCTTTGCCGTCTTCGGCCGTGCTGTCGTCGGTGATCCGCCAGACCGCATCCTGGGCGCCTTCGGTTTTCGTCAGCGCCGCCGGCTGCAGCGCCGCCGCGACATCGAGCACCCGCTGCAGGTACTGCAGCGCCGGCTCGGGCTGTTGGCCGGCCGAGCCGAGGACGTCGAAGCCCTGGCCCTCGCTGGGCACGTGGCGCTTGAGGTCGATGCAGTAGGCGACGAGGCCGTCGGCGTGGCCCGGCTTGCCGGGCTCGACCGTCAGCTCGAACGGCGCCCCGACCGCCAGGTTCTGGGCGCCGCCGTCCTTGTTCAGCAGCAGGTCGCCGGGCTTCGATTCGATCGTCAGCTTCTTGGCGCCGGCGTGCGCGAACTTGTCGACGTCGAGCTGGGTCAGCTTCTCCGTCCCCTTGAAGACGTCGCCCATGATGTCCTTCTCGTGACCCGGCTTGGCTTTGGTGTACGCCTCGCCGGCTTTGGGGTTCAGCCCCTTGCCCTTCGCCCAGGCTTCCAGCGCCGCCGGGTCGTCGATGTCGACGCTGTCGGGGATCGGGATGTCCTTCTTGCCGACCCTGAAGAAGGAGCTGTACTGGTCCTCGAGCCCGGCCAGGTGGAGCGCCTCGTGGGTCCAGATCTGGCGGTCGCCGGTCGGGCCGCGCCCGCTCGGCCATTCGCCGCTCTGCGGAATCGTCAACGGGTTGCTGTCGGCCTCGCCCGCCTCACCGCGGAAGTCGGACTTGGCGGTCATCTGGATCTGGTGGAAGCAGGGCGAGGGGCCGGCGCCCGGCGCGCGTTCGCGGGCGACGACGTCGAACTTGACCTTGGTTCCGTCGACCGCGGTGCGCGGCGGCAGCCGACTCTCGATCGAGGCTTCGACCTGGGCCGCGCTGGGGCCGCCGGGGAAGCTGCTGACCTCGATGTCGATCTGGACGGTGACCGGCAACTTGGACGGCTTCCAGGTCGCGTCGACGGCGACCGCATCGGCGTTGTAGCCGCCCTTGGAGGTGAGCTTGACGGCGCCGAGCTTGGCCGCTTCGTCGAGTGAGGCCCGACGCGAGATCGTCGTCGGCCCTTGGCCGGGCGGGCAGGGGGCCGTGGTCGGCCCGGCCGAGATAGTGGCCCCGTCCGGCGCCGCCCCGGCGGTGGGCGCCACCACCAGCGCGGTCAGGACGGTGAGGACGAGGGCGAGAAGCCTGGTTCGGACCTGTGGTCGCGGCACGGCGACCAAGCTATCCGGCGAGTCGGCGCTGTCAAGCGGGTTGGACGGCTGGGCCTTTCAGTGGCTGCGCGGCGGCTTTGCCCGCGCCGCCGGGACCAGCACTCCCAGCAGCCCGCGCAGCGTCGCCACCGTGTAGTTCATCCAGTCGAAGCGATCGCGCCAGAGGACGATCTCGCCGTTCTCGACGTCGAAGCGGCCGCAGACCCAGAACTGGATCCGCAGGCGGCCGAAGGTCATCACGTCGGTTCGTTCGGTCAGCACCGAGCCGGCGGAGGCGGAGATCGCGTGGTTGTAGACCTCGAAGCCGGCGCCCGGGCGGCCGAGGGTGAGGTGGAAGAGTCGCCGCACCCGCTCCCGTCCTCGCACGGTCGGCAGCGAGACGTTGCTGTACTCGACGTCGACTGCCAGCAGGTCGGCCGCCGCGTCGATCTCGCCCGCGGCGAGCCGCGAGAGGAACTGCTCGGCAACCTGAGTCGGCTCGCTCATCGCCTCAGCCTAGAGAAGGTGGTCGAAGAAGCGGACCTGGTCCCAGGCCGTGAGGCAGCCCGAGAGGCGTTCGGGCGAGCCCTCGCCGACCGCTTCGGAGCGGACGGCCGTCCAGCAGCCGAGCCCACCCACCTTTACCCGGATCGGGACCGTGCTGCTGTAACGGCTGTCATACACGCTGCAGGTCCAGGTGCCGTCCTCACCGCGCGAGCAGGGGTGGCTCTCGAAGAGGCCGCCGCCGTCGACCGAGTACTGCAGGGCCTCTCCGTCCACCCCGATGATCGGAGTCGGTCGGGCGGCGACGAGGCCGACCGCGAGCAGCAGGCAGAGACTGCCGCCGAGCCAGTACGCGGCGGTGCGACCGGGGAGTGGGTGGAGAGCCGGGTCGGCCGCCCGGGCGAGCTTCTCCTTGTCGTAGAAGCGCTGCGCCCACCGCGAGTCGGGCTCGGCGAGCGGGATCGCCCCGAGGAACCAGGTGATGCCAAAGGTGAGGAAGCCGACGAAGAACATTGAGAATCGCCCCTTCAGCAGGCAGACCACAGCGGCCGGGATCAGCCCCAGCAACCAGAGCCAGAGGGCGCCGTAGAGCTGAACCTCGAGGATCAGCTGCCATCTCATCCGGGTCGGGTCCAGTTCGGTCGCAGGTAGGCCTCTTCGAACCCGGCCCGGAGGATGTTCTTGTAGCTGGCGGAGGGGCGGTCGGGGACGCGCTCGCCGGTCTCGACGAAGAGGGTGCGGCAGCCGGCCCCGGCGGCGTCGAGGATGCGGCGGTGCAGCAGGGCGCGCTGGCAGCCGCGGCCACGGGCGGGCTCGAGCGTCGCGGCGATCCCGAACTCGGCCAGGTCTCCCTGGATCAGCATCGCGGCGCAGGCCTGGGTCTCGCCGTCGACGCGGGCGACGTAGCAGCGCCAGCCCTCACGTCCCGGCAGGTCGGCGAAGAAGGCGGCGCCCCAGACGGGGAGGCCGAAGCCGGTGGCGGCGATCATCCCGAACGGCGCCTGCTTGGCGTCGGTCACCTCGATCACCTCGACGTCCCCCGGCACGGCGAAGCGGGGCGGGTGGGCGTCGCGGGCGAACTTCATCCACGCATATGCCCGCGAGAACCCGTTGGCGGCCAGCCAGCGCTCGGCCGACTCCGTCTCCGGCTGCCCGGGGCTGACGGGGACATAGCTCGCGACCCCGCAGGAGGCGACCCACTCGGCCGCGGCGGCGAGGTGCCCGTCCGCGACCGCTCCAGGCTCGGTCGCGCCGAGGACGAGGTTCATCATCCCGACGCCCGGCAGCGCGTTGACCACCGAGGCCTGCACCGGCCCGAAGTCCCGCAACCCGACGCCCCGCTCGGCGCCGACCTCGGCCGGGACCGACTCCCAGATGTCGCGCCAGAACCGCTTCTCGACCCGGTCCAGGGCCGCGTGCTCGAACTCGACTCCGCCGCGGGTCTTCCCGTCTGCCATCGCCAGCGCAGGATAGGCGCCGCGAATAGTGCTGAACAGAGAGGCACTATCTGTCAGCCTGGGGGTGTGAGTGTTGCCACCGTAAGCACGCCGACGATGAAGGCGGGGGATCGGGTTCCCGCGAACCAGGTGATCGTGTTGTTCGGGGCCACCGGCGACCTGGCCAGACGCAAGTTGCTGCCGGGGATATTCCACCTCGCCCAGGTCGGGCTGATGCCGGAGTCCTTCCGGATCATCGGCGTCGCCCGGCGCGGGATGGGGGTCGAGGACTTCCGCGAGCAGGCGCGGCAGGCGATCGAGGCATCGGGCCGGGAGGACATGTCGCCGCCGACCTGGGACCCGTTCGCCGACTCGCTGCGCTTCGTCAGCGTGGGGGAGGGGTTCGACCCGCTCCGCGAGGCGGTCGCCGAGGCGCGCGAAGAACTCGGCGCCGAGGCCAGGGTCCTCTACTACCTCTCGCTGCCCCCGGCCGCCGCGGGTGGCACGGTCGAGGCGCTCGGCGCCGCCGGCCTCGGCCGGGGCGCGCGGGTCATAACCGAGAAGCCGTTCGGCACCGACCTCACCTCCGCCCGGGCGCTGAACACGTTGCTGCACTCGGTCTTTGAGGAGCGCTGCATCTACCGGATCGACCACTACCTCGGCCGCGAGGCGGTTCAGAACCTGTTGGCGCTGCGCTTCGCCAACGGCATGTTCGAGCCGGTCTGGAACCGCAATCACATCGACCACATCCAGATCGACATCCCCGAGACGCTCTCGATCGAGATGCGCGGCAGCTTCTACGAGGAAACCGGTGCCTTCCGCGACATGGTCGTCACCCACCTCTTCCAGGTTCTCGGCTTCGTCGCGATGGAGCCACCGATCTCCCTGGAGCCGAAGCCGCTCGGCATCGAGCGTGAGAAGGTCTTCGACTCGATGCCGCCGCTGCGGCCGGAGAACGTGGTCCGCGGCCAGTACGCCGGCTACCGCGAGGAGGACGGGGTCGCCCCCGACTCCGACACCGAGACCTTCATCGCGGTCAAGGCCTTCGTCGACAACTGGCGCTGGGAGGGGGTGCCGTTCTACCTGCGCTCCGGCAAGCGCCTGGCCGAGAGCCGTCACCTGCTGACGGTCGCCTACAAGCAACCGCCGCGACGGATGTTCCCGCTCGACTGCGACCAGATCGTCGAGTCCTTCGGCCACGACCACCTCACCTTCGAGCTCGGCGATCCCGGCAGCATCTCCGCCTCCTTCCTGGCCAAGGTTCCGGGGCCGACGATCCGCCTCGGCGAGGCGCACATGCGCTTCAACTACGCCGACACCTTCGGTGGCACCGAGGGGGCGCTCGACGCCTACGAGCGGCTGATCTACGACGTCATGGTCGGCGACCGCACCCTCTTCACCAGCTCCGACGCGATCGAGCGCCTCTGGGAGATCTCGACCCCGGTGCTGGATCAACCGCCGCCGGTGTTTCCCTACGAGCCGGGCTCATGGGGCCCGGTCGAGGCCGACGCCCTGATCGCGCCGCGTCGCTGGCACCTGCCGAGTAATCACGTCTGACCGAGCGATCTTGCTTCGTAGAGTACGTTTCGCGCTTGCCCACCCCTCGCTATCGCCGCGGTTCGGCCGACCCGGCCCCGGCGCCTACCGACTGGCTACAGGTCGTCACTCAGGTCTTCGGACTCTTCGCCGGGCTGGCCACCCTGGTGTACGCGACCGGGGCGATCGTCCTCACCGGCCGCTTCACCGTTATGAACATCCCGGGCGACCCGGTGGTGGCCAACCTGCCCCGGGACTTCGTCCTCTCCACCGGCGCGGGCCAGGTGGTGGTCCCGGCGCTTGCCGTCGGCGCGCTCTACGGCCTCTTTCGGCTGCTCCGTGACAAACGATCGCGACCGCGTGTGCTCCACCGCTGGCGCGACGGAAGCGAGACTCGCGCAAGGGTCGCGCTCGGGTATCTCTGCACGGCCGCGGCGATGCTCGTGCCGCTCGTGCTCGTGCTGCGGTTTGGAGAAGACATTGAAACCCCGGATTCCTGGGAGATCCTGGTGGCATCGCTGTTGCTGTCTGGTGCCGCGGTCGCGTGGTATGAGGCTCGGGCGGTGATCAGTCGTCGCCTCAACAGGCGACACCGCTGGAACAGCCTGCGGCCGGTGGCGGTCATGGCGGGCCTCTACGTGCTCGGCGCGATTCCGGCGATGGCCCTTGCGGCCACGATGATCCCTTTCAAGCCGGCCAAGATCTGCACCACCGACGGCTTTGAAGAGAGAGGGTTCCTGGTCGGCCGCTCCGGCGACAGCATCTACCTGGGCGAGACCAGCCCCGGGCAGCGGCGCCTGGCGATCTTCCCGGCCGGCGGCTCCCAAGAGCTCTTCGTGGGCGAGGAGGCGGGGATCGCCAAATGCGATTTCGACGCCCCGCGCTTCGCGGTGCTGGCCTCGATGCGCGCGGATCTGGCCTGGAAGGCGGGGAAGGACGCCCTTGCGGCGGCGGCGGCCGTGCGCCGGGCCGACGGCGACAGTGCCTTCGCCACTGAGGTCGGCAACGTCGCGGCGGCGGCTTGGAATGTGTCCGCGGCCTTGGAAGGAGTCGCCGACACGGCGACCGGCGTGCACTCGCTGGAGGATCGCCCGGCGCTCGAAAGCGCCGTCGCCGTCGCCGCGCTGGCGACCGCGTTGGAAGCCCGCCTCGCGGCATTCGAAGAGAGCAGCGGCTCGCGTCGTCGGGGTCTTGAGGCTGACGTCCGCAGGTCCGTCGACCGCCTGGGCATGTTCGTCAACGCGGCGCGCGGGCAGGCTCGGGACGTGGCCGGGGCTGTCCTCGAGATCGCCCAGGAAGGTCAGCCTGGCTAGCCCGGGGAACGGAAAAGGGCCCCGTGAGGGGCCCCCTGTTTCCGAAGGACGTGCCACCAGAGAGTTTGAAGTCGCTGGCTCGTCGGTCCTCGAGCTTTGAAGTCTTAGCTGCCGCTGCTCGTGCGACGTACCTATAAACACGAGAAGGACTGAAAAGTTGCACTACTTGCATCGGTCGATGTCAAGAAGACCTTTAGCCCGCCGGCAACGGCCGACCGACGCCAGGTTCCCGCTGCTAGATTCAGGCCTCCCGGGCGTTTAGCTCAGTTGGGAGAGCGCTACCTCGACAAGGTAGAGGTCACTGGTTCGAGCCCAGTAACGCCCATATCCCCCCGGAGCCCGGCCACTAGGTGAGCGCCGACAGCTTCACCTGGGTCAGCCGGAAGCTGTTGCCGGAGGGGTCACGGAAGCCGGCGTCGATGCCGTAGGGGCGCTCTTCCGGGGCCTCGGTGAACTCGACGCCGCGCGCCTTCAGCTCTTCGTAGGAGGCCTGGCAGTCGTCGGTGGTGAGGAACACGGTCCCGGCGAAGCCCTTGGCCATCAGGGCTTTCACCTGCTCGGCGGAATCTTCGCTCATCACCGGCTCGCCCGGGATCGCCATCAGCACGATCGAGTAGTCCTCCTGGCCGGCCGGGCTCACGGTGAGCCAGCGGAAGTCACCCATCTCGGGCATGGTCACGTCGTTGCGGACCTCCATGCCGAGCTTCTCGGTGTAGAAGGCGAGCGCCTCGTCCTGGTCGTGGACCCATAGCTGCGTGTTTGCGACCTTCATCGGTTCCTCCTCGGTTGAAATCAGCTTGGCGCCGATGCTAGGTCGAGGCTTTGGCGCTGTCTTCTCGAAACGTGCTGTGTTGCGGGCGACCATAGGCTCGAACCACGCAGGCGGGGACGATGGCCTGGCTGACGGCGGGCGGGAAGGCCTCGCGGTAGGCGGTCGGCGTCATCCCGTAGATCCGTTTGAAGCTGGTCGTGAAGGAGCCGATGCCCTGCAGGCCGACCGCGAGGCAGATCTCGGCGACCGAGTTGTCGGTCGTCCGCAGCAGCGCCGCGGCCCGCTCGAGGCGGCGGGTCAGCAGGTAGGCGTGCGGCGACTCGCCGAACGCGCGCCGGAACTCGCGGCTGAAGTGAGCCCGCGACAGCCCGGCCGCCCGTGCCAGATCCTCGACCCCGAGCGGCTCGAAATAACGCGCGTCAGCCAGGTCCTTGGCGCGCAGCAGATGACGTGCGGGAGGGACGAACGCCATCCCCGCAGTCTAGGCTCGCGGGCCTTGTGATCGGTACCTACGCAGCGGTATTGGCGGTGTGCGGCGCCTCGTTGGCGATCGGCCAGGCGGCGCTCGCTCTCTGCGGGGCGCGCGAGTGGTCGTGGCTCTCGCCGGCGGTCGGCCTGGCGCTGCTGTGCGCGATCTGCTGGGGGACGGTGCGGGTCGGTGGCGATGGGCTCGTCGCGGCGCTCGTGGTGCCGCTCGTCGCGGCGGCCTCGGTCGCCTATCTGTGGGGACGGGTGGAGGGCGTGGGGGAGGCGCTGCGCGCGGGTTGGCCGGTGGCGCTGATCGCGCTGGCGGCGGCCTCGCTGCCGTTCGTGGTCGAGGGCCACTTCGGGATCCTCGGCACCAGCTTCAACCCGGACATGTCCCAGCACCTGCTGGCCGCGGACCGGCTGGCGAACGGGCAGGGGGGGCAACTGCTGCATCAGGGGTATCCGCTGGGACCGCACGCGATCGTCGACGCCCTGAACAAGGGGCTCGGAATCGGCCTGGTGCAGGGGTTCAGCGGGCTCACCGTCGCGGTCGCGGTACTAGCCCCGCTCACCGCCCTCTCCGCTTTCGCGCGCCTGCGGCCGATCCCGCGCACGGCAGGGGCGCTGGTGGTCGGCCTCGCCTACGTTGTCGCCTCGTACTTCGCCCAAGGTGCCTTCAAGGAGACGATCCAGGCCCTCCTCGTCCTCGCCTTTGTTCTCGCCCTGAGGGAGTCGACCCGCAGCTGGCGCGATCTCCCGCTGCGCTTCGTCCCCGCGGCCCTCATCGCGGTGGGGTCCGTCTACGTCTACAGCTTCCCCGGCTTGATCTGGCTGGTCGCGGCAGCGGTGATCTGGCTGCTGTTGGAGTACGTCACCGAGCGGCAACGCCCGGATCTGCGTGCGCTCGCTCTCGCGTTGCTCACCTTCGGGGTCCTGATCGCCCCCGAGATCGGGCGCATGCTGGACTTCCACAGCTTCGAGACCTTCGATCCCAACGGTCCCGGCCTCGGCAACCTTTTCGGTCAGGTCTCGCCCTTCGAGGCGCTGGGGATCTGGCCCTCGGGAGACTTTCGGCTCGCTCCTGGCGATGGTGCGGTGCCTGCTATCGGCTACTACCTGGGAGCCGCCTTTGCGCTTGTCCTGCTGCTCTACGGAATTGCCCGCTGCTCGCAGCGACGCGAGTCTGCGATTCTCGCCGGCCTGGCCGCGGTCGTCCTCACCTACGCGGCTGCTCGCCTCGGCGGCACCCCGTACACCGCGGCCAAGGCGATCGAGGTCGGTGCCCCTCTGGTCGCCTTGACGATCCTGGCGCCACTGCTCGGCCGCGCCCCTGGTCGAGTTCCTGCCGGTATGCGGCAAGAACTCGACCCATCCCCGTTCGCGTCGCTCGCCGCGCTCGGCTTCGTGGTGGCCGCCGGCGTCTGCTCCTTGCTCGCACTCGCCAACGCCCCGGTCGGGCCGACCTCCTTCTCTCCGGTGCTGCACGACTTCCGCCCGCTGGTCGCCGCCGACTCCACCCTGGTCCTCGCTTCCGACGAGCTGCTCGCCGACCAGCACGGGGGTCCGTTCATCTCCTGGGAACTGCGCGGCGGCCGTGTCTGCATCGCCGCGGAAGCCGAAGCCGGCGATGCGCCACCGCCCGGCGTGCGCTTCGTCGTCACCCGCGGCGACCCCGATTCGCCGCCGTTCCCGAACTTGCGCGTCCGCCGCGTCGCCGCTCCCTACGTCCTTTGGGAATCGACCCGCCCGGTCCGCGGCCAGAGCCCCTGCCCGCTGGTCGCCGAACGCCAGGCACGCCAAGGGCCCGCCCGCTAACTACCATGGCCTCGGATGGAGGCCGCGACGAAACTGACCGTCACCCTGCCCGACGGCAAGGCGCTGGAGCTGCCCGCGGGCGCGACCGGCGCTGACGCGGCGGCGGCGATCGGGCCGGGCCTGGCCAAGGCAGCCCTGGCGATCCGCGTCGACGGCGAGCTGCGCGACCTGGCGGCGCCGCTGCCCGAGGCGGGGGCGGAGATCGGGATCCTCACCGACCGCGACCCCGAGGCGCTGGAGCTGATCCGCCACGACGCCGCCCACGTGATGGCCGAGGCGGTGGTCGATCTGTATCCGGGGACCAAGGTGACGATCGGCCCGCCGATCGAGTCCGGCTTCTACTACGACTTCGAGTTCCCGGCCGATACAAAGATCACCGAAGACGACCTGCCGAAGATCGAGAAAGCGATGCTCGCGCACATCGCCGCCGACGAGGAGTTCGGCCGCCGCGACATCCCGGTCGCCGAGGCGCTGGAGATCTTCAGGGATCAGGGCCAGGGCTACAAGGTCGAGCTGATCGAAGACCTGGTCAGCAACGAAGGCGTCGAGACCGTCTCTTTCTATAAGAACGGCCCCTTCGAGGATCTGTGTCGCGGCCCCCACGGCCCCTCGACCGGGCGGATCAAGGCGATCAAGCTGAGCTCGGTCGCCGGCGCCTACTGGCGCGGCGATGAGAACCGCGAGCGGCTGACGCGGATCTACGGCACCGCCTTCTTCTCCAAGAAGGACCTCGAGCAGCACCTGGAGCGGATCGAGCAGGCGAAAGCCCGCGACCACCGCCGGCTCGGCCCCCAGCTCGGCATCTTCATGCTGCGCGACGAGGCGCCGGGGATGCCTTTCTGGCTGCCCAACGGGACGACGCTGCTGCACCTGATCGAGAACGAGGTCCAGGAGCAGCTGCGCAAGCGCGGCTACCAGGAGATCGCGACCCCGCAGGTGCTCGACGAGCAGCTCTGGCACCGCTCCGGGCACTGGGACAACTACCGCGACGAGATGTACTTCATGGATGACGGCGAGCGCCGCTTCGCGCTGCGGCCGATGAACTGTCCTGGCGCCTGCCTTGTCTACTCCTCCGACCGCCACTCCTACCGCGAGCTGCCGCTACGCCTGGCCGAGTTCGGCCGCGTCTCCCGCAACGAGCGCGAGGGGGTCCTGCACGGGCTGCTGCGGGTGCGCGCCTTCACCCAGGACGACGCCCACGTCTACTGCACCGAGGACCAGATCACCGACGAGGTGGCGAGCATCTGCGAGGCGATCGACGAGCTCTACGCGCGCTTCGGCTTCAGCGACGTCAAAGTCGAGCTCTCGACCCGGCCGGAGAAGTCGATGGGCTCGGAGGAGCAGTGGGCGAAAGCCGAGGCGGCGCTGAAAGAGGCGCTCGATCGCCAGGGCCGCGAGTACGAGCTCAACCCCGGCGACGGCGCCTTCTACGGGCCGAAGATCGACTTCCACGTGACCGACGCGCTGGGCCGCTCCTGGCAGTGCGGCACCTGTCAGCTTGACTTCCAGATGCCCGAGCGCTTCGACCTCTATTACACGGGGGCTGACGACGCGCCCTACCGGCCGGTGATGATCCACCGCGCCCTGCTCGGCTCGATGGAGCGCTTCGCCGGGATCCTGATCGAGCACTACGCGGGCCGTTTCCCGGTTTGGCTGGCGCCGGTGCAGGCGATCGTGCTGCCGATCTCCGACCGTCACAACGAGTACGGGCAGAAGGCCTTCGAGGAGCTGCGCGAACTCGGCGTCCGGGTCGCTCTCGACGATCGCTCCGAGTCGGTCGGCAAGAAGATCCGCGACGCCGCGATCGGCCGCTACCCGTACATGCTGGTAGTCGGCGACCGCGAGCAGGAGACCGGCGCTGTCGCCGTCCGCTCGCACGAGGACGGCGAGCTGGGGGAGATGTCGTTGGCCGCTTTCGCCGACCGGGTCAAGGCCGAGACCGGCACAGCCTGAGTGATGCCGGGTTGCCAACCGCCGTTCTGCCTCTATACTCCGGCCGACTTGACTGCAGGCACCTCAAATCACCGCCGCCGCTGAGCGCCCCTTGCCTGTGTCCCGACCTCTCGTCCTCTTGAAGCTCCACCGTTCTTCTCGATAGTGCCGGTCCCGCGTAGGTTCGATCGGCGCCCACCAGAGCGCGACACGACTCGGATAAACGAGCGGATTCGGGTGCCGCAGGTGCGCCTGATCGGCGCCGACGGCGAGCAGCTCGGCATCGTCGAGATCAACGACGCCCTCAAACGCGCCCAGGAGGCCGACCTCGACCTGGTCGAGGTGGCGCCGGGCTCGAAGCCGCCGGTGACCCGCCTGCTCGACTACTCGAAGTACAAATACGAGCAGGAGCAGAAGCAGAAGCAGGCCCGCAAGCACCAGCAGCAGGTCAACATCCGCGAAATCAAGCTGCGGCCGAAGATCGCGGCGCACGACTACGAGACCAAGAAAGGTCACGTCGAGCGCTTCCTCAAGCACCACGACAAGGTCAAGGTGACGATCATGTTCCGAGGCCGCGAGCAGGCGCATCCCGAGCGCGGCCGGGCGCTCCTGCAGCGCCTCTTCGAGGATCTGGAGGGGCTGGCGACGATCGAGTCCGAGCCGCTGCAGGAAGGCCGCAACATGAGCATGCTGCTGGCACCGGTTCGGGGCGGGGGTGGAAGAGACGCTGACCGGAGTGCGCCCGAGACGGACTCCGATCAGCCCGAGGCGTGACCTACGCCGGGCTCAGGGAGCAAACCACTCGCTGTCGAGCCGGGT
>Ga0190264_10000098_pt1 | contig 12927 bp, 14 predicted proteins | sample Popmic112T_FD_136651 | JGI IMG/M metagenome (GOLD analysis project Ga0190264, IMG submission 136651) | Populus adjacent soil microbial communities from riparian zone of Indian Creek, Utah, USA - 112 T | ecosystem: Environmental > Terrestrial > Soil > Riparian zone | place: USA: Utah | collected... | reverse complement strand
TCAAACGGGAAGCCAAGTTTGACCATCGTGCTGAGCCATGGAAAGAATGCGACGTCCACCATCGAATAGCCACTGTCGAGAAAAAACGCTCGACCTTGCAACAGCCTGTCCATCACCGCGTAGACGATTTCGCCCTGCTCGTCGTACCGCCTGATCCCGTACGGCACGGTCTCCGGCGCGAAGTAGTTGAAGTGTGCACGCTGACCAAACATGGGGCCGGCCAGCGACGCCTGCAGAAACAGCAATTGCATGGCCCGCGAGCGCTGCATGGCTTCGACCGGAAACAATTTGCCCGTCTTCTCGGCCAGATAGAGCAGGATTGCGTTCGACTCGAAGGCGGTATGACCGTTGTCGGTATCACGGATCGCAGGAATCTTTCCGGCCGGGCTGATCTGCAAGAACGAACTCTGTTGGCCGTCGCCGGCGAAAACATTTACCGGGATGACCGTGTAGGGAAGTCCGACCTCCTCGAGCGCCATCGCGACCTTGTGACCATTGGCCGTGCCGTGAGTGAATAGTTCGATCACCGGTTTCTCCTTCAGTTCGTATGCGCTAGCCTAAGTCGCGAAAGTGCAGCGCCTGGCGCGCTGCTGTCTCAATTTCTTGTCCCAGAGTCCAAATCGCCTGGACCGGAGGATTCGAAGTGGATGTCCTGTCGGATGTGCTGGCTGCCGCGCGACTCGGCTCGGTGGTTGTCGGCCAGAACGAGTACCTGATTCCATGGGGAGTCGAAATCGACATTCCTTCGGCGGCGATCGTGCACGTCGTTCAGCGTGGCAGTTGCTGGATGAGGCTGCGAGGAGACCGGACCTCGGCTTTGCTCGCCGATGGCGACATCGTGTTGCTTCCGGCTGGCTCCGCACACTCGCTCGGCGACGCGCCAAAACACCGCGCCAAACCATTCCTCAAGGTCAACGAGGAGATGAAGCGTCGCCTTGCGAAGCTACCCGCCGGTTCCCGGCACACCACGGCCGTGTTTTGCGCCAAGTACCGGTTCGAACATGTCGGGCCGCATCCGCTGCTGGCGATTCTGCCGAAGTTGATCCACGTGCGGGCACGCGAGGCTGAAAAGCATCCGCAACTGCAGTTGTTGCAGCAGTTGCTCCGCCTCGAAGCGCGCCACGGGGGAAACGGCCAGGAGCTCGTGTTGCCCCGCCTGGTAGACAGCCTGCTCGTCTACATCGTGCGAGCCTGGCTCGACGAGCAACCGCTTCGCAATGGTGGCTGGTTTGGAGCTTTGCGGGACCCGCGCGTCGCCAAGGCGCTCTCGCTCATGCATGAGCGGCCGGCAGACGACTGGACAGTAGCGAGCCTCGCCCGCGCGGCCGCGCAATCACGAGCCGGATTCGCGAAACGATTCGTGGAGTATGTCGGCGAAACTCCTCTCGCCTATCTCACTCGATGGCGGATGTTCATTGCGGTGAAGATGCTGAGAGACCGGCAACGCCCGCTCGTCGATATCGCGGCCGCCGTTGGTTATCAATCGAGCGCGGCCTTCGCCAAGGCATTTCAAAAGCAGTATGGCTCCCCACCGGGGCGTTTCCGCGCCGCCAGCGGCGAATGAGGACAGGAAGTCACATCCGCCGCGCGGTCTCCTGAACGCCGTTCGTCACTCAGCTTCGCATGTCGCGACCACTGCAAATGATCCTGATTGCCCTTGCGATGCTGGCGTTCGCAGGCAATTCCCTGCTGTGCCGGCAGGCACTGCAGGAATCCGATATCGACCCGGCGAGCTTTACGACATTGCGACTGGCTTCCGGCGCGCTGACTCTGTGGCTCATCGTGCGCATGAGAGGTGGGACGCAGATCAGCGGCGGAAGCTGGCTGTCGGCGTTTGCGCTGTTTGCATATGCCGCCGGCTTTTCGTTCGCATATGTCAGCCTGACCGCTGCTACAGGTGCATTGCTGCTCTTCGGCGCCGTGCAGGCCACGATGATCGGCTACGGCATTTGGTCGCGAGAGCGCTTCGCGAAGCTGCAAGTCGTCGGCTTCGTGCTGGCATTCGCCGGGTTGATCAGCTTCCTGGTGCCCGGACTCGCCGCGCCACCGGTGCGCGGGACCATGTTGATGTTGGGTGCCGGTGCGAGCTGGGGCATCTACTCCTTGCGAGGCAAAGGCGCCGGGGACCCTGTCGCTGTCACGACCGGCAATTTCCTGCGTGCCGCTCCTATGGCGCTGATACTGAGTCTGCTTCAACTGAGTCGTGCCTCAACGGATAGTGCCGGAATCTGGTATGCGATTGCTTCGGGTGCCTTGACGTCCGGCATCGGATACGTGATCTGGTATGCGGCGCTGCCAGGTCTCAAAGCCGGTCACGCCGCGAGCGTGCAACTCAGTGTCCCGATCATCGCCGCATTTGGCGGCATCATCTTTCTCGGCGAGTCCATCACACTGCGCCTGGGTCTTGCGTCGGTCGCGGTCCTCGGCGGAATCGCATTGGTCATCGCGGAGAAACCATCGTGATGGTCGCGGCGGGCACCGGCTAGCTATCCTTCCTCGTCGAGGCCTGCGATTGCGAGAGAGGGGCTCGAAATCGGGCGGCTGGTTATGCCGGAAGAGGCGCTCGATCAGCGGGACTGGCGCTGTCCGGGCGGTGATCTCGCGGGTCTCGATACTGGAACCCGGAATCATGGGACCGGGACGCCTTTTGGTCACGGTTGCCTTGTCACCGGCTGCTTTCCCGGCTCGTTGACGACGCGCGACGACCGGCTTCCCATCCTTTTCGGATACCGGAAAGGAACTTCGCACGCTGAGTCGACATTGCTCGCACAATCTGCGGCGGCGCTTCGGTCTGCTCGTAGCGCGCCGACCACAAAACGATTTCCACGATCACCGGGGCCAGATCGATGCCCTTTTGGGTGAGCCCATATTCGTAGCGACGCGCATCCGTACCGTGCTCCCGTTTTTCGATCACTCCGCAAGCCTCGAGTTTCGCAAGGCGGTCAGTGAGCACGTTACTTGCAATTCCTTCCCCGGCGTCCAGGAACTCGTTGAATGTCTTGAAGCCTTTGAAAATGAGATCACGAACGATGAGTAGCGACCAGGTGTCACCAAAGATTTCGAGCGCCAGGCTGATCGGACAACCAGATCGGCGCGCGCGGACTGCCTTGCGATTCATGTCCGCACGCTAGCAGATAACTTGCGCCGCGCAAGTCATCGTGATATCACTTGCTAAAGACAAGTGATATAGCGACTCGGGAGGCTTGATGAAGAAGCAATTCTGGCTGGCGGCACTCGCCTATCTGCTGCCGACATTTCCGCTCGGCTACGCGTGGCATCTCGTGACCTTCCACGAGGCTTACGAACGTCTCGCCTTGTACCGCGCCGAGGTCATCATCCCTTTCGGGCTCGCCTCGATGATCATTCAGGCGCTCTTCATCGCCTGGGCATACCCGAAGCTCTTCAGCACGCGGCGCGAGGATTGGCCCGCGAGTGCCGGCAAGTTTGCCCTCGTGTTCGGCACTCTTGCCTGGTCGTTCACGACACTGCCGGTCGCCGCCAAATACGACATGGCCTCCGTGAGCGATTTCCTGAAGCTCGAATCCGCCTTTACCGCCGTGCAGTTCGTCGTGATCGCACCGCTCGTGGCGCTCGCCTATCGCGGCCCCGGTACGCCGTCGCCCGAAGGAGCCCGATTCAATGCCGCATGATCCACATCTTGCCGAGCGCATGCGCAGCGCATTGAAGAAGCGCAAGGGAATCGAGGAACGCAGCATGTTCGGTGGATTCTGCTGGATGCTGAACGGGAACATGCTCTGCGGCGTAGAAGTCGGCCGCTACATGTTCCGGGTGGGAAAAGGCCTCGAAAAGGAAGCACTCTCGCGTCCGGGCGCCACCCGAATGGACATCACGGGGCGTCCCATGCAAGGGTTCGTGTGGGTTCGCGAGAGCAGCGCTGTCGGCAAGCAACTCGAGTCCTGGATTGACCTGGCAGCTCGATATGTCTCCGAACTACCGCCGAAGAAGCGAAAGGCCCCGCGCCTGGATCGTGAACTGGCGAAGTGAATGGCTCGCCACCAAATTCGGCATCAACGGCTGAGATTTCGGTCCCTGAGCCAGGCGACCACCGTGGACACACTGCTGAAACGATATCGAGCTGCCGTTTCCTCCAGGTTGCCGACCCGGATGGAGTGGCCGCCCATCTCGTTGACGGCCTGGAATCCGACCTCGTCGGTTGGATCGTCGCCGACGAACACCGGCGTGCGCCCGGTGAACTCGCGTTCGCTCATGAGCAGCTGAATGGCGCTGCGCTCGTCGAAGCCGCGCGGCATGAGTTCGTATACGCACTTGCCCGGACGCACGATGTAAGCCTCGCCGAGGTCTGCTGCCATCTCGTTCATGACGACTTCGACTTCCGACGCGAGCTTGCGGGCCAGGCGATAGTGCATCGCAAGGGCGACGCCCTTGTCTTCCAGCAGAAGTCCACGGTTGTCCTTCTGGAGAATACCGAGCCAGCGCCGCGCGCGATCCAGCACCGAAGGGTCAATCTCCGGTCGAATTACCTTGCCGGAGGCCAACCGAACTTCGAGCCCGTGCTTGCCCGAAGCCGGGAAGACACAGGGTGAAAACAGCTCGTCCAAGGCGTCGAGCGATCGACCGCTCAGCAGCGCCAGGGCGCCGTGCTCGCGTTCGAAGCTGATCTGCAAAGTATTGCGCAACGATGCGGGGACACGGACGCGATCGGGCGTCGCCGCGATTTCCAGCAGCGTGCCATCCACGTCGAGAAACAAAGCCAGCGGTTCGTTCCGGATGAAGGCGGCTCTGGCGCTCATAAACTATCCCGCGACCGCGGATTCACGACGGGCTGCCCGCTCGAACGTGGTGCGCAGGCGCGGCAGGCTGTCGGGATAGTTCTTCTGAACGAACGCCACAAGCTTTTCGCGTACTTCGCAGCGCAGGTCCCAGGATTTGCTGGCATCGCTCGAGCTGGCGAGCGCGCGCAACTCGAGCGTGCGTTCCTTCGCATCGGTGACCTGCAACACATTCACCTTGCGGTCCCAATTCGGTGACGCATCGAGGATTCGCGTGAGCTCCTCGCGCACGGCATCCACGGGCACGCCGTAGTCCACCTGAAGGAAAACCGTGCCCAGGATATCCGCCGATGTGCGCGTCCAGTTCTGGAACGGCTTCTCGATGAAATAGGTGATGGGCACCACGAGGCGCCGCATGTCCCAGATGCGCACCACGACGTAGGTCAGCGTGATCTCTTCGATCCTGCCCCACTCCCCTTCGACGATGACCACGTCGTCGATGCGGATTGGTTGGGTCACGGCAATCTGGAACCCCGCGAGCAGTGTCCCGAGACTCTTCTGTGCCGCAAACCCGATGACGATGCCGGCCACGCCGGCCGACGCAATCATGGCCGTGCCGAGCTGTCGTACCGGTTGAAACACCATGAGCATCGATGCAATCGCGAACAGTGCGATGATGCCCACCGCAATTTTCTTTAGCACCGTGACTTGTGTGTAGATGCCGCGCGCTTCGCGATTGTCTGCGACATCGATGCGATGCCGCTGCAGGACGAGTTGCGCCACTGCGTTGACGAACTGCACGAGAATGAAGCCAATCGTCCCGACGAGGACCAGGCTCACGGCGTTCTGAACGATCTGCTGCGCACCTTCGGATACGGCAAGGGCGGGCGTTCCAAGGATGAGCGCGAGCATGGGCAGAATGAGCCGCAGTGCCTTTCCTGCGAACGGCAGCAGAACGTCATCCCAGCTCGCTTCGGTACGCAACGAGAACGACTGCAACAGGCCCTCGAGCGTGCGCGCAATTCGCGCCAGCAGCCACGCGAGTCCTAACAGCGCTCCCACCCCTCTGACAACTCCGAGGAACGACAGAACCTGGGCAACCCAGGCAGCATCCGGGGAGTCCATGATCAGCCGGGTTGCCGCGAAATGCAGGCCGTGCAACCACAGCATGAACGCGATGGGTGGCACGGCATCACTCAACCCCCGGGCGATCCAGTAGCGCGCCTTGGCCGACTCGCCCGGCGCCAGTGGCTTGTCCTGATGCTTGCGAGCCCGGCGCCGTGTCCACCAGCGAAGGGCAACGTGTGCGATCGCAACGAGCAGGACGATCGCGCCGCCCGTGACCCACGTGCGCAACTCGATGCCGAGCAAGGTGGAGTTCAAGTCAGGCATGGTTGCGCTCCTCCATGTTGTCAGGGCAGGTCAGAAGTGCTTCGCATTGATGAGAAAGTGCACGTAGATCGAGGCCACATATCCCAGCGCGATCGCCCAGGTCCATTTCAAATGCGCGAAGAAGGTGTAGATGCCACGCGCCTGCCCCATGAGCGCCACGCCCGCGGCAGAACCGATCGAGAGGAGAGAGCCACCGACGCCGGCTGTGAGCGTGACGAGCAGCCACTGCCCGTGGGACATGTCGGGATTCATCGTGAGAACGGCAAACATGATCGGGATGTTGTCGATGAGAGCCGAGGCCACTCCCACGGCAATGTTGGTCCAGGTATCGCCGAGCGATGCATAAGAAGCTTGTGACAGCAGCGCGAGATAGCCGAACGCGCTGAGCGCCCCGACGCAAAGCACGACGCCATAAAAGAAGAGCAGCGTGTCCCACTCGACACGCTTGACACTGATGAAGATGTCGAAAGGCTTGGTCGCGGGCTTGAAGCCCGGCGGCGCTGCGCCGGACAGGGATGGCAAAACCCGCAGCTCCCGCCGGCGGATCGCGTAACCCAGAATTTGAAGCGCCCCGAGGCCGGTCATCATTCCAAGGAAAGGCGGGAGATGCGCGTATTGATGAAGCGCAACCGTACCTGCGATCGTGAGCGCGAATAACACGAGCACAGCTACGCCTCCCGATTTGATTCGGGCCCGCTGAGCATCGGGCGATGGCTGGCCCGCCGGAATCGCGAGACTCATGAAGAACGCGGGTATCAGCCAATTTACGAGCGAGGGAACGAACAGCGCGAAGAATTCCGCGAACCCGACCAGCCCTTTCTGCCACACCATCAACGTGGTGATGTCGCCGAAGGGACTGAAGGCGCCGCCCGCATTGGCCGCTACGACGATGTTGATGCAGGCTGGCGTGATGAAACCCGGCATCCCACGGGCAGCCGCAAGCACAACGGCACCCATGACGAGTGCGGTGGTGAGATTGTCGAGGATGGGCGAGAGAGCGAAGGTGATGGCTCCGGTCAGCCAGAACATCGCGCGGAATGAGAACTTGCGCGCCACAAGTGCGCTGCGAAGCGCCACGAAGACGTGTCGCTCTTCCAGCGTGTTCACGAATGTCATCGCGGCGAGCAGGAAAAGGAGCAGGCCTCCGTATTCGACGAGATTGTGCTGCAGTACTTCGTCGGCGCCCTCCAGCCCCATTCCCTTCCATGACACCGCGACCAACGGCCAAAGAACGCCCGCGGCGAGCACCACCGGCTTTGATTTGCGCAGATGAGTGAACTCCTCCGCGATGACGAAGACGTATGCCAGTGCGAACACGGCGAGCGCCACCAGCGCGGCAGTGCTCTGCGTCAGATCCGGCATGTCCATATCCATCGGTATTCCCTACAGCTTCGTTCGGTTCTTGTTGGCGATCGCCGCAAGTATGAGCAGGTAACTCAAGAGCCGGACGCCGTAAATGACCTCGTCGCCCGCATTTGGTTCGTCGAGGAAGAGAAACGCCATGCGATTGAGCCCCTCGAGCGCGAACGCCGCGGCAAATCCCAGGAACAGCAGATCACGCGTGGCGCGCCAGAATCTCGCAAAGAACCCGGCCGCGACGAAAGAACACGTCACAATTACTCCAAGCAGAAATCCTTCGATCATGACTGGTCACTCTCGAAAACGAGGCCATATACCAGCAGCAGCATCGCCATTGCCGCGACGCCGAGGCGCCAGCGATAGAGGTCGAGCTCTGGAACGAGGAACAGGTCCACGACGACGAATGCGTTCGACGCAGCCAGCCCCGCGAAACACAGGCCGGCCCAGAGAAGCAGCCGCTTTCGCACCGTGCCGTAGGCGCGGAGCAAAAGCACCGCACAGAGACCCGCGACGAGGGTTCCCAGGACATTGACAGCGAGTTGCAGCATCTATCGGTCCTTCTTCAGGTCGAACGCGCGCGCGAATTCCTTTATCGACGCGGATGGCTTGGCATGAATGAGCTCGGTAACGGCCGACAACTTTCGCTGGTAACACAGGGCAAGTTCGGCCACGAGCCCGCGGACATCGTCATTCGCCGGATTGAATCGAAAACGCCGCGGGGATTCCTCCACACTCACGAGGCCCCGTCTCTGGAGAGCATTCAGTGTGTCCGTCGCCCGCGGTTCGGTGATGTAGTTGCGCGAGGCTACGTCCGCAATGAGCCAGTCACGATCCGGCTTTTCGTACATCATCAGCAGCGTTTCGAGCTGCGGCACAGTGTCGATGTTTTCTTCCAGGAAACGTCGCACGTAGGCTGGAATTTCATTTCGTGTATTCGTCATGCGGTCAGCAGGCTCGCAAGCCAGGCGCGCACGTCCCGGGGACCCGTCAGCCGATTCTCACCCGGAATGCGTGATCCGACGGCAATTGCCAGGCCATTGAACCGCTTCATCGCGGCAAACCCATCGAGATCGGTGGTGTCATCACCGATGAACACTGGCATGCGCCCGCTGAACGGCTCTTCCTGCATGAAGGCTTCGATGGCAGTCGACTTGTCGTGCTCGACCGGTTTGATCTCAAGGACATGATCGCCATCGAGCAGCTCGAAGGCTGGCAGCGCGGCGGACACGAGGCGCGCCAGGCGCAGACGAATGGCTTCCTCGAGATTCGGCACTTGACGGTAGTGCAACGCGAACGCACACCCCTTGTCTTCGAGCAGAACGCCATGCAAAGACTGCGCGAGCGCCGTCACCTCGGACCTCAATAGGCTGAGACCGAAACCGACGAACGCCGGCCGGAAATAGTGGCCCTGTGCGTTGCGACGCTCGAAGCCGTGCACACCCGCGATTGGCAGCCTCAACGGTTCGAAGAGAGCATCCACAGCCGCGATCGGCCGTCCGGTAATCAGCGCGATTGCCCCGTCGCTGGCACGATCCAGCCGTCGCAAGAGATTCAGCAATGCCGCATCCACACTTACGGCATCTGGCGTGGGTGCGATGTCTAACAATGTTCCGTCGATGTCGAGGAACAGGCACCAGGGTGCCTGAGGAAGCGTCGGGCGGGTCGCCTTCCCGAAGTCAATCGTTGTGCTGGGCGGATCCATCATTAAGTGATTTATTGTACGCAACTATTGCGTGCTAACAATCACTTTGGCACATTGCTAGTGTCAGGATCGCACGCCGGTGATACGCTGCGGCCAACTCGGATCAATGGTCGGATTTATGTCATCAGCGCGAAAACGTTCGGTTCGCAGCTCAAGCGGGCTCACCGGGCGAAGTGCCCTCGAACGCGACGCGTTGTTGTCGGCGCGCGCGCTCGTCGATCGCATGCGCACGCTTTACCGCGAGCTCGAACGCATGACTGATGCGCCGATTACAGTGCACCGCGCGCTCACGTGTATTGGCGAAGAGCCCGGAATTCCCGCCTCGCGCCTGGCCACGCGCCTCGGAATGCAGCGCCCCGCAGTGAGCCACGTGCTCAAAGGGCTCGCCGCGCGTGGTTGGATCGAGCGGCGCCGCCATGAAGGCGATCAGCGGAGCGTGCAGATTCATCCCACGGCAGACGGCTTGCAGATTCTGCGGGCTACTTCGGGGCGCGCAGTCGGAACGCTGCAGCGGGCGGTGCGCGCATTGAGCGCGCGGGAGCTACGGCAGCTGGCGAACGGTCTCGCGGCGCTGCTGGTCCGGCTTCCCGATGCGCAGCCGTCACGCGTCCCCGCTCCGGCAGCCGTCGGTTCCCGTCGGGGAGCAAACGTACCGCGCGCGCGGCTCAGCGGCCGCGCATAAAGGACCAGTCCCAAGTCGCTCATGCGCTCGATACTGATCCGGTTTGCCGTGCCCACGCTCATCGCCGTGAGCATTCTGGCCTTTTTTGGCGTGCCCTACGTCGATCGCATGCTCGCGGAATGGTTTCGCCGTGACGTCGATTTGCGCGCGCAACTCGTTGCTCACTCCATGGAAGGGTCGCTCACCGGCTTCCTCCAGCGCGGCGACATGAAGGGTCTTGCGGGTTACCTCGCCGCCATCACGACGGACGAGCGCCTCATGGCAGTCGTGCTCTGCGACGATGGCGCGAAGGTGCTTTTCAAGACCGACCGGACTCCCGCCGAAATCGAATGCTCCGTGCGCAGTGAAATCGGCGACCGCGGCAGCAGCATCGTGAAACTGGCTGATGGATCGATCGAAGTGTCCTCATTCCCGATGGGCAGCGCAAACGGCACGCCGATTACGGCCCTCATCGTGCATGACCTGAGTTTCATCGACCGTCGTCAGTCCTCCGCGCGAAATTATGTGCTGGCGGTGGCGGGCGTGGCGGCCTCGGTGCTCGCGCTGTTCCTCGGCTTCGTGTTCTGGCTTCTGATCCGGCGATGGGTGAACGAGCTGGTAGGCGACATTCGCGGCCGGCGGTTTCTCGATGACGCCCGATCAGAGCCTGGATCGCGACCGCTTCTCACGCAGATCCGCCGCGTGCTGCGAGAGGTGGAGACCACTCAGCGGCTCGAAATCGACTTTCACGAGAACTGGACGCCACAGGCGTTGCAGCAGGTCGTGCGCGACCACCTTGGCGCGCCGGAGGTCTTCATCGTTTCGAATCGCGAGCCATACATTCACAACGCGACGCCGTCGGGCCCCGTCGTGCAGGTTCCGGCGAGCGGCATGGTCACGGCGCTCGAGCCGATCATGCGCGCCTGTTCGGGCACCTGGATCGCGCATGGCAGCGGAACGGCGGATCGGCAGGTAGTCGATTCTCACGACCGGGTGCGCGTCCCGCCCGAGGATCCCAGCTACTCACTGCGGCGCGTCTGGCTCACCGCTGAAGAGGAGCAAGGCTTCTACTATGGCTTTGCGAATGAGGGCGTCTGGCCGCTGTGCCATCTGGCCTACGTGCGCCCGGCATTTCGCGAGGCGGACTGGCAGCAGTATCAGGCGGTCAATCGAAAATTCGCGGAAGTAGTGGCCTCTGAATCCCGATCCAAAGACCCCCTGATCCTGGTGCAGGACTACCACTTCGCGCTGTTGCCTCGCTTGCTTCGCGAGCGCAAACCCTCTGCCACCATTGCGTTGTTCTGGCACATCCCCTGGCCGAACGCCGAGACCTTCGGCGTCTGTCCGTGGAAGCAGCAGATACTCACGCACATGCTGGCCGCCGACATTTTGGGATTTCACACCCGTTATCACTGCCAGAATTTTCTCGCGACGGTCGACCGGTTCCTCGAATGCCAGATCGATCACGAGCATATGACCGTGACGCTTGGCGGCCGCGTGTGCCGCGTTGTCCCCTATCCAATTTCCATCGAATGGCCACCCAGATGGCTTGCGTCCCTGCCCGACATCAAGACTTCGCGCGAGTCGGTGCGCGCGCGACACGGCATCGGCAGCAACGTATGCCTTGGCCTTGGCGTCGAGCGCTGGGATTTTACCAAGGGCATCGTCGAGCGGTTCTTGGCACTCGAAGCCTTGCTCGAGAAGGATCGCGGATCCCGCGGTCGAATCACGCTGCTCCAGGTAGCGGCCCCAACACGCAGCAAGCTGCCTGCTTACCAGGCGTTGCAGACGCAGACACTGAGCGAGGCGGCGCGAATCAATGAAAAATTTGGATCAGACAACTGGAAGCCCATCGTTCTCATCGATCATCACCAGGAGCCGCGTGAGGTGTTCCAGCTGTTCCGTGCGGCGGATTTTTGCATTGTGAACAGCCTGCATGACGGCATGAACCTGGTCGCGAAGGAATTCGTCGCCTCGCGCGACGACCAGGATGGAGTATTGATCCTGAGCACGTTCGCGGGCGCCTCACGCGAACTGCCGGAGGCGTTGCTCGTCAACCCATTCGATGTCTCCGAGACCGCTGCCGCCATGCGCAATGCAATGCAGATGGGCCGCGACGAACGGCGCGAGCGCATGAAGCTGATGCGTCGAACTGTGAAGGAAAACAATGTGTATCGCTGGGCCGGCCGAATGCTCATGGACGCGGCCCAGATGCGCCAGCGGCAGTCATTGACCAAGGCCGCTCTCGATCCTTGAGGCGGCGCCAGCGCTCGACCTGCGAGCAACACAACGTGATCATGCGAGGTGACCGCCATATCCCATCGCCTACTTCGAGCACACATTGGCGCACTCACGCCTCACTTCGCCATTGACTTGAGCAGTTCGCGGATGTCTTTCATGAACTCGAGGCCAGCTTCTACCTGCGCCGCGACCTTTGGGTCATACGGAGTGAGTAGATTTCCTTCCGGTGCCAGCGGGGAGTTTGAAAAACTCGAATTGGAGATCTCAGCCCTGCCAGTCACTCGCTGACGCAGACTCCGACTAAGTAGCGCGCAGAGTCGTGGCAATAGGGATGGGGCACTGTGCAGAGTGACGTGAATAGTCCGCCAAACAAGCCAACAAGAGATGGCGGGGTCCCCTGCCAGCGAATCAGGGAGCCGCGCGCGTTGAGCGAATCATCCGGCCGGCCTCCCGCCGGCAACAACGATGGGTTCGCTGAGCGCTCGCTGATATTCCTCCTCTCCAATCGCATCGACAGACCGCAGCTTCGCCAGCAGGTTGTCGATCAGCAATCGCAGACCAGGCCCTGGCGTGCCGTGCGCGAATGAACGCTGGTACTTGATCGGTCCTGGGATGATCGCGACCAGGAAGGCCATCTGGGCGGGCGTCAGCGCCTGGGGTTCGCAACCGAAATACTGGTGGGCCGCGGGCCGCAGTCCACGCAGGTCCGGTCCCCATTCGATGATGTTCAGGTAGATCTCGAGGATACGATCCTTGCCGAGCGCCGACTCGAGCAGGAACGTAATCGCCAGTTCCTGCAGCTTGCGTCCGACCTCCTTGTC
>Ga0190264_10000097_pt1 | contig 12981 bp, 10 predicted proteins | sample Popmic112T_FD_136651 | JGI IMG/M metagenome (GOLD analysis project Ga0190264, IMG submission 136651) | Populus adjacent soil microbial communities from riparian zone of Indian Creek, Utah, USA - 112 T | ecosystem: Environmental > Terrestrial > Soil > Riparian zone | place: USA: Utah | collected... | reverse complement strand
CTCGGAAGCCAGGAGACCTCCCTCCGATCCCTCCACCAAGCCCTCGAGGAAAGGGGTTCAAGGATGCGAGCAGTCTCAGTCCGACGTACCTTCGCGCTCTGCGCTTCATTGCTGTCCTTGGTCGCGTTCCCGGCCGCCGCCGGAGCGACCTCCACTCAAACCGAGATCGACGCCGCGACCGCCGCGGCGGTCGACTACGTCCGCCTGCAGCAGGACGTCCCGACCGGCGCCGTCCCCGGCTTCGGCGGCGACTGGTCGGCGACCGCCCTGGCCGCGGCCGGTGTCAGCTCCGCCGACGTCCACGGCCCCCTCGCCGGCGATCCCAGCCTGCAGGACTACCTGCTCGGCGAATACACCGAACCGAGCTGGGACGAAGACCCACCCGGCGGCGCGGCCGTCGACTACGCACGCGCGATACTCGTCGCCCACGCGGCGGGCCTCGACCCGGCCCGTCTCTCCGCCGGCTCCAACCAGCCGGCACAGCTGGCGGGACGCTGGAACCCGGCGATCGGCAGCTTCGGCGAAGCGAGCACCAACAACACCGTGTTCGGCCTGCTGGCGATGAGGACCGCCGGCCTGCCCGGTTGGGGACTGGAGCCACTGGTCTCCTTCCTGCGCCGCAACCAGCACGACGACGGGGGCTGGAACTTCCCCGCCGCGCTGACCCCGGCCGCCCGGGCGGAAGCGGCTGACCCGGAAATGACCGGGGCGGCGATCGCCGCCCTCTGCGAAGCGGGCCTGCCGGCCTATGACCCTGACGTGGCCGAGGGTCTGAGCTACCTGCGCGGCCTCCTGACCAACGCGACCGGGGGGATCAACTACCCGTTCGGCGACAACGCCGACACCAACGCCTGGGTCGTCAGCGGCCTCAACGCCTGCGGGGTCGACCCTCAGTCCCCGGCCTGGACCACGCCGCTGGGCAAGACCCCGATCGACTTCATCCTCTCGTTGCAGGCCCAATCGGGGCCCGACGCGGGCGGCTTCGAATACCAGTCCGGTTTCGGGGCCTCCGTCTATACGACCCAGGACGCGCTGCGGGCGATCGCCGGCGCCGCCTTCACCGCGGTGCCGCCGCAACGCCAGGACCCGTCCCTGTCGCGGGTGCGCCCGCTGCCGGTGGTCAGCACCGGCACGCCGGTGCCCCATGTCCTCGCGATCGGACACGGCCAGGGCAACGTGAGGATCTGCAAGGCGTTCGCACCCGCCGGCGCGACGCTGCCCGAGGTTCTGGCCGCCGCGCAGACCGCTTCCAGCCCGGCGGGCTGCGTGAGCTCGTTCGAGGTCGAGGCCGGCAAGGTCGTCGCGATCAACGGGATCTCAGCCGAGAACCAGGATCAGGCCTGGCTGCTGCGGCTCGACCGTGGCGCCGAGGCGATCGCCGGCGAGCAGCCGGTCGGCTTCGGCGACCTCGTGGCCCTGCGACTCGGCGTCAACCCCGGCACCCAGCAGGGCCCGCCCGGAACGCCGGGGCAGCCCGGAGCGCCCGGTTCCCCCGGCACCACGGGTTCGAGCGGTGCCAAGGGTTCCGCCGGAACGCCGGGAGCGGCCGGTGCGCCAGGCAGGGCCGGCAAGACCGGCGCCAGGGGCCCGCAGGGCGAGCGTGGCCCCCAGGGTCGCCCCGGCCGCAACGCCGAGCTCTCCTGCAAGGTGCGCCGGCGCGGCGGCGACAAGCCGGCGGTCCACTGCACCGTCAAGCACGAGCGCCGGGACAAGAGCGCCCGGCGCTGAACCCGGCGTGACATCGCTCCTCGCGCCAGCCGCGCGGGGAGCGATGCGCCGGACTTACTCGGCCGAGACCGGGCGCTCCTCCATGCCGAGCTCCGCCCGTGCCTTCTGGGCGAGCTTGACGGTTGCCTTGCGCAGGCCCTGCGGCTCGTCGATCGGCTCGTCGTAGTCGACCCGGACCTCGACCTCGCCGGCCGGCGTCTGGGCGATGAGGTCGAGGCCGGTGCGATCGGCGTCGACGCAGCGGGCGGCGGTCGCCTCGGGTTGCCCGCCGAGCGCCTGCGCCATCTCCAGCAGCGCGTCGTCGTGGTCGTCGTTGAGGTGCTCGATGGCGCGCGCGGCGCCCTGGCTGACGGGGTCGTCCTGCTTCATCGGAATCTCTCCTTGCTCGTGGGTGAAGGCAAAAGTGGTCAGCGTCGGGCGTAGCGCTCGATCACCAGCTGCTCGGTGACCGGCATCGCGATCTCCTGCCGCTGCGGCGCCCGCAGCACCCGGCCCGACAGCGCTTCGTGATCGACCTGCAGCCAGGCCGGGAGCAGGCCGATGTCCTCGGCTGCTTCGTGGGCCAGCGGGGCGATCGGGGCGTCGGGGGCGATCCGGATCGAGGCGCCGTCGGCGACCGAGGCCGAGGGGATGTCGAGCCGGCGGCCGTCGACCTGGACGTGGCCGTGGACGACGAACTGGCGCGCCTGACGGCGGGTTGCGGCGAGGCCGAGGCGGAAGACGACGTTGTCGAGCCGGCGCTCCAACATCTGCAGCAGCGCCTCGCCCGCGGTCGTCTCGTGGTTGCGCCGCGCCTTGTCGACCAGACGGCGCATCTGCTTCTCGCGGATCCCGTAGGCGATTTTCAGTTTCTGGGACTCGCGCAGCTGCAGGCCGTAGACGCTGGGAGCGCGGCGGCGGCGGGCGCCGTGCTGTCCGGGCGGCGCGGCGCCTCGGCGCTCGAGCGCGGTCTTGCCGCGCAGCTGCCGTTTGCCCTTGAGGTCGAGGGAGACTCCCTCCCGCCGCTCCAACTTCTCCACCGGTCCTATGTATCGGCCCATTAGGGCACCCTAATACATAGCCTCCTACGGCGCCGGGAGCGCTCGGCCCAATACCCTGGAGACCCCGCAACGACCTTCGATGGAGGCAACCTTGACTGAGCAGCTCTGGGGTGGCGAGACCACCAAAGCCGTCGACAACTTTCCCGTCTCCGGTTCGCCGGTCCCGGTTCCCGTGGTCCGCTGGCTGGGCCGGGTCAAGGCCGCCGCGGCCGAGGCCAACGGTGCGCTGGGTCTGCTCGACGGCGACCTGGCGGAGCGCATCGCCGTCGCCGGCAAGGCGGTCGGCGAGGGCGAGCACGACGATCAGTTCCCGGTCGACGTCTTCCAGACCGGCTCCGGCACCTCCTCCAACATGAACGCCAACGAGGTGCTCGCCAACCTCGCCGGCGAGGGCGCCCACCCCAACGACCACGTCAACATGGGCCAGTCCTCCAACGACGTCTTCCCCTCCGCCGTGCACCTGGCGGCGCTGGACGAGGTAACCCACGACCTGCTGCCGGCGATGGGTGCGCTGGAGGCGGCGCTGGAAGCCAAGGCAGAGAAGTTCGCCGATGTCGTCAAGGCCGGGCGCACCCACCTGATGGACGCGGTCCCGGTCACCCTCGGCCAGGAGTTCGGTGGCTACGCGGCGCAGGTCCGGCTCGGTGTGCAGCGGGTCGAGGCGACGCTAAGACGGGTCGGCCAGATCCCGCTCGGCGGCACCGCCACCGGCACCGGCCTCAACACCCACCCCGAGTTCGCCGCCAAGGTCCGCGAGCGCCTCGCCGCCGACACCGGCCTGGCGATCTCGGCGCCGCTCGACCCCTTCGAGGCGCAAGGCAACCGCGACGCCCTGATCGAGCTGTCGGGGGCGCTCAAGGTCTACGCCGCTTCGCTCAACAAGATCGCCAACGACCTGGCGCTGATGGGCTCCGGGCCCCGCGCCGGCCTCGCCGAGCTGCGGTTGCCGGAGCTGCAGAAGGGCTCCTCGATCATGCCCGGCAAGGTCAACCCGGTGATCCCGGAGGTGGTGATCCAGGTCGCCGCCCAGGTGATCGGCAACGACGCCGCGATCACGATCGGCGGCATGCAGGGTCAGTTCGAGCTCAACGTGCGGGTGCCGCTGATCGCCCGCAACCTGCTCGACTCGATCAAGCTGCTGGCCTCCGCCTCGCGCCTGCTCGACGAGAAATGCGTCGCCGGCCTCGAGGCCAACGAGGAGATGACGACCCGCCACGCCGAGTCGACGCTGGCGACGGCGACCGCGCTCAACCCGCACATCGGCTACGACCGCGCCGCCGACATCGTCAAGGCCGCCGCCGAGTCCGGCCGCTCCCTGCGCGAGGTCGCGCTCGAGCAGGGCGTCGAGCCCGCGATCCTCGAGCAGGCGCTGGACCACCGCCGCATGGCCCGTCCGCACGAGTAGCCGCCACAACCGCTCCGCTGTTCCTTTGCCGCCCTATTCCCGGCTAAGGAACAGTGGAGCCGAGGAGGGGGCGGTGGTCGGCCAGGCGTCGGTGAACCAGACGCCGTCGCGGAGGCTGCGCTCGCCGAACTCGACCGCCAGCGGGCGCTGGAACAGCGGGCCGTCGACGACGAGGCTGTGGTACTCGCCGTTCTCGCCGGCGGCGTCGGAGCCGAGCCGCTCGATCTCCTCGACGAGTGCGGCGTCGATCGTCGTCCCCAGCAGCTCCGCCGGCAGCACTCCGTCGCGGACGGCGACGATGGTCGCCTCAAAGCGCGCCGCCAACAGGTCCCCCATCAGGGCCCGGCGATCGCGCTGCCAGAGCGGCTCGCAGGCCTCGACTCCGGCCCGCCCGCAGACCCCCTCCACCCACTCGCGATGGCGCTCGATGTCGATGTCGCCGAAGACGCCGACCGGGGTGTCGAACTCGGCGGCGGCGGCCTCCAGAACCCGCGCCATCTCGTCCTCGTAGCCGTCCCAGCTCGCCGCCCCGAAGCGGATCGGCAGTCCGACCGCCTGCGCCTGGGCTTCGAGCAGCTCCCGGCTCAACCCGTGCGAGCGCGAGCGCCCGCCCGACTCGATCATCATCGCCACCAGCACTCGCGGCAGCGCCCCGGACTGCGCGGCCTCGTGCAGCGCCAGCGCCGAGTCCTTGCCGCCGCTCCAGGAACAGAAGACCGGGACCCCGCGAAGATCGCCGACGGCGCGCACGGGCGACACCGTAGCGGGCTAGTCCTCCTTGACCACGATCCCGAGCTCGTGGGCGATCGGGCGCGAGAGTTCCATCAGCTGCAGCGGGTCGACGATCGCCCCGCGCAGGCCGAGCACCGAGCCGCCGAGGATCAGCTCGGAGCCGCGCAGGTCGACGTGGGCGAGCTCGGCCTTGGTGAAGTCGGTGCCGTTCAGTCGGCAGCCCTCGAAGCGGACCGCGTACAGCCGCGCCCCCTGGAAGTCGGCGTTGTCGAGGACGCAGTCCTCGAAGCTGACGTGCTCGATCGCGGCGAAGCGGAAGTTGGCGTAGTCGAGCTTGCAGCCGACGAAGTGGGAGTCCTCCACCTTCGCCTCGGCCAGGGTGTGGTGGGTCAGGCGCGCGTCCTGGAAGCGCGTCCGCCGCAGCAGCCCACCGCCCCAGTCGCCGTTCGCCGCGACCACCCGCTCGGCCTCGACGTCGACCAGGCGCAACCCGCGCAGCTTCGCCCCCTCGAAGTCGACGCCGGTCAGGCGCGCCTCCTCGACCTCGCGCGCCTCGGGATCGATCCCGGGCAGATCGACGAGGGCCCCTTCGGGACCCTGCGTCGCGCCGATCGTCGTGGGGGTCGGACGGGCCCGGGGCATCGGCCCCGAGGCTAGCTCAACGCGGATCGTCGATCAGCAGCTCGACGTTGCGGTCGTCGGCCTGGCCTTCACCCAGCGGGGCGCCGGACTGGAGGTCGTTGAAGGACATCGTCCGCGCCGCCGAGGCGAGGTCGTTGAAGTCCATCGCCGAGGCGGGCGTACCCGGTGCCGGGGCAGCCGCCTGGCCGACGTGGTCGAGGATCGTGCCGAAGATCGAGAGCGTGCCGTCGTGGTTGTCGAAGACCTCGAGCAGGCGGCTCTGCTGCGGCCAGTCGGCCTCGGCGGCGACGCGGATGCTCCAGAAGCCACCCGGCCCGCCCGGGTTCGGGAAGGCGTTGACGAGGTTGTCGTGGGAGTGGCCCGCCACCCAGGCGATCGCGTTGGGGAATTCGTGCAGGAGGTTGACCGCGTCGGCCTGGAGGTGGATCGGCTGCGAGTTGCGCGGGTCGAGGTCACAGCCGGGGTTGAGGTCGTGCCCGTGGGCGTCGGGGAGCAGGCAGAGCGGCGCCAGCTCGTCGGCGGCGTCGGCGGTGAGGCTCTCGGGCGCGTGGTGGCTGAACAGCACCACCAGCTCGTCGGCGGCGGTAGCCGCCTGCAGCTGACCCCGCAGCCATTTGAACTGGGGGTCGTCGATGTTCCCGTCCGAGGTCGATTTGCCGGTCGGGGTCAGAATCGTGCCGGCCTCGGCGACGGTGTCGACGGCGATGAAGCGCATCCCCGGCGTCGGGTTCCAGGCGTAGTAGCCGGCGGCGCCTTTGGAGGCCGTCTCCTGGGCGGCGTCGACCAGGTCGAAGCCGTGCCCGTCGGCCTGCGTGCCGGCCTTGAAGATGTCCTTGTACTGCTTCTTGGAGACGAACTGCCGTTGCGGATCGCCGGGGACGATGATCGTGTTCTGGGGGCTGGTCAGCAGCGAAGTCAGCAGGTTCGTCGGGTTGAGGAACGAGGTCAGCAGCGCCACCACGTTTTCGGGGTTGGAGACCGGGCCGATCGGCTTCAGGCAGCCGGTGGCGACCTGCTCGAAGGCGATGTTCGCGGCGGCGTTGCCCTGGACCAGCGCGTCGTGGTTGCCGAAGGCGACGTAGGAGGGGACGTCGAGCCCGTCCGCCGTGAAGGCCTGTTGCGCCTTGTCCATCAGGCCCGGGTATTTGGGCCAGGCGGCATGTGGGCCTTTGGGGCTGTTCGGATCGTAGAACTCGGGGAACGGCCCCTCGATGTAGTCCTGGTAATCCTGAACACCGGTGTAGCGGGCCGCCTCGGCGGCGCCGGGGACCAGCAGATTGGGACAGAGCAGGTGCGAGTAGGTCGCTTTGTTGACGCCGCTGTTGGGGTTGAGCGCGCCGCCCTCGAGCAGGGTCCGGACCCAGAGCGTCTCGTTGCGCTGCTGGCTGTCGGCGGCGTCGCCGGTGTTGATCGTCAGGTCCATGGCGCTGTGGGCGCCGCTGCCGTCGGCGACCGGGCTGGCCGCCGCGAACTGGTTGACCTGGCGGATCATCGCCTCGCTGATCTGCGGCTCAAGTGCCTCCCAGGGTCGCCAGGCGGCGCCGAAGGGGAGGTTCAACGGAGTCGAGAGGGGATCGATCACCTCGAGCCGGGCAGGCGACTCCTCGTCGGCGAGCTGGAAGTCGGAGAGCTGGCCGAAGTAGACGAGCGAGGTGCGGTCGGCGGCGCGGGTCGCGCCGGCCGTCGCCAGTTCCTGGCGCACCGTGTAGGGCTCTCCGGCGCCGAGCTGGAGAAAGCGATAGCCGGTCGGGGAAACGGGCACCACCCGCTGTTCCAGGGTGGTTTTGCCGATCGTGTCGGATTCCGCCGCACCGGCCACCGTCGCGAACCCCGCCAATGCCACCAACGCAACCAGCGCAACACCGATCCGCGCAACCGCTCCCCGCAGCTTCATCTCCCACTCCTCCGCTCAAAGGGTCTGTAGTGCTTAGGGAGACTATCAGCAGCTACCAATTTATTGGTAGCTGCCTTACTGCCCGGGCTACCGGCGAGAGCTTCGCTGTTGCCGCTTGTGCTTGGCCTTCTTGCACTTCGCGGCTCGTTTGCCCGAGCAGCTGCCGTGGCTGCCGCGGGGACCGCGGTCGCCCTTCGGACCGGCGGGACCCTGGGGGCCGGCCGGTCCGGCGGGGCCCTGTGGGCCTGCCGCTCCTTTGGCGCCAGGGGCGCCGGTCGGACCGGTCGGCCCCGTGGGTCCGGCGGGACCCTGCGGCCCGGTTCCCCCGGTAGGACCGGTGGGTCCAACCGGTCCGACCGGACCCACGGGGCCGACCGGTCCGACGGGTCCGACCACTCCGGGCGGCACCGGGACCACGGCGGTGGAGGACGCCATGGCCTCTCCGTCAGTGCCGGTCGCGGTCACCAGGCAGCTCACCTGAGTGCCGACGTCGGCCGCGACGAGGACGTAGCTCTCGCCGGCGGCACCGGCGATCGGCACCCCCGCTCGCAGCCACTGGCGCGCCGACACCGGCGTGCCGCTCCAGGTGCCCGGCGTGCAAGTCAGCGTCTGCCCTAGGACCGGACTGCCGCTGATCTGCGGCGACGCCGAGTTCACCGGCGCGTCGCCGAGGACCGCACGGGCGCGGAGGTCGGGGTCGCCCGAGTTGTCGCTGCCGTCGGCGACCCAGGCGCGCCCGCCAAGGACCGCCAGCGAGGTCATGTTGCCGCTGCCGCGCTGGTCGCCGACCGGGATCGTCTCCAGCGTCGCCTTGGTCGCGGTCCCCCCCGCCGCCGGCGCCGCGACCGCGAAGCGGACGATCGAAGCGTCGCCGCGGGCGTTGGCGCCGGTGCCGGCCGACTCGACCCCGAGCAGGTCGCCGTTGAAGGCAAGCGCCAGGTCGCGCAGTCGCCGATCGCTCGCGAGCGGCAGCAGAACCTGGTCGACCGTCGGCGCCGGGCCGGGGACGATCCGGAACACCGGCACGCTGCCGCTGCTCGGTGCCACATCGGTCGAGGCATAGACGCCGGTGCCGGCGGCAGACACCGCGATGCCGGAGGCGTTGTTGACTCCCGCCAGGTCGATCGTCTGCACGACCGCGCCGTCCTCGTCGAGGCGGGCGACGTCGGTGCTGCCGGCGCCGCTGACCGCGATCCACCAGCCACCGCCCGGGCGGGCGGCGACGTCCTGGACGATCGCCGCCGCCGGCAGGCCGGTGATGTCGAGTAGCTTGCGGGCCGGGGCGATCCCCGGCGCTCCCACCGACACCTCGAAGAGGCCGCGCTCGGCGCTGTAGCGCGGCACCATCGCCAGCTTGCCGTCGGCGGTGGTGCCGAGGCCGCGGACGTCGGCCCAGGGCTCGTCGTTGCTGCGGATCAACGGGCGGTCGGTCGGCAGCTTGTCGGCGGTGGTGATCCTGAAGACGCTGAAGGCACCCTCCTCGTCCGCCGTTATGACCCGCTTGCGGGCGGGCAGCGCGACCGCGCTCTCGGGCCGGTGGCCGCCCGGCAGGACCGCGAGGAAGCGCGGCGACTGCTTGTCGGAGATGTCGTAGACCGAGGTCGAGCGCGAGCGCTCGTTGGTCACGAACAGGGTCTCGCGGCCGTCGATGGTGGCGATCTCGACGCCCTCGGGCTCAGAGCCGGCGTCATCGTTGCGGTTCTCGGCGATCAGGCCGTAATCAGCGAGTTGGCGGTCATACGCCGGGCCGCCGTTGGCTAGCACGGTGCCGCCGGGAGTCCAGATCGTGAAGTCGCGGGTCCCGTTTTTGGTGGCACCGTCGAGGTCGTCGTTCTCGTCCTCGTTGGCCGTCACCAGCGCCTGGCCGTCGCCGGTCCACTTGACTCCGTCGGGCTCGCGCTCGCGGGTGACGAGCTGGTTGAAGCGCAGGACGCCGTCGTTGAAGGGGTCGAGGTCGAGGGTCTGGGTGCCGGTCGACCAAACGTCGAGAACCGTCGCCGTCGGCAGGTCGACGATCACTACCGCGTCCTGCTCCTGCAGGGTGACGGCGGCGCGGTTGGCCGCGTTGATGTCGACGAACTCGGGCTGCGGGTCGTCCGCCTCGTCATAGACCAAGGGGTCGAGCGCCGGGATCGCCACCGGGGTCGCGGTCCAGAGGGTCGGGTCGGGGCTGGAGAGATCGAGGGCTTCGATGCTGCCGTCGACGAGGGGGTCGCCCTCGTTCTCGATCGCGGCGGCACCGCGGGTGCGGCCGGGAGAGACTGCGACGGAGTCGACGCCGTCGGCGACCGCGATCGTGTGGGCGAGCACCGGGGCGGCCGGATCGAGGAGGTCGTAGACGCGGATCTCGTCGCCGAGCGTGGAGGTCGTCTGCACGCCGACGAGCACGTAGCGGTCGGTCGCCGCGGCGACCGAAGTCGTGGTCTCGTCCGCCGCACCCAGGACCACCGTCGCCCGCTGGACCGGGGCGTCGATGGCGCTGATGTCGAAGACGGCGAGGCGGCCGTTGGCTTCGCCGCCGAAGTCGTTGTCGGTGGCGATCAGGAGGTTGCCGTTGGGCGTCACGTCGAGGATCTCGGGGACGCTGTTCGCGACCGCGGGCGCGAAGCCGGGGCGGATTTCGAAGGCCGTCTGGGCGCCGGCCGCTGGGGTGATCGCCGCGGCGGCGATCAGGACGAGGAGAGAAGCGAATGCAGCGCGAGCACGAGAAGAAATTGACACCAAGAGCCTCCTGGACGAGTGGACGCCGCCACGCTAGGCGCCGCCCGCGAAGACGATGTGACCAGGAGGTATCCGGCTGGTGACCAGTTGGTGATGAGCCCGTGACCAGCTTGTGATCGGACCGCGTCAGCCGCCCTGCAGGGTGACGAAGCGCTCCTCGGTCAGCTCGAGCACGGCGAAGGCGGGACCCTCGCGGGTGTTGCCGGAGTCCTTGACGCCGCCGTAGGGCTGCTGGTCGGCGCGGAAGGTCGGCACCTCGTTGATGAGGACGCCGCCGAACTCGAGCGTGCGGGCGGCCTCGAGGCCGCGGCCGATGTCGCGGGTGAAGACGCCGGCCTGGAGGCCGAACTTGGAGTCGTTGGCCAGCTCCAGCGCTTCCCCGAACTCCACGTAGGTGTCAATGGTGGCGACCGGTCCGAAGATCTCCTCGCACCAGACCTTGGCGTCTTTGGGCGGGGAGCTGAGCAGGGTCGGGGCGAGGCAACGCCCCTCGTCGACCAGCTCGCCGCCGCTCAGCAGGGTGGCGCCGGCGGCGAGGGCCTCGTCGATCCATGCCTTGACCCGGTCGCGGTCGGCGGGGGTGATCAGCGGCCCGACGTCGGTCTCGGAGTCGAGCGGGTCGCCCACGGTCAGCTTCCGCGCGTTCTCCACCAGGCGCGCGGTGAAGGCCTCGGCGACGTCCTCGTGGACGAGGATCCGCTGGATCGAGATGCAGCTCTGGCCGGCGTGGGAAAAGGCGTGGATCTGGGCTTTGTCGGCGGCCGTCTTCCAGTCGCCGTCGGCGTGGACGATCAGCGGCGCGTTCGAGCCCAGCTCGAGGTTGACCTTCTTGTGGGGGACGCGGCTGCGGATGTCCCAGCCGACGCCGGCCGAGCCGGTGAAGGTGATCGCCTTGGTCAGCGGGTGCTCGACGATCGCGTTGCCGACCTTGGAGCCGGGGCCGGGGACGACGCTGAGCCAGCCGTCGGGCAGACCCGCCTCGCTCAGGATCGCCGCCAGCTTCAGGGCCGAGATCGGCGTCTGCCCGGCCGGCTTGAGGACGACCGCGTTGCCGGCGGCGATCGCCGGCCCGAGCTTGTGGGCGACGAGGTTGAGCGGGAAGTTGAAGGGGCTGATCGCGCCGACGACGCCGTAGGGCACGCGCAGCATCACGCCGAGCTTGCCGGCGCCCGCGGGCGAGGCCTCCATCGGCACCGTGCCTCCGGTCAGCTTGCGCGCCTCGACCGCGGCGAAGGTGAGCGTGTCGACGCAGCGCTGCGCCTCGACCGTGGCGGTCTTGATCGGCTTGCCCGCCTCGGCGGCGATCGTCAGCGCCAGCTCCTCGACCCGAGCGCCGACCAGCTCGGCGGCACGGTCCAGGGTGGCGGCGCGCTCGTGCTGGGGGAAGTCGGCAGAGCTGAACGCCTCGTGCGCCGCCGCGACCGCGCGCTCGACCGTGGCCTCGTCGCCGAGTGCGACCCGCCCGACCAGGCTGCCGTCATATGGGCTCTTGACCTCGCCCCACTCCCCGGTCTCCACCCACTCGCCGGCGGCGAGCAGCTTGTGATCGACCGCGTTGACCGTCTGCGTAGCCATTCGGACCTCCTCCTACTATCGCTTCGAGCCAGCGTAGCGCCCGACCGGAGCCGGATCGGGGCTACACGGCATCAGCCTCGCCCGCGGCGTCGGAGCGCGCCGAGCCGCCCTCCTCATCACCCAGGAGGTAGGGGATGAGGAGACGCTCGACCAGCGCCTCGGTGGCGTCCGGAAGGCGCTCGGCCCGCCCGCTGTCGACATAGCTTGCAATCAGCAGGACGGCCCCGCCGAGCAGCAGCTCTTCGAGGTCCGGGGGAACGTCGACGCGGCCTGCCGGACCGGCCTGGAGGATGGAGGCGAAACGGCCGAGGGCCACCCGCTGGCGCCGGCGGGCGGCGGGGCCGGCCTGCAGCCCCTCGATCGCGAAGAGGTGGGCGACGGCGGGGTTGTCGGCGAGCAGGCGGAGCGCCTCGGCAACACCGGCCCGCAGCCGGTCCGCCCAGTCCTCCCGCTCGGCGACGGCCGCCTCGACCCGCTCGCAGAACCAGGCGCTCGCGAGATCGTAGGTGGCGAGGAAGCACTCCTGCTTGTCGGCGAACTGCTGGTAGAAGGCGGCGCGGGAGACGCCCGCCTCCCGGGTGATATCCCCGATCGTGGTCTCTGGATAGCCGTGCCGCGGCAGCACCCGCAGCATGCCGGCGACGATCCGCAGCCGCTGGTTGTGCGCGACGAAGGCACGCGGCAGGCCGTGGCGGCCGGCGGGGAGGCGGGCGAGGGCGAGCTCCGGGGGGAGGCTGGAGAGGTCGGCGGGTTCGAAGCGTCCCGATCGGCCGCCGCCGGGCGGCGGCTTGGGGGATGCCACGGTGGCCTAGGCGCGCGCGGCGCGGCGCCCGGCGGCGGTTGCCGGATGCGAAGCGGCAAGCAGGTAGCCGAGCAGCAGGTCATGCGAATCGCCCAGGGCCTCGGCTTCGCCCGCCAGCACCCTTCCCGAGAGGTGCGACGCGAGGCCGCCGGCGAGCAGCCGCGCGGTCTCTTCCGGGAAGGCCTCCCCGGCCCCGGCCGCCGCAAGGGGCGGCTGCAGCAACTGCGCCAGCTGCGCCAGGCTGCGCTCGTGCTCGAGTCGGGCAGGGCGGGCGGCGGCAAGCGACTCGACCAGCAGCAGGTGGGCGAGGGCGGGGTCGGCGGCGAGGAAGTCGAGGGCGGCCCGCAGCCCGGCCGAGAGGCGATCCTCCCAGCCGCCCTTGCCGTCCACCGCCGCCTCGGCCGCGGCGGCGAGTCGCTCCTTCCCGTCCTCGTAGGCGGCG
>Ga0190264_10000096_pt1 | contig 12988 bp, 8 predicted proteins | sample Popmic112T_FD_136651 | JGI IMG/M metagenome (GOLD analysis project Ga0190264, IMG submission 136651) | Populus adjacent soil microbial communities from riparian zone of Indian Creek, Utah, USA - 112 T | ecosystem: Environmental > Terrestrial > Soil > Riparian zone | place: USA: Utah | collected... | reverse complement strand
GTCGCTGATCACAATCGACGAGCTGAACTTCGCGACCGCTCCTCTGAGCGAGACCGCCCCGAACTGCTGGAAGGTCGACAACTCGCGCGTCAACTGCACCACCGGCCCGGTCGTCGGCGTCGGCGTCCACCTCGGTGACATGAACGATGCCGATACGGACGGTGACGGCACCAGCGACGGCGCCGAAGTCGGCCCGAACGTCAATACACCGGTGGACACCGATGGCGATGGCGTCATCAATGCGCTCGAGTCGTCGATCGTCGACACCGACGGCGACGGCGTGATGAATCAGCTCGATCCCGCCAACAACAATCCCTGTATTCCCAACGCCAGTTTCTCGGTCTGCCCGGCGGGCGACGCCGATGGCGACGGACTCACCAACGCGCAGGAAGGCGTATTGGGCACGAGCGGCAGCAATCCCGACACTGATGGTGACGGCACGAACGATGGCGCCGAAGTCGGCGCAGACGTGAACTCACCGTTCGACTCCGATGGCGATGGCGCGATCAACGCGCTCGAGTCCTCGATCGTCGATACGGACCTCGATGGCGTGTCCGACCAGCTCGACGCGGCCAACGCTGACGGTTGCGTTCCCAATGCCAACTCGATCGTCTGCCTGATGACGGACAGCGACGGCGATGGCCTCACCAATTCACAGGAAGACACGCTTGGCACCAGCCGCAGCGATGCCGACACCGACGGTGACGGCGCTGGCGACGGCGCCGAAGTCGGCAATGTCGTTTCACCGGTGGACAGCGATGGCGACGGCACGCCGAACGTGTTCGAGTCTTCGATCGCGGACCTCGACGGCGACGGCGTGACCAACCAGAGCGACCCCGCCAACGCCAACGTCTGCATTCCGAACTCGAACAGTGCGGGCTGCCTTGCGACGGACAGCGACGGTGACGGCCTGACCAACGGCCAGGAAGACGCGCTGGGCACGAGCCGCGGCAATGCGGACACCGATGGTGACGGCACGAACGACGGCGCGGAAGTCGGCGGCAACGTCAACTCTCCGGCGGACAGCGATGGCGACGGCAACCCGAACGTGCTCGAGTCGTCGGTGGCGGACGCGGACGGCGACGGCGCGTCCAACCAGAACGATTCCGCCAATGGCAACGCTTGCGTACCGAATCCGAACAGCACGCCTTGCCTGGGGCTGGACAACGATGGCGATGGGCTGACGAACTCGCAGGAAGATGCGCTCGGCACCGATCGCAACAACTCCGACTCCGACGGCGATGGCATCAGCGACGGTGCCGAAGCGGGTACCAACCCGGCGGACCCGACCGACACCGATCACGATGGCATCCCCGACGTCTTCGAAGCCGGTGACAGCGACAACGACGGTACGCCCGACGCGGCCGATGTCGACAGCGACAACGACGGCATCGCCGATAGCGTCGAAGCCGGCGCCGACCCGATGAATCCGGTCGACACCGACAACGACGGCACGCCCGACTACCTGGATGACGACAGCGATGGCGATGGTGTTCCGGATGCGCTCGAAGTGGGTTCCACCCCGTCTGACCCGCGCGACAGCGACAGCGACGGTTCGCCTGACTACCTGGATACCGACAGCGATAACGACACGCTGCCCGACACGCTTGAAGGCAACGTGAACGACAACGACACCTTGCTCGACACGGATGGCGATGGCGCCCCCGACCTGGCGGATGTGGATTCCGATGACGACGGTATCCTCGATTCGTTCGAAGGCACGCCGGGCGCGCTCACCGACACGGATGGTGACGGCGTTGCGGACCTGCGCGACCTGGATTCCGACAACGATGGAATCTCCGACGTCATCGAAGGCGGCCTCATCGACACCGATGGCGACTCGCAGATGGATGCCGGCCAGACGCGCACGGACAATCCGGGCCCGGGCGTCCGCAACCCTGTATCGGGTGGCTTCCTCACGGGCGCCGACAGCGACGAAGACGGTATTCGCGACACTGTCGATGCCGCGCCGCAGGTGTTCGGCACCTTTGTCGATCGCGACGGCGACGGCGTGGCCGACTTGGCGGATCTCGACCTCGACAACGACGGCATTCCGAATTCCGCGGACGGCTCTGATGACACCGATGGCGACGGCCTGCCGAATCTCGGCGACCTCGACAGCGACGGCGACGGCATCACCGACATCATCGAAGCCGGTGGCCTCGATGCGAACGGCGATGGCGTCGCGGACAACTTCGCCGACGTCAATGGCAATGGCTTGTCGGATTCGTTCGAAGGCTCGCTGGGCGGTCATTCGCTGCCCTTGCCGGATACGGACGCCGATGGCACCGACAACCACCGCGACCTCGACAGCGATGGCGACAGCATCAGCGACGTCATCGAAAGCAGCGGTCTCGATACGAACGCCGACGGCCGCCAGGACGGCGTCGACTCCGATCGCGATGGCCTGGCCGACTCGACCGATAGCACCACGGGTGGCCATGCACTGGCGCGCCCCGACACCGATGGAGATGGTATGAGCGATTCACTCGATCTCGACAGCGACAATGATGCGTTACCGGATGCTCGCGAAGGCCGTGGCGACTTCGATGGCGACGGCGTTCCGGATTCGATCGACAAGCAGGGCACCATCCAGACCGCGGTGCGTGGCGCGGGAGCGTTCGATCCGCTGAGCTTGTCAGGTTTGCTGTGCCTGATCGGGTGGGCGGCTCTGCGCCGCAGTGGCCAGCGCGTCGCGGTGTACCTGTTGCCGATCCTCGCCGTTGCCGCTGGGCTCGCACCGGCGCAGGCCGGCGCGGCCGATACGATCAGCAAGGGCTGGTATCTCGGCCTCGACACCGGCATGTCGCGCCTCGAGCCGCAGAACGACGATGGCGGATACAAGGTCGATGACGGCCAGGGCTTTGGATATCGCCTCACGGCAGGTTATGCGTGGAACCAGAACTGGAGCGTCGAAGGCTTTTTCGCCGACGGCGGCGACGCGGGCATTTCGTCTGACAATCCGGGCGTCGGCCACCTGGGCGACATCAGCTACAAGGTGTTCGGCGTAGGGTTCCAGTGGCTGCCGTTCGATGGCGGCATCAATGAACAATGGTTCCCGCTGGTGAAGTTCGGCGCTTCGCACATCCAGAACGAAAGCAGCTCGCCCATGGTCGTCTACGAAAAATTGAACGATCTGGGCGTGTATTTCGGTGGCGGCGCGGGCCTTCGCTTCGGAGAAAACTGGGTAGGCCAGGCCGAAGTCGTGAGCTACGACGCCGACGAGCTGTTTTTCACGGTGGGGATTCGCAAGCACTTCTAATAAGGTAAGTCCGCGGGCACTTTCACCGGGTGCCCGCGTCCAACCTGCATCTGGAACCCCGGAGGCAGTCGTGGCCAAGCATTTCCTGGCTCTCTTGTTGTTTGCAGGCCTGGCGCAGGCAGAGGAGATTGCCAATCCGCTCATCGACTACGCAGCCTTCCAGAGTGGCGTCGAGCGGGTAGGCGCCGTCCGCGAGGCACATCGCGTGACGGAATTCGAGTTCATGCTGATGGCCAGCGACCCGTCGACGGTGATTCTCGATGCGCGAAGCCGCGAGAAGTTCGAACTACTGCACGTGAAAGGCGCGAAAAACCTGAGCCTTCCAGACATGACGGAGGATGACCTTGCGAAGGTGATTCCTTCGAAGTCCACTCGCATCCTCATCTATTGCAACAACAACTTCCTCAACGAGCCGAAAGCCTTTCCATCCAAGAATTTCAGCGCGTCGCTCAACGTGTACACAATGAATGTGCTCTTCGCGTACGGCTACACGAACGTTTTCGAACTGGGTCCGCTCATCGATATCCGCAGTACCCGCATCCCCTTCGAGCGAGCCTCTCGGGCTGTCCAACCCCAAGCGGTTCAAAATCGCTAAATAGATCAAAAGCTTACGAGCGCATTTACCCCGTAAAGATATTCACACGCGTGTGAGTGAGTGTTGACAGACGCGTGCGGCAGTGGCTCACTCCGCGCACCGCATCGGCACTTGCGCGCGGTGCGAAGAGGGGGAAAGCGCATGAAGAAGAAAATACTTCTCGCCACGGTATTCGCCGTAGCGCAGATCGCCGCATCCTTGCCCGCAGCGGGCCAGACGCCGTCACCACAGGCCGCCGACTCGGGTGCGGAAGAATTTGGCGAGATCGTCGTTACCGCCGAAAGGCGCCGCACCAGTCTGCAGACGACTCCGATCGCGGCGACCGTCATGACCGGCGAGGACGTCGCTGCCAGCGGCGTCACCACGGTCGACCAGCTGCAGTTCATCTCGCCGGCGGCGACGGTGAACAATTTCGGCCAGGGCATCGATTTCAACATTCGCGGCATCGGCAAGGCCGAGCACAACACGCAGACCACCACCGGCGTGATCACTTACCGCGATGGCGTGGCGACGTTTCCGGGCTACTTCACCGCCGAGCCGTATTACGACATCTCGCGCGTGGAAATATTGCGCGGGCCGCAGGGCACCTTCGTGGGCCAGAACGCCACCGGCGGCGCGGTCTTCGTCACGTCGCAGGATCCCGTCATCAATGGAGGTCACGATGGTTACTTGCAGGCGCAAGCGGGTAACTACAACTCGTTCGGCGCACAGGGCGCGATCAATCTACCGGCCGGCGACACCTTCGCCGCGCGCATCGCATTCAACGGTGATACCCGCGACAGTGTCTACGACATCTCGGGCCCGTACACGGGTGACGAGGGCGTCAAGACCGGCAGCATTCGGCTCGGCATGTTGTGGGAACCCAGCGAGAACCTGTCGATTCTCTGGAAGACCGACTACAACTATCTGGATCTTTCCGGCTATCCCGCCGACCCGGTGAACGCCACCAACGGAATGTTCGATATCACGGCCAATGCCGAGATCATGGGACGCGATCGCTTCGGCCGATCGGTGCTCAAGATCGACTACGAATTCGGCAACGGCACGTCGCTGCGTTCCGTCACGGGTTACCAGGAAGGCCAAACGGAATACCGCGCGGATCTCGACGGCACCAGCACCGGAAACAACATCTTCGGCGATGCGGTCGACGAGACCATTTTCTCGCAGGAGATCAACCTCATCTCGTCCGATGCGGGAAAGTTCCAGTGGATCCTCGGCGCGTATTACCAGCACGATGAATACGAATTTCCGCCCGGCGAGTTCTACATCGGCATTCCCGCCGGCTTCTACCTGCTGGATGGCACGAATCCCAAGGAAACTTCCGCCCTGTTCGGACAGGTCAGCTTCGGTCTTGCGGAGGGCTGGGAATTGGAGATCGGCGCGCGCTACTCGGAAAGCAGCACGTCCAACGACATCAACGTCAATCAATACGGGCTTCCGCTCACCCAGGACCAGGAGGCGGAATTCACGAATCTCTCCGGCAAGGTTTCGCTGAACTGGGAAGTCAATCCGCACCACTTCGTGTACGCGTTCGTCGCCACGGGTTACCGGCCTGGTGGACTCAACGTCCCGGTCGGGCTCGGGCCGCCGCCGCCCTTCGACGAGGAAGAGGTCACTAACTACGAGATCGGCTGGAAGTCGGGCTGGATGGACGGCAGGTTGCGGCTGCAACTCGATGCCTTCTACAACGACTACGACAATTTCCAGGTGACGGTGGGATATCCGGACATCCCGGTGTTCGGTTTCGAGCTCAACAATCCTAGCACCACGGAAATCTACGGCGCCGAGGCGCAGCTGGAAGCGGTGTTCGGAGCCTTCACGCTCGACGCCGGCGTGGGCTGGCTGCAGAGCAGCCTGGGCGAGTTTTATGCGGTCGATCCTCGGGTGCCGAGCTTCGGCGCGTGCGATCCGGAGACCGGGCCGGCAAGCGCCGCCTGCATCAATCTCGCCGGGCACGATCAGACGTACGCGCCGGACTTCACGTTCAACCTCGGGATGCAGTATGCATTCAGCCTGGGCAACGGCGACCAGATCACACCGCGCTTCAACTATGGGCATGTGTCCGAACAATGGGCGACTCTGTTCCAGAACGAAGCCCGCGGTGACCTGGTCGAGGCGCGCAACATCGTGAACGCGCAGATCACCTGGAAGCACGGCGACTTCTTCACGACGCTGTTCGGCTCGAACCTCACCGACCAGCACTATGTAGGCGCCGTCAATTCGGGACTGCGATTCGCTGGCGCACCGATGTTTTATGGTCTGCGGGTCACCAAAGCGTTCTGACAATGGACGCCGAAGCGAAGTCCCCAACGCCGCTTCATGTGGCAGCGCTTCGCGCGCGGCCGGATGCGCGCGCGTGGACGGCGTTGGGGATCTTGTGTTTCGTCTATGTCCTCAACTTCCTGGATCGGCAGCTGTTGTCCATCCTGGCGAAGCCGATCCAGGACGATCTCGGCGTCACCGATGGTCAGCTCGGCCGGATCAGCGGGCTCTACTTCGCGCTGTTCTATTGCGTGCTGGCGATCCCGGTGGGCTGGTTCGCGGACCGGACCAATCGGGTGCGCGTGTTGAGCTTCGCCTGCGCACTGTGGAGCGCGGCGACGGTCGCGTGCGGCATGACCACTAACTATCCACAACTGGTGGCCGCGCGCATGTCCGTGGGCGTGGGCGAGGCCGGGGGTGTGCCGCCGTCGTACGCCATCATTTCCGACTACTTCCCTCCAGGCACACGGGGCACGGCGCTCAGCCTCTTCAACCTGGGCCCGCCGATCGGCCTCGCTCTCGGAGTCGCGTTCGGCGCGTCGATCGCGGCCACCTATAGCTGGCGTTCGGCTTTCATCTGTCTCGGCGCGGTGGGCATCGTCGCCGCGCTGGTCGTATTGCTGGTGGTGCGTGAACCCGTGCGGGGCGGTCTCGACGTACCGCGTACCGGCGGTGTATCGGGAGTGTCCGCGAAAGCGGCATTCTGGCCGACCTGCAGTATGTTCTTCTCGAACCCGGTGCTGTTGCGCGTCTCGCTGGCGACCGGTGCGACGCAATTCGTCACCTACGCGCTGATCAATTTCACCGTGTTGTTCCTGATGCGCGAAAAGGGCATGACGCTCCAGGATGTGGCCATCTACTACGCGCTGGTCGTCGGAATTGCGATCGGCGCCGGCATGTACACCTCCGGGCGCCTGATCGATCGATTCGCGCCGCGCTCCAGGACCGCGTACGCCTATCTACCAGCCATCGCGCTGGCGCTCGCCATTCCAGCCTTCATCGGCTTTGTCCGGGCGCCCGGCTGGCCGCTGGCGCTGGCGTTCCTGGCCGTGCCCACCTTCCTCAACTATTTCTATCTTTCGCCGGCCGTTGCGCTGGTGCAGGAGCAGGTGCAGCCACACGAGCGCGTGCTCGCCGGGGCGCTGCTGCTGCTGGTGATGAACCTGATCGGTCTGGGTCTCGGGCCCACGTTCCTCGGCGCCGTCAGCGACTACTTCCGGCCCACTCACCCGGACCATTCTCTGCAGATGGCTTTCTATACTCTGGTTCCCTTCTACATCATCGCCGTGCTGTCGTTCCTGTGGCTGGCGCGAGCGTTGAAGCGCGAAGCGCCAGGCGGAGACATCCCGTGACCCGAATTGCGTTTTTGTTCGTCGCGTTGTGCCTGTTCTCATCGGCAGGCGCCGATGCACCACCCGTCGTCGCAGCACCCGCAGGCAAAATGCAGGGAGAAACGGCCGGTGGCCTGCACATCTTCAGAGGCATCCCATACGCGCTCGCGCCCACGGGAGCGATGCGCTGGAAGCCGCCGCTGCCGGCCGCAAAGTGGAAAGGCACGCGGGATGCCACGAAGTTCGGCCCGGTATGCGTTCAGCCGAAGCCGCGGCCCGGCAGCATCTACACCTGGGAGCTGCCGGCAATGAGCGAAGACTGCCTGTCGCTCAACATCTGGGCGCCGGTGAACGCGCAGAAGGCGCCAGTGTTCGTGTGGATTCATGGAGGCGCGCTCACGTCGGGCGCGGGCAGCGACAAACTGTACGACGGTGCGCGACTCGCCTCACAGGGTATCGTCGTCGTGACGATCAACTACCGCATGGGCGTACTCGGCTTTCTCGCGCATCCCGCCTTGAGCGCGGAATCGCGGCGCAACGTGTCGGGTAACTACGGACTGCTCGACCAGATCGCGGCGCTGCGCTGGGTGAGCCGCAATATCGCGGCCTTCGGTGGCGATGCGTCGAACGTCACCATTGCCGGCGAGTCCGCGGGCGGCTTGAGCGTGATGTACCTCATGGCCACGCCCGAAGCGCGCGGGTTGTTTGCCAAAGCGGTTGCGCAAAGTGCCTACATGATCTCCGCGCCGGAACTCAGGACCGCCAACTTCGGCGGTGTCGCCGCCGAGCCCGTGGGTCCCTGGTTGGGAGAGAAGGTGGGCGCGGGCGACCTTCCGGGACTGCGGTCCATGGATGCGGTCGCGATCACCGACGCCGCCGCGAGCGCGGGCTTCTTCCCCTTCTTCGTCGTCGATGGCCGCGTTCTGCCGCGCCAGGTAGTCGAGCTGTTCGATCGCGGCGAACAGCCGAAGATCCCGATTCTCGCGGGTTTCAACAGCGGGGAAATCCGCTCGCTGCGATTCCTGATGCCGCCAGCGCCGGCGGATGCGGCTGCTTATGAAGCGCGGATCCGCGCCAACTACGCGGACCTGGCAGAGCCTTTCCTCAAACAGTATCCGTCTGGCGATTTCGCCGAGAGCATGCTCGCGACGACGCGCGACGCGCTGTATGGCTGGACCGCGGAGCGGCTGGTCGCAATGCAGACTGCCGCGGGCGTGCCTTCTTTCCTCTATTACTTCGATCACGGCTATCCGGCGGCAGACAGCCAGAACCTGCACGCGTTTCATGCCGCCGAAATCCCGTATGTCTTCGGCACGGCTGACAAGACGCCGGCGAACTGGCCGAAGGTGCCGGCGACGCCAGTCGAAACGCAGTTGACGGACGCGATGCTGAGCTACTGGGCGACGTTTGCGCGTTCCGGTGTGCCGACGGCGAAGGGCCAGCCCGCGTGGCCCGCGTACGGAACCGAACGAGCCTACATGGCCTTCGAAGAATCGCCGCGACCGAAGGCGCGTCTGTTACCCGGAATGTACGAGCTCAACGAACAGGTTGTTTGCCGCCGCCGCGCGAAGGGCGGCATTCCGTGGAACTGGAATGTCGGGCTCGCCTCGCCACCGCTGCCCGCTGCCGAGGCGTCATGCAAATGATCGACGGCGAAATGCAGCCGTTCGCGCTGACACTCGACAAGTTCCTGGAGCACGCCGCCAAGTGGTACCCGCAAGCTGAAGTGGTCACGGCACGCGCCGGCGGCCACGTCGATCGCATCGGTTATGGCCAGCTCGATCGTCGCAGCCGGAAGGTGTCGGCGGTTTTGGCAGGCTTCGATGTCCAGATGGGCGATCGCGTCGCCACACTCGCGTGGAACACGCAGGCGCATGTCGAAGTCTGGTACGCGATCATGGGCATGGGCGCCGTTTGCCATACGCTCAATCCGCGCCTCACCTGTGCGCAACTCGCGTCGATGGTCGCGCAGTCGGGCGCCCGCGTGCTGGTCACGAGCGCCGACCTCGAGCCGCTGGCGCGCAAGATCGCCGCGGCTGCGCCGTCCATCGAACGCTTGCTGCTCATCGACGTCGCGCAGGAGGTTGCCGCGACGTCGAATGCAGAACTCATCGCCTGGGCGCTGGAACCGCTCATCGAACGGGTGCGGGATGAAGTGCTCTGGGCGGGCTTCGACGAGACCGCGCCTTGCGGACTGTGTTTCACCTCGGGCACGACGGGCGCGCCCAAGGGCGTCACGTACACGCACCGGTCGAGCTTCCTGCACACGCTTCGCCTGCTGCAGGTGGATGGAATGGCAATTGCCGCGCGCGACAGCGTGCTGGTTGCCGTGCCGATGTTTCATGCCAACGCCTGGGGCCTGCCGTTTGCGACGCCCGCCGTCGGCGCAAAACTCGTGCTGCCGGGGCGGCAGACCGATGGAGCCAGCCTTGCAGAACTGATCAATCGCGAGGCGGTGACGGTGGCGGTCGGTGTCGCGACTGTGTGGCTGGATCTCGTCGAGCACGTCGAGAGTACGGGCATCGACCTGCCAACACTCGAACGCATCATCGTCGGCGGCGCACCGCTGCCTCCGGCACTCATGAAGCGCATCGAGCATCGCCTCGGAGTCACCATTCAGACCAGCTGGGGAATGACCGAGCTTTCACCTTCGGGCACGGTAGCGCCGCGTGATGCGCTGTTGCGATCGGCTCACTTGTCGGGCCGGCCCGCCGTGGGCGTCGATCTGTTGCTCACCGACGCCGGCGGGCAAGCTCTTCCCGAGCAGCGTGGAGTCGAAGGCCATCTGCGTGTGCGTGGCGCATCGGTCATCGAACGCTACTTCGGCGAAGAGCAGAAGGCGACGGATGCGGACGGCTGGTTTCCGACCGGTGATCTCGCGCGAATCGATGCTGCCGGCAACCTGATCATCACCGGGCGCGCCAAGGACCTGATCAAGTCGGGCGGCGAGTGGATCAACCCCGCGGAAATCGAGGCGGTGGTTAGTGCGCTTCCCGAGGTTTCACTCGCTGCGGTGATCGGGCGAACGCACCTCAAGTGGGGTGAGCGCCCGATTCTCGTCGTCGAGACCCACGGCCCCATAAACGACGAGGCTTTGCTCGCGCCACTGCGGGGCAAGGTTGCGCCGTGGTGGATACCCGACGAGGTCATCCGCGTGCCGCGCATGCATCTGTCGCCAACCGGTAAGATCGACAAGGTGCGCCTGAGGATGGAATATGGCGGCAGTGGCTAAGAAACAGAAAACGCGGCGGCGGCCCACGAAGGTGCAGCAGCGCGCCGAGAAAATGGAACAGATTCTCGACGCGGCCGAATACCTTTTCTCCAAGCACGGCCTGTACGGCGTCACGCTCAAGGACGTCGCGAAGCGTGTCGGTGCACACCATACGCTGCTCAATTACTACTTCGTCGACAAGAAGAAGCTGTTTGACGCCGTGTTCGCGCGGCGTGCCGTGGTCACCAGCACGAAGCGAATGGAAGCGCTCGAGCGATATGAGAATGAGGCCCAGGGCCGGCCGACGGTGGAAGGGGCATTACGCGCGTTTCTCGACACCGACCTCGACCTGTATATCGAGGGAGGTGAGAGCTGGAAAAATTATGGCGCGCTCGGCGCGCAGGTGGCCAACACGCCGGAATGGGGCGCCGAGCTCATGGATGCGCAATTCGATCCGGTGGTGTTGCGCCTCATCAAATTGCTGAAGAAAGCGCTGCCCGACAGCGACGAGCAGGACATCTTCTGGGGCTATCACTTCGTCACCGGTGCGCTGATGCTCACGCTCGCGCGCACGGGACGCATCGACAAGCTCTCGGCCGGCAAATGCCGGTCGGAGGATTTCGCCGCGGTGAAAGAACGCATGGCCTCGTTCATGGCCGCGGGCTTTCTCGAAATATGCAAGAAGCAGAGTTGAAACGCGTACTCGAGGGGCGCGTGGCCATCGTCACCGGTGCGGGTGGCGGGCTCGGCCGCGAGCACGCATTGTTCCTGGCGCGCAGCGGCGCTCGCATCGTCGTCAATGATCGCCTTCGCGAGGCGGCAGAGGCCGTGGCCAACGAAATCATGGCGGCTGGCGGCACGGCGATTTTCCAGGCAGCCTCCGTCACCGATGAGGCCGCGATCGGCTCGATGGTTGGGCGCACGATGGCCGAGTGGGGCCGCGTGGATATCCTGATCAACAACGCCGGCATCCTGCGCGACAAGAGCTTCGCCAAGATGAGCCTGGACGATTTTCGCGCCGTGGTCGACGTCCACCTGATGGGTGCGGCCATCTGCACCAAGGCGGTGTGGGACCACATGCGTGAACAGAAATACGGTCGCATCGTCATGACTACCTCGTCGTCAGGCTTGTACGGAAACTTCGGACAGGCTAACTACGGCGCCGCGAAGATGGCGCTGGTCGGCCTGATGCACACACTGGCCATCGAGGGTGAGAAGTACGGCATTCGTGTCAATTGCCTCGCGCCCACCGCGTCGACGCAGATGACGCACGGGGTATTGCCCGAGGCAAGCCTCAGGTTGCTCGACCCGGCGCTCGTGAGTCCCGCACTGCTGGCACTGATCGGCGAAGGTGCGCCCACCCGCGCCATCGTCTGCGCGGGCGCGGGACACTTCGCGCGCGCCAATGTCACGCTGACGCATGGCTGCCATGTCGGTGGTGGCGACGACGCGGCCGCGCGCGTAAGCGCGCAATGGGACGAAATCTCCGACCGCGAGGGCGAGATCGTGCCCGAGTACGGCTTCAAACAGGCCGAGCGCGAGGTAGCGAGCGCGAATCGTCTAAATGAGCCGTGATTCGGTCACGTAATCGCGCTGACCGCCCGGCGCACCCACGGCGCGAGCAGCGTCACCGTCGGAAAGGCCACGGGCCAGGTCAGCGCGCAGCTTCGCAGCCAGCGCAGCGCAAAGTCGCTTTGAATGCCCTGCGTGCTCGCCAGCACGAACGCGGACACGATGGCCACCATGATGGCCGAGAGCAGGGCGCCGAACACGATGGGCGCGAATCGGGCGGGTATACGCATTTCATCCTCCAGTGAATAACGAACTAACTATCTTGCCGGCGAGGTAGAGGCCGAGGCCGAACACCGCGTGCGTGATGAGACTTTGCAGGCGCGCGGTGGCTGAGGGCCGTAGACCCATGGCCGGCTGCATGACGAAGTAGGGCGCGGCGACGGTGCCAACGCCGACAATCAGCGCAGGCAGCAACGTGGGATGCTGAATCCACTCCGGGCCGCGGAATGCGGGGAGCAGTAGCGCAAATGCCATGCCTGTCGCGTAGTGGGTGATCCAGCCGATGGCGCGCTCCGCGCGAACCGGTGGCGCCGCCGCAATGGAATCGTGGCGAAATCGGCCTTGCGCCATGTATGCGATCCACCGGCCCACGAACCCGAAGTTGGGCAGCGGCGTCCCGAAAAAGCGCCTGCGCAATATCGCCCAGAGATCGGTCAAGGCCGTGGCGCCGGCGCCCGTGAGAAGCATCAATACGATGTCGTTTTCGTTCATGACTGGTAGAGTCGCACTTGAAGTCCACTTGAGGTCAAGCGATG
>Ga0190264_10000095_pt1 | contig 13068 bp, 9 predicted proteins | sample Popmic112T_FD_136651 | JGI IMG/M metagenome (GOLD analysis project Ga0190264, IMG submission 136651) | Populus adjacent soil microbial communities from riparian zone of Indian Creek, Utah, USA - 112 T | ecosystem: Environmental > Terrestrial > Soil > Riparian zone | place: USA: Utah | collected... | reverse complement strand
GCTGGACGCGAACTAAGGCGAAGACCGCTCGACAGGCCGCTTTTCGGTCTCCCACGCGAGGTAGTCGCCTTCGAGATGCCCCAGGCGCTTGAAGCCGGCCTTGCGCAGCACGTCCTCGGCCAGCAACGTGCGCCGGCCGGTGCGGCAGTACAGGACCACTTGCTTGTCGCGCGCGGTCGCGAGTTCGTCTATGCGAGACGCGAGCAGCTCGTGCGATACGTTGCGCGCACCCGGCACGTGGCCGGCCGCGAATTCGTCAGCCGTGCGTACGTCGAGCACCACGAGATCCGGGTCTTTCTGCTCGAGGCGCTTGAGCAGCTCTGCCTGGGAAACCAGCACGGTATCGGCGGCGTTGGCCGGCACGAAGCACGCAACACCCAGCAAGGCGCTGGCCAACAATGTAGTGAGACGGGTCATGAAGTTCTCCTCGATTCAGGCTTCGGCTGCCAGGCGTGCGATCTCGACTGGCGTGAGACGGTGGATGATCCATTCCTTCATCTGCCGCGCGTCCAGCGACTGGTAGAAACGCAGCGCCGGTTCGTTCCAGTCGAGCACGGCCCACTCCATGCGTCCACACCCGCGTTCCTTGGCGATGCGGGCCAGCGCCCGCAACAGCGCTCGCCCGATGCCGTGGCTGCGCTGCGCGGGCCGTACGAACAGATCTTCGAGATACAGGCCCGGCCGCCCCACGAACGTCGAAAAGTTGAAGAAATACAGCGCGAAACCCGCGGGTTCTCCCTGCCACTCCGCGATCAGCACGTGAATCACGGGGTTGGGGGATTCGAGCTCGCGCAGGAAATCCTCAGGAGTCGCCTTTGCCTCGTCGAGCAGCTTTTCGTAGTCCGCGAGCTCGCGCACCAGGCCCGCAATGACCGGTGCGTCTGCCCGCGTCGCGGGCCGGATTTTCAGCATTTGTTCCATTACTCCGCGATGTACCAGCGCATGTCTTTGTCACGCTCCAGGACGAAGCGATCGTAGGGCAGGCCCTGGCCGCTCACGTCGAAGACGGCGCGAGAACCACCCAGGTCGTATTTCGGCGAGAGCTCCTGGACCACGCGCAACGTGGTGATCATGGTTTCGCGCGTGCTCTCGCTGTTGGTGCAGGCGGTGATCAGCGTCTTCTTGGCGGATTTCGAGGTCGCCTTGTTGAAGTTGGGGCTCATGAACTGGCTGTAGTACTCCTCGCAGTGTCCCTCCGCGAGACTGGCTTCGGCACGCGCCAGCAGTTCGCTGATGCCCGGGGACAGCGGCGCCGGCCTTTCCTCGACCAGCGACCTGCCCGGGGCACCTCCCGTAGGCGGCGGCGCGGCGGCAACCCGGCCTTCGATGAGGTCATCGAGTTGCGCTTCGACTTCGCTGGGGATGATCGCGCGCCACTGCGCGCCGTACTGAGCCAGCGCGACGGTGACCAGGACTTTCACCGCTCCGCGCTCTTTCGGCTGCACGCCTTTGCCGACGACGTACACCACCTTTCCGTCGGCGACTACGCCGAGCCAATCTACTTTCTCGTACTCGCGTGCGCGAAAGCGCACCCGATCCGAAAGCGCGGCATAGAAACGCACGGGGGTCATGCTCTCGAGCTCGGCGAGCGACCGGCCCGGTCCAAACAACCGCGAACGATAGGTGTTGTCGGATCGCGAAGCTTCGGCGCGGAACAGCGTGAGCAGGCGCGTGCGCAGCTTTTCCACTTCATCGGGATGCAGCTCCTGGGCTACCGCCATCACGTTGCCGCCCGCCAGTGCGGCCAGAAATGCCTCTGCGCCCTTCTGCTGGGCGCCATTCGGACCCGCGGCGGACGCGGGAAAGCATGCTGAAGCCAACAACACGGTGAAAATCAGGGCTCTAACGCGCATTGGGCACTCCATTCGAATACGGCGGCGGCGATCATAACCGGGCCGGTAATGGCCGCCCCAACTGTGAGAGTGGTCTCGTTACCAGACATTGGTGGCGGGACGCAGTTCACGGATTACCCGCGCATTGGGCCTCTGGGCGGCCTTCCCCGATAAACTGTCATATCTTGTTAAAGTGCTTTCGCACCCTTTGTTTTCGCTGCTTTTTGCGGGTCCGCCACTACCGTCATGTTGCCGCAGTCGGAATACGAATCGCCCATGCTCGCCAATGCCGCGGCGCCGGTGGCGATTGCCGCGATTACGCAGGATCGCGCGCTGATCGGCCTGCTGCGCAGCGTGATCGACCCGACCAACGATCTCATCCTCGTCACCTCTGAAGCGGAACTCAAGCCGCATCTGAACAGCCGTCGCGTGTCCGTGGCGCTGCTCGACAGCATGTTCATCGAAGGCGACCTCGGCGCGATGGCGGAGCGTCTGCGCGAAACCTGGCCGGATCTCGTGCTCGTGGTGGTCGGCACCGCCGAAGAACAGTCGAAGGTCGCCGGACAGATCACCTCCGGCGTGGTGTATCGATTCCTGCATCGCCCGGTCTCCGCACCACGCGTGCGGCTGTTCGTCGACGCCGCCCTGCGCCGCCACGAAGTGGAAAACGTCGAGCGCACGCTCGAGCAGACGCGCCCGGACTTTTCACGCATGGAGAAGGCGGCCAAGGCCAGGACCAGTGGGCCGAGCCCGATCCGCGCCGTACTGCCCGGCCTCATCGGCGCGGCGATCATCATTGCCGGCGCCGGCTTCTGGTTCGCGCGTTCCTCCGGTGACGTCCAGAACGCCCCGCCTGCGCCTGCCGCGCAGGTAGTTAGCCCAGAGGCCGAACCGCCCGCGGCCGAACCCGCGCCGGCCGTCGCCAGCGTTCCCGAGCAGAAGACCGTCGAGTTGCCCCCGCCCGCAGATCCGGAACCCGCGCCCGTGGCTGCCGCACCGGCAGCACCACCGGAAGAAGACGTCGCCGAGCGTTTGCGCCCGGCTGCCTCACCACCAGCCGTGGTCCGGGCACCCGAAGAAGTTGCGCCGCGCACACCACCCCCGCCGGTCCTCACGTTCGAGGAACGCCTGGCTCAGCAACTGGCGCAGGCCGAATCCGCCCTGCAGCGCGGCGAGCTCGCCTCGCCGCCCGGTCGCAGCGCCGTGGACCTGTTCCGCGGTGCACTGGAGCTCGATCCGAGCAACTCGCTCGCCAAGGGTGGCCTGATCCGGGTTGCCGACAGATTGCTGACCGCCGCCGAGCGAACGCTGACCGCGGGCAATGTGGAGGACGCGCGAAGAATGGTGGCGGTTGCCGAGTCGCTGACCCCCGCCACCGCACGCGGTGCTTTCCTGACGATGCAGATCGAGCGCGAACACGAACGCGAAGCGCTGCAGCGCGCGAAAGACAGCAGCACCCAGGACAAGCTGGAAAAAGGCGCCACGTATTTGCGGCTCGCGAATGCGCGACTGCGCAGTGGTGCGCTGATCGAACCTTCCGAAGACAATGCGCGCTTTTACCTGGAGGCCGCGAGCCAGCTCCTGCCCGACGACGACGCGGGGCTCGCGGAGACCCGGCGAGGGCTGCAGAGGGCGCTGCTCGATCGCGCCTCGGCCGCCGCCAGCGACGGCAACGCCGCGGAGACCGAGCGCTGGCTGGCGAACGCCGATGACGCTGGCGCGCCACGCGCGGATATCGCCGCCATTCGCCGCTCGCTCAAGGACACGGAAATCAGCGCACGTGCCGCGAAGATGACGACGCTCACCCAGTTGTTCACCAGCGCCCTGGCGGCGAACCGGTTGCTGCAGCCGCCGAGTGACAACGCCAAGACTCATCTGCTTGGCATGATCGACCTCGATGGCAACCATCCGGCAGTGGCCAGTGCGCGCCAGGGTCTCGGCAACGCGCTTCTTGGCGAATTCCGCGGCGCAATCGCGCGCGGCGATCTCACCGCGGCCGACACCTGGCTGAACGAAGCACGCACCGTCGGCTTCAGCGGAAATGAACTCAGGGCCGCGGAAGGTGATCTCGCCGGTGCGCGCGCGAAAGCAAATTCGGGCAGCAGCGTAGTCGGCGAGAGAGCACTGGAGCGCATCGAATACGTGGCGCCGAAATTCCCGCTCGTGGCGCGCAATCGCGGCAGTACCGGCAGTGCCGGCAGTACCGGCTGGGTCGAGCTGGAATTCACGGTGTTGCCCGATGGCTCGACCGGAAACATCGTCGTCACCAATTCGAACCCTCGCCGGACCTTTGACGCCTCCGCCGTTACGGCAGTTGGCCAGTGGCGCTACAAACCGCTGATTCGCGACGGCAAGCCCGTCGAGCAGCGCGTCGCCGTTCGAATCAGATTCGCGGATCAATAGATGGACGCGCCTCGCACACAACGATTCCTGATCGTCGAGAACGACGCCAAGTACGCGGCGTGGTTGCAGCACACGGTGAGCGCCGGCTGGCCCAACGATTCCATCGTCATCATGGACTGGACCTCGTTCGGCCGCGTGCGCACCGCGATGACCGTGCGGGACTACGACATCGTGATGCTCGCGCTGGTCTTCGATGAGGGGATCGAGGAACCGACCACCGACAGCTTCGACTGGATCCGCAAGCTGCGCAGTCAGCCCGGCTTTCCCGAGATGGTCATTCTCGCCGAAGGCGGCAGCGAGCTGGCCGCCATCCGCACGCTGCGACTCGGCGCCGCAGACTATCTACCCAAGCGACTGCTGACGCCGCCTCGTCTGCAGCGTTCCCTCAAGCTGACGCTGCGCGCCATTGAAAAGGAAGCCCAGCGGCGCGCCGAGCGCAGCGCGCAAACTGCGGCCAAAGCCGAGACGGACAAACACGCCGAAAGCCTCACGGGCTCGGTGAAGGTCGCACCGCCCCCCGCTTCACCGCCCGCAGCCACGCCTTCACACATCTCGACCCATACCGGCGCGAGCCTGGCGAAAGCCGCCGCGCAGGCCGCCGCGCAGACAAGCGTGCCGCCGAAACCCGCAGCCGCGCAGATGCCGCCCGTCGCACCGGCGCCGCCGCGCGCGCATATCGCCACGCACACCGGCGCCAGCCTCGCCGTGGCGGCCAAGGCCGCCCTGGCCGCGCATGCGCCGGCCAAGCTCGAGCCTTCCAACAAGGAAGCGCCGAAGGAAGCGAAGCCCATCGCGCCGGAAAACCACCAGATTCCCGGCTACACCATTCTTCAGAAGATCGGCGAGTCCGAGGCCGCTGCCGTGTACCTGGCGATCGCCGAAGACCTCGGCCACAACGTGGCGCTGAAGATCTCCAAGCGCAAACACTCCGGCAACGTCGACACGGCCGCCTCCGACACCGGTCAGCGCTCCATCATGTTCCAGCGCGAATTCGAAGCCATCGCCGCGCTCGACCATCCATCCATCATCGACCTGTTCGACTACGGCATTCACGAAGGCATCGAATACCTGGCGATGGAATATTTTCCGTGCGGCGACCTCAAGGCGCGACTGCAGAACCCGCTGACGTCCGACGAAGCCATCGCCTTCCTCAGGGAAATCGCGCGCTCCCTCAAGGTGGTGCACGATGCAGGCATCATCCATCGTGACCTCAAGCCGCCGAACGTCATGCTGCGCGACAACGGCAACGTCGTGCTCATCGACTTCGGCCTGGCGCGCAGCCTGTTGTCCGGCGACGGCAGCACGCGTACCGGCGTGCTGCGTGGCTCTCCTTACTATATGAGTCCCGAACAGGCGCAGGGCGAGGCGCTCGACGCGCGCACCGACCTGTACAGCCTCGGCGTCATCCTCTACGAAATGCTCGCGGGCAAGAAACCGTACCTCGGCGCCTCGGCAATTGATGTGCTGCAACAACACGTGATGGCGCCGGTCCCGGAACTGCCGGTGCATCACCTCGGCTACCAACCTTTGCTGGAACGACTGATGTCGAAATCTCGCGAGCAGCGCATTGCCTCCTGCGATGAACTGCTGGCCGCGCTCGAACAGATGTCGCATGCGATGAGCGATAGCGGCATCATCGATCCGGAAACCCTGGTCTCGGCCGGAGCCGGGAGCTGAGGAGGCCGAATGGAATTCAGCACCTTTCCCATCGTCGCGCTAGCCATGGCGCTGATCTGCCTGATCGGCGTCACCATCTATGCCATCACGCAGCGTGGCAGCCTCCGTTCGCGTGACGAGCAGCTGGTCGTGGCGCGTGCCCAGGCCTACGCCATGCTCGAGCTGTCGCAGGCCGGCGTATTGTTTCTCGATCGCGAACACAAGCTCATGGGCGAGGCCTCGGCCGCCGCGCCGGAGTTGTTAGGACATACCTGCGGCGCAGGCACCGCGTTCGTGCAGGTCATCGCCGACCTGGTCGACGTCCAGGTGCGGCGCCAGGCAGTCGCCTTTCTCGAATCCATGTGGAAGGCCGAGCCCGCCTCGGTAGTCGATGCCACGCAGAATCCACTCGCCAAAGTTCATTCCGGCGCCCGTCACCTGGCGATCCGCTTCGCGCGCCTGGTGGTCGACGGCCGTGTCCATCACATCATCGTTTCCATCGAGCGCATCTCCGCGCCGCGCCTGATGCCGCTCACCATCGAAGTGCCGGCGCTCAATGAAGAAACGTTCGCGAAACGGCTCGCGGGTGAAACCGGCACGCGGCCGGCGCTCAACATCGCATCGATGGCTGCGAACACCGAGCTCGTCACCGCCGCACCGGAATCAGCTGTGGCCGCGGCTCCGCCTGCTCCCGCTGCTCCTGCGGCTCCCGCGCCTGTTCCGTCCGCCGCGCACGCCAGCCCGCCGCCGGTTGCGCCGATGTCGACCGGTGAATTCGAACTCGGACCGATGGACGTCACCGAAGATTCAATTCCGTCGTTGCCCGTGCTCAGCGATGCGGCCGCCGCCGCCATGGCAAAGCTCGCGCCGGCAAGCGAGACCGTCGACAAGACCCAGAAGATCGCGACACTCTCGGCGGCATCACTGCCTTCCAATGTGCCCGCGTCCGATGCGGTCACCGCGACCATGCGCCGCCTGGACGAGGAAGAAAAACAGCTCGCGACCACCATCACGTCGCCGGACGTCGCGCAGGAAGCTTCTAAACCGAAGCCCACGACGCCCGAGCTCGACCCGTCCGGCATCATCGACCCGCCAGATCCGCGCTTGAGCGAAGTGCTCAGGGAAGTCATGCACATCGATGCCGGCCGGCTCGAGACTTTCCTGGCCGAGGCTCGCGAGAAAGCCGGGCAGCTGCGCGCCATCATGAAGCTCCCCGCGCGCGAACCGCAGGCCTTCCGCGAGAAACTGGTTTTGATCCTCGAGCTGATCCGCGGCATTCATGTGCGCGCCGAACGCATTCCAGTGCCGTCGGTGTGTGAACGCGCTGATCGGTTCGCAGCTGCGCTCAATGCCTTGCGTGACAAGCAGACGTTATCCGGCAACGACTTCCTGCCACTCGCGGTGAAGCTCGACGATCTGCTGAGCCATCTGGCCATCCTGGGTGAGGTGGTGACGCGCCTGCGCGAGTGGCGCGTTCAGAATGGCGAGAGCGGCGCGCCATCGATCGACGCCACGCAGCGGTCGGCGACGGCCACGGGCACCACCATCCGCCAACCTCTGATGCGTGACGCCGCTCCTTCAGCCACCGGCATCACGAAAGCCGCCCGGCTCTCGGACCTTTCGCAGGAAAGCCTCGACGAAATGGCCCTCTTCCTCGCCGACATGTATTCCAAGCGCGTCTCGCTCGTGGTCGTGGGACTCGAAGATGTGCCCACCCACTACCGGCGCTCAGTCGAAAAGATTCTCGGTCAGCTCATCCACAACGCGATCCGCCATGGCGTCGAAAACCCGGCGGATCGCGCGGTGCTCGACAAGCCGGAAGTCGGAACCATCGCCGTGCAGTTCGCGCGCATGGGCTCGGACGGTTACCAGCTCAGCGTCCAGGACGACGGCCGCGGACTCGATCACGACAAGATCCGCGCGGAGGCCGTTCGCCAGGGCGTGCTGAGCGCCGAGGTCGCCGCCAATATCGACACGCGCAAACTCGCGGGCCTCATTTTCCGCCCCGGTTTCACCACCGTCGGCGAAGGCGGCGCGCGCGGCATCGGCATGGACCTGGTGCGCGATCTCGTCACCAAGGCTGGGGGACGCGTCGGCATCGCGACGAAGCCCGGCGAATACACCCGCTTCCGCATTTCGCTGCCGCACGAGAAGAAGGCCTCTGACGCCGCAGTCGCGTAATTCTTCAGCTCTCGCGGGTGTGGCGGAATTGGTTGCGGATATGCGCGTTGAAAAACTCGCCTTTCGAGAACGCGCGGCTCATCGCCGAATAAGTTTCTTCCGGGACGTCGTGATACCGATAGCGCCGGCCCGAGACGAACACGAGCTCCAGCCGTTTCTGCTGCGGGTCATATCGATACGAACGGATGACGCTCGAGGGCATGTTCGAGCGACCGGTGCCGCATAGCGGAGTTTCCGCTCCGCGCACGGTGGTCAACTCGTCTGATGCTTCGTGCGGATTCCTCCGACGTCAGGCGACCGACTTCTGCTCTTTTTCCTTGTCGAAGCGGCGGCCCAGCCACCACCCGTTGACGGCCCAGGCGGCGCACACGCCGGCACCTAACAAGGCAGCCTGCGCGGGATTCATGCCGCCGGCCTTGAGCCCGTCCTGCACCTGTGCGACCACGGCATCCGAGAAGCGATATACGGTCACGTCGACGAAATTCTTCGCTTTGTACTTCGTTTCCGTGTCGAGCCGGCTCCAGAGCATTTCACGGCCCGGCCGAATGAAGGCGTACTCACCCCAGCGGCGCAGGACCATGACCGTGGCGAGCACCAGGAAGGTGCCCATGCTCGCCAGTATCAGGAAGCCACCCATGATGAGCAGCGGCAGAATGACCAGCAGCGCGGTGACACCCAGCTTTTGCGCCAGCCGCCCCGTGATGAGCACCTGCGATATGACTGTCAACGTCTGAACGATGTAATCGATGCGCGCGAACATCTGGGTTCGCTGCTCGGGGTCGTCGAACATGTCCTTCACGAGCCGCAGCTGCTCGAAGTAGAGGATCGTGTTCGCCGTGGAGATCATGATGACGAACAGCGCGATACCCATGAGGTACGGCGACTTGAGCACGATGGACACGCCGGCAAACGGATTGCCGCCGACGCCCCGCTGCGCTTGTGTCGCCCGGCCCGCCGCGGCGTCGGCGGCGGCCGCCAGGTCCGCGTGATGGCGCATCTCGGCGAGCAGTGCGCGCTGACAGAAGATGGCGATAGAAAACATCGCGGCACCGAAGAACAGGATGCCGGAAATCCCCACGTGGATGACGATGCGATCGGTCAGGAAAGGGCCGACGAGCGCGCCGGTGGTGCCGCCCGCGGCGATGAAACCGAACAGCCGCTTGGTCTGCTCGCTCCTGAACAACTCGAGCAGGAAACTCCAGAAAACCGAAATCAGGAAGAGATTGATGACGCTGATGCCGACGTAGAACACGCGCCCAACGATCATGTTGTTCGGATCGGCGCGAAACACCAGGCCGGTGGCAGCCAATGCCACTGCCACGCTTCCATAGATGGCAGGCACCAGGGTAGCGCGGCTCACGCGCGCGACCAGGAATCCATAAACCGGGATGATCGCGATGGCGAACACCGCCGTCCAGATCCAGGTGTCGCTGGTGATGGCTTCGCCAAGGATGGTGCCGACCGTCTCGCGAATCGGACGTACTGAAAAGTACCCGCCCATGACGCAGAACATGAGAGCGAACGCGGTGAACACCGCGCGCTTCTCGCCGGGCTCGATGCGGACGAAGCGTGCGAGGAAATCGTCGAACTTTTGACTCATGCGTGAAGCTTCTTCGGCCGGTTTGTTAGCGCCCGATTCTAGGCATTAGTCCACCGACAGGGCGGGTAAATTCGCCAGGTCGATCGTCAGACCCGGCCGGCTGACGGTGGCCACTGCACCGTGCTCGCGCAGCTTGACGGCCAGCGCTTCGGCCGAGGGCACTTCACCATGCACGAGATATACCGGAGGGCGGCCCGCGAAGCTGTCATACCAACGTAGCAGATCGTCCTGGTCACCATGCGCCGAGAGGCCGCCGAGCGTATGGACCTGCGCGAGACAACGCACACGCTGGCCGTGAATACGCACTTCCGGCTGCCGGTCGACGAGCTGTCGCCCCAACGTACCCGGTGCCTGGAAGCCGACGATGACCACGTGGCACTCGGGCCGCTCCAGGTTGTGTTTGAGGTGATGGAGCACACGGCCGCCATTGGCCATTCCGGAGCCCGCGATGATCAACGCGCCGCTGCGCACATGGTTGATCGCGCGCGAATCCTCGGACGATTCCGACAATACGAGGTTCGGCAGCGGCGGCATGCCGCGAAAGTTCTCACGCAGCCGCGTGGTTTCTTCGTCGAAACGTTCCGGGTTGTTCCAGTACACCCGGCTGGCGGCGATGGCCATGGGACTGTCGAGAAAGACCTTCCACCGCGCCAGGTGCCACTCGGCGTAATGCTTCGCCAGTAGATAGAGCAACTCCTGGCTCCGGCCGATGGCGAACGCCGGCACGATGACATTGCCGCCATCGCGCTCCGCCTGCGCGAGAATCCCGCCAAGCTCACGCTCCGTGTCTTCACGGCCGCGATGCAGCCGATTGCCATAGGTGCTCTCCATGAGCACGAGATCGGCAGATTCGAACCTGTAAGGGTCCTGCAGGATGGGCGTGTCGTATTGCCCAAGGTCGCCCGAGAACACGAGCTTGCGGCGGGTTTCGCCCTCACTCGCCCACAACTCCACGCTGGACGAACCGAGAATGTGCCCCGCATCGCGCACCCGCACGACGACCCCGGGCAGCAGCCCGCGCTGCGTGTCGTAAGGCATCGGAACGATCTGCCGCAGCGTCGTCTCGACATCATCGAGGTCGTACAGCGGCTCGATGCGTTCCCCGTGCCGTGCTGCGCGCTCGGAGTCGCGCAGCGCCAGGCTCGCCGAATCCCGCAGCAGGATGGGCACCAGGTCGGCGCAGGCCTTGTTGGTGTAGATAGGCCCGCGATAACCGCGCTTGACGAGCAGCGGCAGGCGCCCGCAGTGATCGATGTGCGCATGACTCAGGACGACGGCATCGATAGCCGCGGCTTCGAAGGGAAACGGCAGCCGGTTGCGGGCCGGCGCATCGTGGCCGCCCTGGATCATGCCGCAGTCCAGCAACAGGTCCCGGCCCGCCACCCTCAGGATGTGGCAGGAACCGGTCACTTCGCCCGCAGCGCCGAAAAATTCCAATTGCATGCGGGGCATACCTTAACATCGCCGCATCCCGAACATTCCGGAGCGCGCCATGGACACCAAGTCATCCTCGGGTTTCGACCGCCGCACTTTCCTGACGGCCGCGGTGGCTTCCGGCGTTGTCGGTGGTGGACTGGTTCTGGGCATCCGGTATGCGAATCGGCGCGAGGAAGCTGCAGGTGCTGCCGCATCCGGTCGCACGCTGGCTCCGAATGCCTTCGTGCGCGTGGCGCCGGACGACACCATCACCGTGGTGATCGGCAAGGCGGAGATGGGCCAGGGCATCTACACCGGCCTTGCCATGGCGCTGGCGGAAGAGCTCGACGTGGATCCGAAGCGCGTGGTCGTGGAGCTTGCCGGCGCGGATCCCGCATTCAACGTGCCGGGCATGCCCATCCAGATCACCGGCGGCAGCATGAGCACCAGCACCACCTACACGCAGCTGCGCGAAGCGGGCGCCCGCGCGCGCGCCATGTTGTTAGCCGCCGCGGCGCAGAAGTGGAATGTGGACGCCGCCGAACTCACAACCTTTGACGGCAAGGTCAATCGCGGCTCGAAGAGCCTCACGTATGGCTCACTGGCCGATGCCGCCTCGCAACTTCCCGTTCCCGAGAAGGTGACGCTCAAGGATCCGGCGCAGTTCCGTTACCTCGGCAAGCCGATCAAGCGGCTCGACGCGCCCATGAAAGTGGACGGTAGCGCCAAGTTCGGCCTCGACATGCGCGTACCGGGCATGGTGTTCGCGGTCATTGCGCGCCCGCCCGTAATCGGCGCGACGCTCGGGAACGTGGATGACAGCGCCGCGCGCGCCGTTTCGGGCGTTGTCGACGTGAAAACGATTCCCGCCGGCGTGGCGGTCTACGCCACGAACACCTGGGCAGCAAAGCGCGGCCGCGACGCGCTCAAGCTCGACTGGAACGAAGGACCAGAGGCGAACTACTCCACCACCGCGCAACGCCGCGAATATCAGCGCCTGCTCGGCAAGCCCGGTGCCGTCGCGCGAATCAGCGGCGATGTCAAAACCGCGTTGAGCTCAGCCGCCAAGCGCATGGACGTCGAATACGAGCTGCCTTATCTGGCTCACTCGCCAATGGAACCGCTCAATTGCCTGGCCGACGTGCGTAGCGACGGATGCGACCTGTGGCTGGGCACGCAGATGCAAACGACAGATCGCGATGCCGCGGCCCGTGAGCTCGGACTCGAGCCGTCCAAAGTGACGCTGCACAACATGTTTCTCGGTGGCGGCTTCGGGCGGCGCGCACAGCGCAATAACGAAGTGGTCATCGAGGCCGTTCAGTTGTCGAAGGCGATCGGCAAACCCGTATTGAGTGTGTACACGCGCGAAGACGACGTGCGTGGTCTCTCCTATCGCCCGCACGTGATGTCACGCGTGCGTGGCGGTGTCGATGCCGCGGGAATGCCCGTGGCCTGGCAGCAGACCATCGTGAGCCAGGGTGTGCTGCGCGGCGGCTGGACCGACGCCTTCATTCCGAAGGGTCAGGCATACGATCAGTCGAGCGTCGAAGGCGCCTCGGACATGCCGTATGACATTCCCAATGTGCAGGTGGACACGCACGAAGGCACCAGCAAAGTGCCCGTGTTGTGGTGGCGCTCGGTGGGCCATTCACACACCGGGTTCACCGTGAACTGCGCGCTCGATGAGCTCGCGGTGCTTGGGGGCCAGGACCCGGTCGAGTTGCGCCGCAAGTTGTTAGCCGGGAAACCGCGTGTGCTGGCGGTGCTGAATGCAGTGGCGGAGTCGAGCAACTGGGCCGGCGGCGCGCCCGCGGGTCGTGGCCGGGGCGTGGCACTGCAGGAGTCTTTCGGCAGCATCGTCGCCGAGGTCGCGGAGGTGTCGGTGGAAGATGGCGCCGTACGCGTACACAAGGTGTGGTGCGCCATCGATTGCGGCTTCGCCGTGAATCCAAGTGGCGTCATCATGCAGATGGAAAGCGG
>Ga0190264_10000094_pt1 | contig 13138 bp, 16 predicted proteins | sample Popmic112T_FD_136651 | JGI IMG/M metagenome (GOLD analysis project Ga0190264, IMG submission 136651) | Populus adjacent soil microbial communities from riparian zone of Indian Creek, Utah, USA - 112 T | ecosystem: Environmental > Terrestrial > Soil > Riparian zone | place: USA: Utah | collected... | reverse complement strand
TGCCGACCGCGTCGACGCCCTTCTTCACGTTGTCGAAGGCGGGCTTCAGGGCGGTGTTCCACAGCCACTTGCCCTTGTCGCCGATCCACGTGAACACGGGGCTGATGACCTTGTCCCACAGCCACCGCGCCTTGTCGCCGACGGCCTGCACGCCGATCTTCAGCAGGTTGAACGCGGGCTTGATGAAGTTGTTCCACGTCACCATGACCTTGCCGCCGATGTACCCGAAGACCGGAGAGAAGACGTTCTTCCACAGCCAGGTGGCGATGGCACCGACCGCCTTGATCAAGGCGACCACGTTGTCGAACGTCGGCTTCAACGCGGTGTTCCACAGCCACATGGCGAGCGCGCCGATGCCCTCGAAGGCGGTCTTCAGGATCGTCTGCCACAGCCATGTGCCCACTGCTGCCAGCAGCTTGAAGGCAGCGATGATCGGCAGGATCACTGCGACGACGAGGACCGTCATCATGATCCGTGCCGCTGTGGAGATGAACGAAAACACGGGGCTCAGCACGTTCTGCCACAGCCATGTCGCAGCAGTGCCGACCGCCTTCAGGAGGAGAACGAAGTTGTCGAACAGGGGCTTGAGGACGTTGTTCCACGCCCACATTGCTGCCGCCTGGATGCCCTGCCATGCGGCCTGAACGATCGTCCGGAATGTCTCCGACTTCTGGTACGCGATCACCAGCGCGGCGCCCAGAGCAATGATCAGCGTGACGATCAGCACGATCGGGTTCGCCGCCATGACGGCATTCAGCAGCGCCTGCGCCCCGGCGAATCCGTTCGTCACCGCCGCGCCCACGAGCATCGCGGCACGATAGATGGAGAACACCGCGGTGACCGCAGCCGTAGCGATGGCCTGCGTGTTCATCGCGATCGTCAGCCCGACGACGGCGATCCCGATAGGGATCAGCCAGGTGTTCATGTCCTTCAACCACTGCACCACCGCGGCGCCGGCCTTCCAGATCCCCGCCAGGGCAGGCAGGAGTACGGCCGCCGCGACGGAGGCGACGGCCCGGATCACGGGAAGCAGGTAGGTGTTGAAGCCGTGCGCCAGGCGGATGACGATAGGCAGCACTTCCCTGCCGATGAAGTCGACGAATCCTTGCCTCAGCGCGCGCGTGAAGACGGTGATCTCATGACTGGGCCCGGAGTGCAGGGTCTTGCCCAACTCGCCTGCCGCGCCCGCAACCTTCGTGAACCCGCCGGCCGCCTTCGCTGGATCGAGCTTGAACAAGGCGGTGCCGAGATCTTCTGCCTGGGTTCCGAAGAGACCCACCGCGGCCGCGTTCTGCTTGACCGGATCCTTGATCGCCCTCAGCTTGTCGAGGACAAGCTGCAGACCAGCCTCCGCACCCTCGCCGCCCTTGGAGATCTGCAGGCTCATCTTCGCCGCGTCGAGCCCGATCGCCTTGTACGCATCCTGGGAGCTCGTCGACATGTCGATCGCGCGGATCGAGAATTCCTTGAACGCGTCCGCGATGATGTCGGTATCGCGGGCGCCGCCCTGCAAGCCCTGCTGGAACAGACCGAGCGCCTGATCCGAATCGATGCCCAGCTTCTTCAGCTGGACCGAGTACTCCTGGAACGTCTCCAGCAAGTCCTCGGCATTTGGGCCCAGCTTCTGGAACCCGACGGTGATGATGTCCAGAGCCGCGCTCGCACTCGGTGCCAGACCGTTCTTCATCATCGCGCTGACGGCCTGCGTCTGCATCGACATGTCGGTGCCGAACGTCGTGGCGACGTCGGTCATCTTCGCGGCGATGGACTCGAGTTGCTTGTTCGTCGCGTCCGGCGGAACGAGCCCGGCATTGACGATCGAGCGAATTGCTTCCGCTCCCTGGGCGAACTCCTCCGTGATGCCCTTGCTGTACAACGAACCGGCGATCTTTCCGAAGCGACCGGCGTCCGTGCTCGTGGCGCCGAGCTGGGCCTGCAGCTTCGAGGTGACGTTGGCCTGCTCCATCGCCTCCACCAGGCCAGCGGCCAGCAGCGCTCCAGCGGCGACACCCGCGGCGATGGCACCCGCCTTGATGCCGTCGCGCAGACCGCCGCCAGCCGCCTGACCGGCGTCCTCGCCGGCATCGCCAGCCGGGCCGACGAGCTGGCGTCGGATGTCATCCCCGATGCCACGCACCGAGGGGATGATCTGGATGGTTGCGTAGCCGACGTTGGGCACCAGGCCACCCCCGATTCAGTTGTCAGACGATGAGCCCGTGGTCGATGGCCTGTTGCCGTTCTCGCCTGCGGCGCCGCGCATCCTCGAGCTTCGCGACCCGCGCCTCGCCGCTGTCCTGCTTGGCCTGCTTCAGCCACCAGCGCGGGTACGGCTTGGGCAGCTTGACGGCCTTCGCCTTGTTCTCGTCGGTGTTGGCCACGACGAGGTGGTAGTCCAGGACGGAGATGGCGTCGAAGACATCGGCCATGAGGACCGTCTCGTTGGACGGCTCGACGAAGCCGCTGATGGCCGTGCGTGTGGCCGACCGTGGCGACAGCCCCCAGATGTAGCTGGACAGCTCACGCCAGCTGAGGTCTCCCGTGAACAGGTCTCGCAGGCGGACGCCGTACTCGCGCCGAAGGTCGGACTCGACTGCGCGGTGATGCCTCCGGATCAACTCCCAGAGGCCTCGGATTCCCCCGGCTCCACACCGGAGTGCTTCTGCCAGGCCTGGAAGAGCGGCATGACTTTGTGCTGCGGGAGGGGCAGCTTGCGGAACTCGTCCCACTGGTCGCCGAGCGCAAGCTTCATGCTCTCGGCGACGACCCTGACGTCTCCGCCCTCGGCTGCCGCGAGGGCATCCCACGCGTTGAGGGCCTGCATGTGGGTGAACTCCCAACGCTTGCCGGCGAAGTGGACGCGGAAGGGCCGCAACTCGACTTCGGCTTCGACGGTGTCGAGGTTGAAGTCGAACGGCTGGCTGTCAAGGGTGGTGTTCTTGGCGGTCGCGGTTCGTGCGGTCATCGCGGGTTCTCGCTCTCTTCACGCGGTTCGGACTTGATGATCTGTACGGCTTCGGCCATGAGGGTCAGCCGGACGGTGCTCACGGCGTCGGGGCTGACTCGGATGTCCATGGGTTCTCGGGCGACCAGCCAGGGGAACGGCTCGCCGTCGACGAGGATGTCGCCGCCGGGCTGAACGACGATCTCCTTCGCCAGCTGCGGCTCGGGGGTCCCGGCGCGTGGCTGCGCCTGGGCTGCCTGCTGAAGGAGGACGGCGACGACCTTGCTGCGCTGATGGCGCGGCAGCTCGGCGCCCGGCTTGATCAGTCCCAGGTCGACGGCTTTCGCCCGGATGTCTTCGTCGCTGAACTGGACTTGCATGTCGCGGCTCCTCGCGGTTCGGAAGTAGTGCACCGGGGCGCGGCCGAACCGCGACAGAACACCCGCGCCCCGGCGGTCATCAGGTGACGGTCACCGCGCAGGTGTCGGACTCGCCGTTGTACAGGGCAGTCACCGTGGACGAGCCGGCCGCGACACCAGTCACGAAGCCCGCCGACACGGTTGCCTTGGTGGCGTCCGTCGAGCTCCACGACGCGGTGGCAGTGACGTCGGCCGTGGACGCGTCGTCGTAGGTGGCGGTCGCGGTCAGTGCGTCGATCTCGTCCACCAGCAGGCCCAGCGTCGTCGGGGTGACCGCCAGGCTGACCAGGGTCGGCGTGGTCTGCTTGGTGAACAGCACACCGGCGCCGGTCGGGTAGATGGTGGCGGCGAAGGACATCGACTCGAGGTCCGCCTCGTTCTCGCCGTGATCGCCGTCGAGCGAGACTTCCGCATAGTTGGCGGTGATGAGGCGGCGCACCTTGTCGCCCTCGCGGGTCTCGAAAGCAACCAGCACCTTCGCCGGCCGCGGCACGATGATCTGCGTCGCGGAAGAGCCGGGCCACAGCAGGGAGTACGTGGTCTCGTTGTCCTCGAGCGCCGTGAAGCCCTTCGTCAGCTTGAAGTGGTTGCGGGAGGTGCGGACGAGGATGCCGCCCCACGCGAACTTGTCGTCGGTGTCCTCGTCGCGCGTCTCGGGGAATCCCTCGTCTCCGTCGAGGAGACCGACGAGATCCCAGTCCACGCCGAACGCCGTGCTGGCGTCGGCGGGCAGGGTCGCGGACAGGTTGGTGGAGACGTAGACGTCCGCGTCCGTCCACAGATTTGCCTTCAGCGGGTCGCCGGCCACGGCGTCCTCCTCTTCTAGGTACAGGGGTTGCGTCGCAGTTCGGCGTAACTGGTCAGGCCGGCAGGGGCTGCGGCTTGACGTTGGCGAGGACAGTGAAAGTCGACAGGTCGATGCCGGATGCAGACCGGTCGACCCCGTTGTCGACTGCCGCGATCGGCCCCGTCCCGGGGCGCACGCCACGGATCACGTCGCCGGAGTGGACGAGGAGCAGCCCCTGGCAGAGCATTGCCAGGTCATGCGCCTGATCCGGATCCTCATGCCAGACGGTGACACGCAGCGTGCAGCGCGCGTTGGCCATCGACGGATGCGGCATGTCCGTGTCCTTACGGACCAGGACATACGGCAGCATCGGCGTCTCAGGCGACCGGCTGTCCGGCACCCGCGTGCCGACCGTGACGCCCGCTGCGTGCGGCTCCGGACGCCCAGCCAGAGCCGCACGCAGCACTCCCGCCCCCGAGGACTGCACATCCCCGAAGACAACCAGCGGCTTCACCGCGACCGCCAAGCCCGGACCTCCAGGCCGGCGAAGCCCGCCGCCCTGGTGAGGATTCCGTCGCGCGCCTGCCAGGCCATGCCCCGCACGTCCGCCACGACGACCGTCGCAGCGCCGCGGTCGGTGGTGTACTTGCGGACCTCGACCGGCACCCCTGACGGCAGGAGCGCCTTCACGTTGTCGGCCACCTCGTTGGCTTTGCCGTCGATGAGGTCACGGACCTCTTGGCCGCGCAGAACCTCACGCACCCCGGCAGTGTCCAGACGGAAGTCGATCAGCACGGCGCGCCTCCTATCCGGTGGTCCGCTTCATCTCGAACTCGATGTGGTGCACCGTGTCCTCGAACAGCTCGGGCCAGCGCGCCACTTCGCCGTCGACCTCGAGCGTCATGCCGTCCCACTCGATACGGTCGACAGCTTGAATGTCCGGGTCAGTGCCTTCCTCGGACTGCACATGCCAGCCCGTGACGACCGCGTTGCGTTGCTCGTCGACCGCCTCCTGCTGGATGCTCGGCTGGATGTTCAGCCGCTCCACCGTGATGCGGGTAACGGCACCAGGCGACCAGTCGAGAACCGAATCGTCCGGGTTCCCGCGATCCGACTTGCGGCCCGCGCGCACACGCACGGCCGACTGGTTGAACATCATCAGGCGTCTCCGCTCGTGCGGACCTTGTGCCGGGCAACGGCGGCCGACCACTGGCTGGATACGCCCACTGCGGCTGTCGCGCCGAACGTGACCGACTGCCCCCCGACGGCCTTCGACTGCACGCCCGCGGGGACCGTGAACAGCGTGCGCGCCTGGTCGATGACCACCTCGGAAATGTCCTCGGGGATCAACGCCCAGCCGTGGCTGTAGGTGACCTCGACGCATCGCAGACGGTCCGGCCACACCTGACATCCGAGGCGTCGCAGAATGCCCGCCTCGGACCAGCTGTAGTCGGTGCCTTCGACAAGCTCGACACCGTCCAGCGAAACCGTTTCGACAGCGATCGTCGGCCACACCGGCAACAGGAGCGACTCCCGGCCGAAGCCGTCCAGCGTGACGACGTCGCCCCCGACCAGCGTGACCGGGTGGCGGACCGCGCCGCGGAACCGGCGCGAAGCGGCCCTCAGCGCAGCAAGGAGCTTCGCGTCGCCGGCCGGTTTCCCGAGCCAGATCGCCAGCTCCTCCGGATCGGCGAGGAAGTCGTCAGTCGCCACCACCCGCACCGCCCTTGCTGCGGGCCGCACGCGCCTTGTTCTGCGAGGCAGTGCGAGCCTTGTTGGGAGCCTGGGCGACAGCCTTGACTTCCGCGACCGGGGCCGCCTCAGCGAGGTCTTCGTCCGTCAGGCCCTGCCGTTCGGCGTCCGCCGTGTTCAGCTTCAGCACGGTCTGGTGGCCGGCGTCGTCCGTGTACCGGTACTTCTTCAGCGGCCCGCTCACGGCGGCCACCTCCTCGATGTTCTGGTCGACCGGGACGGACGTGGAGGGCGGGCCGCACGCCGCATGCGCGGCGCCACACGGGCACCGCCCTCCAGCCGTCTGACGGGTGAACAGGGTCACGGCGCGAGCTGGCCGGATGTACGCATCGCGGCGAGCAGTGCGTTGACCTTGGTGCGAAGCGCCAGGTAGTCGTCGCGCAGGGCGTCGTACTCGGCCTTCGTCGGGTTGGCGCCGGCGGCGACCACCGAGGTGGCCGCCGCAGCGTCTGCGACCGCTGCCGTCTGCTTGCCCTCACGGGCCTTACCGGCTGCGGGGTCGAGGTATGCCATGTCAGCCTCCTCAGGCCGTCAGGTCGATCTCGACGAAGGCGTTCGGCTGGAGCACGCCGAAGGCCGCGCGCATCTCGGCGAGGATCGCGACGAGGTTGCGGACGAAGAAGTCGAGGTGGCTGTCGGTCATCTGGATGGTGGCCTGCTCGCGGTCCCACAGGATCGCCTTGCGGAAGTCGCCCACGTAGCCGGTGCCCGCCGGGACGGCCTCGGTCTCGATGACCGGGATGCCCCAAAGGGTGCCGGCACTGCCCGAGCCGGACGGGCCGCCGAAGTAGTAGCGGGCCTCGTTGTCCTGCAGCAGGTCGATCGTCTCGAGGTCGGCAGGGTTGAGCAGGTAGGCGTTGGCGACACTGCGGCCGACGGTGCGGACCTTCGTCTTTGCCTTGCGGGAGGTGGTCAGGGCGTCGGTGTCCCAGGCCTGCGCCTGCACGCCGGAGACGGTGGCGATGCCCTCGAAGTTCTCGCCCGTGTTGTCGCCCTGGACGATCTGGTCTTCGAGCTCTTCCTCGAGGCCGTAGCGGAGGAAGGCGTCGATGAGGGTCCGGATCTGCGCGGCGTCGGACAGGGCCCGCTTGGTGACGGGCATCCAGTGCGCGATCGTCTTCACCGGGGTGGTGATCTTCGCGAGGGCGATGCCGGACTCCGGCTTGTAGCCGCCGCCCGCCACGTTGACCAGCGCGCCCGCAGCTTCGGGTGCAGTCGGAGCCGCTGCGCTGGTGGCCTCGGCGACCGGGGCCGCGTTGTTCGTCACCGATGTGACGCGCACATACTCGACCGTGTCGCTGGTCGTGGTGCCGTTGGTGACGACGTCCCGGATTCGCAGCGGGCGCTGGAACGCGTCGGCGCCGACCTGAAGGCCACGCCAGTCATTGGTGACAAGCGCGCCACCGGACGTGTCCGAGCCGCCCGTGACCAGGCTCTTAAAGCCCACCATCTCGGACTGGACGCGCTGCTGCTTCCCGAACGCGCCGTTCGGCGCCTGCGCCAGCAGACCCTTGTACTCGGCACTGTCGGTGAACTGCTGACCGAGAGACTTGCCACGTTCCGGAAGGTCGAAGCCGGATGCCGTGCGGCGGCGGCCTTCCTCGTCGGTCTTCGCGTTCAGGGCGATGTCGTCGCCGAGGTCGGACAGGGCCCGCTTCAGCTCGTCGTTGCCCTTGAACTTCTCGATCTCACCCTTGGCCTCGGTCGCCTTCGCCATGTGCTCACGAAGCTGCGCCGACTCCTCGGCAGTGAAATCACGGTCGCCGTCCTCCTCGGCCGCCTTGGTGATCTGGCGGGCCTCGAGAAGGTGGTGCTTCATGAGCTCCTTGAGCTCATCGATCTTCTTCGACATGGGTCCTCATTCCGTGAGCGAGGCCTCGAGCTCGGCGAGCTCAAGGCGGGTGCGCAGACGGAGCGAGTCGGTTCCGACCTTGGCGGCCCCCTCCTCAGGGGTGGCTTCGCGCAGGTCCGGCGTGGTCTCGTCCTCGGTGCTGCTGGCGGTGTCGGCTTCCGCGGCCTTGGTCGGCTGCTCGGCCATGAACTGCTTGAAGCGAGCGAAGAGCTCGCTCTCGTCGACCGGGGCTGTGCCCTCGGCGGGCGGGGTGTCTGCGGACTTGGCGGGGGGCTCTTCGCCGCCGGCCGCCGCTGCACCCGGCTGGCCGGGCTCCTCGGTCTCGGTCGATTCCTTGACCGCCTTCGCCTCTTCAGGCGTGGCAGCCGCGAGCACCTCGCCGATGGACTCATAGGCAGAGGTGAGCGTGTTGAAGTTGGACTGCGACAGGACCCGCCCGGCCTTAAGGCCTCGGGCAATCCCGGCCGCCTTCGCCGCGATCAGCTCGGTCTCCTGGTTCGCGCCGACCAGGCACGGGCCGACCTCGTGCAGCTTCAGCCGGCGCAGCTCGTAGTAGCCGCCCCACTGATGCTCGTCATCCGTCACCCACGCGCCTTCGCTGACGTCGTAGGCGAAGGAGAACTGGGTGACCCGGCGGCCCTTCAGCAGGCGGTATACCTGGGCGGCTGTCGGGTTCGTGTCCAGGTCGTCGATCTGCCCGGTGACCTCCAGGCCCTGGAGCGTCTCGACCGCCTTGAGTACGGTGCCGACATGGGCGAACGGGTCGCTCCAGTCGTGCGACCAGATGACGGGGATCGGGTCCCCCTTGGCGCCCCATTCCGCCAGCGTCTCCGTGAACGCGCCCGGCCGGACGATGTCGCCCACCGAATCCTCGTTACCGAACACTGACACCAGGGCCATGAACTGCCCCTCGGCCAGCCCGTCGGCGACGCCCGCCGCCTTCACACGAGCTGTGAAGTCCTTCGTGCGCACGTCAGTCCTCCTTCGCGTAGTCGAGAGTGCAGTTGCAGTTGACGAGCTCGGCCGTCTTGCCGGAGCCGTCACCCGGCCACCTGAGGCCGTTGGAGAAAACGTCGTCGAGGCTGACTGCCTCGCCGTCCTGCGCCTTGTGCGACGGCCGCGGATTGCGACCGCCGGTGCGCCAGATCTTCTTCGTCAAGCCGGACGCCGACGCGGCATCGTGGCCACCGAAACTCGTGAGCTCCGTCGAAGCGGTAGCCGCCCGCGCCGCAGCCGCTGAACCCCACGACACAGCGGCCTGCTTGAGGTCGTCCCGCCAGCCCTCGGCCTCCGCCTCCTGCACCCGGGCGACCGCCTTGCGGCCCGCCTCCTCGTGCTGCTCCGCATGCGACTGCGCGGCAGCCAGGATCCAGGCGAGCATCACGTCCGCCGACCAGCCCTCGGCCTCCGGATTCCACTCGTTCAGGACCGTCCATGCGCCGACCTGCGCGAGGCGGAACCCGTGGTCGGCGAGCAGCGCCTCAAGCTGGGCGAGCCGGTCCTTGGAGCCGGCCGCCCACAGAGCGAGGAGATCCGGCATGCCGTCTGCCTTCGCTCCCGCGGCGGCCAGGAGTTTGTCGGCCGCGCGCTCGGTGAACTTCGCGAGGGACTTGGCGAGCGCATCCCGCTCACCCTCGTCAGTGCCGAGCTCAGACGGCCTGCCGCTCTTGACCAGCGCCAGGCCCCGCGCTTTTGGGAGCGCCGCCGGATCCGGTGCCGTATCCCGGGGCGAAGCGAGCCCGCCCTCGGTGACGTTCATCGGAGTGATCAGCGAATCGCCACCCTCGATGGACGGCAGGTTGTTGCGCGCGCGGGTCTCGTTCACCGTCATCCACGGGCGGCCCGTCGCCGTCGACGCCGCGACCGCCTGCTCCTCGAACGAGCCGCGGAGCTTGCTGTCGATGTTGAACTCGCAGTACACGTCCGAGTTGTCGCCCGGCAGGTCCGGCAGGATCTGCGCTGCGATCTCCTGCTGCAGCATCACCATCCACGGACCCAGCGTGTCCTGGTACAGGTGCGCGTGCTGCTCCTTGATGTTGGAGTAGGTGGCGTGATCGAGGATCCCGATCAGCGGCGGCGGGATGTAATACGCCGCCGACACCTCCTCGCGGGTCAGCTTCCTCGCCTCGATGTACTGGGCCTGCTCCGGGTTGAAGCCGATCGGCACATACTCCATGCCGTCCTCGAGGATCGGCGTGCCGCCCTCGGCGCCACCTCCCTGCGAGAAGGTGCGCCACATCTCGCGGAACCGGCGACGGTCTTCAGGGCCCCACTCGGGCGCGTCATCCGGTCGCTTCAGCACACCCGTCAGACGGGCACCCGACTTCCACATCGAGGCCCGCTGCTTCGCCGACTCGGCCGACTCCAGCAGCAGTTCACGCAGCGACTCGATCGGCGACGACCCGTAGGTCAAGTTCTCCGGCGAGTAGCCGTGGACGTGCACGACCTCGTCGACACCGAAGTCCCTACCGCCCGCCGTCTCGTAGTGCTCCGGCCGGATCCAGTTCCCGCCATACGGTCGGATCAGCGTTGGCGGCACCGGCAGGATCCGCAGCTCACCGTTCAGCTTCAGCTTGATCCCGAACCAGTTGTCGTACAGCGCCACGTCGGCGACCAGCCGCTCGACGAACCGGTACTGCGTCATCCGCGGCATCGGCGATGACAGGAGCTGCGCGAGCGGGTGATCGGTCAGTCGCTCCCGGTCCGTGTCGGACACCCGCCGGAACGTGTGAATGCCGAGCTGCGCAATGTTCCGCGCCAGGAACCCGATCACCGTCCGCACCTGCGGCTGCGTGCGCCAGATCGTCTCGTACTCCCACGGCGCCGCCGGCATCGGCATCGCCGCAAAGCCGGCCGTCACACCAGCGCCAGTCACCGCGAGCTGGCCAGAGGAGACCACGAAAGCCATCAGCCACCCCCACCGGCGAGCACCTGCATGAACTCGACCCTGGTGCGCTCGATGACGACCTCGCCGTCCACGCGCTGAGACTGCCTGCCCGCCTCCAGCAGCTCCACGTCCCGCAGCACCAGCAGCGGCCCGCGCTTCGCCCACAGCACCCCGGAGAACGCCTTGTCCGCCATGTTCACCACGACCCGCTTACGCAGTGCAGTGCGACGCCAAGCGAACATTGCGGCCTCCGATCCCGGCCGCTACACGACCATGATTTCGTCCTCGCCCGCGTACCGGGATTTCCGCCGCGGTGGCCGGGCGACGACCTCAGCCATCGCCGTTGCCAGCGCAGACACGCCGTCGATCTTGTCGCCGCTGTTGGCCTTGTCGGGCTTCACATTTCCGGCCGGGTCCATGGCCACGGCCAGGTTGTCCACGCACCAGCGGGCCACCGGGTGGCCGCCGTGCCGCAGCGCCGGCGCCTGCGGAGTGCCCTGCAGGGTCAGCCGCTGGATCTCCTTCAGCACCGGACTCATGGTGGCGAAGCCCTGCCGCACCTTCACCATCGGTGCCCGCTCGGACACCAGGTCGTTCGTCAACTGCGAGGCGTTCCACGGGTCGTAGCCGATCGACTTGACCTTGAAGACGTCCCGGTCCCGCCGGATCTGCTCCTTGATGAAGTCGTAGTCCGCGACGTTCCCCGGCGTCGCCACCAGGAAGCCCTCCCGAACCCAGCGGGACGCGGCGCCAGCCGTCCGCTTGTCGAGTGCCTTGAGGTTGTCCTCCGGCGTCCAGAACCGGAACACCGCATCCAGGGTGCCGGTCTCGTCATCGGGGAACAGCCAGCACAGCGCGCACAGGTCGGACGTGCTCGCCAGGTCCAGGCCGCCATAAGCCTGCCGCCCCTTGAGCCTCGCCTCATCCACCAGACCTGCGTTCTCGTCCCAGTCCTCCAGCCGCAGAAAACGGGTCGACTGCTTCGTGCGGATACCCAGGTGCAGCCGCAGATACTTGGCCAGATCGGCCGGGCTCTGCCGTGCTTCCGCCGCCGCCCCCTTCAGGTACGCGGCACTCGGGCTGATCCCGTATCCCGGGTTCGCCTTGCGCTGCGTCTCGACAGAGAACGGGTCGTCGCCCTCGTCCGCACCCCACACCACGCCGTAGGTGTCCAAGTCGTGGAGAGCACCGCGGGCCAGCTGCTCGATGTACTGCCGCTTCCGGTCGTAGATCGACTCCTGCTTGCCCTCGTCCGCCGTGGTGATGATGATGACCAGCGGCTGCCGACGTGAGCCGGTGCCCGTCTCGATCGTCTCCACCAGGTCCGGCGACTTGTGGACGTGCAGCTCGTCGATGATCCCGCCATGGACGTTCGCGCCGTGCAGGGCCTCGGCCACAGAAGAGACGACCGTGAAGTACGAGCCCGAAGCCGGGTGTGTGATCTTCTTGGTGAACGCCTTGACGTTCCCCTTCAGCGCAGGCGCCCGCTCCGCGATCGTCTTGATCGGGTCGAACGTGTACCGGGCCTGCTTCTCCGACGTGGCCGCCGCGTACACCTGGGCGCCCGGCTCGTTGTCCGCAGCCATCAGATAGACAGCGATGCCGCCGGACAAGGTCGTCTTGCCGTTACGGCGGGGCACGTCCACGTACAGCTTGCGGACGATCCTGACGTAGCCCTCGGCCTCGTCTTCCCAGCGCACCCAGCCGAACACCGGGGCGATGATGTACGCCACCTGCCAAGGGTCAGGATCCAGCGGCTTGCCAGCCCACTTGCCCTGCGTATGCCGCAGCAGATGGAAGCTCTTCAGCACCCGGTCCACACGGTCCGGGTCGAACACCGCGCCCGACGCCGCACCCGGCGACGGGGTCTGCACCTTCGGGCGGCAGTCCGGCAGCGGAATGCCGCGGGACTTCATGTACCAGGCGACCTCCGGGCTGATGCCCAGGTCAGCCGGAGCCGGCGAACGGGTTCGCTTCGTCGCCATCGTCGCCCCCGCTTCGCGCCAGGGCCTGCTCCGTCGACGGCGTCAGGCCGAAGTGCGCAGCCCACGAACGGACCTCCCGGCCGGCCGCCCGCGCAATCGCCACCGCCGGATGAGCCAGCGTTCCCTGCCTCGCCTCGGTCGTCAGGCCCTCCCGCTGCACCGTCAGCGTCGCGTCCACGAACGTCGCCCACGCCTCGCAGTACGCGGCCAGCGCCGCACGGTCAGACTCCTTCACCAGGTCGAGCCGCGACAGCTCCGGCAGCACGCGCGCCCACTCCGCGGCGGCCTCCTCCGACAGCCAGTCGGGAGCCTCCGGCGGGACTCGCTTGAAGTCGGGGCCGGTGGTGACCTTGCGGCCACCGGAGTCACGGCCAGGTGAGCGGCCGTCGATCAACTTGAGGCCGGCCGGCTTTGAGACACGGGGCACGATGATCACCCCCAACCCTGTCACGCAGCGTAACCGCAGGTCAGGGGCCTATCCCCTGGTGAGCGTAGTGAGCGTGCGCCTTCCGAGT
>Ga0190264_10000093_pt1 | contig 13153 bp, 10 predicted proteins | sample Popmic112T_FD_136651 | JGI IMG/M metagenome (GOLD analysis project Ga0190264, IMG submission 136651) | Populus adjacent soil microbial communities from riparian zone of Indian Creek, Utah, USA - 112 T | ecosystem: Environmental > Terrestrial > Soil > Riparian zone | place: USA: Utah | collected... | reverse complement strand
GTCGATAGCGACCTCGGGGGTATGAGCGGAAGCTAGATGCCTCATAAACGAGGCATCGCAATGCAATTCCCCCGCCGGCTCCAATGCGTCGTTCTGCTTGCAGGCGCTCTGCAGGCACTGACTCCGGTCGTGTCGGTCGGCGCGGAAGCGCCGCACAGTGCCGGAAGGCCGCGTGTCGGCCTGGTCCTCGCGGGCGGCGGGGCGAAAGGAGGCGCGCATGTCGGCGTACTGAAAGTACTGGAAGAACTTCACGTGCCGATCGACTGCATCGCCGGCACCAGCATGGGCGCGCTCATCGGCGGCGGTTATGCCGCCGGAATACCGGCTGACGAGCTCGAAAAATTCCTGGTGAACATCGACTGGAAGAAGGTGGTCGGCAGCCAGGGCCGTCGCGACCTCGAACCCATCGAACAGAAACGTTCCGGTCCCACGTACAGCAATGACTTCGAGCTGGGCATCACGCCGAACGGAGTCGTTACCCCCGGCGGCCTCATCAACACCAGCAATATCGAAGATCTGCTGCGCGTGTATGTCGCGCGGGCCAGGCTCGAAACCGACTTCGACAAGCTACCGATTCCCTACCGCGCCGTGGCGACCGACATGGTCTCGAGCAAGATGGTCGTGCTCGAACAGGGCGACCTGGCCACCGCGATGCGCGCCAGCATGGCGATTCCAGGCGGGTTCGCGCCAGTGATCATGGACGACATGATCCTCTCGGACGGCGGCCTCGTGAGGAACATACCGATCGATATCGCGCGCAATCTGTGCGCCGAGCAAGTCATCGTCGTGAACCTGGTCGAGCCCGAGGCGGATCCCGTGAAACTGCAGTCGGCCACGCAGCTGCTGGGGCGGTCGATGGACGTCATGATCATCGCGAACGAGGAGCTGCAACTGGCGTCGCTGCGGCCAGGCGATGTCCGTATCGACGTCATCATGGGCGATATCGGCACCGCGGATTTCGAGCGCGTGCCGGACACCGTGCCGCTCGGCGTGACCGCCGCGCACAAGATGTCCGACGAACTCAGGAAGTTCTCCGTGCCTGAGGCGCAGTACGTCGCCTGGCGCACGGCCGTGACGCAATCCCAGCAGATCGAGGGCCGGCTTGCCGGCGTGCGTTTCGAAGGACTCAAGCGCGTCAATCCCGAATACCTGGTCCGGCGACACCAGGTGAAGGCGGGCGACCCGGTCGACATCGTGACGATCAGCGAGGAAGCACAGCGCATCTCGGCGCTTCAGGACTTCGATTCCGTCAGTTATCGCCTGGATGGCGATCGTTCGTCGCCGACCCTTACCTGGCTGCCGCAGGAAAAGAAAATTGGTCCTAACTATCTGCGGGTGGATCTCGGGGTCTACGCTTCCCGGGAAGGCGACCTTTCCTTCTCCATTTATGGCCGGCATGTCCGCACCTGGGTCAACTCGCTCGGGGCGCAGTGGTACAACGAACTGCAACTGGGTGGCGAGAGCCTGGTGACGACGGGCTTTTACCAGCCACTCGATGTCGCGCGCCGGTTTTTCATCGAGCCGCGCGTCACCTTCTCGCGCTCTCTGGAAGACGTATTCGTCGATGACGAGCGCGTAGCGCGCTACGAGTTCAAGGATTTCATCGGGGAGCTCAATCTCGGAGCGAACGTGGGTCGCTACGGGCAGGCTCGCATCGGTTACATGTACGACGAACGCGACGTCGACGTGGATATCGGTACGCCGCTCATGCCCGAGGGCAAACCCGTGGATGCCGGCATGCACGTCCTTGCCGAGCTCGACAGCCGCGATACGGCATTCAATCCCACCCGTGGATTGGCCATGGCGCTCGAATACATGGAAAGCGATGAGTCGATGGGTGGCGATCGGGATTGGGAACGGGCCGAGCTCGGCTTCGGCATTGCGTTACCTCTGCGCCGCGACGTGTTGTGGCTGACCTTCGCCGCCGGATCGGACCTGGGCAGCGTCCTGCCTGGCGATCGTGCGTTTTCCGTGGGCGGTCCCGACAGCTTCCCCGGCTTCGAACAAGGCGAACTGCGGGTCAGCGAATACTGGCTCGCCAACACGAGCTACCTCTGGAGAGTGAAAGATCTGCTCTCCATCCGGAATCATTCGCTCTACGTGGGAGTCGGCCTGACGGGAGGCCAACTCAACGGCCGACTCGACGGTGGCGAGGATGGCGAACACTACGGCGGATCGGTGTTCCTCACCGGCCGCACGTTCTTCGGTCCCCTGACCGTCGGCGTGGGCGCTACGTCCACTGATTCATGGAGCCTGTGGCTGAGCGTGGGGCGGCCCGTCGGGCACGGGACGATCCTGGAAAGAGGGGTCTTCCGCTAGCGCATTTAGTTAGTTCGGCAGCTTGCGCGGCGTGTACGGCCGAGCCAGTCCGGCCAGCCACTGCGCGTCCTGTCCGTAGATGTCGCGACGGAAGTTCACGCGTCCCTGCGGATCCACCCAGGCAGTCCAATAGGCGAGCAGCACGGGCACTTTGGCGGGCAGCGTCACGTTCTGCGTGTTGCCCGCATCGATGGTTTTCCGGATCGTCCCGGCATTCCACGTGGCCGGGTTCGCCAGCAGCAATTCCGCGAGCTCGAGAGGGCGTTCTACACGTACGCAGCCGGAACTGAAGGCTCGATCAGTCTCCTCGAACTTCGCCTGCGACGGCGTGTCGTGCAGATAGATCGAATACGAATTCGGAAACATGATCTTCACGCGGCCGAGGGCATTCTTGGGTCCCGGATCCTGCCGCAGCGTATATGGGATGTTTCCGCTCTTGAACTTCGACCAGTCGATGCTCGCCGGATCGATGATGTTGCCACGCGCATCCAGCACATTGAGGCCGCGTCGCGTGATCGACGCAGGATCGCGCCGGGCATCGGGGAGAATGTCGTTGCGGATGATCCCGGGAGGAACGGTCCAGGTGGGGTTGAACACCAGGTAGTTGATGTCGGAGCGGAACATCGGGGTGCGGCGGTAGGTCTTGCCGACCTGCGCGCGCGCGCTCCACACGATTTCCTGGCCGCGCACGAGATAGACCCAGTACGCGGCGATATTCACGACCGCGAACTCGTTCGGCAGGTCATGCAGCAAGACGCGCCCGCGATCGAGGTTCACGCGCAGCTGGCTGATCCGCTCGTCGAACGACACATTCAGCTCGGAGATCGTGCGGGCCCCGATCTTTCCATCGGCCACGAGCCCCATCCTTTCCTGGAATCGCCGCACCGCGCTCTGCAGTGTCGGGTCGTACAGATCGGATGAGGTGACTTCGGCGGCATCGAGGTCGCCACTGATCGACAGTCGCTTGCGCAGCGCCGGAACTCGTTCATCGTGCGCGCCGGGGTCGATCGATTTGCCATTGTTCGTTTCCTGGGTCAGGGCGACCCACTCGCCGCCGGCGGCCGCTTCCCGAAAACGCGCCAGCTCATGCTTCAGCGTCCGATACATGCGATGCGTCGGTTTCAGCTTTTCGATCTCGGCATGAATGTCGTCGCTGGCAATGGCGAGCTCGAGTCTTTGCGGAACGTCGATGCCCGCAGGGCTGCGCGTGTAGTTCCACTGTGCGTCGAACGAGGCGGCATCCACTTTCCCGAACATGAGGTGATCGGCGATGCGCAGCAGCGCATCGGTGTGCAGTATCTCGAAGGCCGCCTGCGCGGAAGGGCTGCCCGCGGCACCGGCGGCGAGTTGCTCCAGGACGGCCAGGTGGTAATCGCGCGGGTCGAGTCCGTCGGCCTCACTGTCCTTGAGCGCCCGGCGCAGTTCGCTGGCCGTGTGTGCATTGGTCCACGCGGGCTGAAACGAGCGTCTGGTATAGAACGCGTAAATGACATTCGGATAGGCGACGTGCGCGCCGTGAATTTCGAACGGCCCGGACTCGAGCATCGCCTCAACCTGGGTTTGCAGCTCCGATGACGCCGATGCCGGTGCCGGTGCCGAGACGTCCTGGGCGTGCGCCAATCCGGCGGTAATACCTGTTATGAACAGGAGTGCTTGCAAGGCGGCTGCGGGGAGTTTTGACATTTGCGCCGATGTTGCGTGTTTTGCCCTGGAACCGAGATGGGCCTTTCATCTCATTGACCCACGCGTGCAAGAAGTGAGGGCAAGAATCCGGCAATCGCCGCCACACCGCCCAGCGACGGCGCAATCCGCCCTCAATTCACCGTAGCGCAAGAAAATTTCAGCGTCTCCATGTGATGACCTTCTCCAATTTGCCGCAATGCGCCTGTTAACTTGGACCCATGAAAACGAAACCTGCGAAACATTTTCTCCTCGCGTCTGATTTCGATCAGACGCTGAGCTTCAACGACTCGGGATTCGAGTTGAGCGAATTGCTCGGAGTTACCAGCTTCGAGCGGAAGGTCGCCGGCCTGTCGGCCAGCCATCTCGTGCAACAGGGCGGTGAGCTCGCCTATCTCATCCGTCACGACCCGGAATTCCGCGGCGTACGCCGCGAGCACCTCATCGAGGCCGGCAAGCGGGTACGTCTCAAGCAGGGTCTGCCGGAATTCGTCGAAATCCTCGAGCGCGGCATCGATGGCAACCAGTTCTCTTTCTACGTGGTCTCGGCGGCGCCCCGCGAAGTCGTCGTGTCCGCTCTCGAAGGCATCGTGCCGCCGGAACACATCTATGGCACGGAACTCGACTACGACCCGCATTCGGGCGAGGTGCGTTCGATCAACCGCGTTCGTGCCGGCTACGGCAAGGTGGCGGTGCTCGACGAGCTGGGGCAGAAGCTCGGGATCACCACCGATCGCGTGATCTACGTCGGCGACGGCAGCTCCGACATTCACGTGATGCTCCATGTGAACAATGGCGATGGCTTCACGATCGCCGTTTCCGAGAACCGGCAGCTCGCGCGCATCGCGCAGAGCACGGTGCTCAGCGACAACGCGAGCAGCGTGCTGGTACCGGTGCTCGACCAGGTGCTGGGGCTTCGACCCGGCTATATCCGCGCCCAGCTCGAATCGACTGGCCTGGTGCTCGATGACTGGCAGCGCGCGCGAACGGATCGCGTGTTGATTCGGGAAGCGGCGCCGCTGGCGTCCGCGGGTTGAGCGCCGCCATGACTGACATGCTCGGTTGGGTCGCCACAGCCGTATTCGTCGGCTCGTACTTTTTCTCGCGTCCGGCGCTTTTGCGCGCGGCGCAGATGGTGGGTGCGACGCTGTGGATCGTCTATGGCGCCTTGATAGGCGCGATACCGGTGGTGGTCGCCAACGGCCTGGTATTCGCCGCGGCCGCCTGGACGTTGTTTCGCGCGAGACCGCCGCTGACTCAGACCTGAAGTTCCGGCCTGACGCCGTTCGCGCACGTGCCGTACGATTCGCGGCATGACTGACATCACCCTCATAGGCCCTGGCGCAATCGGCTCGACGCTGGCCGCGTGGCTTTCGCAGAATCGCGATCACCAGGTCACGGTTGCCGCAAGAACACCGTTCGATTCCATCGTGCTCGAGACGCCGCGTGGCACTCTCAATGCGTCGCCCCGCGTGCTCACCGATCCTTCGCAGGCGCGTCCGGCGGATTGGGTGCTCGTCACGACCAAGGCCTATGATTCGGACGCCGCGGCGCGCTGGTTCGAGAAGAGTTTTGGCCCGCGAACGCGCCTCGCCGTGATCCAGAACGGTGTCGAACACGTCGAACGCTTTGTTCGCTACGTCGCTGCGGATCGCATCGTGCCGGTCATGATCGATTGCCCGGCGACGCGTCATTCACCTGGCCGCGTGACGCAGGGCGGGCCCATCCACATCGTCGTACCCGCGGGCGTCAACGGCGCGGCTTTCGTCGACCAGTTCGCGGGGCTCAGTCTCGACGTGCGGGAAACACCGGACTTCATCACCGCGGTCTGGAAGAAGCTTTGCCTCAACAGTGCAGGGGCGGTTTCAACCGCATTGCTCGCGCCCGCCGGCATCGCGCATCACGATGGCGTCGCAGAAATTCTTCGTGCCATCGTGCGTGAGTGCATCGCCGTGGGTCGCGCCAGGGGCGCCGTTCTCGGCGATGAGATCGCCGGGGAAATCGTCGACCGCATGCGCAGCGGGCCGCGCGACGCCGCCAACTCGATGCTCGCCGACCGGCGCGCCGGGCGGCCCATGGAAATCGATGCGCGCAACGGGGTCATCGTCCGGTACGGACGCGAGCATGGCATTCCGACGCCGATGAATGCGCTCATGGTGGCCATGCTCGAGGCCGTCGATCAATGTAGCTAGTCCGCCAGGCCGCCTATCCAGCTGCGCAGGACGCTGAGTTCCTCATCCACGAGCACCAGGTCGGCGCGCTGGCCGGGGGCGATGCGGCCCATCCGACCGTCCAGCTTCAGGAACCCGGCCGGGTTGGTGCTGGCCATGCGCAGCGCGTCGGTCAACGACACGCCCAGCTGGTTCACCGTGTTGCGCACCGCGCTCGCCATGTCGAGATGTGCACCCGCCAGCCGGCCTTCGTCGTCGATGATCCGGTCGCCGTCGACCGTGATGATGCGGCCCTGGATCCGGAATTCCTTGACGTCCGCGCCCACGCTCGGCATGGCGTCGCTCACCAGCATGAAGCGGTCGTGCCGTTTGGCGCGCAGCGCAATCTTCAGCACTTCCGCATGGACGTGATAACCATCGACGATCAGTCCCAGCCAGCTGTCCGGGTGTGCCAGCGCCGCGCCCACGGCGCCGGGTTCCCGGTTTCCGAGTTGCGACATGGCGTTGAACAAGTGCGTGAAGCCGCGCACGCCTGCTTCGAGCGCCGGCTGCAGCTCATCGTAAGTGGCGTTGGTGTGCCCGGCCGACACGATGACTCCGGCGTCCGTCAGTGCGCGGATGATCGCGGGCGTCGTGCGTTCGGGCGCCAGCGTGACCATGGTGACGCCTCCGTGCGGCGTCGCCAGCAGCCGCATTGCGTCCTCATCGAGCACGCGCAGCTTGCTGGCATCGTGCACGCCGCGGCGTTCGTTGCTGAGGAATGGCCCTTCGATGTGGATGCCGAGCACGCCGGGCACGCCGCGCGCAATGGCCTCGCGCACCGCGAGGATGGCCTGCTCCACGACGTGCAGATCGTCGCTGATCAGCGTCGGCAGAAATCCCGTGGTGCCGAAGCGGCGATGCGCCCGGCCAATCGTGGCGATGGACTCGACGCTCGGATTGCCGTTGAACAACACGCCGCCGCCGCCGTTCACCTGCGTGTCGATGAACCCCGGCGCCAGAAGGTGCCCGTCGAGGTCGATAGTCTGATCCGCGCCGACGACCTCGCGTGCGCCGCTGATGGCTTCGATATGCCCGTCGCGCACCAGCAGGCAACGCCCGCTCTCGATGCCGGCTTCGGTCAAGATCTTTCCGTTCCGGAAGGCCAGCAGCATCAGACGGTCTCGGTGATCTTGTTGAGATGCGGCGGACGGTCGGGATCGAAACCGCGCGCCAGCGCCAGCGTGTCGACCATGGCGTAAAACGACTGAATGGCGAGCAACGGTTCGATCACCGGGTTGGCTTCGATCGTGGGCAGCGACACGGCACCGCGCGCCTCGGCTCCGGCCAGCAACACGCGCGCGCCGCGCGCGGCGAACTCGGCGGCGAGCTCCTCGATGCCAGCGCGAGTGTCGTCACGCTGCGTGAACATGAGCACGGGAAAATTCGCGCGCACCAGCGCCATGGGTCCGTGTTTGACTTCGGCGGAGCTGAAGGCCTCGGCATGCAGCCCGCAGGTTTCCTTGAGCTTGAGCGCTGCTTCCTGCGCAACGCCCAGGCCATAACCGCGGGCGACGACGAACAGGTTCACCGCGCCGCGCAGGGCATCCACCGCCGGCGCCCAATCGCACTTCCAGGCGCGCTGCAGCAGCTCGGGGAGCTGGGGCAATGCCGCCAGCAACTTTCGATCCTCGGTCCAGTGGGCGAGCAGCTGCGCGATGCAGCTGAGCGAAGCGATATAAGACTTGGTCGCCGCCACGCTGGCTTCGGGCCCGGCGTGCAGCGGGATCGCGACATCCACGATACGCATGAGCGGGGATTCCGGTGAATTGCACAACGCGACGGTGAGCGCGCCGCCTTCGCGCGCGTTGCGCGTGGCGGTGAGCAGGTCCGGACTCATGCCGGACTGCGAAATGGCGATGAACAACACGCCGTCGAGATCCGCCTGCGATTCGTAGATCGAGCTCACGGAAGGCGCGGCCGACGAGGTGAGCACGTGCGTGTGCGACTCGATGAGGTACTTCGCGTAGGTCGCGGCGTGATCGGAGCTGCCGCGCGCACAGGTCACCACGGCGCGCGGCGGGTTCTTGCGCAGCCGGGCCCCGAGTGCCAGCAGCAGCGGCTCGTTGTGCGTGAGCTGCGCGCCCACCACTTGCGGCGCAGACGCCGCCTCCTGGTACATCCGCGTCTGGGCGATCACGATGATGCGCTGAGCTCCGCCACGAAGTCGTAGATGTCGCCACGGTAGTAAGACTGCGAAAACTCCACCGCGCGCCCGTCCTTGAGATATCCGACGCGCGCCACCAGCAAGCCCGCGTCGTGTTCCTGCGCCTTGAGCAGCTTGGCCTGCTCGGCCGTCAGCAACACGGCGCGCAGCCGCTGCAGCGCACGCACGGGGCGATTGCCTTTCTGTTCCAGGGCTTCGTACAGCGAGGATTCCACGGCTTCGAGCGAAGGCAGGCAGTCGCGCAGCACCGTCGCGTATTCCAGCGCCATGGGTGCATCGTCGGCATAACGAATGCGACTGAAGCGATAGACCGCCGTGCCGGGACTCGAGCGCAGCGTCAGGGACTCTTCGGGTGTGACCGTGCCCTCGGCACGACTCAGCCACACGCTGCGCGGCTCGCGCCCGCGTGCCCGCATGTCTTCGGAGAACGAAGTCAGCTTCGCGAAATTCTTCTCGACGCGATTGCTGACGAACGTGCCCGAACCTTGCTTGCGCGTGAGCAGCCCTTCCTCGACGAGTTCTTCGATGGCTTTGCGCACGGTGATGCGCGACACCGAAAGCATGTCGGCGAGATCGCGCTCCGGCGGCAAAGCATCGTCGGGCCCGATGACCCCGTTCTCGATCGCTTCGCGCAGCGCGCGTTGCAGTTGCTGATAGAGCGGCTGTGAGCTCGATTCATCGAGCTTCGGTAATACCTGAGAAAGTGTAGGCAAGACTTTTACCCCCTGATCCTGGTGGAACCATGCCATTCAGATAGAACCAATGCAATACCAATATGAACCTCTGTGACGCATGAGACCCATATAACGCACTGTTTTTCAGAAAAAAACCGGCTGACCCGGGCATTGCAGACAAGAAACTGGTTTCTCTGAGACGATTGGTACTATATTGGACCCATATTGGTCTGTATGAAAACCGAACTGCCAAACCGATTCATGAGCACCACAAGTCTGACCTTGAGGGCCAATGCCACGCCGCCGGCCACCGCGAAACACGTGGCAAGAAAATCGGGCGCGGAAATTGAAACCGTCGTAGTCCCCGGTACCCACCCCAGTCTCGAGTCCCAGACCGTTATTGATGTTCTCACTGCGTACAAGAACGTGGCCGAAGCCTTGCAGCGTGTTAGTGGCGCGAGCATCTCACGCGAGTTCGGCGCGGGCGAGCGCGCTTCGATCCGCGGTACGGCGCCGCGCATCTCGGGTTGCTTGAGCGCGTTTATCAGGCAGGATTCAGTTTCTTTGATTTGACTCGGATTCCGGGGACAGGCAGGCAATGAACAAGAACCAGGTTTCGTATTTGGCGCTCAGCGTCGTGTTCGGATTGGCGGCGGGCTGCGGCTCGCCCGACGCAACACCGGCGAAGCCTGTACAGCTCGACGCGCCGCATCTGGGGCTGATACCCACGCCCGCCCACAGCAACGGGGCAGTTGGAACCTTCCGCGTCGCGGCGACCACCGATGTCCTTTTCTCGGGCGGCGACGGTGCGTCTGATGTCGCCCAGTACTTCGTCGAGCTCATCAAGGAGCAGCGGCCGGATCTGGCGTTTCGCAAGCCTCGAGAGGACACGCCTTCGTCCGGCAGCATCGCCTTCGTGCTGGCCGCCGACGAGAAAAGTCAGGGTGCGGAAGGTTATTCGCTCGCGGTGACTCCCAAGGGCGTCACCATCACGGCGCGCACGCCGGCGGGCCTCTTTTATGGGGCAGTCACGCTGTGGCAGCTCATCACGGCGGAAGCCATGCAGGGCCTGTCCGTTGACATACCCGCGCTCCGGATCACCGACGCGCCACGCTTCGCGTGGCGCGGAGTCATGGTCGATTCCGCGCGGCACTTCCAGTCGCCCGAATACATCAAGCAGTTCATCGACTGGATGGCACTGCACAAGCTCAACGTCCTGCACTGGCATCTGGTCGACGACCAGGGCTGGCGTCTCGAGATCAAAAAGTATCCCCGCCTTACTTCTATTGGCGCATGGCGCGTGCCGGCTGGACAGGCTCCGCTCACCGACATCGACACGGCCACCGGCAAGCCGCGGCAATACGGCGGCTTCTACACGCAGGACCAGGTGCGCGACATCGTGGCGCACGCCGCGAAGCGGCACATCACCGTCGTACCCGAGATCGAGATGCCGGGACACGCGAGTGCTGCCGTAGTCGCGTATCCCGAGCTCGGGGTCACTAACAAGCCTCCGAAGGCCGTGCCCGAGGAGTGGGGCATTTTCCCGACGCTGTTCAACATCGACGACTCCACGTTCACGTTCCTGGAAAACGTGCTCGCCGAAACCATCGAGCTCTTTCCGAGTGAGTACATCCACGTCGGTGGCGATGAGGCGCTGAAAGACGAGTGGCACGCTTCACCGAAGATCCAGGCGCGCATGAAAGAGCTTGGGATCAAGGATGAACATGCGCTGCAGAGCTACTTCATCCAGCGCATCGGCAAGTACATCGACTCGAAGGGGCGCAAGCTCATCGGCTGGGATGAAATTCTCGAAGGCGGTCTCGCACCCAACGCCACCGTCATGTCGTGGCGTGGCATCGAAGGCGCCATCGCCGCCGCGAAGGCGGGCCATGACACCGTACTGTCGCCCGCGCCCGATCTGTATTTCGATCACTGGCAAAGTCCCGGTGACACTTCTCCCGGCCGCAGCAACACGCTGTCGCTCAAGGACGTATACCTGTTCAATCCTCTGCCCGCGGCCATCCAGCCCGAGCAGCGCAAACACGTGTTGGGATTGCAGGCCAACCTCTGGGCGGAGTTCATGCGCTCCGAAGCGCGCGTGACCTACCAGGCCTATCCGCGCGTGGCGGCGCTTGCCGAAGTGGCATGGTCGCCTCCGGAGCAAATCGACTGGGACAACTTCCAGAAGCGACTCGAACCGCAACTTCGCCGTTACGCCACGCTTGGCATCGGCTACGCGCGCGAAACGCCGGTGGTGCCCGGACCGCGCCGACGCGTGAGCCACGATCTCGAGCAGTGTGGCGGTGGTTACCTGCTGTCGCTCGAAGACGATGCACCGCTCCAGGGGGAGCGCGCCGTGTTCCTCGTGAACATCACCGATCCCTGCTGGATCTGGAAGGGCGTGGATCTGTCGCAGGTGAAGGCGATTCGCGCCACGGTAGGCCAGATTCCTTTCAACTTCCAGATCGGCGCGGATGCCAAAAAGATTCCGCTGCACAAGCCCGCGACGAAATCCGGCGAGCTGGAAATCCGACTCGATGACTGCAAGGGCAAAGTGGTGGCGAGCGCTTCGCTCGAACCGGCCGTGTCCAATGTCGGCCTCACACCGTTGCCGCCCATCGAAATGCCCTCGCAGGAGGGGCAGCACGACATCTGCTTCACGTTCACGCGAGCCAAGGTCGATCCCATCTGGGCCATCGGCAGTCTCGAGCTCATTGGTTATTGACGATGCCGCTGATCATCCGCGCCCCATTTGCCGGTTGGTGCGCGCCGCTTTCGGAAATTCCCGATGCCGCCTTCGCGCAAGGCTTGCTGGGCGATGGCGTGGGGCTCGACCCCACCGGCAATGAGCTGCGTTCGCCCTGCGACGGAGAGGTCATCTCGGTCGCCGCTTCGCGCCACGCGCTCGCACTGCGGGCCGCCGCCGGCGCGGAAATTCTCGTGCACGTCGGGGTCGACACCGTGGGACTGGCGGGCGAGGGATTCAACGTGCACGTGCGCAAGGGTGACCGCGTGCATGCCGGCGACCTGTTGATCACCTTCGATCTCGATCTGCTGGCACGCAAGGCGCCCAGTCTCATGACACCGGTCATCGTCACCAATGCGGACCGCTTCCGCATCGCGCAGGCGAATACGCGGCGGAAGGTTGCCAGCGGCGATGCGCTGTTCGAAATCGAACAGTTCGCGGCCGGGGAATCGGGCGACACGGGGGAGCCCGCGGTGTCCGGCGCAGTCGTGGTCAGCGAATCCGTCGTTGTGGATCACGCCCACGGCATCCACGCGCGGCCGGCAGCGCAGATCGCGCGCATAGCCAAGGGGCTGCCCTTTGAAATCGAATTGCGCGCCCGCGGTCGCGGCGCGCGCGCCCGCAGCACCGTGGCGCTGATGTCCCTCGGGATCCGGGGCGGTGACGAAGTCGTCATCGTCGGCTTCGAGCCGGCGGCCGCCGTCGGAATCGCGGCGATCGTCAAGGCGATTCGCCAGCTCGAACGCGTCGCGCCGTCTGCGGCGGTCGCACCGGTGGCGGCCGCGCCGGTCGGCGATACCTCGCAACTGCGCGGCGTCATCGCCAGCCCGGGGCTTGGCGTAGGCACGGCGTTCTATCTACACGCAGCGGAACTTCCGGTCACTGAAGCCGGCCGCGGCGTGCAACAGGAAAGCGCCGATTTCGAACGTGCCCGCGACGCGGTTCGCGCGCGCTTGTCACGGCTCGCGACCACCGCTGCGCCGACGTTGCGCGAAATCATGTCCGCGCACCTCGAACTGCTCGATGACCCCGATCTCGTCGATGGCGCGCGCGCAGCCATCGCCGGCGGCAAGAGCGCGGGATTCGCCTGGCGGGAGAGTCTGCACGTCAGCGCGCGGGCCCTGAGCGCCACGGGCGATGCGCGCCTGGCCGAAAGAGTCGACGACCTGCGCGACCTGGAAAGGCAGTTGTTGCTCGCGCTCGATGGAGCGCAGGCCCCGAGCTTCGTGATTCCGCCCGAGGGCATCCTGCTCGCGCGCGATCTGACGCCCTCGCAGCTCGTCGATATCGATGCATCGAAGCTCGCGGGCATCGCGCTGGCCGCGGGCGGTCCCACCTCGCACGTTGCGATTCTCGC
>Ga0190264_10000092_pt1 | contig 13230 bp, 10 predicted proteins | sample Popmic112T_FD_136651 | JGI IMG/M metagenome (GOLD analysis project Ga0190264, IMG submission 136651) | Populus adjacent soil microbial communities from riparian zone of Indian Creek, Utah, USA - 112 T | ecosystem: Environmental > Terrestrial > Soil > Riparian zone | place: USA: Utah | collected... | reverse complement strand
CGCCCTGCAGCGCGATGCCACCCCATTGCAGCTGGGTGTTGAACGACAGGCCGATCATCTTGATGTCTTCGGGATACTCGGTGAAGTAGCCCGCGGTGAGCGCGTACTCGTGCGTGGCGATGTTGGTGGCCTGCGCCGTGACGTCGCCGCGCGCGATCTGCGTGCCGGCGCCGATGCTGGCGTATTGCGTGGCCGTCGCCAGCGACAGGTTGCCGCCCGCGGCTGCGGAGCGCGCGACCGCCAGGTTGGCGGCCGTGGCAATGGCCGCGGGAGGCGCGAGCCCCGCGCCCAGCGCCTGCGCCGCGGCACCGACGGCATTCAGCGCGCCGAACGCGTTGCCGACGCCCTGCTGGGTGCCAGTCATGCCGGAGATCAGCGGCAGTCGGCTGTGGTAGTTCAGGAAGTACAGGCCGAACTCGGTACCGTTGTTGAAGTCGGGTGCGAAGTACTTGAGGTTGAATCCGTACTGACCATCGTCGGAGGCCTTGATGGTCGGCAGACGGTTCACGGTCTGGAAGTTGGTGATGTACGGGCCGCCGAGCGGGCGGAAATCGACGCCCTGGTCGGAGAACGAACCGAAACCGAGCACCACCTTGCTGCCGCCCGTGGGCGCGAAGTCGTTGCTGCTGTAGTACGAGCCGGCGGGTTCCGGCACCGTCGCATTCCAGTCGGTGATGTAGATAGCCTGCGCCGACCAGTTGTCATTGAACTGGAGGCTGAAGTTCACCATTTCCTGCGGCAGGAAACCTTCCTTGAGCTCCGAGCCCGGCACGCGCAGCGCGGACACATCGAAATGGTTGATGACGTTGGCGCCGTTCTGGATGAACGTGCTTTCGCCCCAGCTCACGACCTGCCGGCCGAGGCGCAGTTCGGCGCCCATCGAACCCAGGTCGAATTTGGCATAGACGAAGGCGTCCAGCAGGCGCGTGTAGCTCACCACCAGGTCTTCGGACTTGTCGGAAAGCGGCGTGCGCTGGGTGGTGTTGGCGGCGTCGTCATACAACCCGGAGGCGCGCACGAAGGCGCCAACGCCACGATAGTTGAGCGACAGCTCGGTCAGCACCTTGAGGGCGCGCGAGTACATGTCCGTGTCGTAGTTGAGATTGCCGTCGTCGATGTTCGGCGACCGGCCGCAACCGCCGTCGGCTATGGCGATGAGCCGGCAGTCACGCGATTCGATGCGCCACGCCTGGCCGTAGGTGAACGTGGTGTCCCAGCTACCGGAGAACGTACCGTCGTCGTTCTGAAAATCCCAGGCATAGGCCGCGGGCGACGCAAAGCTGAGCGCCGCGACGATCGGAAGCGAACGCGTCACGTATCGCCGGATCAGATCGTTACTCATTAATTTCCCCTGAGACCGCGGAAATGCTGCGAGTCGCGAGGTCGGGAGCAGCAGTACCGCTTGGCCTTATCGTCTTTAGTGTTCCGCCGCGCTGCTGCTTCCCCTCGCGGACGCGTAGGCGCGGACGTGTTGCGCGCGAGTATAGCAGCGGGTTCCTTAGGGAAAGCTAGCCGGAGCCCCGGCGGGTATACCCCGGGGGAATCCCTAGCACCTAGACCTGCGTGACTTGAAGGATGCTGTGCCTGATCTGTTCGGACAGCACGAGCTGCGCATCGGCGGCGACGCGGACCAGCACTTCGTCGAATTCCAGGTTGCCACCCTCACCGGCCTTCAGGACGCCGCGTTCGCGCAGCAGGTCGATGAAGTTCTCGAACAGGGAGCGATCGAAGAATTCGGGCGAATTGAATCCGTACAGCATGTTTATCCGTTGGGCCGCCAGCTGGCACCGCTGCTCGAGCGCCTTCTGACTGATGACGCCGCTGCCCGCCTTGAGCAGGAGCGCGATCGCGAGGTAGTAACGCTCGATGGTCTGGATGGTTGCCTGCGACAGCATGGAAAGTTGCAGCGCGCCCGGCGAATCCGGCGGCGGCCGCATCCAGACGCTGCGATCTTCGTTAGGGTGCAACACGCCCAGCTCCGCCAGCGCAGCAAGAACCCCGTCGACGACCTTTGCCAGTTCATCCTCGCGCCAGCGCAGGAAAAGCTCGGAGGCGACATACGGATAAATACGCCAGGCCAGGCGCTGTATGTCCTCGGTACGCAACATGGAGTTGCCGATGAACGCACAGGCGACCAGCGATGGAAGCGCGAACAGGTGAAGGACGTTGTTGCGGTAGTAGGCGATGAGCTGCGCGCTCTCGTCGCTCATCTTCACGATGTCGCCGAGCTTGTGCGGCACGCGGGAGATGATCTTGAGCGACTCGCCGTAGAGCACGATTTCGCCGGGATTTGCGTCGGTTACCGTTACCCGGGGTCCGTATGGCCATACCTCCAGGAGCTTCAGATACAACTCGAGCTGGCGAAGCAACGCACTCTCGGGCAACGCGCCGCGCGGCGACGCGAGCAGGCAGGTCGCCAGCAGATTGATGGGCGTGACCGCCGCGGCGGAGTTGATGCCCCTCATGATGTTCAGCGCCAGGTCACCGATGAGGGCATTGATGGCGGGCGAACGCGTGTCGTCGTCGAATTTCTGTTCCCGCCATGCGGGGAGCTGCGCGTCGAGCATGTCGTTCAGCCGGATGGGCTCACCCACGTTTACGTGCACCGTACCGAAGCGCTCGCGGAGCACACGCAGGGAGAACACCAGGTCGAGCCAGCTCTCCTTCTTTTTGGGGGCCCCGGACAACTCGGATAAGTACGTGTTGGCCTCGACGATTCGCTCGTAGCCGAAGTAGACGGGGACGAACACCACCGGGCGCACCGGGTCGCGCAGGAAGCTGCGCACCGTCATCGACAACATGCCGGTTTTCGGGTGCAGCAGCCGCCCGGTGCGCGAACGCCCGCCCTCGATGAAATATTCGATGGAGTGGCCGCGCGCCATGATGGCGGCGAGGTACTTCATGAAGACCACGGTGTACAGCGCGTTGCCGCCGAAGCTGCGACGGATGAAGAACGCGCCGCCCTTGCGCAGGAAGCGGCCCACCACCGGGATGTTCAGGTTGATGCCGGCGGCGATGTGCGGCAGCGCGTAACCCTGGTGATAGATGATGTACGACATCAGCAGGTAGTCCATGTGGCTGCGATGGCAGGGCACGTAGACCACCTCGTTGCCTTCCGACACGTCCTTCAGCGTGCCGGCGTGGCTGATCTTCACGCCGTCGTACACGCGGTTCCATACGCGCCCGAGCAGCTTCTCCGCGAACTGCACGAAAGCGTGCGAGTAGTTAGCGGCGATCTCGAAGGCGTATTTGCGCGCCTGCAGCAGGCCGGGGCGGAAATCGCCGTGTTTGTCGCGCGCCTCGGATGCGACCACGGCGCGCACGGCGCGTGCACGCAGCACCTGCGCCACGATCGTTCGGCGATGGGAAAGATCCGGCCCGATCCGGATAGCGCGCTGCCGGCGCAGGATGCCGCGCAGGATGCGCGTCACGCGCCGCGCCTGGTCGTTCACCCGCGATGCGTCCAGCAGCGAGCGCAGGCTGATCGGCTCGCCCATTTCCACCATGACGTTGCGGCCGTTCACGAGCACCGCAAAGAACTTGCGCACGCGAGTCGTCAGCGCCCAGTTCTCGGCAAACAGCAGGCGCCACCACGACCCCTCCTTTTGTGGCGCGCGCCCCCAGTACACCGCGGTGGGCACGAGCAATATGTCGCGCACGGAATCGGCGCTCAGCGCCTCGACCAGCGCCAGCAGGTACGGCGGCGGCCGCCGCGTTTGCGTGGCGTCCCAGAAGCGGCGACGGCGGGCGACGTCGAAATAGGTACGGCGCTCTTCCACCGGCAGGCTGCTCCCGCGCTTTTCCGGATAAGGCAATCCCGCCTTGCTGGCCACGTTGCACAACACGGCGAGGTCGGCCACCGAATCGCGCTCGAGCACGTAACAGACGGGCACGCTCGGCGCCGTGAGCGCCGGCGGCGCCTCGGCGGGCTGCACGGCGGCCCGGACCCAGAGCTTGAAGAATCGTCGCAGGAACCAGCTCATGCGTTTACGCGTGCCACCCGCCGTATGATGTTAGGCGCCGGAGTGTAGCCGAGAGCTTGAGGCATGACCGAAATCGCAAAATTGCGGGTGATTCTGACCGGTGCATCCGAGGGCATCGGCCGTGCGCTGGCGCTGGCGCTCGCCGCGCAGGGCGCACGGCTGGCGCTCGCCGCACGCGACCGCCAGCGCCTGGAAACACTGGCCCAGGAATGCCGTGCGCTCGGCGGCGAAGCCCGCGCCCTGCCAACCGACGTCACCAACGAGCAGGACTGCGAGTGGCTGGTTATGGAAACCGTGAAGGCCTTCGGTGGTATTGACGTAGTTATACACAACGCCGGCATCACGATGTGGAGCCGGTTCGACGCGCTGCAGGACCTGGCGGTCTTCGAGCGGATCATGGAAGTGAACTACCTGGCGCCCGTGCGCCTCACCGCGCTGTCGTTGCCGCATCTCAAGCAATCGAAAGGGCTGCTGGTGGCGGTTGCGAGCCTCGCGGGGCTCACCGGCGTGCCCGAACGCTCAGGGTACGCCGCCAGCAAGCACGCGATGATCGGCTTCTTCGATTCGCTGCGTATCGAGCTGCGCGGCAGCGGGGTCGACGTGAGCGTGGTCGCGCCGGATTTCGTGGTGACGGAAATCCACAAGCGCGCCATCGGGCCGGATGGTGAACCGCTCGGCGAGTCGCCGATGCAGCAGTCGAAGATCATGACCGCCGAGGACTGTGCGAAGCGCATCGTGCGCGCGATCGGCAAGCGTGAGCGGCTCGTGCTGATGTCGGCGCGCGGCCGTCTCGGCCGCTGGCTCAAACTACTCGCGCCGTCGCTGATCGACCGCATTGCCGAGCGGGCGATCCGCCAGCGCCATTGACCCGTCGGTCAAGCCAGGAACTGGGGCTGCCCCTTTTTCATGAACTGCGCCCCAGCAAGCGCACCCGCACAGGGGCTGAGAGGGGACCCGACTCCGGTGCGAGGGCAGTCTCGCTGAGGCGCAGTACGTCTGGCGGCGTCGTCAGCTACGGCAAACGCAGCGATGCCTGCCCGAACGCGTAGCGCCAGCCGTCTTTCGTCCGCACGTACGTGTCGCTGAACCAGAGCTTGTATTCGAACGTGCTCGCGTCTTTCTTGCGCGTGCCCTTCAGCCACAGCAGCGCGGTGACCGTGGCGGTGTCATTGCCGAACACGCGCACGGTCTGCGTACCGGGCATCTCCACCTGCTTCTCGTATTCGATGTGCTTGTCGCGCGCGGATTCGATGAGCTCGGCGCGTGAATAGACCTTGCCGTTGCCGAGCACCAGCGTGAATTCCGGATGCAGGATCCGGTCCATGGTCTGCCAGTCGTTGCGCTCCACCGCCACCTGGTACTCGGTGTCGAGCGCAGCCACGATGACCGCGGGATCTTCTTTCGCGGCGTCGGCCTGCCCGATGAGCGCGGCGGTCAGCACCAGTGGAGCGAGGAATTTGTAGTTAGTCATCATAGGTTGCTCACTGCGGCGTACGGAGAATCGGGCGGCGACCGGCGCGGCGATTCGAGCATCCGCCGGATTGCCGGCAACTGATCAATCGCGGCGCGCTGGCCAATTTCGAAAATGCGCGGCATGGCGGCGGTATCCCACAGCCCGACGCGGCGATCAATCTCGAGTTCGATGTGCAGCATGCGCTGGCCCGCGGCGCGCGCCGCTTCGACTCGTGCCTGCTGAAGATTGTTGATCATCGCGGTGGTCACCTGGGCAACCATGCGGGCCGGCCGATCGATGCGCCGCGGCATGGCGCCGCGAAAGCCCAGCGTGATGACGGCATCGGCATCACCCGCCGCCGCCACGGGCAGCGGATCGGAGATCACTCCATCACTCAGTCGCCGCCCGTCGATTTCCACGCTCGGGAAGATGAAGGGCAGCGCCATGCTGGCTCGGACGGCTTCCGACACGCGCCCCTGGCTGAGCACCACCGGATTTCCCGTGGCCGTGTCCGTTGCAACCACGCGCAGCGAGATCGGGAGACTCTCGAACTGCGCATCGCCGAATGCACGCTCGACACGCGTCCGGATCATGCCCGCATCGCGCAGTGCGAACCCTGCGTCAAACCCCAATAGCCGCGGCGCCAGCAGCTCGAAGTACGCGCTCCAGCGCTTCTGCTGCGTGAGTTCCGCCGACCACAGTCGCGTCGCGGCCGCGAGTCCCTGCTCACCGGTCATGCCCATTGCGATACAGGCGCCGAACAAGGCGCCCGAACTGCAGCCCACGACCAGGTCCGGTGACCATCCGTCTTTTGTGAGCACGTCGGCTATACCCAGCGCCGCCACGCTGCGGACTCCACCGCTGCCCAGAACCAGGGCCAGGTGCGGCGCATTGGCGGCGCGCGTGTTGGTGATTTGCATGATCAGAACTTCATGTTGGCGTGAATGACGTGCGGAACCGTGCGGGTCGCCAGCGAGTTCGTCGCGTACGCCAGCAGTTCGGTGGTCCAGTCGGTGAACAGGTCGAAGACGCGGAACGCGAGATCGAGGCAGCCCACGCGTTCAGACTCGGTGAGCGTGATGGCTTCGAGAACGCGATGGTCATGACCGTGCATGGCGTGGCCGGTCTCGCGGCTGAAATGAAACTGTCCGAGGTACCGCAGCTCCGGACCGCCCTCTTCCTGGACGCGCGCCGCGATTTTCGCGGTGAGGCCGAACAGCACATTGCCGGTTTCCTCGATGGCCTCGACGATGACGAGCTTCTCCGTGGGTGTCGTGTCGCACACCAGCTGCGCGAGCCGCGCGCCAAGCATGCGGTTCTGCTGGGCGTCATCCTTCATGTACGAACGCAGCGTCTGGGAGACGCTCGCCGTGCGGTCGAAGCCCAGCTTGGTGAAGTCTTCGAGGTACCACGGCCAGTGGTGGTCGTCCTCGTAGGTGTGTTCGTTGATCAGGAGCTGGTGCGGGTCTCGGGAAGCTTCGTCGCGCAACACGAAGCGGTTGAGATCAGAGAACGCCAGGATGAATGGCGCCATGCAGGGGTAGAACGCCAGCCGGTCGCGCGGAGGAATCGACTCGGCGCGCAGGAATTCGAACAACGGCAGTTTCGAATAATGTCGCTTGGCTTGCGCCAGCTCTCTCATCACAGCCTTCATCATTTCTCCAGGACTTGGAACGCCTCATGGAGAACGGACGCAGGCGGGCTTGAGTTCAGGACATGGTCAATTGTCATTTTTTGTCGCCGCCGCGGACACGCGCGCGATGCCGGCGCGGGCTCGCGCCGTATCGGCGTGTGTATCGCCCAGCGCGCCGGCGAACTGCACGGCCGCCGTTGCGAATGCGTCGCGCGCCTCGCGGAACTTGCCCCGGGCTTCGAAGGCCAGCGCGGTCACATACCACGCGCTGCCCGTGAAGCGTGAATACGAATCCGCCTCCGGCAACGGCGCCAGTTCCCGCGCGCGCGCCGCATCCGCATCCGCGTTGTCGAGATCGTCGAGCTCGAGCATGGCGCGTTCGGCGAGCACGAGCGAACGGGTCGCGCGGCAACAGTTCTGCGATTCATACAACCCGAGGACCCTGGTCAGCGCATCGCGCGCGGCGGCGGTTTCGCCGCGCGCAGCAAGCCACTCGGCCCTCGTCAACTCGTAACGCACACTGATGAGACTGGTCGGCGACAACCGGGCCTGTCGCAGTGTCGCCGCCGCCGCGTCGAGATCGAGCCCCGCCTGTTCGAGGCGTCCGGTCTGCACGTGGACGTCGGCTTCGCCGATGCGAATCGTCACGAGATTGGCCAGGTTGCCTCGCGGCGCCGCGAGCTTGGCCGCCTGACGGAACTGCGCAAGCGCCGCATCGAAATTGCCGAGCTGCGCGAGAATGCGCGCGCGGCGCGACAATCGCTTGTCCGTGTCCTGCGCGGCCGGCGCGAAATCGCGCATGATTTCCCAGCCGCGGTCGATTTCTTCGAGGGCGCGGAGCGGGTTGCCGGAATTCATCCAGATCGTCGCCCAGTCGTCGCGCACGTTGGCGGCGGCCCGGCTATTGCCTCGCCCGGCCGCTTCGAATCGACGCAGCGCTTCGCTGTATCGCTCGTTCGATGCGCCGAATTCTCCAATGATTCCGTAGGCGCCGCCGATCGACGTCAGGATATTCGCCCTGTCGAACACCGATTCGACGCCGGTCAGGTCGTAGCGTCGCTGTGCCTCGAGCGCGAACGCAAGCGCACCGTGGGCGTCGGCTTTCGACGCCGCCACTGAAGCACGATCGAGCAGGCAGCGCGAGGCGATGGCGTCGTCGGCTTCTGCGCGGGCGATCAGATCGTCGAGAACCGCAACCGCGTCCTCGCGCTGACCGAGCTCGTCCCACAACCTCGCACGGCGACAGCGCAATGTCGCGCCGACGAGCGGCTCATCCGCGGGCAACGTGTTGATGGTGCGGGTGAGGATCACCTCTGCGTTGCGATACAACCCGTTCGCGCTGTACCAGGCCGACAGGAAATCCGTGGCGAAGATGCGGGTGCGCAGATCGTTCGAGCCGGTGTCCTGCGCAATCTGCTCGCTGCGTGCGATCAGCTGTTCGAACGTCAACGTCTGTCCGGGCTGGATATTCTCGATGAGCACCGTTGAGGTGAATTCCTCCGCAGCGCGCGAATCGGCGAGCCGTTCGACGGCCATGACGCTCTGCCGCTCGGCATCTCTCCATTGGAACAAGGCGAAGCCGAGCGAGCCCGCCAGCAGCAACACCACGCCGGCACCGATCGACAACGGCCAGGCATTGCGCCGCATGAACTTGCGCGCGACATAGGCAAATGACCGCGGCCGCGCCGCGATCGGTAGCGCGGCGAGATGCCTTTCTATGTCGGCGGCGAATGCCTCCACCGACGCATAACGATCCTGGGGTTTCTTTTCCAGCGCCTTGGCGACGATTGAATCGAGGTCACCGCGCAGCGCACCGGCTTCGGCGGGACGCGCGGTGCGGCTCATCAGCGGCGACTCGACGTAGCGCACCTCGTGTTCATAGGCGCCGAGCGAGCGGCCGTTCGGCGAATACGGGCTGCACCCGGTGAGCAGCTCGAACAGGATCACGCCCAGCGAATACACGTCGGTGGCAACGGTCACCGATTGCCCGGTGAACTGCTCGGGCGCGGCATAAGCGGGCGTGAGCGCCGCCGCACCGACGACGGTCTGCTGCGGGCGAAGGCTGGTGTCCGGCTGCAGCAGCCGCGCGATGCCGAAGTCGAGCAGGCGCACCTCACCGCCCCCGGCAATCAGGATGTTGTTGGGCTTGAGGTCGCGATGGACGATGAGCCGCGCATGCGCGAACGCCACCGCGCGCAGGATGTTGAGAAACAGCACGAGCTTGTCGTGCGGGGTGAACCTGCGGGCGTGGCAGTATTCGTCGGGAGGCACACCGTCCACGTATTCGAGCGCGAGATAGGGCCGGCCGCGCTCGTCGATGCCCGCGTCATAGATGCGCGCGATGTTCGGGTGCTCGAGTGAAGAGAGGATTTCGATTTCGCGCGCAATACGCTGCTCTATGCCGCGGTCGATGAGCCCGAGATGCGGCAGCTTGAGCGCCACGCTGCGCTTGATGGAGCCGTCGACGCGCTCCGCCAGCCACACTGACGACGTACCGCCCTGTCCCAACTCGCGCAACAGCCGATAGGGCCCGACGATGGAGCCTGGCGCGAGCGTGAGCGCCACGGGCGAACCACTGAACTCCGGCAGGCGATTCAGGAAATCGTCGGTCTCCACCGGTTTTGCCAGCAGCTCGACGAGCGATTCGCGCAGATCGTCATGTTCTGCCGGCAGGCTCGCGAGCCAGGCCGCCCGCTCTGCGGGCGCGAGGTCGAGCGCTGCGTCGAGCAGCGGGCTCAGTCGTTTCCAGGCGGTGGCGGTGATTGGCATCGTTCAAGACCAACGGACGTACTGACGCGTCCAATCCGGACATTCAACGCATCATGGCCGCCAACAATAACCGAGCCTTCTCCCAGTCACGCCGCACGGTGCGATCGGTAACGCCCAGTACAGTGGCGATTTCCTGTTCGGTCATGCCGGCGAAATAACGCATCTCCACCACCTGCACCAGCCGCGGGTCTTCGGCCTGCAGGGCTTCGATGGCGTCGTTGATCTGGATGACCTCGTCTTCCCCGGCGCGCAGGTCTTCGGCGAACTGGGCGTCGAGCGGCACATGCACCGCGTCACCGCCACGGCGTTCGGCCTGACGCTGGCGGGCGAAATCGACGATGACCGAACGCATGACGCGCGCTGCGTAGGCGAAGAAGTGGCCCCGCTCGGCGCCGGCGAGCTTGCCGGCACGCTGGAAGCGCAGAAAGCTTTCGTGCAGCAGTACGGTGGTGTTCAGCAGCGTGTTTCTGCCGCCATCGCGCAGCTGTTTGCGCGCCTGGCCGCGCAGGTCTTCGTACGCCACTGCGAACAGCCGCTCACGTGCGGCCTCGTCGCCCGCGTGAGCGCGCTGGATCAGGAGTGACAACTCATCCATGTGATGACGGTGCCGGGCCGGGAAACCGGGAAAACTCGGCCGGCGCCCGTAGTACGTGAGTTTTCCCGGTTTCCCGGCCCGGCACCATATTTACGACACGTCCTGAGGAAGGTCGAGCGAGATCAGGAAGTATTCGAACAGGTACTTGAGGAATCGCACTTCGTCCTGCAGCCGGTGGTCGCTGTTGAGGATGTGCAATGCGCAGCCGTGGCGGCGCGCGAATTCCATGCTCTGCTCCACGGGCACCACGTCGTCTTTCCAGCCGTGCACGATGGTGGTGGGGCAATCGAGGAGCTTTTCGCGCAGCGGCGGCAGGCCCGGCATCGTCAGGGCCGGCGCCATCAGGAACACGCCGCGCGCGTGCAGCAGCGAGGCCGCCGCCACCGACACATATCCGCCGAGACTGGAGCCGCACAGCACGAGGTCGCCCTTGAGCTCCTTGCAGAACTCGACCAGCTTGTTGACGCGCTCACGCGGATCGTCGATGCCGCGGTAGTCCACCGACTCCACTTCGTAACCTTCGCTGCGCGCATTGCCGGCGAGAGCGGTGATCTTCACACCCCAGGGCCCGGCGTCCTTGCCATGAGAGAAAACGACGTAGCGATCGGTCATGGGGATCCTCAGATTTTCCAGAGCAGTGCATCGAGACTCTTGCGGGCAGCCGGCTTGCGGGCCGCGAGCGCGCGATTGCCGCGGGTCTTCACACCTTCGCCTGCGAGCAGGCGCAATTGTTTGCGCGCGTTGACGGAGCCCGCGGGAAAGGCAATGCGGCCTCCCGCGCCGGTCACACGATGCCACGGCAAACGCTTTTCATCGCCGGACTCACGCAGTACCTGGCCCACCAGCCGTGCTCGCCCGGGCAATCCGGCGCGAAGCGCGATCTCGCCATAACTGGCGAAGGTGCCGCGCTTCACGGCGCACACTGCCCGGCGGATTGCGGCGGCGCGTGCTTCTGGCGTATTTGCTGGAGTGCCATTCGTCATGAATTCAACTAGAGTCCAAGCCCCGCGGCGACAAGATTCGATCACGCGATGGCCCGAGTAGCAACCGACGCACAACCCGCCCGTCCGCAGATGGACTGGTTGACCATGAACACCACCACCACCGCAGGCCCCACGCTTCGAGCCTGGGCACGCGCGCGGAGTTCCGCATTCGGCCGGTGGTTGTTTGCGCGCACGGTGTGCAAGCGTGCGCCCTACTTCGGCACCATCCGCCCGAAATTCCTCGACCTCGAACCGAAACTCTGTCGCGTCACGATGAAGAAACGCCGTGCCGTCGAAAATCACATCGGCACCGTGCATGCACTGGCCATGGGAAATCTCTGCGAGCTCGCCGCCGGCCTGTGCACCGAAGTCACCATTCCCGTCGGTATGCGCTGGATCCCGCGCGGCATGACCATCGAATACCTGGCGAAGGCGGAAACGGACGTCGTCGCCACCGCGCGTCTCGACAAGACCGAGTGGGCCGGTCCCGAGAACATCGGCGTGCCGGTAACTGTCACCGACACCAACGGCAAGGAAGTCGTGCGCGCGGTCATCAGCATGTACGTCTCCCCGAAGCGCGAGTCCCAGGGCTGACAACACCACGCACCTGGACCCTGGTCGGCGCCGATGGCGCGGCGTTCGCCAGCCCGGTTCCGGGAACCTTCGGTGGGCATCGCAAGACGAAAATCTATGGCCGCCTCGACTGTCGCGCCGCACTGCGGGCCATCGCGCGCGGCGGATACGTGAAGGAACGTGTGTTCTTTGTGGATGAGGCGGCAGCCGTGTCCGCCGGCTTCAGACCCTGCGCGGTGTGCATGCCGGAAAGTTACGCGCGCTGGAAGGTCAGTCGCTGACGCGTAACCTCAGGCGGCGTCATGAAAGATGACACCTAACGTGTGTCGCTCACCGGAGCGCAGCTCACTGACGCCGTGCCGCATGCTCACGCGGGAGTCACCGCGCGCACCCTGCACCGGGCGGTGGTGAACGGCGAAAACAACCGCGTCGCCGCGCCGCAGGTCACAAACCTCGACGCGTGTCTGTCGGCGTGGACGCTGTTCGGTCAGTACGAACTCGCCGCCTGAAAAGTCCTGCCCGGGCTCCGACAGCAACACCGCGAGCTGCAGCGGGAAAACGTGTTCGCCGTACAGGTCCTGATGCAGGCAGTTGTAGTCGCCGGGGCCGTAACGCAACAGCAGTGGCGTCGGTCTTTGCTGTCCCGCTGCGTGGCATCGCGCCAGGAAATCCGCGTGCCTTGCGGGAAATCGCGTTTCCCGGCCCAGGCGCTCGTTCCAGCGATCGCCGATTGGTGCAATCCACGGATAAAAGGCTTCACGCAGCTCGCTGACGAGACGTGGCAGTGGATATGCAAAGTAGCGATATTCCCCGCGGCCGAAGCCATGACGCTTCATGACGATCCGGCTGCGGAAGACATCATCCTTCGCATACAACGTGGCCAGCGCGCGACACTCGGTCTCGCTCAGAAGTCGCTCGATGCGGGCGCTGCCACGCGCATCCAGCGATGCATGCAGCGCCGACCAATCGAGCGCATTCACGCGATCCGCCAACCCATCCGTAGTCGTTTTGACGGTCAACACGAGGCCATTTCCGATTTCGAAGCTGTTCAGATCAGTTTGGTCCGCAACCGCACAAATGGCATTCCGAAACTTGCTGAACTTCGCGGCGCGAAAGGCGCAGACTCGGCCATGATGTCCGGCCCCTCTCCTGCGCAACGCGCGTTGCTCGCGCGCTTCGCAAAATCTTCCCTGCCACGCGCGCTCTGGCAACTCGCGAACACTCTGCCGACTTTCCTGGCT
>Ga0190264_10000091_pt1 | contig 13257 bp, 10 predicted proteins | sample Popmic112T_FD_136651 | JGI IMG/M metagenome (GOLD analysis project Ga0190264, IMG submission 136651) | Populus adjacent soil microbial communities from riparian zone of Indian Creek, Utah, USA - 112 T | ecosystem: Environmental > Terrestrial > Soil > Riparian zone | place: USA: Utah | collected... | reverse complement strand
GCCACCCACGGCCATTACCTGGACCTTCATCTGACCGTGCCCCGCCTCGAGTCGATCGCCGCCTCGGCCATGGGTCGCATGACCGGCCGCGGCGCGCAATGCACGAGCGCGGACGATTTCGAGGCCGTGCTCGCCCCGCTCTACGGCTTCTATGCCGGCCTCGCTCAAGCCGCCTCACCGGCCAGGCTGGCGCGCAGCGGCACCATGTCGCGCTCGGTCTGGAACCGGGTCACGGGCAACGGCCGCGTCGCCGGCCTGTTGCTCGGGCGCGTCACGATCCCCGCCGCGGTGGCCGCGCTCAACCGCCTGCGGATCGGCCCGTTCAGCCCCGAGCTCACGGGCGCCGAATTGCGCCGCTCGGGCCTGCTGGCCATGGGCCGGGTCGCCGAGGTGCTGGCCCCGAACGCCGAGCACGTGATCTTCGGGCACACCCACCGGCCGGGACCACTTAGCGGCGACGAGGCGCCCGAGTGGCTCACGCTCTCCGGAACCCGCCTGTGGAACAGCGGCTCCTGGTACTTCGAGCCGGCCTTCGTGTCCGAGCGCGCCGAGCGGAGCCCCTACTGGCCGGGTACGGTGCTCTGGGTCGACCCGGGCGGGGAGCCGCGCATCGAGAACGTCCTGGCGGGCTACCCGGCGGGGGCCGGCTCGGGCGCCGAGGGCCCCAGCGCGTAGGCCTCCTCGTCGAACTGGCGCGTGCGTTTGCGAAAGGGCCAGGTGAAGTACGGCCAGAGAGAGGAATTTCGCCCGTTGCGGTCGATGTAGTAGCTCGCGCAGCCCCCTGTGACCCATACCGTCCCGCGCGTGAGCTCCTCGAGCTCTTGGTTGTAGGCGGCCTGAGCGCCTTCGCGGACCTCGACCGTCTCCAGGCCGCGACGGCGCATCGTTGCCAGCGCGTCGGCCACGTAGTTGATCTGCGACTCGATCATGAACACGATCGAGTTGTGACCCAGCCCCGTGTTGGGCCCGACGAGAAAGAAGAAGTTGGGAAAGCCGGCCACCGAAGCGCCCTTGTAGGCCCGCGGCGAGCCGTCCCACACGTCGGCCAGCGTGCGCCCCTCGCGTCCGCGTATCGCGGAGGCGATGGGGAGGTCGGTCACGTGGAAGCCGGTGGCCAGGATGATCGTGTCGACCTCACGCTCGCTTCCGTCGGCGCTCACCACCGAGCGCCCCCGGATCTCGCGGATTCCGCCCGTGACCAGTTCCACGTTGGGCTGCATGAGCGCGGGGTACCACTCGTCGGTGGGCAGGATGCGCTTGCAGCCCATCTCGTAGCGCGGAGTGAGCCGCTCGCGCAGCTCGCGGTCCGGTACCTGCTGCTCGAGCTGGCGCAGCGCCATCCTGGTAGCCAGCCGGCGCATACGCCGGTGGCGAAACTGCAACACAAACGATTCACGCGCCCAGTAGATCGCCGCCCTCATGGCGAGCTGAGCCAGCGGCAGGCGCCCGTACAGCCGGCGCTCGAACGGCTTCATCGGCCGGTTGGGGTGGGGCATCACCCACGGCGGAGTCCGCTGATAGACGTAAAGACGCCCGGCCTCGGGCTGGATCCTGGGGACGAACTGGATCGCCGACGCGCCCGTGCCGATCACCGCCACGCGCTCGCCGCGCAGGTCATGCTCGTGATTCCAGGCCGCCGAGTGGAACAGCGTCCCCTCGAACGAGTCGAGGCCTCCGATCTCCGGAAGCTTGGGCTCGCTCAGCGGCCCCTGCCCGCATACGAGCACGTCGGCGGTAATGCCACCCTGCGAAGTCTCCAGGCGCCAGCGCGAACGCTGCTCGTCCCAGTCGGCGAGCTCGAGCTCACAGCCGAAGCGGACGTGGTCGAGCACGCCGAACCTGCGCGCCACGCCGCGGAGGTACTCGAGGATCTCGGGCTGGGGCGAGAAGGTGCTCGACCAGTTCGGATTGGGCGCAAAGGAAAAGGAGTACAGATGCGAGGGAACGTCGCAGCGACAGCCTGGATACGTGTTGTCGCGCCACGTGCCCCCCAGCTCATCGGCGCGCTCGAGCAGGACGAAGTCGCGCTCGCCGTCCTCGAGCAGGCGCACCGCCATGCCGATGCCCGAGAAGCCGGTGCCGACGATGACCGTGCGGTGATGGGTCAACTGCGCCTCTATGCGCTGCGGGCGGGCTCGACCGGCTCAGACGCGACGGCGTCGCCGTTCTCCTGACCCGCGGTGGAGGCGGCCTGGGCTTCGGCACGCTCCTCCTCGGACTCGCCCTTCGGCGGCTCCTTGGCCCACTCCTCGTCGAACTCGACGCGCCACTTGCCCTCCTCGACCGATTCGAGGCGAAGCTTGGCGCGGAAGGTGCGTCCGGCGCGGCTGCGAAATCCGGTGACGGGCTTGGCCGTGCGCCCCACGCCGGGCTCCTCGCCGCGCTCACGCGAGTCCTTGAGCGACGCGATCAGCTCCTTGGCCACCGCCACGGGAAGCATCTTGCCGGCCTTCTTCTTCCAGATCACAAATCCGCAGCCCGGATCCTCGCGCGACCAGCACGAGTAGCCCTTGCGATTCTCGGAGATCTCGCGTCCGCACACGGGGCAGGGACCGAGCTTGGCCCGCTCGATCTTCACGCCCTTGAGCTTGTCGAGCTCCTGCACGGTCTCGGTCACGAACTTGGCGATGTCGCCCATGAACGCGGGCCGTGTGTCGTCGCCGTGCTCGATCTGGCGCAGCCGATGCTCCCAGTCGCCGGTCAGCTCGGCCGAGGTGAGCGGGTGAGAGCCCAGCAGGCGGATCACCTGAATGCCCTTCTCGGTGGCCACAAGCGCCCGGCCCTCGCGCTCGACGTAGCCCACGTCGACCAGCCGCTCGATGATCGCCGCGCGTGTAGCCGGCGTTCCGATGCCCGAGTCCTTCATCGCCTCGCGCAGCTCGGCGTCCTCGATTTCCTTGCCGGCGGTCTCCATCGCTCCGAGCAGCGAGGCGTCGCTGAAGCGCCGCGGCGGCTGAGTCTCCTTGCGCATGGACTCGACCGACAGCGTCTGCACGCTCTCGCCCTGCTCGAGCTTCGGAAGCAGCTGGTCTCCGCCCGAGTCGTCCTCGCCGCGGGGGCCCTCGGCCTCCTCGCCGTAGACGCCCTTCCAGCCCGGCTCCACCAGGCGCCGGCCGCTGGTGCGAAAGACATGCTCGGCCACCGTGGTCTCCACGCGGGTGCGGTCGTAGACCGCGTCGGGGTGGAAGATGGCCAGAAAGCGCTTGGCCACGAGGTCGTAGACCTTCAATTCGTCCTGGCCCATGCGCCCGAGGTCGTGTTCGGAGCGGGTGGGGATGATCGCGTGGTGGTCGGAGACCTTCTTGTCGTCGACCACGCGGCCGAGGGGCAGCTTGTCGAGCGCCAGCACGTACTCCGAGCCGCGCCGGTACTGCGCGTTGTGGCCCACGAGGCCGACGATCGGCTTGATCTCGGCGACCATGTCGCCGGTCAAGTAGCGGGAGTTGGTGCGCGGGTAGGTGAGCGCCTTGTGCTCCTCGTAGAGGCGCTGCGCGGCGCTCAGCGTGCGGCGCGCGGAGAAGCCGTAGAGCGTGTTGGCGTGGCGCTGGAGGCTCGTGAGGTCATAGAGAAGCTGCGGGCGCTCGCGCTCTTCCTTTTTCTCCAGCTTGGTGATCTCGCCGGGCTGGCCCGAGCTGGCGTCGACGATCGCCTGGGCGTCCTCGGCCGCCGGGAGGCGCTTGCCGCCGAGGTAGCGGCCGCTGTACTGGCGCGGGCCACTGGCCTCGAAGCGCGCCTCCACGAGCCAGTAGGGCTCGGGCTTGAAGTTGCGGATCTCTTCCTCGCGACGGGCCACCAGGGCCAACGTGGGGGTCTGGACGCGACCGAGCGACACGGCCCCGTCGAAGGCGGCGCGCAGGCGGATGCTGGCCGCGCGCGTGGCGTTCATGCCCACCACCCAGTCGGCCTCAGAGCGCGAGCGCGCGGCGGCCTCGAGCGGCTTCATCTCGTCGCCGTCGCGCAGCTCCCCGAAGGCCTCGGAGATGGCCGACTTGGTCATCGACGAGAGCCACAGCCGCCGGACCGGCTTCTTGACCTTGGCCGTGTCGTAGACGTAGGCGAAGATCAGCTCGCCCTCGCGTCCGGCGTCGCAGCCGTTGATGATCTCATCGATCTCCTCGTCGGCCATCAGCTTGTGGATGGCTCGCAACTGCTTGGCTGCGCGATCGTCGTTGGGGACGAGCTTGAACTCCTCGGGGATGATCGGGAGGTCGGCGTAGCGCCACTTCTTGAGCTTGGGATCGTAGGCGTCGGGCTCGGCCAGACCGACGAGATGACCCACCGCCCAGGTGATCACGTAGTCCTCCCCAGCGAGGTTCGTCTTGTCCTTGGCGCCCTGGAAGGATCCCGGCAGCGCCGCGGCCAGATCGCGGGCCACGGACGGCTTCTCGGCGATGACTAGGGTTTTGCCCATCCCCTCCCAAGATAGACAGATAGACAGCCACACCGCGACCGGGTGGTGGTTGGAGGAGGCCGGAGGGGTTGACGCTCGCCCCCCGCTGGCGGGCTCGATCCGGGCCGACGTGGTGGTGGTCGGCGGCGGCTTCACGGGCATGTGGGCGGCCTGGGAACTGCTCGAGCAGGGGGCGACGGTGGCGCTGCTCGAGGGGGGCGTCTGCGGGCACGGGCCGAGCGGGCGCAACGGCGGCTTCTGCGAGTCCATGTGGCTGTCGGCACCGGCGTTGCGCAAGGGCTTCGGCGACGGCCCGGCACGCGCGCTGCTGGACGCTTCGAGCGCGGCCGTGACGCGGATCGGGGACTGGTGCAGCGAGCAGGACGTGGACGCCTGGTTCGACCAGTCGGGTTACCTGTGCGTGTCGACCGCAAGCGCCTTCGACGAGGTGGGCCGCGCGGCGGTGGAGGCGGCCGATCAGCTGGGCGCCCCCGACCGCGTGCAGGAGATGAGCGCCGGCGAGATCCGCCGGCGCTGCGACTCGCCGGTCTTTCGCCGCGGCGTGTTCATCCCCGACTTCGCCACCGTGCACCCGGCGCGCCTGGCCCTGGGCCTGCGCCGCCGACTCATCGAACGCGGCGCGCTGGTGTTCGAGGGCTCGCGCGTGCGTGACCTGCGCTCGCTCGCAGGCTCCAATGGAAGCGGGCCGGGCGTGACCGCCGAGACCGAGGGCGGTCAGGTAAGCGCCGGTGCCGCGGTGCTGGCGGTCGGCCCCGCCGCCCGTTCTCTGCCGGCGCTGCGCTCGCGGCTCACGGTCACCTCCTCGCACATCGTGCTCACCGAGCCCGTGCCCGACGTGATCGAGGAGATCGGCTGGACGGGCGGCGAGTGCATCACCGACGGGCGCACGCTGATCCACTACTTCCGCACCACTCGCGACGGACGCATCGTGTTCGGCTGGGGCGGCGGCCGGCTGGCCTACGGTGCCCGCACTCACGGGCGCGTGGAGGTCGACGACGAGCTGCCCGCCGTAATACGCCGCCACCTCGAGCGCATCTTCCCGGCGCTGGCCGGTCGCCGCGTCACCCACGCATGGGGCGGCCCCATCGACGTCTCCCCGAGCCACGTCCCTCAGATCGGCACCCTGCCCGGCGCGCCGGTGCACTATGCGTTCGGCTACACGGGCAACGGCGTTGGGCCCTCGAACCTCGCGGGCCGAACGCTGGCCGCACTGGCCCTCGATCGCCGCGACGACAACACGCGCCTGCCCATCGTCGAGTCCGGTCCCGGCGCCTGGGTGCCGCCCGAGCCCTTTGCGTGGCTGGGAGGCTCGGTGGTCCGCTCGGCGCTGGTCCGCCGCGAGCACGCTGCCGAGTTGGGCGAGCGGGTGGACCCGCTGACCCGCGCGATCTGCGCGGCTCCACGGGCGCTGGGCATGCATTTGGCCCGCTGAGCGTAATTCTGCCCCGGCCGGGCGGTTGGAGGGGTCATGGCAACTGTTGTCCAGCCGGTGCGGGCGTCCTGTCGCAACGGCTATGCGAGGAGTACGGTGGCTGAAGTGGCGGGACTCGCGACCACCACGTCAGGCGCCGACGAGGCGCTGGCCCAGCGCGCCGCTGCCGGTGACGGTGAAGCCTTTGCCACCCTCTACGAGCGCTACGAGGGCCGCGTCTACAACCTCTGCTTTCGCATCCTCGGTTCCCAGGACGACGCCGCCGATGCCACTCAGGAGGCCTTTGTCAGCGTCCTGCGGCGCCTCCCCGAGCTCGAGGGCCGCGAGCTTGCCTTCGGCTCGTACGCGTTCACCTCGGCGCGCAACGCCTGCTACGACCTGATCGAGCGCCGCAGGCGCACCCGGCCCAGCGACGAGATTGCCGAGCATGCCACCCCCGTGGGGGGCGGCGTGGGAGGCGGCGGTACGGGCTTCGACCCCGGCGACCCCGAGGACGACCCCGAGCGCAACGTGTTGCTCGACGCCCGCACGGAGGAGATCCGCCTAGCCAACCTGATGCTGCCCGAGCGCCAGCGCGAGGCGCTCGCCCTCAAGGAGCTGGAGGACCTCTCCTACGACGAGGTGGCCGAGATCATGGGCATGAACCGCAATTCGGTGGCCCAGCTCATCTCGCGCGCCCGGATCAACCTGCGCGACGCGCTTCGCGGCGCGGCGCTCGCCGCGATCATCCCCAACGCTCCTGAGTGCGAACGCGCCGTGCCGCTGATCGCCGCCGTCGAGGATGGCGAGCTGGAGCACGATTCGAGCGAGGGCGCATGGCTGTCAGACCACCTCGTCTCCTGCGAGACCTGTCGCCTGCGCCGCGAGGCGATGGCCGAGGCCGGGCTCTCCTACCGCGCCTGGCTGCCCATCGCCGCGGGGCCCTTCCTCTTTCGGGAAACGATGGCGCAGGCCGCCGAGCTCGTCGGCACGGACTGGAGCGACGTCGTGGACCGCCGGGAGAGCGCCCGTTCAGCGGCGGGCGCCGGTGGGGCGGGCACCGAGGGCGCTCGCGCGGCCATCCTGCGCCACCGGCGCCTCGACGTCGCCCTCATGGCCCTGCTGGGCCTGGCGCTCGTGCTGGTCGTGTTCGTGGGGTCCACGAACGACGACCCTCCAACCACCCCTCTCGTGCCCGCGGCCGAAGAGCAGGCGGCGCCGGTGGTGGAGGACGAGGCCGCCAAACCGGCCAAGAAGAAGCAGTCCGCGGGCAACGACGAGGCGCCCCCGGCGGCAACCGGGCCCGACGGCGCCGAGGACGGGCCAGACCAGCCGAACGGCAAGCCTGCGAGCACAGGCGTCGAGACATCGGCGCGAACGGGCGGGAGCGACGGCCGACAGCAGCGCTCGTCGAGCGACGGCAAGGTCGACCGCGACGGCAACTCGCCCAGCAACGACGACGTGACCGCGGACCCCAAGCCCGAGCCGCCTCCCCCGGCCGAAGTTACTCCGGACCCGCCCCCACCGCCCCCGCCGTCCGACACCAGCCCCACCGATCCGCGGGTCTGCCGCGATCGGGCCACCGGCGCCCCGATTCCCTGCGGCACTCAGCCGCCCCCAACCTCGCCTCCGCGTACCACGCCGCCCACGCGCACTCCTCCTCCGCGCGTCCCCTAGAGCCGCTCAAGCCCTTGGCGGCGGGTGTCATTCTGTCGGCATGTTCGTCAAGCGTGTGGTGCCTGATTTCCGGGCGGAGCAGCCCGCTGCGAGCGTCGAGTTCTACTCCGACGTGCTGGGCCTCGAGGTGGTCATGGATCTCGGCTGGATCATGACCTTCGCTGCGCCGGGCAATCCGGCGGCGCAGATCAGCGTTATGCAAGAGGACGCGAGTGCGTCGGTTCACCCGGACGTCTCGATCGAGGTCGATGACGTGGACGCGGCGCACGCCGCAGCCCAACACCTGGGCTGCGAGATCCTCCACCCGCTGACCGACGAGCCGTGGGGCGTTCGCCGCTTCTTCGTTCGTGACCCCAGCGGCAAGGTGCTCAACATCCTGAGCCATCTCTGACGAGGCAGGGGGAGTCGAGCCCGCTCACCCGCGCCCCGCGGCGCGCCCAGCGAGCGAGTTGGAGGCCGAAGTGGCACTGCAGGTGGGCGAGCGTCCTGCCTTCCACCCGTCCGAGGTGGATGGCAGGCGCTCGTCCCACCAGGCACGGTCGAGGTCGCTGACGAGCTCAAGTGCTCGCACGACCCCCTCCGGGCCGGATATGGCTAGCGCGCGCGGGCCGCCACTGTGGCCGTGCCGAGCACGAGGCCCTCCGTGAACGCAGTGGTGGCGAACGCGCTGTTCAGTGCACCGGCCGCAGCGGCGGTCAGGCTCGCCTTGATCCCGCCGAGGGTGATCTGCCGCTTCTCGACCGACGCAGTCAGCTGCGACAGGTCCAGATTCAGCATGGACACTCGCTGTCCACCCACCAGCGCGGTCAGGTCCGGATCGGAGTCCACATTGATCGTGAACGAGGTCAGGTCGACGACAGTTCCACCACGCGACAGGCGGATTCCGCCCGAGTGCCTGATGGTTCCCGCGAACGTCTCGGCGTTGGCCTTGCCGCGGGTGATCGGGAAGGCCAGACCGGCTCCTGTGGCCGTGGCCGGGTCGACCGGCGAAACCGAGACACCGAGCGAACCGAGGGCCGCTCCTGCGCCCTCATCGAGGGCCAGCGTGGTGGCTCCACCGGCGAACTCCACCTCGGCCGGCGTGGCCTTGACCGTGACCGAGCCGATGGCCAGGCCCTTGGTGAACAGGCTGGTCGAGAACGCTGCGTTGAGCGCCTTGGCCGCCTGTCCGCTGAGCTTGGCCTGCACGCCCCTGACCGTCGTGTTGAGGCCCTTGCGAACGACCTTGGCGTTCGCCAGCGACAGCGACAGCACGGTCAGCCGGCCGCCGCCCACCTTGGCGGTCAAGATGGCCCGCCGCGATCCGACGTGCACGCGGAAGTTCTTGAGCGCCACACGAGTGCCACCGGCCTTGAAGGCCAGTCCACCCGAATGGTTGATGGTTCCCGCCGCGCTGGCCGGGTTGATGGAGCCGCCCGTGATCGGGAAGGCGATGCCGTTCCCCTTGACCTTGGCGGGATTGACGGGCGCCACGGACACGCCGTTGAGAGCGAGCGCCTCCGCGGTGAGGGGGGCGAGCCTGAGGGTGGTCGAACCACCGGCCAGCTTGACTTTCGCGCCCGCGACGGGTGCAACCACGAGCAGCGCGGCTACGATCGCGACGAACGCAAGCATGCTTGTACGTCTCACTTCATACCTCCGGGATAGATTGACCTTTGGAGGGCTATCCGAAGGCCGCGCCCCGGTCGGTTGGCCAACTGTCGGGCGCCGGGCGCTCGTATCCCTGGTTATGACCGTCAGCGCTGCGGCGCTTCCCAACGCGGGCCGGGCTCGTTCCCTGTCCCGCCGTCCCGCCCCGGGCGCCGGCGGACGCTCCACGCGCAGCCAGGCCAAGGCACTTCAGCGCCGCGACCGCGCGGCCCTCGAAGGCGTCTATGGCGAGTACGCCCCCACCGTGCTCGGCTATCTGATCAACGTGCTGGGCGACCGCGGTGCGGCGGAGGACGTGCACCAGCAGGTCTTCCTCGAGGTATGGCAGCGCGCCTCAAGCTACGACCCCGAGCGCGCGAGCATCTTCACCTGGATCATGACCATCGCCCGCAGCCGCGCCATCGACCAAAAGCGCCGTAGGGTGCCCGAGCCCCAAGACCCCGGTCAGCAGGGGGAAATCGGGCGGGCCGAGGACGATGACCCCGAGCGCTCACCCGACGCGCTGGTCGAGCGCTGGCGCATGGCCCACCTGCTCTCGCGCCTGAGGCCCGAGGAGAGCGAGCTGCTGCGCATGCGTTTCTACGAAGGGCTCAGCCAAACGGAGATAGCCGAGCGCACCGAGATTCCGCTCGGCACGGTGAAGATGCGCATGGTCGGAGCACTCCGGCGCCTGCGCGACATGATCCAAGACGAGGAGACGCCATGAGCGACCGGTCCCTCGACGATCTGGCGCGCCGCCTCGAGGAGCTTCCCCGCGAGGCGTGGGATCGACCCGCGCCTCCACCCGCGCCGTGGCCGGCCGAGACCGAGGCAGCCGCCCCCGCGCCCCGCCGGCGCCGCTTCGTCCTGCGCCCACTGGCCGCGGTGGCGGCCACGGTCCTGCTGCTGGCGACGGGCGTTGGGGCCGGCCTGTTGGTCGCGGGCGACGATAGCCCGTCCGATACGCCGGGCGGATCGCGCGATCGCGTGCAGCTCGAGCCGGTCGACGGCCGCGCGCAGGGGGCCGCTGGAACCGTCTCACTTCAGCCCGAGGCCGGCGGCAGCGCAACCGTCGAGCTCTCCGGCCTGCGTCCCAGCAAGGGGGGCGACTTCTACGAGCTGTGGCTGCTGGGCGACGGCGGCGAGCTGGTCTCGCTGGGCGCGGTGCGGGTGCCCGCCTCGGGCCGCGCCACGCTGGAGAACGTCCAGCTGCCGGTCGATCCCGAGCGCTTCCGCTTCCTCGACGTCTCACGCGAGCCGGGCGATGGCGACCCGGGTCACTCGTCGATCTCCGTGCTGCGCGGGCCTGCGGCCTAGCGACACACCACTAGTAAGGGCCGGGATCGTAGGAGCGGCCGTTGTCGCTCCCGCGACAGCCCCTTCGGCGTGCCTTGGCCCGGAAGGGCAGGCGCACGATCACCTGAGCCTCGTTGTTGTCCTCGTCGAGCTCGTAGATGCCGTTCTCGGGATCGGCGATGTGGACGTAGGCGAAGCAGCCGCGCAGGCCGGTCACATCGATCCACTGCTCGGGGTAGGCCGGCGGGTAGATGTCGGCCCAGCCCACCGAGGTGCCGACGGTCTCCCGCTGGGCGCGCCGGTTGTTGCTGCACGGCGGGTAGACGAAGCGGCGCGGCGAGCCCGCCAGTCGGGGGAGGGTGTGGGCGAGGTCGCGCAGGCAGTAGGAGACCTTCGGGCCGGTGCGCACTAGCCCGCTGCGCTCCCCTTCGGAGTCCACGCGCCACAGCTCGAACCGGGCCGCCTCGTGAAACTTCCACCAGTAACGGTGCTGATGGGCGAACTTGAACTCCAGGCGCGCGCCCGTATCCACCATCAGCATTCCGCCCCCGCGCCGGTAGATGCGCTGGCGCGCGGACATGAACCGCGAGCTGATCCGCTTGCCGCGCAGCTCCGCCGGGCCGGCGCCCACCGAGTCGATCACGTTGCCGGCGCGCAGGACCGTCCGTCGCCTCTTGGTCAGCCGGTCGGTGTAGAGCCCGTAGGGCCTGCGCATCACGAGATCGGGGCAGCGCAGCAGCGCTGCCTGGGGCCCTATGCAGGGGTTTTCGTCCACCGGGGCTCGGTCGGGCGGGCTGACGGGCGGTGGTTCCTGGGCCACGGCGATGGAAGCCGTCAGGGCAGCCAGAAGCACGATGAGAAGGGCGCCACGCACCCGATCATTTGTAGCGATACTTCGCGGCGTGCGCGTGCTGTCGATCGACGGAGGAGGAATCCGCGGACTCATCCCCGCCCTCGTCCTGACCGAGCTCGAGCGGCGTGCCGGGCGCCCCATCTTCCAGTTGTTCGACCTGATCGCCGGCACCTCCACGGGCGGCATCCTGGCCTGCGCGCTGTGTGCCCCGGAGCCGCTGCCGGCGCAGGAACTGGTCTCGCTGTACGAGGACGAAGGACCCAATATCTTCGATCGCGACGTCTTTCAGCGCATTCGCAGCGGCGAGGGCCTGCTCGACGAGAAGTACGACTCCAATGAGCTCGACCGGGCGCTCGAGCGCTTTCTCGGTGACAAGCGCCTCGCCGAGGCTCGACCCGACCTCATCGTTCCGGCCTACAACCTGACCGATCCCGGGGCCTACTTCTTCAAGACGCGCAAGGCGCTCGAAGATCCGGACAACGAGGATTTCCCTCTCTCGGTGGTGGCGCGCGCGACCGCGGCGGCACCCACCTACTTCGAGCCGCTCGAGGTCAACGGCTCGGCTCTGGTGGACGGCGGCGTGTTCGCGGTCAACCCCGCGATGAGCGCCTTTGCCGAGGTGATGCGCTTTCAGCCGACCGCCGACGTGCTGCTTCTGTCGCTCGGCACGGGCGAGCGGACGCGCAAGCGCGCGTACGACGAGGTCAAGGACTGGGGGCTCGTGGAGTGGGCGCGGCCGATCCTCGACGTGGTGTTCGACGGGATGTCGGACGCGGTCGACTACCAGCTCCAGCACGCCCTCGAGGACGGGCGCTACTGGCGCCTGCAGGTCGAGCTCGACAGGGCCAGCGACGATCTCGACGACGCCGGTGAAGGCAACCTGAGGCTCCTGCGACAGCACGCCGAGGACCTGATCGAGCGGCGCTCCGACGATCTGGACGAGATCGTCACGGCGCTGGGACGGGCCTAGCGCGAACAGGGCCCGGTGTCCACCGTCCCGTTCGCCCGTTCGAGCGCCCTTCGCACGATCGGGACGGGCACACCGAAGCCGTTGCGGCCCCCGTCGGCGACGGTGGCGGCGAAGATCGTGGTGACCACGCGCCCCCGACCGTCGATCATCGGCCCGCCCGAGTTGCCGGAGCGCACGAGTCCGCGCACCGAGGTGATCGAGCGGCGCACGGGACCGCGACCGTAGGCGTCCTGGCTCACCACTGTCGAGGTATCGCCGAGGCGGCCCGGACGGACGTCGTAGGGCCCGTTCTCGGGGAACCCGGCGATCGCCGCCGAGGCGCCCTTTCCGGCGTCTGCGTCCAGGCGCAAGGCGGGCGTCCCGGAAACGCCGTCGGCGCGGAGGATCGCGAGGTCGTTGCGGGGATCGAACCAGATCGCATCCGCGTCGATGCGGTCCCCCTCGCCGCGAAGCTGCACCGTGGTGTCGCTCTGGCCCGCGACCACATGAGCGTTGGTCACCACCACGCCGTCGCCAGCGATCCAGCCGCTGCCCTGCACCCCGAGCCCGCAGGCCGTTCCCAGCACCCTCACCACGCTCTCGCTCGCCGCCCGCACCTGAGGGTCACGGGCGATCTTCGAGCTCGGTGCGCTGACGTTCGGTCGGGGGCCATCGATCTGGGGGAAGGGGTCGAAGCGGGCCAGTGCCTGCAGAATCGGCCCCGAGGGAGGCAGGCGCTCGTTGAGCTCCCTCAGGATGGTCGACTGCTGGATCGGCTCACGCAACTCCCTGGCCCCCGGCGTCTGCAGCGCGACCGCGCCTCCGATCCAGGCCAGACCCAGGCCCAGGGCGCCCACGAACAGCGCCCCGCCGAAGCCGTCCATGAGCCCGAGCCGGTCGCCCATGCGCCGGCGCAGGTGAAAGCCGAGCAGCTCGAGCCCCGAGGCCAGGATGCCGCCGACCATCAGCGCGCCAACCAAAGCGAACAGTGGCGCGTATGGAGACTGAGACCCTTCTTCGAGGACCAGCGG